>Ga0180438_10003507_pt1 | contig 23662 bp, 15 predicted proteins | sample SS_ome_12_FD_132455 | JGI IMG/M metagenome (GOLD analysis project Ga0180438, IMG submission 132455) | Hypersaline lake sediment archaeal communities from the Salton Sea, California, USA - SS_3_D_2 metaG | ecosystem: Environmental > Aquatic > Non-marine Saline and Alkaline > Hypersaline >...
CGAAAGCCCTACGATGTCGGCTCCCATCTCCCTGGCTTTTTCTACGAAAGTGGAAACGGGCACGTCAACTCCCAGGTCAAAGACCTGGAAGCCATTGGCCGACAGCATGGTGGCCACCAAGCTCTTGCCGATTTCGTGGATGTCACCCGCTACGGTGCCAATGACCACTTTGCCTAACACCTGCCGCTGCTGCTGCCTGCGGGCCAGTTCGGGCTCCAGCACGGCGATGGCCGACTTTATGGCCTCCCCCCCCATGACCAGGTGGGGCAGAAAGACCTCGCCCTGGGCGAAAAGATCGCCCAGCACGTTCATACCACGAGTATACCCGTTGTCAATGACCTCCAGTGGGTCTAGGCCCAAGCTGAGGGCCTGGTGGGCCAGTTCCTCGGCCTGCTCCGGTTCGCCATCTATGACACTCTGGCTCATAGTTTGATACAGTTCATCGATTGACATAAGTGTTCTCCTTGACATAGATTCTCGATCATTTCAGCAAAGCTTCCTTAAGAGCGACAAGACTTTATCTCCTCACGGACGGAAAGGAGCACGGACAAGGGGAAAAGATCAATGTGTCCGTGTTTTCTTCTGTCCGTGAGAAAAACTTGCATTTGCAAAAACTCTGTTCATTTTGTGTCCAGTGACGGCAGCTTGTCCAGCCCGGCGGCTTTCGCTGCCCGTAGGGTGATGTCCTCTAGTTCCTTGACCATTTCTGGCGAGAGTTCCCTGGGCTCATAGGTAGCGATCAGTTCCTCCACCTGTTCGTGGGCGCGTTGGGTGGCATCCCTGGCCCCTTTGTCCTCCCAGGCATGGCGGGTGTCCCGGTCAATCACCGCTGAGGGCATGAACAACTCTTTCTGGAACCACTGGCGGGTGTGTTTGGTGGCCAAAAAGTTGCCCTTGTGTCCCACCTGTCGGATGATGGCCGTCGCCAGAGGGTCCTCGGAGCAATCCAGGCCCCGAACCAGACGGCGGGCCATGCCGATGATCTCGTGGTCAATGACCAGCTTCTCCAGGCTGAAGCAACTCTCAAAGTCCATCATCCCCGCCCCAGAGACCATGTTGACCCCAGCCAGGGCAGCCATGATGGTGCCGATCCCCGATTCGAGACCGGCCTGGCCGTCAACGATCTTGGCATCGCTCATGCCCATGTAGGCGTGGGTGGGCAGGTCCAGATACTTGCCCACCTGAGCGTAGGCACAATCAATCATCATGGTCTCGATGGCGCCCATGGGCGTCGTGCCGGTGCGCATGTCAAAGGCCGCTGGCGACCCACCCCAGACGATGGGGCTGCCCGCCCTGGCCAGTTGGTGGATGGTCAGGCCGCTGAGGCTTTCGGCGGCATGCTGGACCACAGACCCCACCAGGGTGGCCGGACCGGTTGCCCCGGCCAGGGGCATGGAGACCAGCTCGGCGGGGACACCGGCGCGGGCGCAGTCTATCAGGTTCTGGCAGGTGATCTCGCTCCACAGCAAGGGTGGCGAGGGGCAGACGTCAAAGACGGCCAGGGGTCTCTCGGCCAGGGTCTCGGCGCTGCCAGCCACGGCCACCAGCAGATCGTGCATGACCGACCAGGTCTCCACGGCAAAGGCCCCGGTGACCACCGGCTTCACAGCGTAGCGGAGCACCAGGTAGAGACGATAGAGGTCGGCCACGCTCTCCGGCACATCGGCACAGACCAGGGCGGTGCTGACCGCGTCCAGTTCGGGCAGCACCTCGGCCAGTTTGATGTAGCGTACAAAGTCGGCCGTGACCGGCGGGCGCGACCTGACCGCGCCGTGGTCGAGGATGTGGATGGCCGCCGAACCGGGGTCGAACTGGACGTCGTCGCCCCCGTAGTGGACCACGGGCTCTCCGTTGGCGTCATAGAGGTGAAAAGACGAAGGCGCGCTCTCCACCGCCTGGCGGGCCAGGTCGGCCGGGACGTGGGCCACCCTGGCCTCCAAATCCACGGTGGCACCGGCGTCGGCCAGGAGGCGCAGGGCCTCGTCGCTGTGGATGCGCACGCCGGGGTCCCAGAGCAGATCGTAGGCCTCGGCCACAATGCGCTCGACGGTTTCTTGATCTAAAAGTTCCAATTTGGGTCTGAGCATCTCTTTCTCCTTATGAGCAAAGTCATTCGCGCCTAATGATAGCACGCAGTGGGAGCTTTGTCAATAGAACTAGAGCGAGCCACTGGCGGGCAACATTTAGGGCATTCTCAGGGCTGCCAGGGCCCACTCAGGCGCTCCTTCATCCCTCTCTGAGGATGGTGAATTCGAAGACAAAGTTTCCTCCTTCTGTCCCGTTGCCTGAAGGCAACCTCCAGGGCTCACCGTCAAGCCGGACACCGTCCTCATCGGTGATCACCGGCCGCAGACCGAACCGATCCTCATCGCCAAATAGTGTTACGGTATAGTCACCTGGCCGAAAGGTACGGTACTCTGGGTGAATGACAAAGCGCGTCGCTTGGGAACTCTCGGGCTGGATTGAGCCGGGTACATAGTTGAGCTCATAACTACTCCAGGTGGCCTGGACCAAGAAGCTGAAGGTATAGGGATTGTCCTCGAAGGCGCCAGCCTGAATGGTGCTATGATCCGGGTTTTTGTTAAAGGTCACGCGGATGGCATTGATATCGGTCTGATAGTAGAGTCTTGGAGGTGCTTCGAGATCACGAGTCGTCAGTTCGTGGACAACCGCACCGACTGCGTTGAGAAACTGGACACGTCTCACTTGAAGTAGCGTCAGCGGTGTTGGCGTTAGTGTGGGTGTTGGTGTGGGTGTCAGAGTCGGCGTAAGGGTCGTCGGTGTAGGTGTCGGTGTCAGAGTCGGCGTAAGGGTCGTCGGTGTGGGTGTCGGAGTCGGCGTCGGGGTCGTCGGTGTCGGTGTCGCAGTCGGCGTAAGGGTCGTCGGTGTGGTAGTGGGCGTAAGGATTGGAACAGGCACGAAAGGCAAATAGAGTCTTTGCCCGACAAAAATAGCGTCGCCGACCAAGCAATTGGCCCGTTTTATCTGTTCGACGGTGGTCCGGGTCTTGGTGGCCAATGAGAAGAGTGTATCCTTGGCCTGGACCGTATAAAGCACCCAATTGGCTGGCGGTCCGCAGGGCGTGGGTGTGGGTGTGGGTGTTGCAGGCGCGAAGGGCAAATAGAGTCTTTGCCCGACAAAAATAGCGTCACCGACCAAGCAATTGGCTCGTTTCACCTGTTCGACGGTGGTCCGGGTCTTGGTGGCCAATGAGAAGAGCGTATCATGGGCTTGGACCACATAAACCACCCAATTGGCTGGCGGTCCACAGGGCGTGGGTGTTGCAGTCGCGAAGGGCAAATAGAGTCTTTGCCCGACAAAAATAGCGTCGCCGACCAAGCAGTTAGCCTGTTTTATCTGTTCGACGGTGGTCCGGGTCTTGGTGGCCAATGAGAAGAGCGTATCATGGGCTTGGACCACATAAACCACCCAATTGGCTGGCGGTTCACACGGTGTTTCTGTGAGCATTGGAGGAGGGGTTGGTGTGGGTGTGGGCATAGGGCCGAAGGGAGGAAAGTCGGGGTATGGGACGTTGTCGTCATCAGCCCGTACCTTGATCCTGTCAATCCATGCCCACAGATCCAACGCCTCAACCAAGGGCAGCAAACGCTCGAAGGGATGCGCCACTCGCGCCTCCAGGCCTGCGACGGGGTCCGCCCTAGCGCCGGGCGTGCTGAACCAGAAGTGTTCCTCTACAACCTCGACGGGCGGCTCGTCCAGGGTGCGAGGGTCGAGTTGTCGCACCGGCCACACCGTCACCTTGTCCACCTTCTCTTCGTCGGCATCGAATACCATAACGACAGTCAACTGCTGCTCCGGCAAATAGGTCACCGCCACCCAAGTGCTCTCCAGTCGTATTTCAGCGCTGGGCGTCTGAATAATGATCTCGCCGGCGCAAGAGTTGTTGTAGACGCTAGTGCCTGCGAGAGCGCAGGTCACGTTGCGCCCGGTGTAGTCCGACTTGGGGCAGGGCGCTTTTCTCAACTCGCTGTCCTGAAAAATATAGATCAGCATGCATTTTTTATCCTCCTGGCTGATATCCACCCAGCCCTCACCGTTGCCGTCGGTGGTCACCAGACCGCCGTCGAGCAGAGCATGCCAATCCTCATCTTCAAGCCGCGGTAACACGGGCTCTTCGCCCGGCCCGGCCCACACCTCCGGAAGCTCGCGCCGTACTCGGGAAGGTGGCAACGTGACAACCACTATCTCCCCAGGCGGTGGCGTGAGGGTGCCGGGCGGTGGCGTGATGGTGTCAGGCGGTGGCGAGGCTGGACCGCAGCCTGCGACAAGTATCCCAGCCAATAGAATGCCAACCGCCACGAGCAGGTAATACCTGTAGCTCCATGGCCTCTTTTCCATCAATCTTCCTCCCTTCAATCACCGGCCCGGTTGACCAGGGTACGCCACCTGGCCAGCCAATCGGCAGCCAGCACCAGCCCGGCTGTGATGCCGATGGTGAGGACGATGCCAACCAGGGCAGCGTCAAGCAGTGCCAGATACTCAGACCAACGGGGAACCCGGTCCGCCAGTTGTGAACACTGGGTCACGACATAGTCGTAGAATTTTCCCTTGTAGGCGCTCTTGCTCCAGACGATACTGAGGCCTGGCCCTCTGTCTCTGGCGATGAATACCCACTCAGTCAGAAGGAAGCTCAGGGCTGCCGTCCCCAGACGTAGCACTGTCCCGGGGCGCAGCAGCCAGCGGCCGAGGGCCAGGGGATAGCTGGTCCTCGGCTGGTCGTACAGGGCAACGCCCAGTCCCAAACCGGCCACGAGAACCATCAGCACACGCAGGGGCTCCACGATGGTACTGAGCGAGGGGAAGCTGTTGAAGAACGTCACGACGGCGTGGCCTATCCAGAAAAACAGTGTTCCCAGGGCGGCAGCTACCACCGCTGGCAGGCGGTCCGGGTGCAGCGGCGCCCGCCAGATGGCTGGCGTCTCACTGCCCTCTTCGGGTCGGCTCAACAGCAGGGGCTCAGCCAGAGCCATGCCCAAACTTGTGGCCGCACCCAGAATCGCCGCCCAATAGAAGTACATAGCAAACTGGACGCCCACCATGCCCATCGGCGCTAGAGCCTCTATCACCGCCCGCAGTAGCCCTACACCCAGGCCGGCGCCGATAGCGCCACCCAGAGTCAGCCCGGCGACACGATGGCGATCCCGGAATATCCGGCGTCGGACTCGCCACAGCCAAACCCATGTCCGATCCCAAGGCGGGAGATCTGAGACCAGCTTCTCCATCTCGGGATCGCCGTCGGCCAGGGCGCCACGTAGTTCTGCCCTCCGTTGCCGTCGCCGCCAGCCCTGCAAGCCAGTCCGCAGCGCCCAGTCCAGGCGGTCCAGTGCCGCGTAGCGGTCTGGTGCCGTCAAGGCCAGGGTAGCGGTCTGACGCGTGATCGGGTCTGGGTGGTTCACCGCCGACCAGGCAACCGGGCCGAAAGGCCCTCGTCCATCCCCGGAGCGATTGGGCAGAGTCACATCAGGCAGGCCCAGCAGCAAGGCTGCCTTGTTCAAGTCCGAGCGGCTGCTTTGCCGGGTGAGATCGGCAGCATCGGGTTCTTCCAGTTGCCGGATCAGCGCGCGACCTTGGTCACCGCGGAGCCAGGCCAGCCAGGGGCCAGCGGGCTCATCCCGCGCTACAGCGGAACGCAACAGGAGCAGCGCCTTGACGGCCCGCGGCATCAGGTGAATGCCGGCCTCGGCCAGATAGCAAAGTTGCCCCCGGGTGGCCAGAGCGTCGCGGGCCAGCCACGCTGACCAAATGCGTTCCAGCTCATCCTCAGCCTGGTAGCGCCGTTCGACCTCGGGGCCCGCCAGACGGCGCACTTCCCGCGCTACAGTCTGGCTGGCAAAGCCGTATTCGTGCCGGCCGTTGACGGCACGTCTGACCAGAAAGCCTGTCTCCACGAGATACTCCAGCACGTCGCGCAACCGCTCCGGCGAGGCACCGTTCCGAGGCAACTGCTCTGGCGCTACCCAGTGCCCGGCACCAGGAGAGGCCATGGTTGCCAGAGCCCGTTCCGCCAGCACCCGTTCGCCAGCCAACCGCATTCGCAGCGTCTCCTCCATGTACCGTGCCATGATGCCATCGGCTCCTTTCGCCTCATTGACATACAGATCAGTATCAATGAGCGGTGGGTAGCGCTCGCGGGCGGTCTGGTAGAGCCAATGACACACGATCTGAAGGTGCGGCGGGTGGATCCGGCCTAGCAACTCGGGGGTCAGGTCATCCAGGTCTGGCACCAAGAATCCATTTACCAAGTCACCGACGTAACTGACCGGGTAGTCCAGTTCCTTGAGAGGCTCCTGAATGGCGATCTGGGCCTGCCGATGGCTGAGAGGCAGCAGTTGGATGGGGGATCGCAGCAGCTCTGGCAGGTCATCTTGTAACTCTCCCAAGTGTCCCAGTGTATCCTGCTGCAGGGCAATAATCAGGCGGAGACGTTCTGGCTCTACGGCTTGAAGGCTCTCGGCCAGCTCAGCGATGAGAGCCGTCCGGTGGTCGGTTTCTATTGAGGGTTCCAAGAGACGTTCGAACTGGTCGAACACCAGGACAAGAGTGCCCTGCGTTGCGTCTGACACGGCACGGACCAGAGTCGGCAAACTTGGGTCATCTGGCAAAGCAATAGAGAGCTGCCCGGTGCTGGCCGCCAACGCGGCACGGATGGTCTCCACCGGCTGGAGGTAGTCTTGAATGTGAACCACCAGTGCGCCGTAACAGATCAGCTCGGGGATAACGCCGGCGGCGAGCAACGAGGTCTTGCCAACGCCCGGCTGTCCGTAGAGAACCAAGAGGCGCTGCTCACCGACCAGACGGACTGTGCGTTCGACTTCGGCCTCGCGCCCTTTAAAGAGTGCCCGGTCTCGGGCCGTGTAGGAGGACAGAAACTTGTATGGCGGGGGGTTCTCTCGCAGGAAGCTGTGCCAGTCTGCTGAGCGTCCCGCGCTGCTCAGAGCGTAGACTTGCACTTCGTAGATGTCGCCACCGTAGATGTCACCATGAATAGCTTGGGTCTGTACGCCGATTACATTGCCCAGGTTTTGCTGGACATCCTGGCGAACCTGTACCAGCGTCTGGACTCCTGCCGCAATCTCCATCGATGTGCCACAGCGTGGGCAAAAGTGAGCGCCTTCAGGAAGGTTTTCGTAGGTACATTTTGGACAGTTCATGACAGCCTCCTCAACAATCGGGGCCAGGCAGCCAGCGGTCTATCCCCTCCCTCAATCAACCAGACCCATCAGCCCAACTTGTCTATCTTCAGTCCAGTTGACTTTCCCTTGACTGTGTCAATCTTTTGCTTGACTTCAACCTCGCCACCGGTCATCTCCCCAATCTCGCCGCCCAAGAGTTCACCCCCGGCCTCGACAGTGCCCGCCTCCACCTCGACGACGATCTTACCTCCAGCCTCGCCAGCTTCTTCGCCGGCCCGGTAGCGCCGGCTCACCAACGCGGCGATGTCCTCCTTCACCCACTCGGCTAATTGCTCCGGGGTAGTGAAGTAAGGGCGGCGGAAGAAACCTTCGTCAAAGTCCTCCACCTGCCGCAAAAAGTCCACTTGCGCCTCTTCCCGCTTGGGCACGTCCTTGACATAGACCAGGATGTCCTTGTCCCACTTCCGCGCTTCTTGGAACTCTAACTCAGTCACAGAGACCCGGTCCCCCGGCGGCACCCAACCGTACCGCGCTCCGTAGATACCCAGGTAGATGTCACATTGGCGGGCCATCTCCAGGCAGGCCTGGCGGGAAGGCATGGGTTGGCTGCCCAAGGTCTCGGCACGCACAGCTTCCAGACGCAGCTCGGCAATGGCCTGCTCCACCGCCTGGCGCTCAGCTTGCAGGTCGGTCATGGTCGAACTGATAAAGATCTTGAGTCTGTCCATCTCCCCCTCCCCATATAAAATAGATGGGTTTTCGAAGTAATTATACTATCCAACGTCTTTTATAGCAAGTCCTTACCTCCTCCGCTCTCCATGGAAGGGTCTCCGAGAAAGCTAAAAGCCGTTGACTGGGGCGGTTTGTTGTGGTATAATTTGCTCAGTTAGGTTGCGACCTCTTGCAGAGTTGAACAACTGCTCTTATCCTAATACCGTAATTTGTGTGAAAGGAGGACACAGTGAGTAACTCTATGCGTAGCAAAATCGCTGGCGTGTTTTCGGTCGCACTCATCGCACTCACCCTCGTTACTTTGGGTTTCAGCCCAGGTATGGCAGCGCCAGAACACCAGGGCGTGCAATCCATGCCAGGGATAGAGGTGGTTGTGCGTTACGACGACCGATACAATCCCTATCACGTCCCTCCGCCTGAGCAGACAGAGTTAGGCATCCAGTCAGCCGACTTTGCCGTAAACTGGAATCCTACAGGTACGGGTCGTTGTTTTGGTACTCTTAGCCCCTGGCCCCAAGAGGCCAAGGATGCTTTTAACTATGCCGTTAATATATGGGCTTCACTGCTTAACTCCAGCCAGACGATTGAAGTAGACGCCTGTTGGCGGTCAGATTTGGGTCCAGGTGTCCTCGGTTCCTGCGGACCGACAAGCTTCCAAAGTGGCTTTATCAATGCTCCGGTGCCTAACACCTGGTATCCGGTGGCATTGGCCAATGCCCTGGAAAATACTGACCTGTATAGCGGCCCTGAGATAAGATCCAATCTGAGTAGTACTTATAGTTGGTACTTTGGAACCGACGGCAACGCGCCTCCAACCCAGCTTGACTTTGTCAGCGTGGTGCTCCATGAACTGGGCCATGGGCTGGGTTTCATCGGCTCTATGCTGGTAGACAATGGAAGTGGATCTGCGGAATGTAATGGTGGTGTTAATGGCTATGGCTGTTGGGGAATGGGCTCAAGTTATCCTTTCATCTATGACCGTTTCGCCGAAGATGGCAATAGCACCAGCCTCCTCGCTACAGGTACATATCCCAACCCCTCTACCGCGCTAGGGAGTGCGCTAACCGGCAATGTGAGTGGTGGGGTTTACTTTGACGGCCCTAACGCCAATGCAGCCAACGGCGGCGCTCGGGTCAAGTTGTACGCGCCCAACCCTTGGGTTTCGGGCTCCAGTTACTCCCACCTGGACGAGTCCTTTAACAACACCCCTAATGCGCTGATGACGTGGTCTTTCTCCCCTGGTGAGTCGGTACACAGCCCAGGGCCGGTTACGCTTGGCATGTTTCAGGATATGAGTTGGAGTGTCAGCAGTAACCCGCCCAACGCACCCACCAACCCTTCGCCAGCGGATGGGGCGACGGGAGTGTCCATCAACGCCGATTTGAGCTGGACAGGCGGCGACCCCGACCCCGGCGACACCGTTACCTACGATGTTTACTTCGAGGCCAACGACAGCACTCCGGACAACCTCATCTGCAACGATGTGGCCACTCCCACTTGCGATCCGGGCACGTTGGCCTACAACACCCACTACTACTGGTACGTCGTCGCCACCGACAACCACAGTGCTTCCACCACAGGCAATACCTGGGACTTTACCACCGTGTCCGCCCCATCGTCTTTGGACTGTAGTAGTGCTGTGACAGTCTATGACGGCGGTTCATACAATGGTGACACCACTGGCGGCCCTTCCAACGTAAACTTGTACAGTTGCGTGAGTTGGAACGAGAGTGGCCCTGAAGACGTCTACGTACTGACCACCTCTTCCACCGGTGACATTGTGGCCACTCTCAGCAACATGACCGTAGACCTGGACGTGTTCATCCTATCAAGCTGCAATGAGAACGCGTGCCAAGCCTATGGCGATGCTGAAGCCACATACTCTAACGCACCTCCTGGTACCTACTACATCGTCGTAGATGGTTGGTTGGGAGCTGCAGGCGGTTATACGCTGGACGTTGCTGCTAACACCGGAGGGGGCAATGTCTACTTGCCGATCGTCCTGAAATCGTTCACAGGCTCACCGTCCACATTTGAGGGTGAACTGATCAATTTGATTAACGCTGAAAGAAGCAGTCGTGGCCTGGGGACTTTGAACCAATCGAGCATTTTGATGCAGGTAGCCGAGGCACACAGCCAGGACATGCATGATAGAGACTTTTTCGACCATGTCAATCCAGATAGCCTGGGCCCTGGTGAACGCCTTACGAATGCTGGATATAATTGGAGCGCTCAAGGTGAAAATATCGGCTGTGGCCAAAGCACACCCCAAGCCATCTTTGATAGCTGGATGAGCAGCGCGGTGCATAGAGAGATTGTGCTGAGTGTAACCTACACTGAAGTTGGCGTTGGCTACGTTGCCGGTGGCACGTGTGTTCATTATTGGACAGCAGCGTTTGCCAGGCCCCGGTGAGTTTAACATTTGCATTTTGCGAGCATCAGTGCTATAATTGAAAAGGCAATGGGCGAGTAGCTCAGTTGGTCAGAGCGCACGGCTCACATCCGTGAGGTTCACAGGTTCAAATCCTGTCTCGCCCACCACCCAACAAGGCGGGTTGCAGAGAATGCAACCCGCCTCTGTTAAAGACCTCACGGCTACCCCAATCCCCCAACCATGCGGTCTCCAAACTCCCCTCCACTCCGAGTCCCAAAAAGCCACCTGTAAATTGTGCGTACTGTCTACAACTTTTCATCGAACGATTGGCCATCTGCCAACTCTGGAATCGTCTCTTCGGCCTCATCAAAATCAATGACGATTGGTCCGCTGGTTACCTTCTCTTCTAACGCTCCCGAATAACAATCTGTCACTTGGCGCTCCCCCCCTAAGTGTTGAAAATCTAGAGAGGGTGTGCTATAATGATAAATAGCGAAAAGTGCTGATGGTAGTCCCTCCATCTATGTAGATGCTAGAGAGGAAAGTAACATGAAAAAGCTATTGCCTCTCGCCCTAATCGTTACTTTCACTGCTGCCTGTGGGCCTACACCGGTCCCCACCCCTGACATCTCGGCCACCACTACCGCCATCGCCAAATCCATCGTGGCCACCCCGACTGCCCATGTTCCTACCGATACGCCCTCACCGGTGCCGACGGACACACCCTATCCGACCTACACAACTCTGCCAACGGACACACCCTATCCGACTTGCACACCTCTGCCGACGGATACACCCACACTCGCGCCCACACAAACACCTGTGATCATTGTCGCCACGCTCACGTCTCTGCCAGCCACGCCGACGTCGGTAGCAGCGGAGGATACGCCTACGCCGCTGCCTCCCACCCCATCAAAACTCAGAGGCAAGATCCTTTTCACCGTCTATAACGAGTTTCACAACCCATCTACCTACGACCTTTACATCGCCAACATTGACGGCAGCGACCAGCGACTTCTTTATGAACAGACATGCCAACCCGATTTCCGCGGCGATGGAATCATTGTAGCCAACGGGGACGGCGGTGGTTGGGACACCCTTGTGGCAATGAACGCCGACGGAAGTAACCGATACCCCATCACCAACCACCCTGAGGACAAGCAGCCCAGTTGGTCGCCTGACGGGACCCAAGTCGTCCACTCCTCCAGCCAGTCTGGAAGGCGCAACGACGAGGGAAATCCTGTTTGGCACATTTACATCCAGAACGACACCTCGCGTCAGACTGAAGGACGGGCTCTGCAAATTGCCAACTTTCAGGTAATAGGCCGCTACCCGACCTGGTTGCCCGATGGTCGCATCGCTTTCAACGGCTGCGAGTACTGGACCAGCAGGGGTGGTAATTGTGGTCTTTGGGCTATATGGCCAGATGGAACGGGCGTGACTCAACTCACGAACGCAAGCAACGACCTGGCTGTGGACGGCTATGGCAATGAAATTGTCTTCATGTGCGACCAGCGAGACGGCAACTGGGAGGTCTACAAGGCCAACAACGTCGGCCAGGGCATCACCCGCCTGACGGACAACCCAGGCATTGACGGCTTGCCCATTTGGTCTCCCGATGGAAAGCACGTCGCCTTCCTGTCAACCCGGGACGGCCAATGGGCTGTCTGGGTCATGAATGCCGACGGCAGCAACCAACGAAAACTCTTCAACTTGCCGGGGCCTATGGGGCCAGACTGGGCCGAGGAACGCATCTCCTGGTGGGCGCCGTAACATCAGCCCGCGACTGAGAGCAGGAAAATCCTAGGCCCAAGCCCAAGCTCGCTGAAGGGTGCCACTTTCGAAAGATCGCCATCCTTTGATCTTCTGTATACTCCCTTCGACTTTGCTCAGAGTCGCTGAGCTTTGGTGACTCCGAACACTTGGCTGAAATACCCCATCACTGCGGCAGAGGAGCCCACAGTCGCCCCTTCATCACGGGGCGGCTTTGCTTTTGGCCCACCGGCACTACCTCATATTCATCGCCGCCTTGCGCCCAGATCACCCTCAGCGGGCGCTAATTTTCCTATCTACTCCCGCCTATCAATCTGTTGTATCATTCCCCAACTACATAAGGAAGGCTCACTTTGTGCATCTTTGCACAAAGTATTAGTACTCAGAGGCACAATTTACCTAACCCGATGCCATCTAAAAAATCACCCTTTTTTAGTACCCTCAAACAGGCTGAAATGTAGTATAATAATAGCACGGATTGATCCATACTAACGTCCATCCAGTTGCAGCGGAGAGCAGGCGGAAAATAGTAACGATGTCTGACAGAGGGGGGACCACTGATGACAAAGGTTCTGTACGTCGAGGACCATGAAGCCCAATGCGAGGTTATGCGGCAAGTGCTGGAGCTGTATGGGTATGAGTTTGACGCGGCCTACAACGGAGAGGAAGGGGTGACGAAAGCGCGAGAGTGGCACCCCGATGTCATATTGATGGACATACGTATGCCGGGGAGGATAGATGGCCTCGCAGCCATCCAGCAAATGCGCGAAAGCCCTGTCACGGCGGATATTCCCATCATCGTCATCTCAGCCTGGGGAGGTGCCAAACACAAAGAGCAGGCCCTGAAGGCCGGCGCTGACGCGCACTACACTAAACCCGTGTCTATAGACAGGTTGATTGCGGCTATCAATCACCACTTGAGGTAGCCATCCTATTCCCATTTAGTATCGCTCTCTCTAATTTCTAGCATTTTTCTTACCAAATTCTAACCTTTTTGCGTTAAGATGAAGACAAGTACCCATCAAATGCTACCTTGAAGATCGAGGCCCTGAACCTGCGGTCAGGGCCTGGCGTGGAATATGCTCTCAACAATGCCTAGCCTCGCCGCAGTTGTCAAGCACCGGAGGTAAATGGAAATGCAGCATTGGTTAGCTCTGTACACCAAACCAAGAATGGAGCGCCACGTAAGTGAGATCCTGACAGGCAAAGGCATGGAGACCTATCTGCCCCTTACCTACAAATACAGCAAGCATCGGCGCAGGAAAGAACCATCGCCTTTCTTCCCATGCTATCTCTTCGCACGAGTTGACCCGACCTCTCCTGATTTCCTTTCCCTGCGTTGGACGCCGGGGCTGCGAAGTATTGTCCGATTTGGGGGAAAAGTGGCCCCCGTACCCGATGAAGTCGTCACGCGAATCAAAGAGCGTTTGGTACAACTGGAACAGACTGGGTACTCTGAGAGCAGAAGGTTCAAACACGGCGAGCGGGTGCGGATCGAGGCTGGGCCTTTGGAGGGCCTGGAGGCGGTTTTTGATCGGACCATATCCCCGACGGGCCGCGTCAGGATTCTTTTGGATATCCTGGGACGGCTGACGGCTTGCGAAATCAAGTCGGACTGGCTGGAGAAGGCCCGGTAGACTTGTCCTGAGCGTAGTTGAAGAGGTCGCGTTGTAGCGGTGGGCCAACTGAAATCTGTAGAGCCAGACTGGTGCAAATGGAGGTGCGCCGGTCCGGCGGAGCCTGCCTGAAACCTGTTGCCTAACGGACGTTTCTCCACCCCGTGAAGAAAAAGCCCCTTAACCGCATAATTGCGGATCCCCGTTTTAGGCAGACAGCGGTGGTGTTGTAAGCAAGGACTTGAATGGACAGAACAGTCGGAGCCTGGCAATGAATAAGAAGTTTGGGATTGGCCTTTATACAGTCTTGATGCTTTTCAGTTTGCCGCTTGCGCTGCCGGTGCTGGCTTCTCCTTGGCAGCAGGATGGGCCTTGGGACATACCGGCCAATCTCTCCAACACGAAGAGCAGATCCGCCTTTCCCGACATCGCAGTTGACGGCGCAGGTCACATCCACGTTGTGTGGAGTGAGCACTTTGGCACTCACACGGGATGGGGAGACGCTATCTTTTACACCATGTGGGATGGCACGTCCTGGTCCACGCCCAACGACATCTTGATGTCGCCGAGTGGAAGATCGTCTCACTTACCGGCGATCACAGTGGATCAACGCGGCCTGATACACATTGTTTGGACGGACACAGTAAGCGTGTTCTACAGCCACGCGTGGGTTCAGGATGCACCGTGGCGGGCCAACTCCTGGTCTAGTCCCAGGGTGCTTGGGAGCGGTGGAGCGCAATGGCCGGATATCGCCGTGGACGATCATGGGGATGTCCATGCAGTGTGGGCCGGAAACCCGGCCGAGGAGCTAGAGCTGATCGGTGAGAATTGTGTCAGCGGATGTCCGGAGATCTATGATGCCCGTTCAACCGACGGCGGACAGACGTGGCTGCCTGTGATCAATGTATCAACAAGTCGCGAGTACAGCACTCATCCGAATCTGGTAATTGGGCAGAAAGGCGACGTCCACATTGTCTGGATAGAGGCGACCTCCAGCGAACAGCCCCTATTTACCATGTACGCACGCTCACCGAACGGGGAGGTCTGGGACAATCCAGTCGAAATCGTTGCCAGCGGCCAGCAACCGAGCAGCCCCAGCTTGGCCGTTGACAGTCAAGGTAGAGTTCATGCCATGTGGCCCTGCGGCAATGCACTCTGCTACCGCTGGTCTGACGAGGGGGGCAATTGGTCGGAAGTTGTATCTTTCATAATCGGTATGCAGATATATCGCGGGTATCCTCCCGTAGCCCTGGTTCTGGATAGTGGTGATCAACTATACGCAGCGCTTTCGTTTCAGCCCAATCAAGATCGGCATACAGACCTGTTCCTGGACCGATGGGCTGCTGATACCTGGTCACCGATCTTTCAGGTGACCGACAGCCCCACCCTTCCCCTGCTTGGACACATTGTGCTATCTGAAGGGAACAAGATTCATCTAGTGTGGATGGAAGAAGTGGCTTCCGAATCCGGCGGGGATTCGCCAGCCAACATGGAGGTGTTCTACACCAGGTACGAAACGAATTCGCCAGGGCTGCCGTCATCTCCCTTACCACCGGTGCCCCCACCAACCGCCATGGCGCCGACTGCCCAGCCCGTTCCCACAACCCAGGTGACGACGTCCGTCACACCCCGTGTCACGTCCGTCCCGGTCACGGCGACCGCGGCCGACTCGACGTCGTCTACACTCGCTCCGGTCAGTGGACTGACGATTGGGATTGGAACGGCGATCTTGATGCTCGGTGTTTCTGTGAGCGTTCTACTTGTCCGCAACAGAAGGCGAAAACGCCGCAAAAGGAAAAGGCCCCGCAGAAAGCGAAAGTACCGCCACAGGCCATACTATACCAGCCAGGTCGAAGTCCTGGCCGAGGATCCGCATCCACGTGTCCGCCTGAAACGCGACCTGGGCGGGCGGCTGCGTCTGCTGGGCTACGACCCGCCTGCCGGCCCGCTGCACGCGGGAGAATTTTGCCGCGTGACTTACTATTGGACGGTGTTGGATGGCTTTGCCGCGCCCTTTGACGTAAAGTCCGGCATCAATCCTGAAAATGTCGAAACGCACCGGACAGATTACCTGCTGGCCGACCGCTTCGTTGGCGCGGCTGGCGAGTTCAGTGTGTTGCACCTGGCGACCTACGTCCAGATGCCGCCGGAGGCGTGGCAGCCGGGTCAGGTCATCCGCGAGGCCTACGACTTTCGCCTGCCAGCGGACGCGCGGGGCGAGTACGATTGGTCGGTAGGGTTGTATGCTGTGCCAAGGTCCGTGGGTATCCAGGTTAACTCCGAGCGCCAGGTGCCCGGCGCTGAGCCGATCGCGCTGGGCATGGTGACCGTGCAGCCCTGATACACTCATGCTCAGCCCGGCGACGTTTCGCTCGGCGATGGAGAGTGGGCTGGAGAGTCTAGGATGGGTGTGGGGATAGAACTGTCATAAATTGAAGGATGCTCTGGATGTGCTGAGGCAGGAGCACCAATAACTTATGGGCAAAGTCCTCATCAAGGCACAGAGAGGCCGGTGTTTCTTGTGCTGGGTTCTGGCAACACTGTTAGGGGTGTTGGTGTGGCTTCTATTGAGCCCCTTCCATTTGGGGTTACCCCCGGTTGTTCGCGCCATTTTGGTTGCCCCAGTGTTGTTTCTCTTACCCGGATATCTGCTGCAACGTACTTTTTCTCTCAGAAGAGAGTGGCGCGGGCTGAATCTGCTGCCCATCGCTTTTGGGCTCAGTCTGGGGGTAGGTGCCCTGGCCTGGGGATGTACTCGCATTCTCGGCGATAGCCTAAAGACCCTGACCTATCTCTTGGTGTGGGCTTGTATGGCACTCATTGCCTGGAATGCCGTTGCAAATCATCGCAGGGACAAGGAGCAACGATCGGCGACATCTCCTGCTGATCGGCAGGCCCTGTGGCCATATTTGCTGGTGCTGGGGACAACTCTGTTCTGGATGTTCGTGGCAGTGTGCTGGGGTGCGCTCTTTATGGCGGAGACAGACAACTGGTATTATCTGGCCATTGTCCGCCGAATTGCTCAGACGCAACAGCTTGTCCCCGGTGACCCCTATTTCCCCAGTGTGGCGGACCCCCAGCGCGGTGGGCCGTGGGTGGCGCTAGTAGCCTTGCTGGTTCACCTCTCAGGAATGAACGCTGCGACGATTTGGGACGCCTCCCCAGTGGTTCTGATCCCGGTGGCGATTCTTGCTCATTACTTGCTAGCTGATACGCTCTTTAAGGACCGTTTGGCGGCAGCCCTGTCGTGCCTGTTCCTCCTGTATGGCTTTGGGCGTTATACCTGGGACATCCCCGTGATGGTCGTGTCGCCAGCGGGGGTTGGCTTCATCCTCTTCCTGGTGACACTCGCGCTGGCCTGGCGTAATATCCAAGATGGAAACAGACAAGTGCTGCTTCTGGCCCTTCTGACAGGTTGGGCGTTAGCAAGTATCCATTTGCTCGTCTTTGCCGGGCTTCTGTTGACGCTTGGTTCTTTTGCTGTGCTTCACTTTGTTGTCCACCGTCAATGGGCCCACGTGCGCCGTGTGCTTGCCCTGACCATCATCCCATCTCTGTTAGCCGTGCCTTTCGTCCAGGCGTGGATAGGCGGTGGCTCTCAGACCACCAATCCAATCTATGCCGACGAGTGGGGGCTGCTAAGTGAATGGGGTGGATGGCACATCATCCGGCCCAGCGTTCTGGTAGGAGGCAGTCCTTCGCCCTGGGCATGGGCGTTTCTGCTTGTCCCAGCTCTGGTGGTCTTTGCCAGACGCCAGCTTTGGGCCGTCTTCTTGCTTTCGACTATGCTATTCGTGGTCGGGACAGCCTTCAACCCGCTGTTCGTTGAGCCGATGCTACGCTCGCGCCTGGTGCCTCCCTGGGGCATCTGGCGTGTAGCCTTGCAGGTTTTCCAGTTCCAATTTGTGCTGGGTGGCCTGGGCGCGATGACGGTTCGCTGGTTGAGCCAGAGGATTGGACAGGAATGGGGAAAAAGTAAAGTCATTCATGTAACCTTGCTCGTAGGTTCCATTGGTCTGGGTTTCCTGCCGAGCGCAGTCCCTCTGGTCAAGCCTCTTTTAGAGTATGTGTCTCGATCTTTGCATTTTCTGGAACACAAGGCGACGACGTTCCCGTTCAACTGGGCGGAAGGGGGCAAGTTTCTACATCATGATCTTCCTCCCGGTAGCGTGATCCTGGCCGACGCCAACACCAGTTACTTCATTTCGGCCCTGACGGATCACTATGTTGTGTCCATTCCCTACGGTCATAGCTCGCCGTTTGTCAGCGACGATGAGCAGCGTCGTCACGACACTGCTCGAGCCCTTGATCCAAACACAGAGATGAATGAGATCTTGCGTATCCTTGATGACCATCAGGTCGACTTTGTGCTACTGACGTTCGGACCGAGGGTGGGGGCGGCTTCCCTGTCCTCAGATGCCTACGCACGGTTAGTGGCCCGCTTTGAGGGTGATCCTTTGCATTTCCAGCGAGTCTTCTCGGACGAAGCCAACCCGGCCCAACAGACGACGATCTTTGCTTACATACCGGCAGGGAGTGATGGCTGAGGTGAAGACAGGATCGCTGACTACCACCATTGCCATGCGGGTTCGCCTTACCCTCACTACCGCACGGCTGCCTGGGTACCTGCTTGTGTTGGGCACCGGCGGGTTGTTGGGCCTCTACCTGGGCGAGTTTCTGCGCTTCAACCTCGACTTTACCGGGCCGCGCCCTCTGAGCCCGACGCAGATCCTGGCTTTGGGCGCGCTGGTGGGGCCAGGGCTGATGGCCTTGATCTGGCTGTGCTCCGGATTGGTGGTGACCCGTCTGACTGGTTTGCCATTTCGGCGGGCACTAGCTCTCGATGCCCAATCATACTGGCCGGGCCTTCTGATTGGAACATCGCTTCTGATCTCTCTGATCACAGAGCGGCCTGTCACATCCTACCACGCCTCCGTCGTGACGATTGTCTCGGTCATAGCCAGTCTTGTGCTTGGCCTCAAGGTCTGGCTGGTTGAGCCATTTGTCTCGACAAGCTGGCGCGCCAGGCTAACGAGCCGGTGGCTGGTAGCGCTGGCTGTCCTGGGCTACGTCCTCGTTGTGGGCCTGCTCGTTGGACTGAGGTACAATGGGCACAATATCTGGGGGGTAGATCTGGGACATTGGGATCAAGCGCTCTGGAATACCTGGCACGGGCGTCCCTTGCAGTTCACCCAATACGGCGGTCTCGACGATTCGTTGCTTGCCGATCACGTCGTACCGATTGCGTTCTTGATCGCCCCCTTGTACCTGGTCTGGGCGGACCCGCGAGCGTTGTTGTTCTTGCAGGTTCTTGTGCTGGCCTGGGGAGCATGGGTAGCTTACAAGCTGGCCTTGCGCTATCTAGCAAGCCGCTTTGCTGGCCTCTGTGCTACACTGGCTTACCTGATCCATCCAGCAATCGTAGGAAATGGTCTGGATGCCAGTGGCAGTTTTCGTCCAGACGTCTTGACCATCCCTTTGTTCCTGGGCACCCTCTTGGCGCTGGAAGAGCGACGTTGGAAACGGGCAGTTCTCCTGACGGTGCTGGCCATGGCTTGCAAAGAGCGCATAGCTACTGTAGTCATCGTACTGGGCCTATACATCATCTACCGCTACCGGCAGCCTCGCCTGGGCCTGGCCCTGTCTGCCCTGGGTGTCTTGTGGCTGATCGGTGCTCTGGGTGTCTTTCTACCTTGGGTGCGAGGTGCACAAGGCTCTATCCACTATCAACTCAACTTTGGGCATCTGGGCGGTGAGGGCGGATTTATTGGCATCCTCTCGACGCTGGTGACCCAACCGCACCTGCTGACAGACCTCGCCCTGTCGTTCCGTGATCTCCTGGCTCTGTTCTTCTCGCTGCTGTCGTTGGCCCTGCTTCCCCTTGGCGACTTGCCGATGATGGCCGTTGGAGCGCCTATTTTGGGCCTCTTTATGCTGACTGACGTCCCCGATTTGTTTGATTTTCACCTCGCTCCGGTCTTTCCCTTCTTCTTCGTCGCGGCCATAACAGGAATCGAGCGCCTGGCTGGTTGGGGATATCGTTGGCTGGGCCTCTCGGCTGCACGGTTGGCGGTCAGCCTGAGCGTAGTGTTGCTGGGTGCCAGTCTGAGTGCTGCCTTCTTCTGGTCGAATGGTCCCCTAAGCTGGGGCTTTTGGACGCCAAAACGTCCCTACACCTTTTGGGAGAATCGCTTCGTCGTTGACGAGCACGACCGGCGAGCCGACCGCTTTGTGGCCATGGTGCCTGCCAGGGAGCCGATCATCGCTTCGGATTTCCTGCTCCCGCACCTGACCCAGCGGGAGCGGGTCTACCAGTTCTTTGACCCACCGCCCTCGGACGTCTTGGATCAGGTTGATTATGCGGTCATTGATTTGTTTGAGACCTACGTCCAACCAAGGGAAATCAGCTTGAGAGCGTTGGTGGATGCTCCATTTGAGTCACCGTCAGGAGCTGCTACCCCGTCGGCGCACGTAGCGGGCAAAGACCTCTATCGCCAATTGCTGTCCAGCGGCGACTTTAGCCTAACCGAATATGAGGATGGCCTCCTGTTCTTGCGCCGCGGGCCAGCCAGGGCAAATGGCTTCCACTACGCGGTCAGCCGGGTGGACAAGGCTGAGCCAGCCGTACGGGTGGACTATGATTTTGCCGGCCGCCTGGGACTGCTCGGGTATGATTTTGACGACAGCACAAATTCACTGAAGAAAGGCCGACGCTATTGGATTGCCTACTACTGGCAGGTGCTTGAAGGCTTCGATGACTCCTTTACTTTCCAGTATGGTGTCAACCCGGTGGATGACGTGCAGCAGTTGGGCACCGACCTTGTGCTCATTGATACGTTCACGCGGGTTGGAGGCGAGCCGTTCCGGATCGTCCATCTACCGACCTACTTACTGTTGCCAGCATCAGAGTGGCAGCCGGGAGAAATTCTCCGTGAGGAGTACGAATTCGCTCTCCCAGAGGATCTGGCGGGGGGAACCTATGAGTGGCAAGTCGGCCTTTACATCGTGCCAGACTATTTCCCGATCCAGACTTCTCCCGAACGATGGGTCCCCAAGACAGTGCCCTTCTTGATATCCGATGTCGAGGTAGGTGGCACTCCATGAGCATTGATACGGTCACCCTGTCCATAGTCGTTCCGGCCTACAACGAGGCCGACAACCTGCCCGAGCTTTACCGGCGGCTCCGTGACGTGCTCGCTGGTCTGGACGAGACACATGAGATCGTTTTCGTCAACGACGGCAGCACCGATCGCTCTCTGGAGGTCATGAAGCAACTTCGTGCTCAGGATGGCAACGTCAAGATCATCAGCTTTGCTCGTAACATGGGGCATCAAATCGCCTTGACAGCGGGTCTGGATCATACCAGCGGTCAGGCTGTGATCACTATGGATGCCGACCTGCAGCATCCTCCAGAAGCCGTTCCCCGTCTGGTTGAGAAGTGGCGAGAAGGCTATGAGATCGTCTATACGATCAGGGAGAGATCGGAGGGCAGTGGCCTCATCAAGAACATGGCTTCGTCTTTGTTCTACAGTCTGCTCAGGTTGATATCTCAGGTTGATGTCAGACCCCGCGCTGCTGACTTTAGGTTGATGGGCAGGAAATCGCTAGCGGCCTTTAATTCCATGCGCGAGCGGAGACGGTATATCAGGGGGCTGGTGGGTTGGTTAGGCTTTAGAAGTGCTGAAGTCACCTACGTGGCCGGGGAGCGATTCGCTGGAAATCCAAAGTATTGCTGGCATAAGATGACCCATTTGGCTCTATCTGGCATCCTGTCCTTCTCGGCGGTGCCTTTGCGCGCCTCGTTGTATCTTGGTCTGGTTATAGCATCTTGCAGCGGTCTGTATGCCTTGTTTGCCATCTATACCAAACTGTTCACGGATCGGCTCCGTTCCGGTTGGGCTTCTCTGATCGTCGTGACTCTGTTCCTGGGGAGTATGCAGCTTATCTTTCTGGGCATTCTGGGCGAATACGTGGCCACGATCGTAGAGGAGGTCAAGCAAAGGCCTCTCTACATCGTTGAGGAAATGATAGGCTTCGACGCAACGGAGTAGATCCGCAGATGCTGGTTTGTATTATATGTGGGGCAGAGGTGCCTGGCGACAACCGGTTGTACGAATCGCTGTTGCGATGCCCCAATTGTGGTTTCGTGTTCGCTGATATCTCTGTTTCGGATGATGAGTATTGTAGGCTATATCAGAGGGACTACTTCTTCGGGTGTGAATATGCTGACTATCTAAAGAGCAAGGATGCCTTGCAGAAGAATTTCCGCCAGAGGATCAAAACCCTGGGCCGGTTTTCCGAGGGCGGTCGCCTGTATGAGATAGGTGCAGCTTATGGCTTCTTTCTGGAACTGGCGCAAGCTCAATGGCAGGTTGAGGGCATTGACATTGCCGAAGAGGCCTGCTCCTACGCAGGGGGGCAGTTGGGGCTGGACGTCAGATGTGGGGACTTTTTGGAAACCCCGCTGGAAACCGACGGCTACAATGTATTCTGTATGTGGGACACGATCGAGCATTTGCGAGAGCCGGATCGCTATCTGGAAAAGATTGCCAGCCATTTGCAAAGCGGCGGTTATCTGGCGCTCACGACAGGCGACATCGGCAGTTGGAGCGCATGGCTGCAAGGCAAGCGCTGGCGTCTCATCCATCCACCTACCCATCTGTATTACTTCTCGGTCCAGACGATGACTCGTTTCCTGGATCGTTATGGATTCAACGTGGTTCATCTCAGTCATCCAGGTTTTTATCGCAGTCTTGAAGCAATGGCGCGATGGTTCTTGACCCGATTCAGCAGATGCGGGGAGGACATGTACAATAGAGTAAGAAATGCTGTATGGACGCGGAAGGCAATCTATGTCAACTTTTTTGACATCATGTTTGTCATAGCCCGCAAGCGGTAACCTGGAGCAGACATCATGGTGATAAAGACATTGGGGAATGCAATGGGCGGGTGGCACAAAGCCAGGCAGTGTGTCGTGGGGGCGTTTCTGCTGGGGGTGGTCATAGGGCTGCTGGCCTTGGCTGGCACCGGCCAGCGGGCGGGGGCTCAGACGCCAGGGGTGTGGGGTCCACCTGTTAACCTATCCATGTCCGACACTGCTTCCTTGTTCCCCGACCTCGCGGCGGATACCGCCGGTCACGTCTACGTGGTCTGGGGGGAGCACTCCAGCGATGATATTTTTCGATCTGACATGCTTCTCTTCCGGATGTGGGATGGCCAGACTTGGTCGCCGCCCAACGACATCGCTGTGGGAGGCCATCTGCCTCAGATTGCTGTGGATAGCCAGGGGAGATTGCACGTTGTGAGAATAGCAAGAGGGTTAGAGTACAAACGTGCCTGGGCGCAGGGAGACCCATCCAATGCGCAGGCCTGGACACCAGGTCAGGATTTGAGCTTACGCAATCCCTATTGGCCGGACATGGTCATTGACAGCCAGGATCGGATCCATGTAGTATTTACGGCTGAAGAGGGCATCAATTACACACGCTCAATTGATGGAGGAGACAGTTGGTCGGATCCCATTCGACTGGACATCCCCCGGGTAGGAGGTGCAGAGACACCCCGTCTGGCTGTTGATCGCCTTAATAGCGTTTATGTCGTCTGGTCAGATTTAGAGGTCAGTGTCGGTGGTAAAGATCCCATGGGCATAGGCGTCAGTTTTAGCTATTCAACCGATGGCGGGGAAACCTGGTCCACGCCGAGGCGGATCGTAACGGGTGACGAGGGATACGAGTGGCCCCAGGTTGCCGTGGATTCTATAGGGACCATCCACGTCGTATGGCGCTATCGAGACCAAACCGTTGGCACTGTCGGATACGTGGTATCATCAGATAGAGGGGAGAGTTGGTCTCAGGTAGAGAATCTCCGTCTGGGCTCGATCGGTGCCTACTCCCATGGCTTGGCAGTTGACAGCGCCGATGGCCTGCACTTGGTGATACCGGGGGGGGGCGACTTGCCGATGGGCGTCTCGCACCTGGTGCGACCCCCGGGCGGGCGATGGTCGTCACCGACCC
>Ga0180438_10003508_pt1 | contig 23661 bp, 16 predicted proteins | sample SS_ome_12_FD_132455 | JGI IMG/M metagenome (GOLD analysis project Ga0180438, IMG submission 132455) | Hypersaline lake sediment archaeal communities from the Salton Sea, California, USA - SS_3_D_2 metaG | ecosystem: Environmental > Aquatic > Non-marine Saline and Alkaline > Hypersaline >...
GTGGCCGCCCGGGCGGCAGTCAGAAAGCGCGTCGGGAGGCTCGCGGAGGTCCGCAAGCGAGGCCCGGTCGCCCGTTGTCTGGCGCTCGAGCCACTGGACGAAGCAGTGCGTGCCGGGATGAAGCCGCAAGTCCGGCTTGGGGGGCGGATTGTTCACGGGTTGATCCTTGGCGTTCTGGCTGGTTCTGTCAGAGGGCACTTCGATGCCGGGCAAGATGAGAGACCGGGGCGCCTGGCGTCGGCCGCCTGCCGCCCTGTCGAGGTGCGGACGGGGAGACTCGAACTCCCACCCCTTTCGGGACCAGATCCTAAGTCTGGCGTGTCTGCCAATTCCACCACGTCCGCTCGCGTTTTCCTTCCCGGCGCGATTCTACCGCGCAACTTGGGGCCTGCCCACCCGACCGCCTCACGGCCTTCGAGGATCTCCACGGTGCCCCCTGCGAGAATGTCCCGGGGGTTCTTTGCCGCATTGGGATCGGGTATGGTATTGGGCGAAAGCGCCGTGCCGCGGGCGATCCGAAGATCGGGCGGGGTATGGCGTTTGGCTGCGACACAGAATTCGGAGGAGTGCACCATGCCTGACAAGCGGAGCATTTCCACGATCCCGATCCTGGGTACCTTGACGGCGGCGGTGGCCCTGGGTCTGCTCTCGGCCGCCGCGAAGGGTGCGGACCCACCCGTTTGCGAGGGAGGAAAGATCATGCTGGCCGGGGCTTTCGCGATCGACGTCTCGCCGCAGAAATTTCCGGTGATCATCAACGGGGCAATGCTGGAGCGGACCGCCTCGCAGCTTGTCGACCCCTTGCACGCACGCTGCCTCGTGCTCGACGACGGCAGCACGCGGATCGCCCTTGCCATCGTCGACAGTTGCGTGATCCCCCGGGCGCTGATGGACGAGGCCAAGGAGTTGGCGCATCGGGCGACCGGCATTCCCGCGGATCGGATGCTGATCGCCGCCGCACGCGCATTCGTGCCCCTCGGTCTGCGGCGTGCTGGGGAGCGACGCCGACGAGGAGTACAGCAAGTATCTGCCCGGGCGGATCGCCGAAGGAATCGCGCTGGCTGAGAAGAATCTCGTGCCGGCCCGCCTCGGCTGGGCGACCGGCTCCGATCCCAACAACGTCTTCTGCCGGCGGTTCCTGATGAAGCCGGGCACGGCCAAGACGAATCGGTTCGGAGGCACCGCCAACGATCGCGCGCAGATGAACCCCGGTCACCTCAACCCCAACGCCATCGAGCGGACCGGGCCCGCCGACACGGAAGTGTCGGTGCTCTCGATCGAGACCCGCGACGGCCGGCCGCTGGCCCTGCTGGCGAACTATTCCACGCATTACGCAGGCGCGCCGGCCGTTTCGGCCGACTATTTCGGCGTCTTTTGCGGGCGGATCACCGAGTTGGTCCAGGCCGAGGGGCTCGCACCGCCGATGGTGGCCATGCTCTCCAACGGCACCAGCGGGGACGCCAACTGCAACGACTTCCTCCATCCCCGCCGCCGATACGACCGCTTCACCGTCGGCGAGGACGTCGCCCGCGCCGCCTTCGCGGCCTACGAGACGATCCGCTACTACGACTGGGTGCCCCTGGTGATGGAGGAGAAGCGGCTTGTGCTCGGCGTCCGCATGCCGACTGCCCAAGAGGTGACCGAAGCCGGGGAAGTCCTCGCCGGCATCGAAGACCGCAAGCCGCAGAGCCTCGAGCAGATCTATGCAAGAGAGACCATCCTGTTGAGCGAGATGCCGCCGTCGCGGGAGCTGAAATTGCAGGCGATCCGCGTCGGCCGCCTCGGAATCGCGGCCATGCCGAACGAGGTCTTCGGCTCGACGGGGCTTGAGATCAAGCAGAAAAGCCCGCTCGAGCCGACGTTCAGCATCGAACTGGCAAACGGCTACGACGGCTACATCCCGCCGCCGGAACAGCATGCCCTGGGCGGCTACACGACCTGGCGGGCCCGCAGCAGCCTCCTTGAAGTCGCGGCCGAGCCGAAGATCAAGGCCGCCGTGCTCGCGCTGTTGGACGAGGTGGCCCGCCGCCGCTCGGACGAAGCGCTCGTGCCGTCGGAAGGACCTGCGCCGGGGCGCTAGTGGTACGCCAAATTCAAGTTGACGGGTGCCACGGTTGGCTTGTCCAACCGTGTTGCGGGCACTGCTGGGCAAGCCAGCAGTGGCACACGACGTGCGATTTCCGATTTGGGAGACCACTGGCAAGAGAGGGAAAACGCGATGTCTGGATATCGAGGATCAGGCAAGCTGCGTTGGGGCGTGATCGGGCTGGGGTGGTTTGGGGAGATCCACGCCGACACGCTTGCGGGGATGCCGGGAATCGAGCTGGCCGCGGTCTGCACCCGCCGCGAGGCCCGCCTGGCTGAGCTGGCCGACCGCTACAATGTCTCCCGCCGCTACGGCGACTATCGGCAACTGCTGGCCGACGCGTCGGTCGACGTGGTGAGCATCACCACCCATATCGAAGACCATTGCCAGATGGCCGTCGAGGCGTTGGCCGCCGGCAAGCACGTGCTTCTCGAAAAACCGATGGCTGCAAGCGTGGCGGACTGCGACCGGATCATCGAGGCCGTTCGGCAAAGCAGCGGCCTGTTTATGGTCGGGCATATCTGCCGCTTCGACCCCCGCGTGGCTCTGGCCAGGCAGGCGATCGAAGAGGGACGCATCGGCCGCATCGTCTCGATGCACGCCCGGCGGAACCTCTCCAAGGTGATCGGCCGCGAGGTGCTGGACAAGATCTCGGCCTTGATGGGCGACGGCATCCACGACGCCGACCTGATGCTCTGGTTCACACAGGCAAGCCCGGTGAGCGTCTACGCCCAGGAGGTTCATCCGGGCACGCGGAGGAACCCGGACGCCGCCTGGGCGATGATGCGGCTGGACAACGGCGCGGTCGGGGTGATCGAGTCGATCTGGCATCTGCCCGAATCGACCCCCTACGCCATCGACGCCCGCATGGAGGTGATCGGCACCGAGGGGGCGTTGTACATCAACTGCGGCGAGGCGGGCCTGGAGATCCACGGCGGCGACGGCGTCCGCCTGCCCGACACCATGTACTGGCCCCGCGTCTTCGGGGAGCGATTCGGCGTGCTCCGTGCGGAACTTCAGTATTTCGCCGACTGCGTCCGCGACAACCGGCCGCCGCACCGGATCACGGCGGAGGAGTCGCGGGCGGTCGTGCGGCTGATCGTCGCCGCCCAGGAGTCGTCGAGGACGAACAAAGTGGTCGTTTTTTAGTTTTACTGTGTATCTCCGGTTTGGAGTCGTTTCTTTAAGGGCGGCAACCGTTTACGCTTTTTCCAGTAGCAGAAGTAGGCGGCTTGCTTGCGACGGTTAAGCCGGGTGGCTCGCTTGCAGAGATGGGCGAGGGTGTTGCTTTGCAGTTCCTCATGCAGCAGTTGCCCGATGAGGTGTCGCAACTCCTAGACAGGCAGAGAGAGACGGTGCCGCTTTTTTCCCCCCGCCGCTTCTCTTCCGTCAGGAACCAAGTGGCAATCAACGTAAGCGTCTGATGATGGTGCCAGCCCGTCCGCGGCCCCTCAGCCTTGCCAGGGCCGTTTGCGGCTGTTGACCTTCGACAAGGTCTCGATGGCAATCTTCACGTCGGTTTCGACCTGGAAGTCGAACATCCCGGCGATGATGAAATCGGCTCCGTTGCGGAAGGCGTGCCGAAACGCGATCTGCGGCATGATAGCCCCGGCCGCCATCACCTTGAACGCCACCCAGGGTTTGCCCACCGTTTCCATGAAGGCCGTCGTCTCCTCGGGATTATTGCACCACATATTGTCATTGTTCGCATTCCGGTCGGACGAGTTCCTCCTCATCCAGTCATATTCCTTCCGCCCCTCCTTGGGCGTGGCCGACCAGTAGCGGTCGATGTGGAAGGTCTTGACGTAGAAATCAGGGTCGACCTTGTTCCTTTCGCATTCTATGGGCATGTTCAGCGAGTGGCCCCCGACTCCTGCGGGCACGCCCTGGGCTTTGATCAAGTCGACCATCTGCCCGATCACGTCGATACCACCGCCGTTCATCATGTGGGCGTCGGTCGTCCCACCGTGCGAATACAGCAGCGTGGCACCCAAGTCCACCTGGCGTTTGATCTCCTCATTCATCTTGGTCTTATCCTCGGCCAACGGGATGCAGACCATCGTCTGTATCTTGGTGGTGCGATGCTGGTTGTAGTTCACCACCGCGTCCCAGCACCTGGGGTCGATCTGGATCGTATTGATGCCGCATTCTTGGGCAAGTTCCAGAGTCTCGAAGATTTTTGCCTCGGTGTTGTAGGACGTGAACAGCTTGGAGGCGTACATCAGGTCGCGACTATGGGCCCAACCGCCGATCAGGTTGCCGCCGAGCAGCAGCCGGCTGAGGGACACGTTGCAGATCTTGCCGCTCGGCAGGCTGCCGGGTGGAATGTCGGTTTTGCGCTTCTCGCCCTCACTTGTCTGAACGGTGCCGTCCTGCACTGCGGCCGCCAGGATGTTCTCCTCGATGCTGCTGTGTGCCGCGGCGATCCCGGCCGCGCCCAGCACGCCTCTTGCCAAAAAACACCGACGGTCAGTTTTGTCTGCCATTGCTGGTTACCTCTCTATTTGACTTTGAGATCGGCCGAACACTTACACCATGCACGGTCTCTCATTCCTATCTCTAACTCGTGGAGCAGCTGAACACCGACAGACTGCGGATCCGCGGCTCGGCGACGGAAGCGGTCAGCCTGAGGCGCACCTTCGACGTTTCGACCGGCTCGAACTGCTGGATCCGCTTGTGACCAATGGAGATCCCCTCGCACAGTTGTTTCCACGTGTTTCCCGGAACCAGCCCTTCGATTTGGTAGGCTCGCACGCGTTCTCCACAGGCGATGTCTTCCATGATGGTCACGTGGTCAATCGTTGCGGGCCTCTTAAGCGCGAGTTCGACAAGGTTGCCCGTGCCACTGGTCTCCGCAAGCGGCACGCTGAAACGGCGGCGGATCTCGCGTCCGAATTCGACGTAGCGTTGGAAGTCGGCTTGCGGCACCAGGCCGTCCGGATCGGGATTGGCATTCAGCAGCAAGTTACAGTTCCTTCCGACCGATTTGTAGTAGACGTCCATCAGCTCATCAAGCGTGCGGAGTGCTTCCTCACCATCCGGCTTCCAGAACCAGTTGCGGTCGCGAACCGTCGTGTCGCACTCGGCCGGTAGCCAGACGTTGCCGTTAGGATCACCACGGTCGAGCATCTCCTTGTCCGTCTGGGCCGCTTCGATGCTGGGCACCGTCGCCCAGCAGGGATAGTCCGCCATGCCGCGTTCGTTTCCAACATAACGAATCGACGCCGCCGGTCCCTGGAATACAATGGCATTCGGTTGATACTTCTTGAGAAGTGGAATCAAGTCGGGGCCACCTTCTTCCCGAGAAAGCGCGCCGCCGTCGAACCAGATCTCGGCGAGCGGTCCGTAGCGCGACCAGAGTTCGGCGAGCATCCTTTCGCAATTTCGGGCGTAGTTCGACTGTCTCTCGGGATCGCCTCCCTCACCGCGGTTGACCAGACCACGGGACACTTCCCAGTATCCGTTGGACGCCACGGTAGCGTACAAACCCGGCAGAATTCCCGATTTGTGGCACGAATCGACAAACTCCTGGACCACATCCCCCTTGCCGTCGCGCCAGGTTGTTTGTCTCACCCCGTACGGATAGCAGTCGCTTTGCCACTGCAAGAATCCGCTAGCATGCCTGGCCACGAAGACGGCGTACTTGGCGCCGATGGCCTTGGCGGCCGAGATCCACTGGTCGGTATCGAGCTTGGTGGGGTTGTAGAGGTTGGCGTCCGGCAGGGTCCAGTCCTTGAAGCGCCAGCCGGGCTGGTAAGTCCGCATATCGAAATGGAAGAACATCCCCACTTCCATATCTTGCCACGCGAGTTGCAGGGGAGTGGGTGTTGGCATTTCGGTGCGACTGTCCAAAGCGGCAGCCGCAATCCTCCGGGTCAGTCCGCCCAAGGCAACACCGCCGGCCGCGGTGCTGAGAAAACGTCGTCGGGACAGAATCATGTTGAATCCCCTCTCACGGAATGGACCGTGCCAAGTCGTTGGACTCCGGCTGTATGGCCGGAGCGCTTCGCTGCCGGAAGTCAGAGCCTTTGGACATACACCCAGTTCGCCGCGCATGGATTGTCGTCATCCGTGCCTTCTGGTCCGGACAGGAAAGCTTCGAGCCAATACGGCCCTGCTTCGATGTCGGCATCAAAGACCACTTCCTCGACGGGCTCGGACAACTCTCTCTCTAAATGAACATTCTCTCCGATTTTCAGCAGGGCTTTGCGCGCGTAAAAAACACTCTTCACACTTTCATGTTCCATTCGTATGCGAAACCGGTATATGCCGTCCTGGGCGAAGCGGACGGCGTATCGATGGAATTGCTCCACGTCGCGCCCTTCCTGAGGATGTGGTTGATGCGCGTCGTAGGTGCTCAGTGCGGTTACCGGTTCGTGCGGCGAGCCAATCACAATCGCCGGTAGGATCGCCGCGTTTGCCGAAACGTCGGCCCACCACTTCTCATACTCCGTTTTCAGCCAGCGGGCGACGGCCGCGTGCTCCGTGGCCACGTCTCTCTTCTGCTGGGGATCCTCGAACATGTCGTAGAGGTATTGTTCGTCTTCTGCCAGGATTACTAGCCGCCACCGGTCTGTGATCATGGCGGCACGGCGGAACTTGACGAGTTGATCCGTGAATTGCTTGTCAACGCCCAACACGCGATCCGGCCAAGCGGCGTTCACGTCGCGAAGCAACGGCACCAGGCTCCGGCCGTCCAGATCCGGGTGAACCTTCACGCCGCAGAGATCGGCAAGGGTCGGCAGTATGTCGATATGTGCCGTGATCCGCCGCACGTCTTTCCCTTCGCCGAGGGAGCCGGCTGGCCAGCGGATGTAGAACGGCACGCGGTGGCCGCCGTCATAGGTGCTGTTCTTCGACTCGCGCATGCCGCCGGAGTAAACCGCTGCGCCGCCGGCCGTGCCGTTGTCGGTTGTGAATACCAGGATTGTATCGTCTTCAAGATTCCACTCTTGCAGCCTCGATCTCAGTCGACCGAAGTTGTCGTCGATGTTCTCCACCATGCCGAGGAAGTTGGCAGCCTTTTCTCGATCACGTTCACTCACGTCGGTCAATCGTTTCCAGATTCGGTCCCGATAGGTCGGGGGTGCCAGCAGAGGTGCGTGAGGAGCATTTGTGGCGATCCAGGCAAAGAAGGGTTTGTCCTTGTTGGCTTCGATCCATTTGAGAGCTTCAGCGAACCACACGTCGGTGCAGTATCCGGTGAACTTCTTCCAGGTTCCGTTTTCGCAATACGTGTCGTCGAAATAGTCGTTGCCTGGATAGTCGGACTGTTGCCCTACGCCGCCGCAGTTGTGGCGAAGAACGTACTGGAAGCCGTGGTCTTCGGGGCGGAACGGATAGTTGTCTCCCAGATGCCATTTGCCAAAGTAGGCGGTTGCGTACCCGGAATCGGCAAAAACATCTGCGATCGTGAGTTCCTCGTCCGGCAGGAACCCGCGTCCGCCCTTGACTCGCCAGACGCCGACCTTGTTGGCATACCTCCCCGTCAACAGCGCTGCCCGCGTGGGCGAGCAGTTGGCATTGACGTGATAGTTTTCCAGCCGTACGGCCTGCTCGGCGAACGCATCGAGATTTGGAGTCCTGACGTAGGGATTGTCATTACGGGACAGATCTCCGTATCCCTGGTCGTCCGTCAAGACCAGAATGACGTTGGGGCCGTCGCTGCCCTCGGCGATCTGTATGGCTTGTGGCGCCGCAATGGCCGTCGCGACTGCAACAGTGAATGTCTTTAGGAGACTCGCTGTGTACATGAAGATTCTCGGTTTTGTGGAGTGCCGTTTATCCGTAGTTTGTTGCGACACCCCGAAGAAGGCATCAGAAAACGGCACCGTGGAGACGGCAGCGGCAAAGCTAAGCCGCGCGGATTGCTTTCTCATGCGTCCTCATGGCCTTATTCTTCTCCTTGCGAACTCATAGCTATGCAACGTGATTTACACGACGTTTCAACGCATTCTACCATCCAGACGGCATCTTCAACATCTGGAGGGTCAGATCCGTGCCGTGGCTTCGAAGATCGGTTCGAGCTTGACGAGAATCTCATTGGCCGCTAAGTCAATTGTAGAGTTATTCTTTCGCAGACCTCAGTGCCTCGCGGCTTCGTAGCCTGTGGGGTTTCGCAGGATTGCCTGGGTGCGGGCACGGATCTCGGCCGCCATGTCCTTCAGCTCGGGATTCAGGGCCACGGCGATTCCCGAGCGCTGGCGGAGCATTCTCACGATCATTCGACATGAGGCGACAAGCCCGTCTTGAGCACCCCCGATCGACGTGAAGATCCGCATCCGCCCGTCGCATTTCTCAAAGGCATCGTTGCCCGTATAGGTCAAGAGGTCCTTCCGGAAGCCGGCGGCAGTTTCTTCAGCATACGCAGGCGTCTGAATCCTCTCCCGATTGGCTTCGAAGAATTCGTCGAGCCTATCGGTAAGCAAGCGCAATTCGGCGAGAAACTCGGCATGCTGCGGATGGAGGCGTTTCTGTTCTTCCAGGTACGCTCTCATCTCACGGCCGAACTCGACGTACTCGTCGATGCGCTCGCGGACGTTGCGGATGAACGCGACCGCGGCGTCGAGATGCTCTTCGATCTCCGGCCCCTGCTGTAGCTGGGTGCCGTTTTTGTAGATGGCGTTGATGACGTCGCGGGCATAGCAGGTGGCGACGCCGCGGGAGTTTCCTTTCTGACCCTCGAGGTCGAGAATGTACTGACAAGGCCCCACGCCCAGCGTCATGCGGACCAGATCGACGACCGTCAGTTTTTCGATGGGCGTGCTGAACGGCTCAACGGTCGCCCGGTCGATCGGATAGATGATGGCCGGGCCGGCGAAATTGTAGACCTCGCCGCGGTTTGTGTAACGCCGCTCGACGAGTGGCTGCAAGTGTCCCCCGCGGTCGCTGTCGACCCAGCAGGGAAACGCAAAGTGGCCCAGGACCGGATTCCAGCGTCTTCGCTCGGGTTTGTTCCAGTCCCTTGCTCCCAGCTTTTCGCCGAAGCTTTGCCCTTCGGACGGGTCCTGCCCAAACCATGCTTGCATCACGTACTCCCCGTCGGGTTTCTGGAGCAGCATCTCCCAACTGTCGGTCAGCTTGTCGACCGTGGTCCAGTCCACGCGCCACAAGGCGGCAAACGGCATCTTCCAGTCCAGGTCGATCACGCTGCCGGCGTCCGCTTGGGTGACCGCCTGTTGGTGCCAGATCCCCTTGTTTTGAAGGACGGCAATCCAGATGTGCGGCTTGTTCCCGTAGGAAATGTCCGAATGCACAATCTCCCGCGGCGGCACATCGGACAGGAAGATCTCGACGTCGTTCTCGCGAGACTCGGAGACCGTCATCAAGATCGCGTCCCCACCAGGCATCATGTGCAGCAAGAAGTTCTCGCTCGGCAACTCCGCCCGGGAAACCGAGAGGGCCGAAGCGTCGACCACAATGTCGTCGCCGAAGAAATCGGGCAAAACAGCGAACCGGCACGGCGCCCCCACCCGCAGCTTCTCGACGCCCGTGCCGGCCGTCGTCTTGATAAACGCCGCGCCGACGTTCAGCTCATACCCGACGCGGCCGGTCTTGTTGCCAGGCGAGCGCAACCCGACCTCAATCGACAGGGAGCTTCGCGTGTTCTCCCCAATGGCGAGCGACGTGCGTACCAGGTCCACACTGCCGTCGCAGATCGGCTGCAATCGTGCGCACAACTTCACTCCTTGGGCTTGCCGTGAAAAGACGTCGACATCCGGAGTGGCTTGCCGAAGCACCGCTATGATCTTGTCGTTCACGAGCACGGTGTCTCCTTCGAAGCGATGCAGCGTGTCCCCTTCCTCCAGCCTCGACCACCCGCCGGTCTTCAGCGGCGACTCTCCTGACAGTACGGGAGCCGACGCCTCACGCGCATCGTAGAGGTACGTGAACGGCTCGACCGCCGAAGCGGGCTCTACGTCCGCCCAAACCGCGGCTCCACACGCCAGTGCCAAGGCCGTGCATACCAAACGCCGAAGAGACTTGGATGAACGCCACATGCGCGACTCCTCACTTCGCGAATGGTTCTCGTGCCGTTTCCGCCTCATCTACTAGCGCCGTGGGGTGTCAGCCGAGGAAGAAGGGGCGCCGTCAACCTTCCTCGACGACATTCAGGCCCATCAAGTTGGCCAGATGCCGCACGCTCGCCATGTGGTCGCCGTAGAACACGACGCGGTGCAGCAGTGTCATCGCGTCCTCTGTCTCCAGCACGCTGCTCCAGTTCGCCGCCATCTTGGCCGCGTCGCGGACTTCCGTGACGATCTGCGTTCGGCAGCCGTGCACGGCCCTCTCCGGGACGTCGATAATCTCGCCTCTGGACGCCAGGATCGTATTCAGGTTGACCAGCTTGGTGCGGGTAATGACCTGGCCGATGCGGTACTGCACCTCGGGCACGCAGCCGCTGCCGCCGACCTCGGAATGCCCACGCAGCAGATAGGGCGCCTCTTCACCGTCCGGGCCATCCATCTTCAAGGGCGCAGTGCAGTGGGCGGTCCACAAAGCATTTCGCGCCGTGTCAAAGGTGGCGTTGCCCTGGAAGCCGGGACGGTCGATGGCGTACTGGAACAAGAGCATGGTCAACAATGAGTCCATGTCGCCTTCACAGGCTGCCGGCACGCCGCGGTCGCGCAGCCGCGCGAACCCCAAGCAAGGAAACCCGCGCGGCAACCACCGCATGCAGGTTCCCACGGCCAATCCGTCGGCCTGCTCCCGCTCCACGAGGCGGTCCAAAGCGACGCTGACACGAGCCGCTTTCTCGATATCTTCTTTCGTGGGTTCGAGGATCTCTTTTGCGCCCTTCGTCCACGCGTCGATTTCGGCTTGAACCGCGTCGCCGTCCACGGCCGCGAGCATCTCGTCGAAGTCCTGCTGTTGGCAGGCCACCACGTCGGCGCCCAGGCGCTTCTTGATTTCTTCAGGCGAGCAAGCCGGCTCCGTGCCGCGGGCCGGAGGGAAGAGCAGGATCCTGGTCCGCCGCATCATTGGAATCACGCGCAGCAAGCGCAGGGCTCGCTCCAGCTCGTCGTAGTCGCTGCTGGCCAGCAGCGCGACGCGATGACCATTGCGTAGCCATCTTGGCGCGTACATCCAGTCATGACCGCTCGCCGGCAACGAGAACACGGCCAGCGGACGGCCAGCGTCCAAGACGGGTCCCACCACGCGCCTCATGGCGAAGTTTTGCACGTTGATCGCCAGGACGGGTGCTTCCGGCCCCGCCTCTTCCAGGAGCGTCTCCGTTTCCTGCGGGCTGCGCGACTGCCCCACAACCAGCTCGACGTTTCCCAGCTTCTTTTCCGCTTCAGCAAGCCGAGCCTTCATTGCCTCGATCTGTGGGGCGTCGGCGCCCCAATTGCGGTCTTCCGGCTGGGGATTGCCCGTGAAGACAACACAGATCCGCGATTTGCCGCGCGGCTGCGCGGGCGGCGACTCGGAAGCCCGCGCATGCGTCCACGTCGCACCTGCGAGCAGCAACCCACCCACGGCGCCCGTTCCCAAAAACTCCCTCCGCGTGCAGTGTTCACACATCTCCAGGCCCTTTCTTCACACATGACTGTCGAGTACCGCTTACAGGCCTCGGAGGCATGCCGCGCCCACTGAGGCAACAAATCGAGCACTATTGTCGCCAAATTCAGGTCCGATTGTCAAGAAAACGCTCACCGCGTATGCGTGTTTTTCGACGAGCCACACGGATCATTCGCGACCGCGACGGCAAGTTGGACTACGCTCCGCGACTATTTTCTGCGACTGGTATTCCGTTTGCACGGCAGTTATACTCGGACCTTGTCGCAGAACCGTGGGAATCGCTTCCCACGGCCGGACGAGGCCGATCCGGCGAGCGATTTTTGGATTGCCTCTGCGTCCGGTCGGCTCCAATCGACTTGGCACGGTGGCGGTGAAGCGTCAGTTCACCAACGATTTGAACGAGGACCGGCGCGTGAGATTCTCCTACGTCGTCTCCCTGTTGGCCGTGGCTGTTTGGGCTTCCTTCGCCGTGGGAGACGATTCGCCGCGTGGCCGGATTGTCTTTTCCAGCGATCGGTCCGGCGATTGGCGAATCTGGACGGCGAACCCCGACGGTTCGGGCCTTCGCCAGATTCTCGACGGAAAGGATGGCGAGCACGACGCCGATCCGGTTTTCAGCCCCGACGGCAAGCGGGTACTGTTCGCCTCGACGCGCGGCGGCACGACCGGCGTGTGGACCGTGGGCATCGACGGCTCGCAAGCGACGCGGATCTGCGACGGCGATCAGGCCGAGTGGTCGCCGGACGGCGGCTCGATCGTCTTCCGCCGGCAGGATGCGCTTTTCATCCGAAAACTCGCCAGCGGCGAGGAGAAACGGATCACCCCGTCCGACTGGCCGCACCCTTCCGGGCCGTCCTGGAGCCCGGACGGCCGGTGGATCGCGTTGGCGTGTCGCTGGGAGGCGGGTAACGCGGTTTTTCTTCTTTCCGCCGACAGCGGCGAACCGCAAAAGGTGTATGACCAGAAGGGGGCTTGCGAGCCGCATTGGTCGCCCGATGGAAAACTGGTCGTCTACGAGACGGAGACGAACGTGTGTACGATCCGGCCCGACGGCACGGGCAACCGCCCAGTCACGTGGTTTGGCGGCGTGCAGCGCTACGGAAGGTTCAGCCCCGACGGACAATGGATCATTTTTTGCCAGGGCGTGAGCGAACGCGGCCCTTGGGAGCTTTATCGGATTCCGTCGGCCGGGGGCACGCCGATAAGGATTACCGAAGGCGGTTCCGACACGAATCCCGATTGGCGGTGACGAAGACGCGGCCGCGGGGGCCCGCATACCGCCAGGGATCAAACCAAGTATTCTTGCAGGTCGTCAAAAAGCCGCATGGTACGAGCAACTCGACCGCTCCCGGACGTTCTTCTCGCGATCACTTGCCTGTGCGTCACTGCGCAAAGCCGCGCGATCGGCTACCAGCCGACACTACCGTTCACTTACATTTTCGACACCGGCACGCCCGCCGCCGAAACACTCTCCGAAACCGCGCTGGCCGAGCGGTCCGGCTGGACCCAGCTAGCCGAGGAGCAGCTCGCGTACACTTTCCGGGGCGACGCGGTGCTCGCAAACGACAAGCTCACCGTCGTGGTTCGAGCAAAGGGGGCGGGTGCCGAGATCTACACGCAAACCAAGGAGGGAATTCGACGCCGGGCTGCGCTGGCAGCACTCCCCCAGGCCGCAAGCACCGTTTCGAGTGTCACCTCGCTACGCGTTCTCGAAAACAACCCCGGCGCCGTGATGCTCGCGTGTACCGTTGGCGCGAGTGACGGACAAGCGCCGTGCGCCGCCGCCTTTCGATTGGCGGCGGGGCAGGGGATCGTCGAAGTCCACCCTCAGCAGGGAGCCGATCGCTTCTTCGTCGAATGCCGGCCGGCGTGGGTGGTTGTGCCCGACTTCTTCGCCGACGATATGGTGTTTGGACGCACCAGCGCCGCGTCCGCCCGCATGGGTTTGCCTGCGGAAAACTTCCTGCTGAACCTGCTTCCCGGCGGCGACGCCATGATCATGTGCGTCTGGGCTTCGGCGTCGCGTTCGTGCCTGATTTCGGAGGGCAGGGCGGGCGACCGCGAAATCCGCGGCTGCGAAGTTGAAGCCCGGGAGGGCAAGCCGCTCTCGGTCGCGTTTTTCGAAGGGTCTGGTCTCTGGCACGAGTGGGCCCCCTCGGCGGGCAATGTCGGAGGGAACCTGCCGCCCGGCTGGACCCCGCCGTTCGAAGCAAAATGGCGGACCGATCTCGTCTCGGCCGGCGGTTACGCGCGGTCATTTCTGTGGGAAGGTGATGGGCTGCCAAGCCAAGACGAACTCGGACCGAAGGAGCCGCAGGCTTTGGCAGCGGTCGTTTATCCCTTGGATCGTGACCGAAAGACCCCGCTCACGGCATTCTGCCCGACCGACGTGATCCGCCAGACGTTGGGCGTCGGCCCTTGCCAGTACATCCTGCAGACCGAATGCCTCGCGACCGACACGAATCCGACGCCCGATCAGGTAATGACTTGGGTGGAGCGGCAGTTCGAGCGAAACAGGCAGCAGGAAGAGGCCGAGGCCATCCGTCAAATGCTGGATGAGATGACCACCCACGTGGAGCACGCCGAGGAGAGGATCACGCACTACGGCGGTTTTGCCCTCAGAGCGAGGGAAATCCTGCGGGCCGCTGCTTCCGGCGACGGCGACTCGACGGCCTTTGCCGGCTTGGACGAGAGCGTTCGTCGCTTGGAGCAAGCCCTTCAGCACACCGGCGGCTCCGAGAATCGGCCGGCCCGGGCCGGGGAACTGGCCGATGCCGTGGCCGCCCTGATCGGCAAGGCCGGCGCTGCCGACGAGTGCCGGCGCCTCGGCGACCAGCTTCGGCAAATCGGCGCCGAGCAGGACGCGACGCTGTCGCGATGCCGGATGATAGTCCGCTGGCTCCGTGAGCAGGCGGCGGTTGACGTTTCGCCGTCGGAAGCCGTGGCCAGCCAGTTGCGGGAGCATTGCGACGGGTTTCTGAGCGGGCAATAATACCCCCACGGTCGGCACGGCGACGATCGTGACCGTCATGTGCCCTGTATGAGAGGAGGTGGCCGGATGTCGCTTTCTGTGTCGGTGCGATGGGTGATCCTGGCGTTGTTGTCGGTTGTGGCGACGTCGCCGCGCTGCCCAGGTCAGACGCCGGCAACTTCGATGGACCCGACCGTCAGGCTCTTCGACGCGGCGGGCCTGTCAGGAGGTCGTTCCGCGAGCCGCGAGCTTGCCGAAGAGGCCGGATGGCCTCGTGTGGTCGAGGAACCGCTGAACCATCCCTTCCAAGACAGCGCGGTCGCCATGAACGATCGCCTGGCGATCGTTCTCCGGCAAGGTGGCCCGGGGGCCGAGGTCTACGCCCGCACTGGCGGCAGACTCTTGCCCCGCGCGGTTCTCAAACCGGCAATCAACGGCGGCGATGCGCGTGTCACCTCCGTCGCGGCCATCGAGAATACGCCGGCCGGAGTGCTCCTGGACGCCGGTTTCGTCAATCGCGGAAAGGCAACCGCCACCGTTCGGTTCGCTTTGGCGGCCGGGCAAATCTTCATCGCGGCCGAGGCGCGATCGGGCGCCGAGGGGCTGGTAACTGAGGCGCCGTGCCGCTTTGCGGTCCTGCCCGACTTCTTTGCCGACGACATCGCGGTCGACGCCGCGGACTTGCCCGTCGACAACGTCGATCTGCCGAGCGAGAACTTCCTTTTGCACTTGCTGCCGGGCGGCGAGTCAATCGTCATGACCGTCTGGCAGAGCCGCGATCAGGACGTGCGGGTTGCGCTGACCGGCGACGGCCCGCAGCGACAAATCTGCGCCAGCCAGGTCCACTTCGGCAGCGAAGGAAAGGTTTGGGTGGCCGTGCTGGAAGGCCCGGGCATCTGGCACCTGGCAGACGTGCGAGCGAGCGACGCCGGGAAAGTCATCCCGCTCGACTGGTATCCGCCCTACCCGGCCCAATGGCGGGTCGATGTGCGCCGGGACGACGGCCTGACGGGAAGCTGGGAAATGCTCACCGAAAACGTCGACGGCACCTTCACGAAACCCGCCTGGTTCGGCGAGTCCACCTCGATTCCGGCCAATCGCAGCCGCTGGACGACCGTGCTGGGGCGGTTCGCGTATCCTTGCTGGATCGACCGGCAAGGCCGCGGGCATCTGGAGCCGCTGGCGAGAAAGGTCCGATTCGAGGGGCCCGCCCTGCTTTATCCCATCAACCGGACCAAGACTACGCCGCTCGATCAGTTCACCGTCGTCGACGTCGTTCGCGCAACGCTCGGCGTGGGACCGTGCGAGTACATCCTCGACGTGGAGGGACAAGGCGCGGCTCATCAGGGCATCGCCACCTGCGGCAATCGCGACGTGCTCAATCCCATCTACCAGGCCGGCCGCCAAAAGCAGGAACGGGCCCGAATCGAAAAATCCCTCACCGACGTCCTGATTTTCGTCAAGCACATCCGCGCACGCATCGAACAGTACGTCGACTTCGGACACGAGATGCTCGGCTATCTTGAAGAGCAGAAAAAACTCCATCCCGAAATAACCGATTTCCTGGCGGAGATGGAGACCCTGACCCGGGCGATCGACGATCAATACGCCGCGCGGCGCGAGCAGATCCGGACCCCGCAGTACGTCACCGACCTCACTGAGAAGTTTCGCCGCGAGCTGCTGGACTATGAGGGGCCCGACGCCTTTGGGCGGTGCAAGGAGATCACCGCCGCGATCGTCGTCGTGGGCGGCAATCAGGATGAACTCGTCGGCGAAAGCCGCATGGCCGTTAAGGTCCTGCGGCAAAGGGCCGGCCTGGCCATGGCCCTTGATCCCCGGACGGCGGAAATCGCCAAGGAAATTCGCGACCGCACCCAAAAAATCCTTCGCAACGCCCTCTCCTATGAAGCACCCCGGCATTGAAACGCTGTCGGCCGGTCGCCTCCAAAGTTCGGCCGTCCTGTTTGCCGGGCCGGTTTTGGCGATGCTGCTCGGCGGCTGCCACCCGGTCGATCCCGGGAATCGTGAGGCAGCGCCGGCCGTGAAGTCGCCCGCGACCTCGCCCATCGAGCAGGCGGCCGTCGAGACCGTCACCACCCCGCTGGGGATCGCGATGGTGCGGATCGCGGCGGGCCGTTTCGTCATGGGGGACGAAGGGGGTGAGTCCGACGAACAGCCCGCCCGCGAGGTCCGCGTCAGCGGCTTTCTAGTGGACGTCACCGAGGTGACGCAGGAGAGCTTTCGGGCGATGATGGGCACGAACCCGGCCAAGTTTCAGGGGGACGACCGTCCGGTCGAACGGGTCAGTTGGCTTTCGGCCGCTCTCTACTGCAACATGCGGTCGCTCCGCGAGGGCCTGACCCCGTGCTACGATCAGGAGACGCTGGAGTGCGATTTTTCGGCTGTCGGCGACCGGCTGCCCACCGAGACGGAGTGGGAATATGCCTGCCGGGCGGGAATGGGCACGAGCTACAGTTTTGGCGACGATCCGAGCCGGCTGAAGGCTCACGGCTGGTTCAAGGAGAACGGCCGGAACACGACGCATCCGGTAGCGGCCAAGGAGCCCAATCCCTGGGGGCTCTTCGACGTCCACGGCAACGTCGCCGAATGGTGCCACGACTACTACGAGGAAGGCTACGACGCCGACGGCGGCGAAATCGTCGATCCTCGTGGTCCCGAGAGCGGCGAGGAAAGGGTGTTGCGAGGGGGAAGCTGGAAATCGAGCGCTCAGGCCTGCCGCTCGGCGGCGCGGGCGAGCGAGCCGCCGGGATTTGCCGACGTTTGCTTCGGCTATGAGGCGTACGGCTTTCGCTGTGTTCGTCGGGAGAGGAACGAGCCCGAGTAAACGACCTCTTTCGAACGTCAAGAGTGAACGAAAAGGAGAGTGTAGCATCAAGACGGGGATCCGTTGCGATCAGCGCCCGGAAGAGACCACGAAAACACGAAAGTACGAAATCGCGAAAGAAGGGGGATTCCGACTGCTCGGCCAGGAAGTGCTGGTGTCGCCGTTTTCTCGGCTGATTTCGTGTTTTCGTCCTTTCGTGCTTTCGTGGTTGCTCCGTAATGTTGCTACAGTCTTACAAAAAGCTTGCTTGAAGGAGACGGCCGTGAAGATGATACAACTTCGCCGATGTTGCAGGGATTTGCGCGGACCGGCGATCGTCGGGCTTGCGCTGGCGGCGTGTGCTTTCGGAGTCGCCTCGGCTCCGGCCCAGGATCTGGCGGCCGAATTGAAGCAGGTTCCGTACCGAATCGTGTACGAGACATGGCATGACAATAACTGGGAAATTTTCTCGATCAAGGCCGACGGCTCCGACCCGGCCAACCTGACGGCGACGCCCGACATCCACGAGCTATGCCCGCACGTCTCGCCCGACGGGACCAAGATCTGCCTCAGCGTTGATGAAGGGGAAGGGGACGCGAAGGTCCGCAACGTCTACTACATGAAGATGGACGGGTCGGGGCGAACCCTGGTGGCCAAGAACGCCCGCCAGGCCTGCTGGAAAGCGGACGGGACGGCCATTGCGTATCTGGGTGGCGAGTTCGATGAGTTTTCGATTAAGGACTTCGCCACGCGGGGCGTGTTCATCTACGACCTGGCCACCGGCCGCCGCACCCAGCACCCCAACCGCGAACTCTACCACCTCTATAATCTTTGCTGGTCGCCCGACGGCAAATGGTTCCTGGCCACCGTCCACGGGGGCATGGGCTATTCGCACGCCATCCTGGCCATCGAGGCGGAAGGGACCCGGGTGGTGAATCTGGAGATCCCCGGCTGCCGGCCGGATATCAGCTCCGACGGAAAACACGTCGCCTGGGGGCCCAGCGATTGGGTGCTCCGGGCCGGCGATCTCGATTTTTCCGGCCCGGTACCGAAAGTCGTTCATCAGCGCGACCTCGTCGAAAGCGAAAAACCATTGGAGATCTATCACGTCGACTGGTCGCCGGATGGACGGTACGTGGTCTTCAGCCGTGGGCCCAAGCGGAAGGTCCTCGGCAATATTCCGGAAATCGTCGGTGTGCGGGCGCAAGATTGGAACATTTGCGTGGCCGACGCGACGCAAATGAACCGCTGGACGACGATCACCAGCGACGGCAACTCGAACAAGGAACCCGACTGGGTTCCCGTCAGGAGGGCAAACCCGTGAATGCGTCCGCCGAGGCCCGCTGCTGCCCGATTCGGGCTTTCTTTCGTTCGGCCGCCGTTGGAGTTGTCGCGTCGGCGTTGGTTTGTCTTGGCGCGTGCAGCCGGGTAGATCACCCCCAAAGCGGCGACGAGCCGCCGGCTCCGTCGGGCCTCGAAATCATCACCACGGCGACGGGCTTCGAGATGGTGCTCGTGCCGGCGGGGCGTTTCGAGATAGGCAACGCCCGCGGGCAGGCCGACGAACAGCCCCCGCACGAGGTCGAACTGGACGCCTTTTTCATCGACCGTTACGAAGTCACCCAGGCCCAATGGGACAAGCTCGTCCGCGGCAACCCGTCGCACTTCAAGGGACCCGGCCGCCCGGTGGAGATGATAAGCTGGAGCGAGGCTGCCCTGTTCTGCAACGAGCGGTCGCGGGCCGAGGGCCTGACGCCTTGCTACGACGAGGAGACGGCCCAGTGTCGCTTCGAAGCCGACGGCTATCGCCTGCCGACGGAGGCGGAATGGGAGTACGCCTGCCGGGCGGGCTGCGGCGACGATTACTATTTCGGCTCCGATCCGAACGAGTTGAAGCAGCATGCGTGGTACAAAGACAACGCCGGTAAGACGACGCACCCGGTCGGTCAAAAGAAGTCCAACGCCTGGGGCCTTTACGACATGCACGGCAACGTGGCCGAGTGGTGCAACGACATATATGCCGAAGACTATTACGCATCGAGCCCGGCGGAGAATCCCCGCGGTCCCGAAGAGGGCGAGAAGTACGTGCTCCGCAGCGGCGCCTGGAACACAAGCCCCGACGGCTGCCGGGCGAGCCATCGGGTGGGCGAAGACCCGGGGTTTCAAGACGCCTGCTTCGCCCGCGATGCAATTGGGTTTCGCTGCGTGCGGCGGGCTGATGCCGTCGACCCGGCCGAGAGTCCCGAAACCGACAGCCCGAACGAGGAGGATTCCTCGGCAGACCTGGCCGAGGGTGCCAGGACGGGCTTTCTCTGGGACCCCGGCTACCTGAAGCACGATACCGGGCCGAACCATCCTGAAAACCCCCGGCGTCTGGAGTCGATCCTGGCCAAGGTCGAGGCCGAAGGGCTTTTGCCGCGGCTTCACCGAATCGACCCGCGGCCGGCTGAGGAGCGGTGGCTGACGGCCATCCACCGGCCCGACTACCTGGCACGGCTTGAGCGCTTGTGCCGAGAGGGACCCGGCTTTGCCGATTCGGCGGATACGCCCGTGTCGCCGCAGTCGTACGACGTGGCTGTGTTGGCGGCCGGCGGAGTTTTGGCGGCGGTCGACGCGGTGATCGAGGGGAAGGTGGCCAACGCATTTTGTGCGGTCCGGCCTCCCGGCCATCATGCCTTGCCCGATCGCGCAATGGGCTTCTGTCTACTGAACAACGCGGCCATCGCCGCGCGATACGTCCAGCAACGCCACAAACTGCCGAAGGTACTCGTCGTCGACTGGGACGTTCATCACGGCAACGGAACGCAGGACGTCTTCTACGAGGATCCGACCGTCTTCTACTTCAGCGTCCACCAATACCCCTTTTACCCGGGCTCGGGCGCCGCCACCGAAACGGGCGGAGGCGCAGGGGCCGGGACGACATTGAACGTTCCCTTGCCGGCGGGGAGCGGCGACCGTGAGTACCTCGATGCGTTTGACGAGAAGCTGCTGCCCGCAGCGATCGAGTTCGACCCGGATTTCATCCTGGTTTCCGCCGGTTTCGACGCCCATGAAGACGACCTGCTGGGCCGGATGAAGGTGACGGCTAACGGTTTTGCCGCGATGACGCGGCGCGTGGTCGACCTGGCGGACCGCACCGCCGGCGGCCGGCTGGTTTCTGTGCTCGAGGGCGGCTACGGGCTCGACGGGCTGGCCGAGTGCGTGGCCGCCCACCTCCGTGCCCTTATGACGGTCAACAAGCCCCGCTGACGTCGGCCCCTCAACCGCTCAGCCTCTGCCGGGCTGGCCGAAACTCAAGTCCGAACCCGCATGCTCTTTCACACCTGGACCTTCGCCGCGTTCTTCCTGGTCGTGTACCTCGTCTACCTGGCCGTCAAGGGGACGTGGCTGCGGCTGCCGTGGCTGCTGCTGGCGTCGTACGTCTTTTACGCCGGCTGGAATCCGCTCTACCTGATTCTGATCCTCTATGCCACTTCGGTCGATTATCTGACCGTGATGGGCATGTCGCGGAGCCGCTGGAAAGGGCCTTGGGTCGCGCTGAGCGTCGTCAACAACCTGGGGCTCCTCGGCTTCTTCAAGTACGGCAAGTTTCTCGTCGAGAACGTCAACTGGCTGCTGCACACCGTCGGTGTGACGTACCTCGTGCCGGACCCCAACGTCGCCTTCGTCTCCAATGGCGTGAACGCCCTGCTCGGCCGGCTCGGAGTGACCTACACGGTCGAACCGCTCCCCTTCCTTCTTCCCGTGGGTATCTCGTTCTACGTTTTCCAATCGATGAGCTACACGATCGACTACTACCGGGGGAACGTGGGAAAGGAACGGAATTTTATCCGCTACGCGACGTTTGTGTCACTGTTCCCCCAGTTGGTGGCCGGCCCCATCGAACGCGCGAAAAACCTCCTGCCGCAGCTCCGCCACGTGCCGACGATCACCCGCCAAGACGTCGCCGACGGGCTGTCGCTCTTCGTCGTGGGGCTGTTCAAGAAGGTCGCCCTGGCCGATTTCCTGGCCTTGTACGTCGAACGCGTCTACTCCGCGCCCTCCGGTTTCCAAGGGCCGGCGCTGATCCTGGCCACCGTCGCCTTCGGCTGGCAGATCTACTTTGATTTCAGCGGCTATACCGACATGGCCCGCGGCATCGGCCGGCTCATGGGGATCCGCCTGATGCTCAATTTCAACAACCCCTATCTGGCCACCGGGCTGGGCGACTTCTGGCGCCGCTGGCACATCAGCCTTTCCACGTGGTTTCGCGACTATGTATACATTCCCCTCGGCGGCAGCCGCCACGGCACCGTTCGCACCTACGTCAACCTGTGCCTGACGATGCTCGTCTCCGGGCTGTGGCACGGGGCCATGTGGACGTTCGTCCTCTGGGGAGCCGTTCACGCCGCCGGCTACGCTGCCACGCGGCACCTCGAATCGACCGCGTTCTATCGCGATCGCGTACCACGGCTGGTCAAGCGCGTCTGGGTATTTTCCTTCGTCACCTTCGCCTGGATTTTCTTCCGTGCCGAGAGCATCGCCGACGCCTGGTGGATCGTCAAAGGCATCGGCTCGGGGCTCGGCGATCCACGGTTTCCGCTCACGATGGCGGCCATGGTGGCGGCAGTTTGGTTCTACCAGGCAGTTTATGAGTCAAAGTTGCGAGCAATGCTCGAACTGGCCCCGGTGCGCGTGGGGTTGGTTGCGTGCATGGTCCTTTACCTGTCTCTCGTGGCCGGATCGAACCAACAGCCGTTCATCTACTTCCAGTTCTGATGCGTCCGAATCATTCACTTTGAAATACCATGAGTCGAATCGTCAAGAACGCCTCCCTTCCATCTCCGGCATCGGACGTGCCCTTCGGCTCCAACGCCGTCCGTCTCACGCTTCGGCAGTGGCTTGCCGCCGGCGCCGTGATTGGGTTCGTCTTGTACGTGCTGCCGCGGTTATGGATCGGGATCGAGCCACTGAAGGTGGATGCCGACTACCGCATCCCCTACAGCCTCGGCCAGGACTACTGGATGTACCAGCGGGTTAGCCGAGCCACTGCCGGCCGCCCGGACAGAATCCTCGTCGTGGGCGACTCGGTCGTTTGGGGCCATTACGTGGCGCCGGACGAGACCCTCAGCCATTACCTTAACGAACAGGCCGGCGAGAACCGTTTTGTCAACCTGGGCGTCGACGGAATCCATCCCGCCGCAATGCAGGGGCTGCTCCAATACTACGGCCGGTCGATCCGAAACCGCGACGTGATCCTCCACTGCAACCTGTTGTGGCTCAGTTCGCCGCGCCACGATTTGCAGCTCGACAAGGAATTCGCCTTCAACCACCCCTGCCTCGTTCCGCAGTTCTATCCGCGGATTCCCTGCTATCGGGCGTCGGTGTCGCAGCGGCTGGCCATCGCCGTCCAGCGGCATCTCCCGTTCGCCGCCTGGTCGAGCCATATCAGGACCGCCTATTTTGCAGGGCTTGACGTTCCCACGTGGACGCTGGACCGGCCGTACGAAAACCCGCTTTGCGCCGTCACACTCAAGCTCCCGCCGCCCGACGAGCTCCCCTCGCCGCCGCCGGTGGCGAAATCCTGGACGGCCCAGCGGCTTCCAAAGTTCAACGCCTCCTGGGTCACGCTGGACGGTTCGATCCAGTGGGCGGCATTTCAACGCACCGTCGGGCTGCTTCGCAGCCGCGGCAATCGGGTGTTCGTCATGGTGGGGCCGCTCAACGAGCCGATGTTGACCGAAGAGAGCCTTGCCGCCTATCAGCAACTCAAGCAGCAGGCTACCGCCTGGCTTGTGGAAAACGGCGTGCCTTGCTTCGTGCCGGACGCACTCCCCAGCGACCTCTACGCCGACGCCAGCCACCCGCTGGCCGAAGGCTACGCCCTGCTCGCCGCCCGTCTTTCAGAAAACGAGCCCTTGATCCGATTGCAGATGCTCCGTCGCCTCAGGGCCACTCGCGACCGCACCCGCTAAATCGGCCGCGGGTGGCCTACTCCTCCGGCAGCGCCTCAACCACCAGCACCTCGTAAGGTGCCAGTTTGAACTGATGAACGTGGCCGGCGGCCGCTGTGGCTTGCGCGCGCTCCCGTGGCTCTTTCCAGGGGCTTTGCAGCCGATACCGTCGCGGAGCGCCGGCGGGCAACTCGAAGGCCTTCTGGACGTCAATGACCAACGTGGCCGGCCGGCCGGCCGGATTGCGAAGCACAAGGATGCCCTTGCGTGAGGCCCACGACGCGTAGCCGTACGCCTCGGCTTTGCCCGGATCGCCGCCCACCCA
>Ga0180438_10003510_pt1 | contig 23652 bp, 22 predicted proteins | sample SS_ome_12_FD_132455 | JGI IMG/M metagenome (GOLD analysis project Ga0180438, IMG submission 132455) | Hypersaline lake sediment archaeal communities from the Salton Sea, California, USA - SS_3_D_2 metaG | ecosystem: Environmental > Aquatic > Non-marine Saline and Alkaline > Hypersaline >...
CAGCACTGAGTCCTGGGGATGGTATTTGCGAAAGATCTTGTAGTAGTATGCCGCTTCCCGGCTGTTGATTGTCGCCTTGGGATTCTCAGCCTTTATGCGCTCGAACTCCTCCTCACTAATCTCACTGTGGGCCAGTTTTTCCCCTAAATCCTCACACCCGGCGCCTTGCGTGTATTGGACTTTGTAGCGCCACAGTATCTCATCGGGGAGATAGCCGGTATCCTTAAAGGCCGTGCGCAGTATCCACTTCTCGATTTTGTCTCCCACATATTCGGACTCACGGATCTTGAGTTCGGGGGGGATCTTCATGGAGAGATCGATCATCTCCACATCGAGGAACGGCACCCTCAATTCCAGGCTGAAGTACATCCCCATGCGGTCGGCACGCTGCAGGTTGATGTTATGCAGGTTGCCGATGCAGCGCCTGGCCTCCGCATTGAGCTTATCCATAGGGTAATGCTTCATGTAGTGGTAACCGGCGAACAGCTCGTCGGCACCCTCGCCGGTGAGGACTACGGTAACGTGTTCCGCGGCGCACTTGCAGGTGAAGTAGCAGGGGACGGCGCAGCGCACCAGCGACGGGTCATAGCTTTCCAGCTTCCTGATGACCTCGGGCAGTGCTTCGTAGTAATCCTCCTCGGTGAAGATCAACTCGTGGTGCGTTGAGCCTATGTGCTTGGCTGCTATGCGCGAGGCCTTGAGGTCATCGCTCTCATCGCCGTGCCTGTCCTTCATACCCACGACGAATGTATGCAGGTGAGGGATATCCTCAGCGGCGATGGCGGCCACCAGGCTGCTGTCCAGGCCGCCGCTGCAGAAAGAGCCGACGTGTATCTCTTTGTCCGATAATAGCCTTTTCTTTACTGCGCGGATGAAGGTATCTCGGATAACCTCGCAGGCCTCATCCACACCCGTCAGCAGGTGATCCTCGATCGGGGGTATTTCGTAGTACTGCACGAACCCCTCTTTCGGCGTGTAGTAGTGGCCAGCGGGGAACTCGTACACCTCCTCCACCCCGGCCAGGCTCATGGCGCTCAGTTCGGAGGCGAAATAGAGGTTGCCGCCGACGTAACCGTAGTACAGCGGCTTGATGCCGATGGGATCCCGGGCCAGCATGCATTCTTCCCCGTCGAAGATAGCGAAGGCAAACATGCCGTCCAGTTCCCTGACACATTCAGGTCCCTTTTCGCGGTAGAGGTGAAGTATAACCTCGGTGTCGGATTTGGTTTTAAAGTGGTATTTAGATACAAGCTCCTCTCTCAGTTCGCGGAAGTTGTAGATCTCACCGTTACATATGATTCCTAAGTCGCCGCCACCGTCGGCCAGTATCGGCTGGTGGCCGCGGGCCACATCCACAATCGACAGCCGGGTATGGCCGATGACGGTGTGGTTGAAGTTATGGATGCCACGGTCGTCCGGCCCGCGATGCGGCATGGCATCCAGCATACGATTAATCGTCTTGATATCGTCTGTTCCAATACATCCTGCTATTCCACACATTAGTTAAACCTTTTTCCTTTCCGAACATGCCTGCGTACTGATGCATATGCCAATCGAATCAGGGGTAGTCGCCCGAGCTAGATCCAAATATCCTTCTACGCAATATATGCTCGCCAAACGGATGAGTTCGGTTCAACATTCCTTGACATCCTCGATGAATCTGTATCCTACATTCCTTACAGTCTCTATAAAGATATGTTCGGCATCCTCCAGCTTGCTCCGCAGCCTGCGCACATGCACATCCACCGTCCTGTCACCGCCGTAGAAATCGTAGCCCCAGACCCGGTTCAGCAACGCCTCGCGGGTGAATACGCGGCCCCGGTTGCTGGCCAGGAAGCGCAACAGCTCGTACTCCCTGAAGGTCAGTTCTACCGGCCTCCCGCCAATGGCGACCTCGAACCTGCCCGTATCTATTACCAGGTCCCCGCGCCTGATTAACTCCCCCGTGTCGCTGCGCCCTTTGCCGAGGGCTCGGTTTATCCTTGCCATCACCTCTTCGGTGTCCCAGGGCTCAACAACGAAGTCATCCACCTGACCGGGGGTATCGAGATAGCCCAGGGAGGTCTTTGATACCAGCACGATGACAGGGGAGTGCCATTCATTTCTGACTCTGGCCGGCAAGCCCCATATGCTGGAACCGGGCGGCGCGCCGTCGAGCTCCACCAATGTCAGGTCAGGCAGTATCCCAGGGGCACGATCGTCATCATGCCCATCATGGGAGACCACCGAGCAGGCCAGACCTCTATCGGAGAGCTCCTTGGCGAGTTCCCTGACATGACCTGTTTCTGGAGACACGATCAATATCCGGTGCATATCGCATCGACCTCAATAGGCATACAGCCTGCCGTAGGGCCTGAGCCACAGGGGCAGTAATTTTATGAAGTGGTGCTTCAATATCTCATCTGGGCTGCCGCCGAAGTGATCGCAGAACCGGCCGACGTGTCCCTGGATGACGGCATGGTCGGCAGCGTCCAGCTCGGCTACGCCCACTTCCTTGCCCAGCTGAAAATCCTCGACCGTGCCCCTGATGTAGATGACGCCGCCGTGCATGCCTGTGCCGATGAATCTGGCTTTGTGCCGCTCCCCGTCGTCCAGATTCAGTCCGAGCAGGATTACAACCCCGCCGGCCATGTACTCCCCGAAGAAGTCCTGCGCCGTGCCTCCGATGACCAGTACCGGCTTCTTATCCCCGTATTCCTTCATGTGTATGGCCGCTCGATAGCCGACATCATCCCGTACGAAGATCTGGCCGCCGCGCGCCGCCAGGCCGGTTATATCCCCGGCGTGGCCATGAACTATAATTTCGCCTTCATTCATGGTGTTGCCGCAGCCGTCCTGCGCGTTGCCGTGCACGACGATCCTGGGGCCGTCCATGAAGGCCCCCATGTCGTTGCCCGGCACGCCGAATATCTCCAGCTCGACGGATGCGTCCAGGTCCGTGCCGATATATCTCTGGCCGTAAACGTTTCGCAGCCTGATCTTATGGCTGCCGGTCGATGTCAGTTCACGGAGCCGTTCGTTGAGCTCGCGGTGCCCCATCCCTGTAGCGTCGATCTCAGCAACTCGATTAACCACGGTGCTTGCAATGTTCCCTGTCATCTCAATCTCCTGCCGCGCGTATTCCCAGTATCTCCAGCTCGGTGTCCGTCAGCCCCACCCCCCTCAGATGGAGGCGGTTGCCCCGCAGGCTCTCAATGGCGTTAATACCCATTCCGCCGAGGATCTCCTTGAGTTCCAGGCTCCATCCCCGCAGAAGGTTCGCCAGCCGCCGCGCACCGATGTCCGGGTTTATCCTCTTGGTCAGTAACAGGTCGGTGGTGCATATGCCCCATGCGCACTTTCCGGTGTGACACTGCTGGCACAGGCAGCACCCCAGGGCAACCAGGGCTGCAGTGCCGATGTATACCGCATCCGCACCGAGGGCTATCGCCTTGGCCACGTCGCCGCTGTTGCGGATGCCGCCGGCTATCACCAGGGAGGCGCGGCTGCGGATGCCCTCCTGCCGCAGGCGCGTGTCTACCGATGCCAGCGCAAGCTCGATGGGGATGCCGACGTTGTCCCGGATGATCTTGGGTGCGGCTCCGGTCGAGCCCCGCAGTCCGTCGAGCACGATCATGTCGGCCCCGGCGCGCACCATCCCGCTGGCGATGGCGGCCGAGTTGTGAACCGCCGCAATCTTGACCGATATCGGCTTGCTGTAGTTGGTCGCCTCCTTTAAGGCGTTCACCAGCTGGGCCAAATCCTCGATGGAGTAGATGTCGTGTTGCGGCGCCGGCGACAGGGCATCGGTGCCCTGGGGGATCATCCGGGTCATTGAGACCTCAGAACTCACCTTCTCGCCAGGCAGGTGCCCCCCGATGCCGGGCTTGGCCCCCTGGCCGATCTTGATCTCGACGATTCGCCCCGCATCCAGATAACCGGCGTGGACGCCGAACCTCCCCGAGGCGACCTGCACGATGGTGTTATTCGCATACTGATACAGACTGGGGTGCAGACCACCCTCTCCGGTGTTCCACAACGTGCCCATCTCGGTGGCAGCCCGCGCCAGCGACCGGTGGACGTTCAGGCTCACCGCCCCGTACGACATGGCGCTGAACATGACCGGAATATCGATCTTGACCTGCGGGGCGATCTTGGTCTTCAACGTGTTCGAGCCCGGGTCGATATCGAGACGGTCGGGTTTGCTGCCGATATATGTGGTGAGCTCCATCGGCTCGCGCAGCGGGTCGATGGACGGGTTGGTGACCTGGCTGGCGTTGAGCACCAGGCGGTCCCAGTAAACCGGGTAGCCCTTGTCGTTCCCCATGCCGGTGAGCAAAACGCCGCCGGTCTCGGCCTGCTTGATGATGTCCTCGATATACTCCGGGCGCCAGTTGAGGTTGTCGCGATAGTCCAGCGGCATCTTGCTGATGTTCAGGGCATGCGCCGGGCAGAACAGGACGCAGCGGTGACAGCCGACGCAGGTCCCTTCGTGGCTCTTCACCTCGCCGTCCCACTCATCGTAGTAGTGCGTGCCGAACGAGCACTGGTTGACGCACACCTGACACTGGATGCAGCGCTCGGGGTCCCTCTCAACTATGAATCTCGGTGGCAAATAGGTCTTCACCTTGAGTGCCTCCTTCCACTGGCGGCTTCCTTACGGGGATGCCTTTACCGGCCAGATATTCCTTTACCTGGCTGATTGAATATGTCTTATAGTGGAATATACTTGCTGCCAGAACAGCGTCGGCCTTGCCGTCCACCAATACCTCGTAGAGATGCTCCAATTCACCGGCGCCGCCGCTGGCGATAACAGGCACGCTCACCCCTTCGCTGACCGTGCGCGTGAGCTGTATGTCGTAACCCCGCTGCTGTCCATCCTCATCCCAGCTGGTGAGCAGCAGCTCGCCCGCTCCCAGCTCAACGGCTTGTCTGGCCCATTCGATCGCGTCGATGCCGGTTGTATTCCTGCCGCCATGGGTCAGCACCTCCCATTCGGCCTTCTTCGAATCGGTAATGCGGCGCGCGTCTATGGCTACCACGATGCACTGCGAGCCGAATCTTCTGGCCCCATCCGATATCAGGACCGGGTTTCTCACCGCTGCCGTATTGATGGACACCTTGTCGGCACCCGCCTCCAGCATCCTGCGCATGTCACTAACCTCGCGCAGGCCACCACCCACGGTGAAGGGTATGAAGACCTGCTCCGATACCCTCTCGACCACATCAACCATGGTGTCCCGACCCTCGGGCGTGGCCCCTATATCCAGGAAGACTAGCTCATCGGCACCCTGACGATAGTAGAACGCCGCCATCTCCACAGGGTCACCGGCGTCGCGCAGATTGCCGAAGCTGGTGCCCTTGACCACACGTCCGCCGGTCATATCCAGGCAGGGGATGATCCTCTTGGTCAACAAGGTATGCCACCCCCCCTTGTGCCCGCTGCCGTCTGGGGAGATATGGGCCTCTCCAGACTGCCGATGATTGCTTCTCCCCCCATCGGTATCCACGCCCGATCCAGATCGGGACATATCAGGCGTATCGCCGATTCTTCTGACGACAGATAAAGGGTGCTGTCCTTGGTGCCTACCGTCAGCGGGCGCAGCCTGACCCTGTCGGTAAGCCCGATCATTTCGCCCTGGTGCGCTATGATTATGGTGAACGGCCCGTTCAGCAACAGGCTGCCGTAAACCTGCCGCAGCGCCCGGTATAGCTCTGCATCTGAGCCGTTGCTACGCTCGATATCGTCCCAGAACGGGGGAGCCAGTATCTTGGCCACCGTTCCCACAGGCAAGCCGTGCTTGCGAATCAGCAGGTCCACCGCATAGGCCACCACCTCGGTATCGGTCTGCATGGTGCATTTGTATCCGTACTCCTCCAGGAATCTCCGGTTTGTGCCGTATGAAGATATCTCCCCGTTATGCACCACCGTCCAGTCGAGTATATTGAACGGGTGCGCCCCTCCCCACCAGCTGCGGGTATTGGTGGGGAACCTGCCATGCGCGGTCCACAGATAACCCTGGTACTGGTCCAGGCAGAAGTACTCGGCGATCTCCTCGGGGTAGCCCACGCCCTTGAATACGGCCATGTTCCTGCCGCTGGAGAACACGAAGGAGTCTTTGATCCCGGTATTGATCTGCATCACCTTCTCCACCACATAGTCGTCGGCCGACTGGTGGTCGCAGTGCTGCGGGTCGACCTCGAGGAAATAGCGCCACACCATCGGCGGATCCACGATGGCCGGGGTGAGCCTGGTCGGTACCTCCTCCGCCTTTTCGATATGGAATCGCTCCTTCAAGAATGATTCAACATCGCTCCTGGCCTCGCAGCTCAGATACATGATGTGGAACGCGTAGTGCCGGGGATAATCCGGGTACAGCCCGTATACGGCGAACCCGCCGCCGAGCCCGTTGCCGCGGAAGTGCATGTTGGCGATGGCCTTTATCACCCCTGCGCCGGAGAAACACCTGCCGCTGGTGTCCATCGCCCCGAAGATCGAACAGGCGTCGATCACCTTGCCGTCGCCGTACGGATTGTTGGTCCTGATTAAATCGTCCATGTTTCACACCGTAATCTGATTGCCACCCGTCGGGGTGCCTATGTCCTCCCCTGTCGATCGAGTTGCGGGACTGCCCCCACCAGCGGCATTGCCCCCAGCCGTTCCTGCCACAACCCCCGCGGCAGGGATATCAAGCCGAAGTCGTCGTCCAGAAGCTTGTCCTTAAAATCTCCCACATCCGTTCTATCTCTCATCAGGCCGTAAAGAATGCCCGCCTTATCGATATCACCGATACAGATCATGCCCACAATCGTGTTGTCCCGGAGCAGGAGTTTCTTGTAGGCCCCGCCGTTGGTCTTGGTCAGAGCCTCGTAACCTTCTTGCGGCGGCACCACGATGCCGGCCGAGACTATGTCCAGGCCGAAATAGTTCAGCGAATTGAGAGCAGTGCCTCCGCCGTATTCTTTACGCACGCCGGCCATATTGAATCCGGCGACCCTGCCGCCGATGTAAGCGCTGGGCCATATCGGGATGGCGCGATTGGTGTCGAGGATGAAATCGTAGGCCTCAACCGCGTCCCCACAGGCATATACATCCGGGTGGCTGGTAGCCATCGTCCGGTCCACAACGATCCCTCGGTTCACCTCGATGCCGGTCCCCTGAACCAACTCGACGCGCGGTACCACCCCGATGGCCACTACCACCAGGCTGCAGGGTATCGATTCACCGTTGTCCAGGTTTACGCACGAAACCAGGTTGCCGCCCTTGATCTCAGTTACGGTCCGGTTCGCCATGATCCTCACGCCGGCTCCCTTCACCGCTTCTGCGGCCATGGCAGACCCAATCTCGTCAAGCATCGTGTTAAGGATTCTGTCCTTCATCTCGATGACGCTTACCGATGCCCCCCTTTTCACCAGCGCCTCGGTTACGCTTATACCGATGAGTCCACCTCCGATGACTACCACTGAAGAGCCCTCTGTCAAGAATCCATCGATGGCTTTAGCATCGTCCAGCGTTGTGAAGCTGAACACGCCCTTCTTGTCCAGGCCATCGATCTCGGGGGTTATGGGGGTTCCACCGCTGGCTATCAGCAGCTTGTCCCAAGATATAAGCTCACCGCTCTCCAGCTCCAAAATGTGTTCGTCGGGGTTCAGCCTGACGGCCTTGCTGCCGGCGATGAGATTTATGCCGTTGGAAGAGTAAAAGTCGGCTGGCCTGTACAGCATGCCCTCCAGATCGCGTTCCCTGGACAGGTATTTCGAGATCAGCGGCCGAGAATATGCGGCATACGGCTCGTCCGTGACGATGATGATCGTGCCCGCAGTGTCCACCTCCCTGATGGCCTCCGCGGCTGCGATACCACCGGCCGAGTTACCGACTATCAGATATTCAGTATTCAGCATTTGTTTCTCCAGCGCCTCGGTAGTCTTACGCTCATTTCCCTTCACTGTGTAATAATGCTGTCTGATATGTTCTTGTTCAGTTCCAGACGGAATTCTCTATGGAAAGACGCAAAACTATAGACCTGCATCAGTGGCAAGCCCATCCGCTTGGCCACCTCCCTAACCATATCCTCCGGCAGGGAACGGCATTCCGACTGGATGTCATAGAGTATAGAGAACAGGTTCTCCGGACTGCCGCCGTATTTGTCAACTATCTGTGCTGCCATTTCCCGAAATCCGAGTGCCTTCTGCTCACAAGTCCTTCCCTGTTTCATGACCCCCGCCATCCTAAAAAAGTTCTGGTATATCCGTAGTCCTGGAGCGCCGCTGCGCTCGGGATGAAACTGGGTGGCTACCAGATTGCCCTCTGCTATGACGCTGCATATCGACACCCCGTATTCCGTCGTGCCGATAGTGCATGCCTGCAGGGCGGCGTAATAGCTGTGAACGAAATAGAAATTCTCCTCGTCGTCGACCCCATCGAATACAGGATGCTCTCCGGACTGCTTGACCTGGTTCCACCCCATGTGCGGTATCTTGAGGCCTGCCGGCAAACGCTTCACCGCTCCGGGGAGGATCCCTAGGCAGCGGCAGCCCCCATCCTCCTCGGTGGAATCGAACAATACCTGCATGCCCACGCAGATGGCCAGAAGCGGCTGGCCGCTGGATACGGCTTGCCGCATCGCTCTGTCCAGCCCGTACTGCCGCAGTCCTTCCATGGCGTATGATGCGGCACCGACGCCGGGGAAGATGACGGCTTCGGCATCGAGGATATCGGCGGCCTGCTGTGTCACCTTCGCCCTATAGCCCAATGCCGCTAGAGCATTCGTCACACTGCGCAGGTTGCCGGCGCCGTAGTCGACTATTGCTATCATGCTTTCGCCTCCACGGGGCTTAACGTTAAGGCTTCATTGGGACAGTTGGCCACACAGGCCGGAACTTCAAGACCAAGGCACAGGTCGCATTTCGATATGATATGCCGGCCCTCATCTATGCTCAGGGCCCCCAGGGGGCATACCAGCAAGCATGTCCAGCAGCCGATGCATTTCTTTTCATCAACCGTTATCAGGCCGCTCACCGCATCTCTGGTCATGGCCCCGGTAAGGCATGAATATACGCACACGGGCTCATCGCAATGCCGACACTGTATCGAAAAGCAGTGCTGTCCATTTCGCTCTATACGTATGCGCGGCAGGGGCTGTGGCGTCTCGTCCTTGAAAGCCCGGATAATGTCCTTCGATGTCGAGTGTTCGACCTGACAATATACTCGGCACAAACCGCAGCCCATGCACAGCTCTTCGTTTATATAAACCCTCATCTTTGCGCTACCCTTCGGCGGTTTACGGCAACCGCTTACCGTATTAGTTATAACACATCGTTCAGATGCTGTCAATACTGTAATAGCTGATTTGGATAAATTGGTTTGTGGATTATAGCGGTCATTAAAGGCTACTGTTTTGCCGCTATAGACATCTAGTGGTTAGGGAGTTAAACGTAGCGCCAAGTGGCGTAAAGTGCACAATCTTCCATTCCATCAAGGGTTGAACGATTGCCCAGAATGTTTAAGTCAGAAATGGCCTCGAAGAACCGTATCATCAGTGTCTGGCATTTGAAGCGGCAAATCAAAATGGCACTTGAACTTCAACCACCGTGCCCTTGCCCGGTTCGGATTGCAGTGTAAGTGTGCCCCCTGCTATCCTGGTTCGCTCTTCAATCCCGACAAGCCCCAGCTTGCCGGCGCGGGGCAACTCCGACCGGTTGCCTTTCATATCGAACCCCCTGCCGTTATCATGTATTATCAATTTTGTCCTGTCCTGGCTGAACTCTACCGCAATCTCCGCACTAGAAGCCCTCGAATGTTTCTCAATGTTTTTCAAGGCTTCCTGCGCGATACGGAAAAGCACCATCTCCACTTCCGGCGGCAGACGGCGTCTCTTGCCCGATATCTGAACTCGGGTAGCTATCCCTGAATGGAGGGCTACATTGTCGGCAAGCCATTCCAAAGAGGCCAGCAGACCCAGTTCATCCAGCATCCTAGGACGTAAATCCTGGCTGAAGCGGCGCACCCCCTCCATCGTCCTTTCGGCATTGTCCCTCAGTCCCTTCAGGAGATCCAGTGTTCCAATGGATAATTGCTCCTTGCTGCTCATTATGGCACTGAGCTGCAAAAGGAGGGCGGCTATGTCTTGAGCCGTCTCGTCATGCAGCTCACGGGCTATGCGCTTCCGTTCTTCCTCTTGAGCCCTGGTTATCTCTGTAACGTAGAAACGTATATTCTCTTCTAATCTCCTGCGTTCGGTTATATCCCGAACGGTGGCCTGAACCGCAATCGGTTCATCATTATCGATTATGGTACTTATCGCCACGTCGACTATGGCCGTATCGCCGTTCTTCTTCACCAGCTCCAGCTCGTAGCGATGACCGATGGTCTCGCCGGATAGTTGCTTCTGCTGCATCTGAATAGCGATATCCAGACTATCAGGTGTTAGAAGCTGCGATATGTTCATCTTTATCAATTCTTCTGCGGGATAGCCCGTGATCTCCGTCGCCGCTTTATTGACCTCAAGTATGTTGCCTTTCAAATCACGTATAATTATGGCATCGGTAGCGCTATCGAACAAATCTTTGTACCTCGTTCGTGACGCCTGGAGCAGGTCCGTGCTCAACGTGAGTTCTTCGAGGGTTTTGGCCTCCCTGATCCTTCGATCCCGCTCGAGGCCTAGTGCGATAGTTGCCAGGCTGGAGACCATGGCGAATACCACCGGCCGCAGCAGCGGGTCGGGGATGGGGGAATAGAAAAGTCCCCGGGGTAAAAGGATAATGAAGACGACTATGGAGATAAATAGTGCGCCTTTGAACCTGAAAACGATCGCGGTATAGACCATAGGTATCAGAAACAGGGAACGGTGTACATCGTGGGCATACTCGTTGGCGAGGAATCTCTCGCCGAAGGGGAACCAGGCTATCCCGAGTTGCCCTGCATAGTAAGTGATGCTGAAAACGACGACCAGAACGGCTATGAACCAAGAGTGATGGTTACGTGCTATCGGAAGCAGTGTATTAATCGAATGGCGGATTGCTGCCATTACCCTTCCCCTAGTAAAGCTCATCCAAGGTGAGCCAGCCCTTCCTTAAGGCGAGAAGCGCGGCCTCGGTGCGCGAGCTTACGCTCAGCTTCATGAAGATATTCGACAGATGCGTCTGGACCGTGTGTATGCTGATCGACAGTTCCCGCGCAATCTCCTTATTGCTCATGCCCTTGGCGGCGAGCAGGAGCACCTCCATCTCCCTATGATGCAGTTCCTGCGTAGCGTCAGCGATATTTGCCCCGCCCGTTGAAGCCACCAGCCGCTTCATAACCGCTTCCGCTGCCTTGGCATCGAGTACCGTCTCTCCGGCATGGAGTGCTCTTACGGCAGTGGCGATTTCGCCTATATCCACGGTTTTGACCAGGTAGCCGGTCGCCCCCGCCTGCATGGCACTGATTACGTACGGTTCATCGTAGTATGCGCTGAGGATCAGCACCGCAATATCTGGTAATGCCTCTTTAATTTGCCTGGCGGCTTCAATGCCGTTTAACACCGGCATGCTTATATCGATGATTGCCACGTCCGGTCTCAGATCCCTCGCCAGCGTGACGGCCTCTTCACCGTCCCGCGCCTCAGCCACCACCTCCAGACCATCTTGATCTCCGAGATACCTCTTCAGTCCTTCCAGGAAAGCGGGATGGTCATCAGCTAAGAGCAATCTTATATTCTGCATAGCACATTGGAGGAGTACATGCTCTAGTTGTTTTCTCCTAGTTAGATACTACCATAAAGCGAATACGCTGTCGATGATTTTACCTATGCGGGGTTCATAGGAAAAGGCAACGATAAATAGGTGCTACGGTGGATGGAATAAATAGCCTGACGGGCTACTATGGTATCGGGAGCCCGGGGAGATGCATAAAATCAGCAAACTCGAAGAGCTTGAAGTTAAAAGAATCGTAAAACAGGGCCTCTATTGTTGCTTCAACCCGTATTACTCCACCCCGGGCCCCCGTCCTTTTCTCGAGGCATTATCGAGACATCCCGAGCGTATGATTAGTACATTCTGTGCAGGGAGGATCACCAGCAACACGGCCCCCGCTATTTACAGTGAATCCTCTAGCCGTCCTCCCTGCACTCCTTCCAGAGAGCACCTCGAAGGAGGACCTAGATGTCAAAGGTAATAGACGCTATGACACGCGACTTTGTCTTTGTGCTACCTACATCGCGGATCACGGAGGTGGCTGAAAAGATGTCAGATTACGAAACCGATGTGATCCCCGTCTGCGATAATGGAAAATTCCGCGGGGTAATAAAGGAGCGGGATATAACAGCCTATATAGTGGCTACCGGGGACAACCCCGGGAGGCAATATGCTATCACGCTAGTGAATAGGTATCACCCGACAGTATCCCCCGGGGAGGACCTGTTGCAGGCGGCAAAGGTTATGGCAGTCAGCGGCGTTAGCGTGCTGCCGGTGACGCAGAACGGGCAACTGCTCGGAATCCTCAGTATTAACGATATCGCCGCGGTGAGCCTGGCTGCCGCCGCTGCCGTTCTGGTTAAGTCTGCAAAGGGGAAACAGCCGGTATTGAGATGAAGAACCTGTATCTACTGATAGATCTCGACACCACCAGCCGGGCGCATCGGGTCGCCGAGGCGCTGAGGCATAAGCCGAACGTGCGATTCGTCGACCCGGTATCCGGGCCGCATGACGTCATCGCTGTGCTAGAGGGTTGGGACAATGGGGGGCAGTGTTTCAGGACGTTGATGGATATTCAGCAGATCGAAGGGGTTCGGTATGTAACCGCCTGTTACGCGATAAGGCCCCAGTTCGATAACGGGAACAATCCTGAGGAGTAGTAACTATGACGATAGAAGGGAGATTGTGAAATGGCATGCTGGGAGATAGTAGTGCTGGCGGTAGCGGGATGTTTTCTCGTTCTGCCGCTTGCAGTTATAGATTACCTGATCATCGGCGCCTCCGTTGTAACAGCAGAGGCAGATCGACAGCAAATAGATAGCCATTGATACCGGTATCATTGACAGCAGAGAGGAGATGAAGGTTTGTGGAACTGAAACGTAGAGATTTCTTAAAACTATCGGGGGCAAGCATCGGGGCTGCCGCGGCCGGGGTTTATCTCGGTGGCGGCACGGTACTGGCTGCTCCCCGGGTGGACCCGCTGAAAAACAGGGTAAAAGAGACCAGCACAATATGCTGCTATTGCGGCGTCGGGTGCGGGGCGATTGTGTCGACCTACGAGGACGGGATCATGAAGGTGGAAGGGGACCCCGACCACCCCATCAACCAAGGTTCGTTGTGCCCCAAAGGGCTGGCCATGTCCCAGATACACCAGGTGGACGGCAAGCTCAACCCCTATCGTCTCACCAAACCGCTCTACCGGGCTCCCGGCTCGTCCAACTGGGAGGAGAAGAGTTGGGACTGGATGATCGATACCATCGCGGAGAGGGTTAAGGCGACGCGCGATTCCACAGGCGGGCTCACTACCGCCGACGGGAACGGCAGAACGGTCAACCGCAATGCGAAGATGGCCTCCATGGGGGGTGGGGAGCTGGATAACGAGGAGTGCTACCTGCTGTCCAAAATGAACCGGGCCCTCGGCGTAGTATACCTAGAACACTGCGCCCGCATATGACACTCCTCCACGGTAGCGGCTCTGGCAGAGTCGTTCGGACGGGGAGCGATGACCAATCACTGGATCGATTTAAGGAATGCCGATTGCGTGCTGATCATCGGCTCCAACGCGGCGGAGAACCACCCCATGTCATTCAAGTGGGTGACCGAGGCCAAGGAACGGGGAGCCAAGCTCATCAATGTCGACCCGCGCTTCACCCGCACCTCATCGAAGGCTGATATGTATGTCCGGATCAGGTCGGGCACCGATATCGCCTTCATCGGCGGCATGATATACCACATACTGGAGGACATGAGGCAGAACCCGCAGAACTACAACACCGATTATGTTTCGCAATATACCAATGCGGCATACATAGTCAACAAGGATGTGAAGCTGCCCGGCGAGGACGGGCAGGACGGCCTTTTCAGCGGGTGGGACGGGGCTAAATACGATACCAGCACCTGGAAGTATGCCAACGCTCCCAACCCGGCGGCTGAGAAGAAGCTGCTCACCGCGGGTTGGTCGGGTTGGGCTAAACGTGACAGCGACGAGGATACAGCATGGGACGAGCTGAACGACTCCTGCGTTCTCAAGCTGTTGTGGAAGCAGTACCGCCGCCACGACAAAACAACGGTTTCCAAGATCACTGGCATACCGGTGGAGAAGCTGGAGGAGGTCTATGCGGAGTACGCCAAGACGGGGGCGAAGGGCAAGGCGGGGACCATCATGTACGCCATGGGCACCACACAGCACACCTACGGCACGCAGAACATCCGGTCGTACGCCATTCTCCAGCTACTGCTGGCCAACATGGGCGTTGCCGGCGGCGGCATCAACGCCCTGCGCGGGACATCGAATGTTCAGGGCTCCACCGACATGTGCCTGCTGAGCCATATCCTGCCGGGCTACCTCAAGGTGCCCACGGATACCGACACCGACACTACCCTCGCTGGCTACCTGACGAGGATAACACCGGTCAGCATAAAACCTCCTGCCGAGCTGGAAGGCGGCAACCCGGTCAACTGGTGGCAGAATACGCCCAAGTATGTGGTGAGCCTGCTCAAGGCATGGTGGCCTAATACCGATCACAACGTCAGCTATCATTACCTGCCCAAGGTAGTCAACGGATTCAATTATACCCACATCGGGATGTTCGAGGCCATGGGCGCGGGCAAGATAGAGGGTATGTGGGTCTGGGGGCAGAATCCCGCTGTGGGAGGTCCCAACTCCAACGGGGAACGTGAAGCGCTGGGCAAGCTCAAATGGCTGGTGTGTGCCGATATCTGGATGAGCGAGACCACCGAGTTCTGGAGGAGGCCGGGGGTTAAGCCTGCAGATATCGGAACCGAGGTTTTCCTCCTGCCTGCCGCCTGTTCGTATGAGAAGAGCGGGAGCGTCGCTAACAGCGGCCGCTGGGCGCAGTGGCGCTACCAAGCGGTGGAGCCGCCGGGAGAGGCTAAACCCGATCTGGCGATAGCGAGCCTCATCATGAAAAAGATCAAAGCGCTTTATGAAGCGGACACCGCGGCTCCCGCACGAGAAGCTATCACCGAGTTAGACTGGCCTTATGGTGAACACCCCGATCCCGATTATGTGGCCAAAGAGATCAACGGGTACGCCCTGGCGGGTTTCACTACCGCGGGCGGCCGGGAGTATGCCGCCGGCGAGCAGATCGACAGTTTCGTCGACCTGCGGAGCGACGGCACGACGGCCTCCGGCAACTGGCTGTACTGCAACCAGTATACCACGGCGGATGGCAACAAGCTCAAGAGGCGCGACACGGTGGATGCCTCGCTCAACCATATCGGGCTTTACTCCAAGTGGTCGTGGTGCTGGCCGGTGAACCGCCGCATCATCTACAACCGCGCGTCGGTGGACGTCGACGGCAACCCGTGGGACAGCGAGCACCCGGTGATCCGCTGGAACGGCAGTGACTGGGAGGGCGATGTGAAGGACGGTGGCGGGGGGCCGGTGAAGGGCGGGGGCAACCTGCCCTTCATCATGCAAGCTGAGGGTGTGGCCCGCATGTGGGGCTACGGGCTCAAGGACGGCCCCATCCCCGAGGTCTATGAAGCGTGGGAGAGTCCGGTCAAGAACCTCATGTCGCCTCAACAGGAGGACCCAGCCGCATTCATCGGGAGTTTCATGAATGAGCGCGGAACCGCTGCTGATTATCCCTACATCGGCACCACATACCGCTGCACCGAGCACTGGCAGACGGGGATCATGACTCGTAACCTGCCGTGGCTAGTGGAGATGATGCCCAATATGTACGTAGAGCTGGGTGAGGACCTGGCGGAGAGCCTGGGTATCGAGAGCGGCAATAAAGTGATGGTCAGCACGGCGCGGGGGGAGATAGAGGCCGTAGCAGTGGTGACCAAGCGTCTCAAGCAGATAACTGTCGACGGTAAAGCTATCCATCATGTGGGCGTGCTGAATCACTGGGGTTACTCGGGCATGTCCAAGGGGGACAGCGCCAACATCCTCACCCCGCATGTCGGGGATGCCAATACAACGATTCCAGAGTTTAAAACTTTCCTCTGCAATGTAAGGAGGGCATGATATGTCCAAAGGAGTGCTTTACGATGCCAACAAGTGCATAGGTTGCAGAGCCTGCCAGGTGGCCTGCAAGCAGTGGAACGAGCTGCCCGCCGAAGATACCGTGAACAGCGGGAGCCTGGAGAACCCGCCTCAGCTGTCGGCCCACACCTTCACCAAGATACACTTCAGTGAGGTTGAAGAGGACGGCGACTTCCACTGGATATTCGCCAAGCGGCAGTGCATGCACTGCGAGGACCCCGCCTGCGCGGCTGCCTGCCTGGTGGGGGCCCTGCAGAAAACGGAGTTTGGCGCGGTGGTCTACGATGACAATAAATGCATCGGCTGCCGCTACTGCATGATGGCCTGCCCGTTCGGCATCCCTACCTTTGAATGGGACAAGCGGCTGCCCTGGATCCGCAAGTGCACCTTCTGTGCGGATCGGCAGAGCGCTGGATTGGAGCCGGCCTGTGTCACCGCCTGCCCCACCGGTGCCCTCAAGTTCGGCGAGAGGGACGAGCTTATCGCCGAGGCCAAGGAACGGATCGCGGCCCACCCGGACCAATATGTTGACCATATCTACGGGGAGAAGGAGGTCGGAGGAACCTCCTGGCTGTACCTATCGCCTGTGCCCTTCGAGAAGCTCGGATTCCCGACCCTAAGCGAACATGCGGTGACCATCAACCCGGGTCGCGCCATGAGCGCCGTTCCGGTAGCGCTGATCGCCGTGGCCGCGCTGATGTCCGGCACTTACTGGATCATCAAGCGCCGCAACAAGATGGGCGAGGTGCCGGTTGAAGAACAGGAGGAAAAGGAAGAGGTGAAGCGATGACAACACTCAGGAGCGCGTTTGGTGAAATGAAGGTGGCGGGGCGTTCTTTCCCTGTCGGCACGTCGATAGTGGTTGCGCTGGCGGTCCTGGGCCTCGGTGTGATGATATACCGATACCTGAACGGGCTGGGGGCCATAAGCAACCTGAGCGACGGCCGTGCCTGGGGATTGTGGATCAGCTTCGACCTGTACTGCGGCGTCGCCCTGGCGGCAGGCGGTTTCACCCTCGCTGGTGCGGTTTACATCTTTCAACGCAAGAAGTACTACCCGGTGGTGCGGTCGGCAGTGCTGACGGCGTTCCTGGGCTATACTTTGGTGATCCTGGCCCTGCTGGTGGACCTGGGACAACCCTGGTATATCTGGCATGCTATCATCTACTGGAACCCGCATTCGCCGCTGTTCGAGGTTGCGCTCTGTGTCATGACCTACACCGTTGTGCTGGCTTTGGAGTTCAGCCCGGTGGTATTCGAGCGGTTGAACTGGCGGGTACCGTTGCGTTTAATCAGGGCGATCCAGATACCGCTGGTGATAGCCGGGATAGTGCTGTCCACATTGCATCAATCCTCTCTGGGCACGATGGCTATCATGATGCCGGAGACGCTTAGCCCCATCTGGTACACGCCGATACTGCCGCTAATGTTCCTGATCACCGCTATAGCGGTGGGGCCGGCGATGGCAATCTTCGAGTCCACGCTGAGCAGCAGGGCCTTCGGACATAAGCTGAGCCAGGATGTGCTTAGCGGACTGGGCAAGGTGATCCCGTACATCCTGGGCGCTTATCTGCTGGTGAAGATCGTGGATCTGGTCGCCGCCGGAGAATTCGGCCTGGTGCTGTCGGCTACCCCGCTCGCTGCGCTGTGGTGGGTCGAGGTGATCGTGGGGGTGATATTGCCGATCATACTGCTGTCTATTCCCAAGATAAGGCAGGATAAGGTTAAGCTGTTCCTCAGCGCATTGCTGGTCGTCATCGGTCTGATAATCAACCGCTTCGCGGTGAGCTGGCTGGCTTTAGCCGGAAGACCGGGCTATACGTACACTCCTCACTGGATGGAGTTCGCAGTTTCCGTGGGGCTTGTGGCATGGGCTATAATAATTCTGATGATCGCCAACCGCTATCTGCCCATGCACTACCACGAAGGCAAGTGGGAGGTCGGTGATAAGAGTTGACAGGTTGCAAAGTAGGAGGTGGAGTTGCTGTGATACGCATTCTGATCGCAGATGACCATGCGGTGGTGCGCGAAGGCACCCGCCGGATATTGGAACAGGAGGAAGACCTGCAGGTGGTGGCCGAGGCTGTCGACGGCGAGGAGGCGGTTAAGCTGGCAACCGAACTGAGGCCAGATGTGGCTATAATCGATATATCGATGCCTAACCTCGACGGCATCGGCGCCACCAGGAAGATCAAGGAGCTATGCCCTGCGATTAATGTGCTGATCCTCTCTGTGTATGATGACGATCAATTCGTCTTCAGCCTGCTGGAGGCCGGGGCCGCCGGGTATCTGCTCAAGAGCGTCCGCAGCCGCGAGCTGGTCGATGCTGTTCGGGCGGTGAACGCGGGAGAATCGGTGCTTCACCCGTCGGTGGCGCGCAAGGTTCTGGATCGCTTCGTGCCTACCCCTGATGGCCTGAAGCACCGGGTGCCTTTCGAGGCACTCAGCGAGCGGGAGAAGGAGATCCTCAAGCTGGCCACCGGGGGCCTTAGCAATAAAGAGATCGCCGATCGCCTGTGCATCAGCATACGGACGGTTCAGGGCCACCTGACGCATATCTTCAACAAGCTGCAGGTCGGCTCTCGCACCGAAGCCGTAGTGAAAGGCCTGAAGGAGGGCTGGGTCAACCTCGACGACATATTATGAGATGCCGAAACAGGGGCGGGTGAGTATGGATAGCGCAGAACAGCGGACACCTGCAGGCTGGGTTGAGCGGCTTCCTATCGACAGTATCGTGAGGCTGGTCAAGAGGCCGAGTCTGTGGATTATAGTTGCCGCATTCTTCATCCTCACCATTTTCCACTACGGGAGCCAGATAGAACAGCCCGGTTTTCTGGCCGATTTGACGGACAAGCTCGGCCTCCAGCGTCACGCCTTCGAGCGGATGGCCTTCATGGTGCCGATCATCTATTCCGGCCTGCTCTACGGGCGAAAAGCGAGCTTTGTCGTTGCCGCCGTTGCCCTGATCTGCATGCTGCCCCGCGCCGTGGTCTTTTCCCCCGCTCCGATTGATGCCGGCCTCGAAACGTTTATTGTGTTATTTCTAGGGGTTACCATCGCGATTTCGTTCGACGCGCTGCGCAAGGAGAGGGAACGCCGCAATGATCTGGAGTGGACCGAAAGGGCGCTGCAATACCAGCTTCACGTGGTCAAGGAGAACGAGAGGCAGCTGGCCGGCCTCAACCAGGCCTCTGACGCCCTTTCACAATCATTGGAAAAAGAAGACATCCTCAACCGAGTTACCGAGATAGCGATGGGGGTTATGCAATTGGAGGCTGCCATGGTTTACCTGGTGGATGAGGAGGCCGGGGAGCTATCGCTGGCCGCCTACCGTGGTGTATCGGGGCACATCACTAAGAACATGGAACGGATAAAGATTGGTGAAGATATCAATGGCACGGTGGCTCGGACAGGGGAACCGCTGTGGATCGAGGATACGTCCAAAGACCCGAACATCGCCGGCAGCGTGTTCCGGAACACCAAGATACGGTCTCTTCTAAGTGTGCCTCTGAAATATAAGGGCAAGGTTGTCGGTACCCTCTGCGCGCTGACATATGATTATCGCCGCTTCAGCGAGTACGATGTGGAACTGCTGAGTGCAATAGGAGGCCGGGTTGGGGTTGTACTTGAGAACGCGCGCCTGTACGATCAACAGCGGGTATCTGAAGAGAAATATCGCGGGATAGTGGAGAACGCTTATGATGCCATCTGGCTCCATGATCTGCATGAAAACATCATCACCGCAAACCACTCACTGGTAAGGATCACGGGATATAGCCTGGATGAATTACGGGGCATGAGGGCAGGCGCTATATTCGCCGAGGGCTGTGTGGATAAGATAATGGACATCGAGAACCCGATCCTGAGATGCGAGGCAATGAGCGACCTTTCAGAAGTGACGATGGTCAAGAAGGACGGAACGAAGGCCGCTGTCCAGTTGGCCACAAACCCCGTGTTCAGGAACGGCGAACTGGTGGCCTTCCAGCATATCGCTAGGGACATCACCGAAGAGAAGCGGATGCGCGATAATCTGAACTTCTACCTGGCGGAGGTCACCAAGGCTCAGGAAGAGGAGAGAAACCGCATCGCCCGTGAGCTTCATGACGATACGATCCAGGCCCTGGTGGTTCTCTCCCGACAGTTGGATGACATCGCCTCCGATGTAGGCGGTTTGTATGAGGCTGAACGGGCGAATCTGGATAACCTTAGACAGCAGGCCAACACTATCATTGAAGGCCTGCGCCGCCTGAGCCAGGATCTGAGGCCGCCTATCCTCGACCGCCTGGGCCTGATACCAGCGCTGGAATGGCTGGCCTCCGATGTATCGAAATATTCGGGCATCGAAGTCAACACCCATCTGCTCGGCACGGAACGGCGACTGCCGAAGGAGTCGGAGCTGATGCTCTTCCGCATCGCTCAGGAGGCGCTGAGGAATGCATGGCGGCACTCTGAGGCAACCAGCGCCGACCTGGTGGTGGAGTTTGATGTGGGGGCGGTGAGGATGACCGTCAAGGACAATGGCAAGGGTTTCATCCTGCCGCAGTCGGTCAGCGACCTGACAAGGAGCGGGAAGCTGGGCCTTGCCGGTATGCGGGAGCGAGCCCTTCTGCTGGGCGGCGATATGTCGATAGAATCTGAGCCGGGCCGGGGTACCACTATCACGGTTGAGGCACCTGTATGATTGAGTTGTGCCTGGACCTGCCGGAGCCTGCATCGATCCGCGTTGGCGTTATCGCCTGCATCTTTATCGTTTTCCCTGAACCGATAGGCACAAATACTTGCACGGCGATGCGTAAATGCGTTTATCCGGCAGACGGTAACAGGTATTGCGGCGGAAGTCAGCTCAGTCAGCGACATGCTACAGTGGAGGTGGAAAAGGAAAGAGAGGAGGGAATGAAAATGACTGAGCTGCACCGGGAGATTGCGCAATACCTCGCCAAGCAACGGGAGCGGGCCTGCGTTATTGCTAAAAGGCAGGAGCGGCATATCAAGGCTGTGGCTCAAGAGACCATTGAAGCAGCTTACGCACGCAGGCGCCGTGAGTTGGGCTGGTAATAGTAACACCCCTCGATTTTCAGTAAAGGCATATCTAAGGTTAACCGAGGCTAAGCAGATGAATGGTGTGCAGGAAAGCAAACAGATTAATTTACCTTCCGAGGTTTACCGCAGGATTAAAAGCGGGCTGAAATCCATCGGCTTCAACTGCGGTGGTAGCTTCTTGTTATTCGTGCTTAGCATGGTTAAAAAGCGTGTTCTTGCCAGAGGAGACAAATCCTATAGCGTTCGGACGAGTTTGGATGATGGTCAGCAACTAAAGGCAAGGGTTATTTCTGCTTTGGAAATGTTGTAGTTGTGGAAACCGAACTGACAGTGGCTCTATTTATAGGAGTCGCATTCATATCTCTGGCGTGCGAATATATGGATGCCTCTCTGGGGATGGGTTACGGTACCACTCTGACCCCGGTTCTACTCATTATGGGGTTCGCTCCCCTGGCGGTTGTGCCGGCTGTGCTAATCGGGCAGCTTGCCGGAGGGATAGTCGGCGGAGTCGCCCATACCCGCCTCGGTAACATCAGCCTGGATTTCAGGCAGGATCGAAGTGTGAAAAAAAGGCTGCGCTGGTTGGGATACCTGCCCAGATCCAGTGATGCCAAAGTGGTATTTATCCTCGCTCTCTGCGGAATTATAGGGGCACTGATAGGTGTTTTCACAGCGATAAATATCTCCAAGATCGCTCTCTCTACTTACATCGGTGTGATGGTACTGGTTATAGGGATAGTGATACTTATAAAAAGAAGCCGCGAGGGTGTCATATCGTGGAAAGGACTCACCGCAGTAGGACTGGTAAGCGCTTTTAACAAGGGGATAAGCGGGGGAGGCTACGGTCCACTGGTAACAGGAGGGCAGATAATAAGCGGAGCAGGAGCGAAAAGTTCGGTGGGCAACACGACAGTGGCAGAAGTTGTGGTTTGTCTAGTCGGCTTCATTACCTATCTACTGACAGGGGAGATATTCTGGCTGCTCGCTGCTGCTACAAGCATTGGCTCCATAATAGCAGCTCCTTTTGCCGCCATGACCGTTAAGAAGGTTAATTCACAAAAACTAAAGGTTGCGATAGGTGTTATAACAGTGGTACTCGGCATTTTTTCATTGTTGAAAACTTTCGTATTTTAGAATAACATCCGCCCCTGGCTCGTTGATATATAAACTGCCCATTGTTACATATAGCTGGATGCTCCAAGCGTACTGCACACAATAGTCTTGTGTTCAACCACCAACACAACATCGTCGATCTTAATCGCTCTGCCGCGAACCTATGGCCAAGCGACACCCGGGGCTTACACACTGCTTGTTCAGGTCTCCAATAAAGCCAGCGGGGTGGTGAGCCGAAAGCCTTGTCATCAGTAATCTTGATCAAGGGGTTGCACTTCTGCCACGAAATAGCGTCGGAAATCGCGCGGCAGGCTGTGATAATCGATGGATGATATTGCATCAGAAAAATCTCTAGAGTTTAAGGTGTTCCAGAACAGCACTGTTTTACCCCGCAGGCCTCCACTTTTTGCGTCATCGATGAGGGCTGCCAGGGTTTTGCCTGTGTAGGTGCCGTCTAGCTTGATGCCTTCACACTTGTTCATCAGGGATACCGCCTCCATCCCCTCATTCGTGAAGAGCGCGTATCGTCTTCCGGAATAATTGTTTCTGATGCCAATCTCCATCGGAGAAAACTCGAACCCGGGGAAAGAAGCATCCTGAGAATGAAGGAAGGACGCGGTGTTGTTGATTAGATTGACCATCCCCTTGGCGTTGACGAATTTTTCACTGGTTACTCGTACCGAGATGACTCGACTATTGAGCTTTATAGCTCTGAGTCCGAGGGCCAACCCGGCGGATGTGCCCATCGTACCGCAGGCGACGTAGATATAATCCGGTTCAGGCATCTCACCATTATCGATTTGCTTTCTTAACTCGAAGGCCGCGTTGACGAAACCAGCGACACCAAGAGGCGAAGACCCCCCGGGAGGTATGAGAAAGGGGAATCGCCCGTTCTTGAGCCTGCAACGCACAAGCTGAATCAGGGTTGCCAGATATACTAATGGCATATTTTTTACAGATTCCAACCCTGCCCCGCATGAGTGTAATTCCGCACCACAGTAGTGATTCATGAGTAAATTACGTCGTACATACCGGGCATTTGGCTGAGGTATTAACAACGATATGCTCTTCAGACCAACTTGTCGGCCGTATATAGCCGTGGCCAGTGCATGGTTTGACCCGGCACCGCCGAAGGATATCACTTCTCTCGCTCCGGAGCGTAGCGCATCGCCCAAAATAAACTCCAGCTTTCGCGGCTTGTTACCGCCATAGAGCTTACCACTCAGGTCATCGCGCTTTATATAGAGTTGACCGATGTCTAACTCAGCTCCCAACTTTTCGAGCTTTTGCACCTGAGTGGGAAATTCACCAAGAGGTGTATAAGGAAGCCTC
>Ga0180438_10003511_pt1 | contig 23651 bp, 31 predicted proteins | sample SS_ome_12_FD_132455 | JGI IMG/M metagenome (GOLD analysis project Ga0180438, IMG submission 132455) | Hypersaline lake sediment archaeal communities from the Salton Sea, California, USA - SS_3_D_2 metaG | ecosystem: Environmental > Aquatic > Non-marine Saline and Alkaline > Hypersaline >...
CGCTTCGCGTTACCCGTAAATGGAAAACGTTGGAAGGACCCAAATTTTTTTTAAAGGAATTACTTAGAGAGGCGGCGCTAGGCTGGCCCGGACGCGGCAAGGGCGCGCTTAAATTCTTTACTAAATATCTGGCCAGCATTTTTTAAAACGTATTGCTCGACGGTCTGGACAAAGGGCCAGGTTTTATCAATCTTGGCACGGCTGGACATACCCCAAAGATATTTTAAAGGCTTACGCTCTGGACCTACGCGGACAGCTATAAAAGGTAATCCGGCGGTGCTCTCAAATAAAAAAGGCCTGGGTTTTCTGTGGCGTCCTTTTTTTCTCGGGCGTCCTATCCTCGTGGCCTTTATCTTTGCGATCATTGCTCGCGGCGTCAATCTCTTTTTTATCTTGCCTGTAGCGGTCCGGGCGCCCTGGGCCAGGAGATCGTCGCGCGGTATAGCTACATAACGGTGACGCCCTGGGCGCTTAATGCCACCTGTAACGTGTAAAGGCATAAAACGATCAATGTCGTTTACTTCACTGTGCATTGTGTCGCGTTTAAAATCGGCCTTACGCGCTGGCTTAATCCTTACGCCCTGTAACATACGACGCTTTGATCTTAAATTAAAAAACTTGTCCATTTCAGATCGGATCCGCAATTGGGATCCCTGGGCCAGGCGGGTAAGGGTGACGGCGGCGGCAAAAGGGATCTGGCGTTGGTTATAACGCTCGATCGCTCTAAAGGTTTTTTTAAAATCAATTTCAACGGCGACACGCATATTTTAAATATCGGTTATTCCCTGGGTAATGTCAAGCGGGCGCCAGGCCGCGCCGTGGCCCTGGACTACTTGGCCGGTCCGGGTGCCCGGAATAGTCCAGGCGGCCGCTCCGTGGGCCCTGCTGGGCGTCCTGGGCCCTGTCCTGGGCCGTCCGGGCCGTGCCGTGGGTAAATACGGCCACAAGTGAATAAAAGGGCCCTGGGAATGAATAATTACGGCCGTTTGTGAATAGATATTTATAATAATGAATAAAACGCCTAAAACTACGTTAAAAAGGCATTTACTACACTTACTACACTTTGCTAAAAAAACGTAGTATTTTATAACTTGTTTAAAATTAATTTTTTACACTACGAAAACTACGTTACTACATACATATACATATACATATACATATATTTATTTATTTATATAAGAGGGGATCCCATTTTGTAGTTATTAAAATCCGTGTTTATGTGTGTGTGTGTATAAATCCAATTGTAGCGTAGTTTAGTAGTAGGCCTTGTAATTCAATGCCGCGCCGTGATATAAATATATTACGCTGTCAAGTGGCCTAACTACGCTGTAGTAAATTTTTATAAATATCAAAATTATTCGTAAATATCATAAATGCCGGCCGCCGGTCCTGGGCCCTGGCCCTGGGCCGCCCGCGCGGCCGGATCCCGGCAATGGTGGAAAACCCGCCGGCGGTAAAAGGCTTGTATATTATTGTATTACAATAAATAAGCCGGATCCTGGGTTTGGCACGCTTTTTTAATAGCGTAAGGCCTTGAAAATAGGCGTTTTATATATGGTGGAAAATCCGGCATTTTCCGAGATCTCAGGCCCTTGGCCAGCCGTCCCGTGTTTATTGTAATACAATAAACAATATTGAGTTACGGCCCTATTTAATGTATTACAATAAATGGCATGATATTAGCTTTATATTGATCAAACAAACACAAACCCAGGAGGTCGAAAAATGAAAACAAGAGTTATCGAAAAAAACGGACGCCAGGCAGTCGCCACCATGTCGGCGCGGCCTCGAGCGTGCCGGGGATCGTGGCCTCGTTACACAAAAAGGACCTGGTAACAATTGACGACACGGATCCCGACGGTGAGACGATCGCGCTTACGGAAAAAGCCCTTAATTATCTCAAAGCCCTTTAACATTAACCCGCCGGCCGGGGTGCCCTGGGCCCTGGCCGGCAAAACCCAGGAGGTTTTATTTATGAGTGAACAAAAAAAACGACGTGGCCGCCCGCGCTTACCCGAGGACGATCGCCTAGTGGCGTATAATATCCGGGTGCCGCTCGCGGTCAAGGCAAAGCTGGATCGGATCCCGGCGGTAAAGATCCGCGACGAGTTAACCAGGATCGCGCGCCAGGCGTTTGATCCCACGGCTGAATAATTTAACAAAGGCGGTATTATGAAAAACAAAATTATCATTGAGTTAACCCAGTTTGAGGCGGCCCAGGTTTACGCAATGGCCCTTAAACTCTTAGAGGGCGCCGGCTATCGTTACACGGCCCACGAAAAGGCGGCCGGCACGCGTGGCCTGGACAAGATCGACAAGGCAATACAGATCGCGGACCGGCGGGACCTGGCCGGGGTCCCGGCGCCCACGAAAAAGCGGATCCGCGAGGTCCTGAAAAACCACGGATCATTTAAAACGGGCAAGGCCCAGGAGCGCGCGGATCAACGTAGCAAGTGTATGATCACTTATATTTGTGGCTACCGCGCGGCGGCCGCTAATATCGAAAACGACCTTAACCTTTAGGAGGGCTCTATTATGGAAAAAGAATATTATAGATCCGGCACGGGCAAAAACGGTCAACGCTTTGCGATCGAGCGCGTCTATTCTGGCGCCGCTCATCCGGGCGGCAAACCTCGGAGTAATTGGTATCTATTGGCCGATCTCGACGGTGCCGGATTAAAGCGGGCGCCGTTTGTTTGCCGCCGCCGTTTGGAAATTGTCAATCTTTACAAGCGGGTAATGAATCGCGAGGCCCGTATTGCCCGGATCGAGTTAAGCGAGGGCCTTTTTCCCGAGGTCAAGATCTTTAACGTAATTAACTAGAGGAGGGTTTTATTATGACAGTAGGCGAGTTAGTTAGCCGGCTGGAAAAGCTGGATCAAAGCGCCCAGGTTGCGATCGCAACGTGGAGCGCGGACGGCGGTAATTACTGGCTGTTACAACAAAACGCCCACGGCGAGTTAACCAAAAGGATCGCGCCGGCCCAGGGCGGCGGCACGGCGGTATTGATCGGCCACTTTGATCATTGCCAGGCCCACAACGCAAAACATATCTTTAAGTAAAAGATACCTGTAAAGAAAAAAGCCACAAGGCCCGGCGTCGCTCGCCGGGCTTTTTTTTTGCCCGGACCTGGGCCCTGGGCCCGGCGGGTTTGTCAAGTAAAACGCTTTAAAGTTGTCAAGCAAATTTTTAAAAATCGTTTTTAATTCCAAAAATAAAATAACGTCGATTTTCAGAGACAAACGACGAGCTGGCCAGGCCGGCGCCGGCGCCGGGCAGCCCGGACCGCCCGCAATGCGAAAACTTTACAGGTTGCGACGCGAAAAAATAAGGCCCTGGGCCGGCGCCCGTGCGGTTACAAAGTTATAAAGTATTGACGCTAAAAAGTAATAAATATATATTCGTAATATGGGCGCCGGTTAACTGGTTGGCCGGGTCCGGCGGCAAAGGGCCGGCGGGGATCCCACGGCGCCCGTGTTTTTACCTGGCGAGTATATGGACCGCGTGACCTTTGAGCAAATTAAAGCCCTTTGTATTCACATAGAGGATCAAAATTTACAGGCGATCCGCGACCTGTTTAAAAAATACGGCGGCGACTATGATCGCGTCGACGTTTTACTTTTCAATTCTAATTTATTCCCGGAATTAATGGGCTATCGTTTGCCGGCCAGGATCCGCTTGACGGACAAGTTACCGGCAAGTATAGCCGGCCTTATTCTTAACCCGGAAAGCTGGCATAATAAATTTTTAAAAGGCGGTATTTAATGGGAAATATTTACAAACAAAATAAACTTTGCACGCTGGGACCTAAAGAGTGTATAAGCCAGCCGCGCGGGTGCTATTTTTGCCGAACCATAAGGGACCGTAATATTAAGGGCCAGGTCAAGCGGTCCCATCAGATCCCGGCCGTGGATCCTAAAAGAAATATTGAAAACAATTGACGATCAGATCCTTTTGCGCGCCCTTTGCCGGCGGCTTAACGATCGGGAATTAGTTATTATTCACATGAAATATTTTGAGGGATATAACCAGGCCGAGATCGCGCGGCATTTACATTTATCCCAGTCGCGGATCTCTCAAATAAAAACGGCGGCAATACGCCGCTTACAAAAGGCGGTAATATGAAAACGGAAAAGCTAGGCATTGACGATCTTGTTGAGGTCAACGATCCCCAGGTTGCCAAACTGATAAGCGGCCGCGCTTTCAAAATGGGCCGTGTCTGTGAATTGCACGAGGATCCACGCTTTGTTAAGGTGAGATCATCTAATCCAAAATGTGATCTGGAAACGGCCGAGGTTTGGTTTAGCACGGATCAGCTAGATAAAGTAAACACTTAAATCATAGGAGGCTTTATTTATGGACACGGTTTTAAATTGTAAGGTCCCAGCCGTTACGGATCGCGCTTTAAATATTTATTGCGCGACCAAAGGGACCACAAAAAAGGACGTGGTAACGGCGGCCCTGGACAAGGCGATCCCGCCCGAGTTTTTCAAAACGGCCGAGGCCGAGATCAACGGGAAAAAGCGAGGGGGTAAAGGATGAAATTAGCCGGCAATTTATTTTTAATGACATTGCTGGGCCTGGTTATTTATAAAGAGACAGGATCGATCAGCGTGCCGGTCCTGTTTTTTTTAACCTGGACCTGGATCGCTATTGTCCGGCGTGATCTAAAAAATACCCAAAAATTCACGGCCCAGGCCGGCCGGCTTATAAGATCAATGAAATTAAACAAAGGGGATCGGAATGGCAAAGGCAAAAATTAAGGCGGTTATTATAGGCGATCGTAAGGTCGAGTTTGACGGCGTTAATGTGCCCGGCTATCATCAATATCTAAAAGAGACAGCGCGGGAATTTTTAAAACGGACATTGACGCCGGCCGAGTATAACAGGACCACGGACATAGAGATCGACATTTACCGGCAAAAGAAAACCCGGCATATAGGGGGGCCGTCGCATGGCCAAAAAAACAATTTTAAATAAGATCACTGTCTCGGCCCAGTTAAGAATTACGATAAATAAAAAAGAAAAATTAAACGACGCCGAGTATAGCACGATCGCAAAATTTAACGAGTCGATCCCGGCCCTTATACAAGAGATCGAGAAAAAAACGGCCGTTACTTTTTTGGAATTAATAGGCGAGTTTCACGAGCGCGAGCGCCGCCGTAAAAAGGCGGCAAAGGGTAAGGCTAAAAAATAAGAGGGTTAACAATGTCCAAAATAGATTTTGAGAAGATCGCCCAGGCGGCCGCCGGCCGGATCCTGGACCTGGCCCAGGCATGGATCCCAGGCGGCCGCGTCGAGGGTAAAGAATATTTAATGATTAATCCAAACCGGCCAGATCAACGGCTGGGATCATTCAAGATAAATATTGATACTGGACAGTGGGCCGATTTTGCCGCCAGTGAAACGGGCGGGGATATTATATCTTTTTGCAAATATGTAAGGGGATTTTCTAACCAGGGCGAGGCCGCCGAGTTTGTGGCCCAGGCGCTCGGCGTGCCGGCCCAGGACGCCCAGGGCGCCCAGGTCCCGGCCCGCTCAAAGCCGGCCGAGGTTTGGAAAATGATCGCGCCGGTCCCGGCCGACGCGCCGCCGCCCTTTGAAAAACATTTTAAACTCGGTAAGCCGTCCGGGCGCTGGACCTATAAGGACCGCGCCGGCCAGGTGATCGGGTATGTTTACAGGTTTGAAACGTCCGAGGGAAAGCAAATTTACCCGGTTACATACCGCGTAAACGGCCGAGGCTTACGATCCTGGCGCTGGAAAGGGTTTAATAAACCGCGCCCATTATACGGCCTTGACAGGCTCGCCAGCGCGCCAGGCGAGCAAGTGGTTATTGTCGAGGGCGAAAAGGCCGCCGAGGCCGGCCGGGCCCTGTTTGGTGACATTGCGATCGTCGTTACCTGGCACGGCGGCACGGAAAACGTAAAGAACACGGATTTTAAACCGCTCAAAGGCCGCAAGGTTGTAATCTGGCCCGACGCGGACAAACCAGGGATCGAGGCGGCCGATCGGATCGCCTATCTTATAAAGGACATTGCCCAGGCCGTTAAGATCGTAAACCCGCCGGCCCAGGCGCCGCGCGGCTGGGATCTCGCGGACGCCCAGGCTAAGGGCTGGACCACGGCCCAGGTGATCCAAACCTTACAAAAGAATTTAAGGGATCCCGATCCGGCCGGCGCCGTTGAACCACGGCCCGCGCCGCCCGTGGGCCCTGGGCCCGGACCGGGCCGGCCGCCGGCCCAGGCGCCGCCGCCCACGAGCAAGGCATTTAATAGGGATAGTTACCCATTTAGGATCCTGGGATATGACGGGACAAGTTTTTATTATTTGCCGGACGGCGGCCAGCAAATAGTCGCTTTAACAGGTGAACAACACGACAAAAAACATTTAAGCGCGTATTTAGCGCCGATCGATTTTTGGATCGATACCTGGACAAGTATAAAAAAGGTTAAGGATGAAAAAGGCAATTGGACAGAAAAGCGCGGCGGCGTTGACTGGGAGGCGGTAAAGCGGTTTTTAATATGGGAATTACAATATAAACACGGCGTTTATAACGGCGACGGCGCGATCCGTGGCCCTGGGATCTGGCGGGATAATAAACGCTATGTTATCCACTTGGGCGACCGGCTGATCGTTGACGGCCAGGTTTTCAAAATGTCCAAACTTGAAAGCCCTTTTATATATGAGCGTAAACGGACAAAGGAATTACAGATCCTTGATCCGTTGCCAGGCGCCGAGGCGCGGGCCCTGATCGATATTGTAAATAGTTTTTCCTGGGCAAAAGAAATAAATGGGCCTTTACTTGCCGGCTGGATCGTCGCCGGCTTAATGGGCGGCGCGTTGCCCTGGCGCCCTCACTTGTGGATCAACGGTCCGCAAAGTTGCGGCAAGTCGAGCGTATTAAAGGACGTGGTAAGGCGGATCCTGGGCGGCTGTATAGGAATCTATATTGAGGGCGCGACAACAGAGGCCGGCCTTAGACAGCATACTAACCATTGCAGTTTTCCGATCCTATTCGACGAGGCCGAGAGTAACGACCGCAAGGGTCAGGTCCGCATGGAGCAAATAATTGAATTAATGCGATCGAGCGCCAGCCCGGACGGCGGCAAGCTGTTAAAAGGTACGCCGCGCGGTTACGCCCAAACTTACGACGTGCAAAGCTGTTTTTGTCTGGCGTCCGTGTCCAATAATTCTAACCTGGCGGCCGACGTGGCCCGGATCGTCAATCTTGAAATGTCGATCCCATCTAGCGCCGGCGAGAAATGGGAAAGTTTACGCGGCCGGGTAATGGACACGCTTAACCCGGAATTTTGCGGCCGCTTTCGTGCCCGTGTCTTTAAAATGTTACCCGTGATCCGCGAAAATATAGATACATTTATTAAGGCGGTCCGCGACGAGTTAGATAGTCAACGCTATGGCGACGTTTACGGCGTGTTACTGGGCGCCGCGTACTCAATTGACCACGACGATCGGATCGGCTACCCGGCCGCCCTGGCCCTGGTTAAAGATCAGGACTGGACAGAGGAGCGCGCGCAAAAATTCGACAAGGACGAGATCAAAGCAATGGTTAAAATTTTACAAAGGATCATAACGGTTAAGGGTCCCAGGACACAAGATAAAACAATTTGGGAATTATTAAAAATATGTCACGAGGGCCCGGCCGCGCCGGTTTACGACGACTTTGGAAATAAGGACCTGGATCAATTGACAAAGGCCGAGGCCGATCAGGCGGTCAGGCGTTACGGGGTTTTATATAAATACGAGGACGGCCAGCCCTGGGTATTGATCGCAAATAATAACATCTATATTGAAACATGGTTAAAAGATACGCCCTTTAGTCCAAATTGGTATAAATGGTTAAAGCGGATCCATGAAACGATCGACGGCAAAGAGTTTGTGGCCCGGCCGCTCACGGCCCGCGTTTTCCAAAAAGGCCAGCCCTCGGCCCGTGGCGTAATGATCCCTTATGAGATCGCCGGCTATTACCTGGATCCAAAGGATTAAAAAAAAATGAAATGTAACGAGTGTGAGAATATATGCAAAGATCAATTTTTAGAATTTAAGGCCCTGGTAAAGGGCGGCACGGAAATAAAAGTATTTAGGCGGCTCTGCTATAATTGTTTGAAAAAATTTTTATTAGAATTATTTTTAGATGAATTAAAAAACGGTCACGTTGACGACATATTAAAAAATCACGGGCTTAAAATTGTGTCAATCGAACAATAAAGGGTGCCCATTTTATCGTAACGGGTGCCCGGTTGTAAATTGTGAATTAAGATTTACGCCGGCCCGGTGTGCTTATTATGCTGAAATGAAAAACAAGGCGCCGGCCGGGGATCCAGAAAAAGAAAAGCCGCCGGAATTTTACGGCGACTTTTAATTTTAGAGGGTTGTATAATGGCCCATCAATTAGGCCGATATATCAATAAATTATATTTTATGTCCTGGATCATCAAGTATTTTAAGCGCGTCGCTTGTGCTTTTTGCCACGCCAGCCAGGCCGCCCGCCGCTTTAACCTGATCTATAAAATTCCTTTGATTTTCGGACGGCCGCCCAGCCGGTCCCTTGACCTCGATCGCAACAAATACGGCTACCCGATCCCCTATCATATCCGGCGTAACGGTAAGGACACGCCAGCCGATTAAATCAGATCCCCCAGGCGCTACGCCGTATTTAACCAGGGATCCGTCGCGGGCCCTGGCCGCGCCGCGATTATTCCTAAATAGGCGCGTGTCCTGGCGGCCGCCCAGGTCCTTTAATATTTTATTTTGGATCGGTGTCTCTATTTTGCCCATGAGTATTAACCGGCGCCGGCCCGGATCCGCGCGAGGCCTGGATCTTGCCTATTTCAAAGTTAAGGCGATCTAAGGCCTTTTGTATTTTGTCCGGGTTGTTTAACCAGGCCGGATCTAATTTCTGATAAGTAACGGCTTTTAATTTTTCACTGAATAGCTGGCCAAATTTTTGACCTCGGGCCCTGGCCTCGGCCCTGGCCTGTTTTGATGTCCCGCGAAAAAATTTGATATGTTTTATTGTCGTAGTAAAACCATCTTGATCGATATAAACGACGGCGCCGCTTTGAAGCTGGGCCAGAAAAGCCCACAAGTTAATAGGATCGTTTAATTCTAATTCTTTGAGGACCTGGGCCGGGTGTTTTATCGGCGCCCGCGTTTTAACGTCGTGGTTTATTCTCATGCTTTTAATATAATCTATTAGCGCGCTGGGCCGCTTTCTTTTGCCTGGCCGCCCATATATGGTTAGCCCAGCCCGGTTTATACCCGCGTATTTGTTCAAGGCGTAAAAGCTGGGCCAGGCTATTAGCGCGGCCCTGGGTCCGGCGCCGATCCTGGCGGGCCCGGATCTCGGCCATTTCCTCGGGCGTTAATCTCTTTAGGGTGCCCTGGACCTGATCAATTTTCCGCTCTTGCCCGATCCATTTTTCGCCGCATTGCGGACAGGCCGCCAGGTGGATCGGGAAAACGGCAAAACATTTTTTACACTGTCTAACGCGCTCGACCTCGGATCCGTTACCGCGCCGGGCCTGGCGCTCTTGCTCGGCCAGGGTCCAGGATCTAACCTCGTCAACTAATCCGTGGCGGCCCGTGTTATTAACATGATCTAAAATTATGCTTTCTTTTTTCTCCGGGTGTATTCTAAGGATCCGGCCGCATTGCTGTAAAAACATACCCAGGCTTTTAGTGGGCCGCAAAAGGATCGCGGCCGTAACGATCGGTATATCGGTTCCCTCGCTTACAATTTCACAAGAGGTTAAAACCTTGATCTGGCCGTCGCCCAGGGCCCGGATCCTAAAAGCGCGCTGGGCGTTTGTCATTGTCCCGTCAAGTCTGGCGGCCGGGATCCCGGCGGCGTTAAATTTCTCGGCCACGTTTGCCGCGTGTTTTATTGATATGCAAAAGGCGATCGCCGGCGCGCCGGGACATATTTTTTTATAATGGCCCACGGCGTCGCCCGTGATCTGTGATTTATCGATCCGCAATTCTAGATCGTCCTGGGCATAGTCGCCGCCGCGTGTCTTTACGCCGGTTATGTCGATCCCGATCGGCGGCGCGTAAACGACCGGCTGGGACAAATACCCACGATCTATTAACTCGCGGATCGACGGTCCGCAAACAAGGCGATCAAAATAACCTTGATACTGGGCGCCCAGGCCGTCGCCGTTTGTCCGGCAAGGTGTAGCGGTCACGCCGAGCAAATAGGCGCCAGGGTAATAAGCCGCGACTTTCCCCCACTTGTTACCTTTTATACAGTGGTGGGCCTCGTCGATAATAATAATATCAGGCGGCGGGATCCTGTCCAGGCGCCGGATCACGGTGTCAACGCTTGCGACCTGGACAAGATCGCCGGTCATTACGCGGCCCGGCCGGATCAAACCGTGAGGCGTCCCGATTTCGGTTAATTTTTCGGACGCTTGATCTAATAATTCTTTTCTGTGGACAAGGATCATTATACGGTTGCCGCGCGCGGCCGCTTGCTCGGCAATGTGACAAAATACGATCGTTTTACCGCCGGCCGTGGGCAATACATAAATGGGCGCTTTATATCCCTGGCGGTACGCGGTCCGCAAGTCGTTAACGCCCTGGGCCTGGTAATCTCGTAATTGATATTTCATTTACCGCCTTTAAGAAAAGCCGGGCGCCCAGGTTTTAACAGGGACAGGCGCCCGGTTTAACGTTGCGCTTAAAAATTAATATATAAAAATGTAAATTAAAAATCAATATTTCCAGTTATTTTTAATTATCCATAATTATTGACAATTATGTTTTATTTTTATATCTTTAGTATTAAAACCTAGCCGAGGCGGCAAAATGTTAGATCCAGAATTAGGCGACGCTGAATTAAAAATCATCTATGATCAGGCGGCAAAGATTTTGCCTCACTTGGCAAGGCTGGCCCGGACCTATTACCTTGAATTAAAAAAACAGGAATTTACGGATCGTGAGTGCATACATTTAACGGCTGATTATATAGCTACGATAAGCGGCAAACATTAACAAAGGCGGTATTATGAAAGTTATCAAAGTTACTTACGGGGATCGCGCCGAGCAATTAAAGGCGCGGATCCAGGTTTACAAACAGTTAGAGGACAAGACAGGGGATCGGCGGCTCTTGTCCCATTATCGTTATTGCATCCGTAAGGCGTTAGATGAATTTACCCGCGTGATCGGGCTGGCCGGGCGGTCTATATGATCTATATCCGCGCTTCATTGTTGCCTTATTATTTTGACTGTCCGCGCCGGGGGTCCTGTCAATTATTTGGCCGTGAGATCGAAAGTTATGATTATAAATTAAAATGGGTATCTAAGGGCGTGGCCGCGATCGTGGGCACGGCCGCCCATGAAAGCGCCGGCCATATTGTTGACGGCCTGGCCGCCCAGGGCGAGCGCGGAAAACTCGCGGACGCCACGGAAAAAGGGATCGTAAAATATCGGTCCGAGTTTGAAAAGGGCGCCGAGTTTGACGACGTAACGCCAAACAATAACCACGCGGAAAAACAGATCGAGACACTAACCCGATCCTATTATCACGAGATCGCGCCAGCCCTGGACCTGGGCCAGATCGAGCGTGAGGTTAGCCTAAAGGCCCAGGTGGATCAAGATACAATATTAAGCGGTCACATTGACATTAACAGCGCCCAGGCGGTCCGGGATATGAAAACCGGGCGGCCCGGCGGTTACTTGCCGCAATTAGGCGGCTATTCTCTTTTAAGAAATTCAAACGGTTATAATAAGGCCCGCGCTTGTTTTGTCGATCACTTACCCAGGACGCCGATCGCCAAACCTTACCCAGGCGCCAGGTCGATCCAGGTCGATCGCTTTTTATGCGAGGAGTCAGCATTTAGCACGATCAAGGCGATCCAAAATCATTATAACGATTTTATGAAAACCGGGCGGCCCTGGGCTTTTCCGGCAAACCCTAAAAGCGTTTTGTGTAATCCTAAATATTGCCGCGCTTACGGCACGGCGTTTTGTAAACTCGGAGGGCTTTAAATGATCAAGCGGCTTTTAATTTCGATCCTGGCCGGCGCCCTGTTTATGGGCGTTGTCTATAATGAGATCTTACGGTCCGGGCCCTGGGCCGGCATATCGGCCGGCTTTGGGATCCTGTCTGGCCTATTAGTTTTTTTTATTCTTAATAATCTTAAACAAAGGTGGTAAAAATGCAAACAGAAAAGAGTTTAACCATTAAAAACCTAGTGCCGGGGTTAACGGAGCGCGGCAAGATCAAGATCGGGGAAAAAGGCGACTGGGTTAAAAGTCGCGGCGGTAAAGATTTTCAATTACCTAAAAAGCTGGATCACTTTTTAATTACCACAATGGAGCGCGACGCGCGGACCGGGAATTTTTTACAAGACACGGAACTAATGGAAAACCTGGCCGGCGACGGTCCGCTTACCAGGATCCCGATCCGTTTGCTGTATAATGATATTGAGTTAAATTTTCAAACACGTTATTCATGTTATAGCGGAACTCAATTAGTTTGCTACGGCGACGGACAGGACGCTTATAGGCTCAATAAGGATCAGGCCCGCGATCGTGTCCCGTGTCCATGCCAGGCCCAGGATCCAAAATACAATGGGCAATATAAATGCAAGATCAACGGTACGCTCTCTTGTATTATTGACAGCGCCGAGATCGTGGGCGGGGTCTGGAAATTTAGAACAACGTCCTATAATAGCGTTGTCGGTATTTTGTCCAGTCTTACGTTGATCCGGCGTATATCCGGCGGCTACCTGGCCGGCTTGCCGCTCGACTTGACGATCGCGCCCAAAACTGTAAACAATCCAATTGACGGCAAGGCTCAAACGGTATGGGTTGTTAATATCGAGTTTAAGGGATCGGTCCAGGCTCTACGCGACGAGGGGTATAGATACGCCCTTGAAGATAAAAAACACGATCTAAGGATCGCGGACATTGAGGCCGAGGCAAAGCGGCTATTGTCGCCGGACGCGGCCGGGTTTAATGAAATAGCCGAGGACGTGAAAACGGAATTTTACCCGCAAGATGAAAAGGGGGATCGTATAGGTGAACCTGGGACCGGCGCGGCGCCGCCTATGGCCCAGCCGGCCGAGGATCCCGGCCAGGGCCCGGACGGGGCCCAGGACGCGGGCCAGCCGGCCCAGGGCCCGGACAAGGCCCAGGGCGGCGGCAAAACCCAGCCGGCAAAAAAGGGAAAGCGCGGCCGGCCGTCAAAGACAAAGGACGCGGATCCCGCGCCGCCTATGGCCCAGCCGGACGCCGGCGGGGATCCGGGACCGGCCCAGGGCGCCCAGGACGCGGGCCAGCCGGCCCAGGGCCCGGACATTACCAATAAGCCGGCCGAGGCCCAGGACGGCGCCCAGGACGCGCCAGGCGGCAAACAGGACACAAGTGGCGGCCAGCCGGCCGGCGGTAAACTTTCACTATTCTAGGAGGTCAAACTTATGGACATTACAATTAGGAATTATAGAGGCGTGGCCACGGCCGATATTGCCCACGAGAAAATAACATTTATTGCCGGCAAAAATCACAATGGAAAAACGAGTATAGCCGAGGCGATCGCCGCCACGTTAACCGGCAAGCTGATCCCTATTGCGGACCTGTTAAAGCGGGACATTAAAAAGATCGTCCGCGACGGCGCAAAAGATGGATCATGCAAAATTAACGACGACGGCGCCCTGGCCCTGGCGACCTGGCCGGACTGTAAGAGCGTTAACGACGGCAAACCGATCAAGAATATTTCTTTATGGGACGCCGGCCTTGAATCGGTTTTAGATCTTAAACCCAAAGATCGCGGCGACGCATTGGCAAAATTCATAAAAGCCGATCCCACGATCGAGGACCTGGCTAAAGAGTTAAGGGCCGTTGACCTGGGCCCGGACGTGATCGACAAGTTAAAAAAGGCCGTCGAGGTTTCGGGCTGGCAAACAATGTATTTAAAAGCAAAAGAGCGCGGCGCCGAGTTAAAAGCGCAATGGGCCTATATCACAAAAGAGCGGCACGGATCCCAAAAGGCCGAGGGCTGGGCGCCGGCCGCTTATTACCCGGCCCTGGGCGCCCGGACCGTCGAGGACCTGGACGACGAGATCAAGGCCGCTAAAAAGGACGTTGAGGCCGGGATCGCGGCGGCCGCCGTGGCCGGCGTCGAGATCGATCAGTTAAAGGCCCAGGCCCAGGACGCGCCACGTTACGAGGACGAGCGTAAAAATGCCGTTAAGGTTTACGACGAGTTAAAGGCCAAAATCGACACGGCCCAGGCTGAATTTAATAAACTTTCGGACGTGCCCAAAGAGCAAGGTTGCCCGCATTGCGGCGGGATCCTTACGATCGTTAACGGCGAGATCAAGGCTTACGAGGGAATGAATGACGACGAGGTTAACGAGCGGACCGCGCGGCTTGCCCAGGTCACTAAGGACCTGGCCGAGTATAGGGACCTGTTAAAAGAAACAGGCGAGCAAAAAACGATCGCGGATCAAAATCTTTCCAGGTGCCGGCACGCGGCCGCGCAATTAAAGGACTATGAGAAAAACGACGAGGCCGGCAAGTGGGATAAAAACCTTGACGAGTGCCGGGCCCGGCTCGAAAAGGCCGAGATCGACCGCGCCGCCCTGGGCGCTTACGAGGCCGCCACGGAATTAAACAACGGGATCAAGGCTAATAAAAAGATCGTGGACGTTCTGGCGCCCGAGGGCTTACGGAAAACAAAGTTACACGAGGCATTAAGCCCGTTTAACAAATTGCTGGCCGAGTTAGCCGAGGCCGCCGGCTGGGCCCAGGTCCGTATCGATCCCGATTTTAATATTTTCCATAACGACCGGCCGATCCTTTTTTGCTCGGCCAGTGAAAAATTTAAAACGCGGGTAATATTCCAGTTAGCGATCGGCAAGCTGGACAATACCCGGCTCGTATTAATCGACGGCGCCGACATTGTAGTAGGTACGGACCGTAACGGGATTTTCCAGGCTATCCTTGCCGCCGGCGTGCCGGCGATCGTGTTTATGTCTATGGGCACGGCCCAGGCGGTCCCGGACCTGTCCGGGATCGGCGGCCGGTCCTATTGGATAGAAAGCGGGGTATTAGATGAAATCAAAAAACAATGAGAAACATTTAACGCCGTTTGAATTGTCGGCACGCTGGAAAAACAAGATCACGCCGGACACGCTCGCAAACTGGCGATCCCAGGGTAAGGGCCCGCGCTATTTTAAGGCCGGCGCGTCGGTCCTTTACCCGATCGACGAGATCGAAAAATACGAGCGTAAAAACTTAATCAAGGTTTAATTATGAAAGCATACCACAAAGCGGACCGCGACGACTGGGCCACGCCGCCGGAAATTTTCGAGGCCCTTAATAAAGAATTTAAGTTTACGCTCGACGTTTGCGCGACGCCGGAAAATGCCAAGTGTAAAAATTTTATTACGCCGGGCCAGGACGCTTTAACGGTGCCCTGGCGCGGCCGGTGTTTTATGAACCCGCCGTTTTCCCAGGCGGCGGCCTTTGTCAAAAAAGCCCACGACGAGGCCCGCGCCGGCCGGGCCCTGGTTGTCGCCCTTATGGCCGCCCGGACAGATACCCGGTATTTTCACGACTTTATTTATGGTAAGACAAAAATTAGGTTTTTAAAGGGCCGGGTCAAATTTGTGGGCGCCAAGTGGGCCGCGCCCTTTCCGTCCATGATCGTGATCTGGAAAAGCGCCGTATTTGGCCGCTAAATTTGATATGGGCGCCGATCGCGGCGGCCGTCGAATTTGAGGCAATTTTAAAGGCAATGCCGCCGGCGCGTTTTAAGCCGTTTTAAGGACCTGGGCGCCCTGGGCGTACACTCGGCCGTTTTGCTGGCCAGGTGCCCAGGGCGGCGCCCGTGGCGCCCAGTAGGCCTATAAAAAAGGGGTGTCTCAACTATGGCCGGACCGGCTGATCATTACTGCCCGCATGAGCGGCGCGGCCTGTATAAAGGCGATCGGGTTTATTGCTATTGTTCACTTTTGAAACAAGGCCGGATCGTTACGGTTTGGGCCGGCCTTACTTATCGGCTTAACATCAAGGCCGCCCAGGCCAGGATCCGGGACGGCCGCCGGACCGGGGCCCTGGGCCCGGACCTGGCGCGGGCCCATTGCGAGGACCTGGAATAAAAAAGCGGCCCGGAAAACCAGGCCGCCGGCAAGGGTCCGCGCAAGGCGGTATTACAAAGCGCGCCCTATTTTGCCTTGTCCTTTGCCCGGCCGATATTCAAGGCCAGGATCTCAATTAACTTGTAAATCAAGGCCATTTTCGCCCGCTTGTCCGGGGTTTTCGTAGCGGCCGTAATGACACTAGCGCCCGCAATAATACCCGTAACAATTTTAACGACGCCAGGACCATGATCAGTAATCCATTGTAAAATTTCCATTTTAAAGGCCTCCCTTTTGGTTTGTTGCCCGGTAAATCTTTAAAACTCATTAAGCCGCGCGTTTGTAGGTTTTGCCGCCGTCAGTAGAAATTAAAAAGGTGTTTTTAATAGCGCCCACGCGGTATAATAGATCGCTTGTAAAAATTAATTGCCGTGGGTTAGATAGGTGGATCCAGGGGCGCCGGCCGCCGCCACTTTCAAGGATCGCCTGGCCGATCTTGATCGTGCCGCGCCGGTATAATTTACGGATCTCCTCGTAACATTTATTAATGTCAAAGCGAGGGGTTACAAAATCGACGGCGCCGGCCGAGTAAATAAAATAAGGCCCGTATTTAATTTTATTTTGTTTTTTAATAGTGGGTATAACCTGGGCCCAAAAATGATCGCTCGTGGCGCTCGGAAAATAACCACGCTTTTTTAAACTTTTATATTTCTTTAAGGTCCTATAACAATCTGTGATCCTGATCGGGCTGTCAATTGTCCCGCGTATTATGTTTAAGGTCCGTTGTAAAAATTCCAATAGATAGGCCTGGACCGGGCGCGGCCGGCGCGGAAAGTTTTTAAATTCCTCGGGTGAAAAATAATTATACATTAAATTAACCCGCTTGTTTTGATCCTTGCCTCAATATTTGTTATCGGCCCACTGTTATAGGAATTACGGAGATCGATCTTGTCCTGTCTCATAACGAGAAAAGGCACGCCGTTTTTAGCCGTTGTCCCGTCAAGGTCGCTATCATTTGTTGTATTGTAATTGATATAAAAGCCGCCCAGGTTTACGGGCGTGTCGCTGTTTTGTGCATAGATCCCGTATTGCGGCGCGAGTATATGGATCCCAGTGGGCGACACTACGCCGGTCTTAGTTAGGCCGCGCCAGTGGGCTTGTCGGATCTGTCCTGGAAAAGTGTATCTAATATGCACGTCAATATAAAATTCTTTCCCGTCAAAGGACGATCCAAACTCAAACAGCGACACGTTGCTATTAGCCGCCAGGCTGTTTATTGTGAAAATGCCGCCGCCCTTAACCTTAATGTCATCCGTTGAATCGGCGCCGGTGCCCGTTACGGTTTTGTGTAAGCCCAGGGAATTAACGATCAGCGCGGCCGCAATGTCCAGATCGCCCACCATGATCCCGCCGGTCCTGGTTATTACGGAAAATGCAAGCTGTTTTAAATTTGACTCGTCAGGTGATAGGCCGCCCTTTTCGATCAGGTTTATTAATTCCTCTTGTATTTGGTTCATATACAGGGAATTTAAAACGGTCCGCGCGATCGTGTCCGCGATCCCGTCCGTGTACATTTTTGATTGACTCGTTACGGTTACGCCGCTTTGTGTGCTTTGGGCGTTACGGTTAAGCGTGATCGTGTTTACTGTTTTAGACAGGACGCGGATCCGGCCTATGTCCTCAAAGCCGGCCGACACTAAAACATAGTCGCCGGGGTTAATGCCGCCAGTGGATCCCAGGCCGGTAATTACTGGGCTGGAAATTGTCGTATTGCCGGTATCTGAATAGCCGCCAGGTGTCGCGGTCCCGTTATTTACTCTATTCATTTTTTAACCTCTCTTTAAATAGTTTGATATAAAAAAGTAATATGTGACTGTTTAAGGCGGCCCAGGACGCACTTGATCAAGGTGTCATTGTCGGCCGGCGGGGATCCCAGGGAAAATTTTATTTTTACCGCGTACCTATAAACGTCGCCCAGGCCGTCGCCCATGCCAAAAGGTTGACCTCTAAAGATCCGTATTGTCTCGCCCGTGCTGTTTGCCGTGGCGTTACGGTCCACGGTGATCGTGTTTGGGCTTTCCGTTTTAGATAAAACTTTTACCTCTTTAATATTGGATCCTGTAAAGCCGGTATCTATACTTAAATAGTCGCCCACTAGGATATTTGAAACGGTGCTTACATTGGTAATTGTTGGACTCGTGATCGTAATGTCGCCGGTTATATCGGCCGCCTGTTTTTCCGGGCCAATTAAAAAGGCGTCGTAATACTCAAAGCCCACAAGCGTATAGCCCAGCCAGGTAATAACGGCGGTAAAAAAACGCTCGCTAACCTCGGCCGTGTTAAAATATGCTGTCAGGCTGGCGCCGGCCGCCGTGTGTGTTGCGTTTTGCTCTAGGGTGATCGTGCTGGCGGTTTTATCCGTTACCAAATAACGGCCATTGCCTTTATAGCCCGCCGAGGGCGCCACGGCGTCGCCTACCTGGATCCCGGACGTGTCCGCGATCCCGGTGATCACATTGGATCCGGCCGTAACGTTGCCCGTGCCGGTCCAGCCCGTCGCCAGGCCGCCCGGAAATATCAGGCGGGCCCGGACCTGGGCCCGGCGGTCCGTTAATGTCGCGGGTATATTAAAACACTGATCCGGGAATCCGGCGTCTTTTTCCCAGTCGCCTATTAACAGATCCGCGCCCTCGGGCGTGCTTTCACAATTGAGATCGCTAATTTGGGTATCGATCCGCAATAACTCGACGGCAAAGGCGCTTAAAAGGGCGTACATTGCATTATAAGTAATACGCGGGAAAGCGGGCCCTTGCGGCAAAAGTTTTTGTAAAAACTTTGTATAGTCGCCCTCGTTATATTTTGGATCGCATATATTCATAATATTTTTTTAATTAAATGTTATGTCCGTTGGATCGATCGTGGGTAATTCATTTGTCCCTAGTTGCACGTCGCCCACGCCCACGCTTACGCTGTCAACCTCAATATCGGTTATTGTATGATCGACCTCGCCGGCCGCCAGGCTGATCGCCTCGTCAAGTTGCGATCTAAATAATAGCATACCCACGTCAGTATTATCTTTAAACCAGGCCTCGAGGCTGTCCTTTACGTTATTCTGGACCTCGGCCGTGTTTGGGTTAAGGTCCATTGTAATTGAGATCTTGCGCTCGACTGGCGCGTAAACCGTGGCCTCGACGCCTACGGGCGCGTGGGCGTCAATAACGGCCTGGACCGTGGCAATATTTGACGGGTTAGGAAAAATAGGGCTTTGGTTGTCCAGGACAAAAAAGATCCCGACGGTCCCAGGGCCGTTAAAAGATCCAATAATCCAAACCCGCGTAACGCCCAGGCCCGGCGTGTCTAAAACCCAGCCTATATAATCGGCGTCGTTACCGCCCGTCGCCGGATTTTGTACGCGCTGTAAAACGCGATCTCTAAGATCGTCGTCGCTTTCCAGGTCCTCGCCGCCCTGGATCCCGTCAGCGTCAACAAAGGCTTGATCGTCGATCCCCTCGAGCGGGCTAGTCAGGGTTAAAATGTCGCCCTCCTCTTGATTGCCGGCCACGCCGGACGCCAGGGCGTCAACCTCGATCACGCCCACGCCGCCGGCTATTGTAACAAGGGCCTTTGTCTCGTACTCGATCCCGTCCGCGTTTTGATATTGAGTATTAGCCGGGATCTGTTTGCCGTCCGTGCCGGTCACGTTACACTTGCCGGCCGCAAAAGTGGGCTGGCGCCGGGTCTTTCCCCATTTTGTCGCGTGCCGCTCTAGCCAGGCGTTTGTCGCGGTAACAATAAAAAGCTGGCCGCCCAGGAAATCAATAAATCCAAAGGTCAAATTTACCGCGCCGGCAAACACGCGGGCCAGGACGCGCAAAATGGATCGCCTTAAAATCCCGGTGCCCTCCTCGACGCGGCTTAATATGTCGCTTTCGATCCGGCTAACTAATTCCTGTAAAGTGGGCCGTGGAAAGTCTGCCATTTTTTACGCTCCTGTATCTGTTAATAATTTTTTCCAAACAAAATAATATTTTTTCAATTCGTTATCGTTTGGCTTTTTGATATTTATTTTAATGCCCAGGCTGTAATTGTCCAGCCGGGCCACGTCAACAGTGAAAAACTCGGCCACGCCGTCCGTGACTAACCAGGCCAGGGCCTCGTTAACCATTTCCTCGGCCTCGCTGGCGGTTAACTCATTTATCATTTTGTAACGCGCCAGGGTCCAAAGGCGGGATCCTATATAGTCGTTTGGTTCAAGGGTATTATCTCCCCACCAGCCGCGCCGGTCATTTTCCGTTAACGGTGGATCGCCACCAAATACCAGGCGGCGATCTGAAAACAGGGAAATAATAAGCGCGGTTTTAAGGCCGTCCTCGTCAAGTTCTAAAAGGCCGATCTGTGACACTGGGACAAACGGACCGCCGCCGATCCACCATATATGTGAATCGACGGTCTGATCTTCCCAGCGATCAACACTAACAAAACACTCGTACATAGATTAACCCTTTTAGGCGATCGTTTCTTGTTTAATATACTCGCCGTCAACGGTAGTTGTGATCGTGCCCTCGGCGCCGCCGCTACCTACGGCGATCGTCTTGGGCTTGCCGGCGGCCTGGCCGGTATGCCGCGTTAATACGTTACGGTTAAATAATATGTCCTTTAACGTGGCCTTACTCACGATCCCGGCGGCGGCCGCGCCGATCGCCTCTAAGCTGTCCGTTGTCCTGTCAAAGCCGGACGATCCGCTTATATGCTTTAACTCGTCGATCAGGTCCATCTTGTCGCCGGCCTGGGCGATCGTGCCGCTCGGCAATTTCCCTTGTACCTCGTTTGTATCGTCGTAAATGTTTTTAAGGTTTGCCGCCGTGATCCAGCCGGATCCCTTAATGTCGGCCAGGTGATTAATGATCGTTGTTTGGTTTGCATCCGTGCCAATTTTCGCGCCGTCCTCGTTTTTGGCCTTGATATAGCCGCCGGTTTCCTGGATCGGCGTGCCGGCCACGGTCTTAATATTTGAATCTACCCAGCCGCCGGTAAAGGAAATATTACTAGGGATCTTTGTGTTAAACTGGGCCGTGGTTAACAGGCCGGACACGTTAGCGATCGGGCCCTCCTCGAGCGCGTTAGCGGTATAGCGCGGGATCCCGCCGTCGTCCTCGGTCATAACATTAAAGCGGTCAATAAATCCCTCGATCGTGATCGTTGTACCGCCGCCGGATCCGATATAACTAATACGGCCCTTGCCGCCACGGATCAAAAGGTTGCCGGCCGTGCAAGTCGTAAGATCAATTTCTAGGTGTCCCTCAAAATCATCAATTATTACATTGTCGCCGGCATTGTTGATCCCTTTAATTGTCGGTTTGCCAGAACAATTTTTTAATTTAGCGTTTGACGTTTCGCCGCTAAAATTAACGTCGCCGCCGGCAAAATAACATCTCTCTAAATACCAGGTCCGCGTCGGTTGAATAGTGCCCTCAATAAAACAGCCGATCGCCCATGCGTCGTTACTGGCCCAGCCGGTAACAAACGCGCAATTATAAAAACGCGATCCGCCGGACTCGCCGGACATTTTTAATCTTAGATTTATAAAAACATTGGATAGCATTTGAGGCGGGGATCCGGTAAATTCTATATATCCCATGCCGGTACCCCAGGGACACGTTAGGCCCTCAAAGGTTTTATATTTTCCTCTTATGCCTGGCCCTAGATTTATACTTTCGTTACCTGGGCCCTGGTTAATTTTAAGGTGTTTTATTAAGTGGGCCACGGCAAGATCCAGGCCTTTATCTAATTTTAGCAATGGCGCGCCAGGTACGCCATAAGGCAAGGCGTCCGTGTCTATCCCGTCAACCATATCAACGTAGATCGCGCCGTCCTTAAAGATATTTTTTAGCGCGTCCTGGCGGTCAAAGGCCGGCGCCAGGTAAAGATCCAGGGCCTCGCCACTGGCCGGAAAAGCGGCGTCAGCGCCGGCGTCCGCTACTATAAAGGTCCAGCCGGATCCGTGGCCGGCCTCTGTTAGATCCGTGCCGGTCCACTCGGTATCTATTGTATTAGTGCCGCCCTCGGAAATATCAAACTTATCCTTATTAAGGGCGATCCCAAATACTTTTTGTGTGGTGTCGCCGGTGTCGTTAAAGAAATAGCCGCCCAGGATCATATAATTTTTTGTTTGCGTTGCCGAGGCGTCCGCGTAATGTAAGATCGCGCCCTCTAGTTGAGTAAGATCCAGATCCAGGTTGTCGCCGCCCGAGGTAAACAGGGCGCCCAAATCACTATAGCCGGACTTTGTAATCCGGCCGCTCGTAATGCCGGACCGCTCAACAAACGACTCGGACGTTATGGCCTTTACTAAGTCACTGGGTAATTCGACGTGGGCGCTATATCTTTTTATAGCCATACCTGGGCACGTCCCATCATTTTCGACGACTAGCTGGACATTACCCGTTTTAGTGATCTGGCTTTTATTGATCTCTAACCAATATTGTCCTTTGCTTAATTCGTCAAGGGTGTAATGGGTTGTAGGCGTTAACAGGGTAAAAGATCCGTCGTCCTCGTAGGCAAAATTTACGTCTATCCCGCTCGCCGTGGCGCCGGTTATGTCGTCGCCGTTTGCATTTTCCAGCCGGATCGGGATCCGTAATGTCCTGTTTAAATAACCCTTATTCATTTTTTAATCCTTTTTTAATATTGATCGTTTTACGCTTTTCTGGACCGGGCCCGCCAGGGCGTTAACCTTGACGTTGAATTTATCTATTAAGCGGGATAAATAAATACATTGGTTACAAAATGTTTTATTAAAAAACTCGATCCTATATTTGTCCAATGCTGAATTTTTGATCGCTATAACCGCGTGCTGGATCCGGGTCCGCTCGCCGTTTACCGGCAAGGTTGCCGCGTCGTAATTTTTAAGGCCCTCTAACAAGTGGGCGATCGCGCCGGGCCCTAAAATAATATCGTCGTCCATTAAGATTGAATATTCCTTGTTGTCGCGGTAATCACTGGCGACGCTATAATTATTAACGACGTTTTCACGGTCCAGGCCCTCGATCTCGGACGGGCTGGAAAAAACGGCCAGGCCGCAATTATTAGCGGCGATCCCGCCCAGGACAAGGGGATCCATCACATAGCCGGTTTTAGAATAAGTTTTTATTATTTCCATTAATTAAAGTTATTGTTAAAGACCGGCGACGGGCCGCCGGCGCCCTCGTCAACCTGATCAAACATTAATTGAATATACGGCGCCCACGTTGTTTCATCATTCCAGGCCGATCCCGTGTCTGTCCTATGCGAGTAATAGGCGTCCTTTGCTGTCCAGGCGCCCAAAATATCGTTATTTAAAAATTTTAATCCATACAAAAATTGAGCGTTACTGCCTGTATTCATTGTTACATAGCGGTAAGTCGATCCCTTGTCGAGAATAACAGGCGCGGACAAAGGTAAAAAGGTCCATCTATGCGACGTAGTGGATCCCCATACATTTTCGTCAAGTGAAATTGAATCTAAAACCGTGTTATCGGCCTTTAATAATTTCATTGTATTGTC
>Ga0180438_10003512_pt1 | contig 23645 bp, 15 predicted proteins | sample SS_ome_12_FD_132455 | JGI IMG/M metagenome (GOLD analysis project Ga0180438, IMG submission 132455) | Hypersaline lake sediment archaeal communities from the Salton Sea, California, USA - SS_3_D_2 metaG | ecosystem: Environmental > Aquatic > Non-marine Saline and Alkaline > Hypersaline >...
AAAGAGGAAACAAGACGAACTCTACGCGCTGAAATCCCAGTTGTCCCAGACCGAGGCGGAAAAAGATAGGGAGGAGAGGCGTCTGGACTTCTTCGCCGAAAAGAGAACCGGCGCCGAAACAGACTTGAATGAGCTCTCCCATGAACAGGAGGGCCTGGACAGGGAGGCCGCAGAGGTGAGGAAGGCCTTTGAAAGCCTTCAGGAGAGGCTCGAGGCACAGCAAAAATCGCTGGAAGCTGCGGAAAAAGATCAGAAGAGCTCAAGTGTAGAGATCGAGAGTCGCGAACAGCGCATAGAGGAGTTTCGTAAAGAATACCTGAAAATACTCGCAGAACAGACCGAGGCGAAGAATCAGGCCGCCCGCTGTGAAAAGGAACTTGAACTCACCACCCGACAGCAGGATAGACTGCTCCGTGAGGTGCACGATCAGACCAGCCTCCTGGAAGAAAAAAGCGCGCGGCTTAAGAAGGGAGAAGCCCAACTCCAGGAAATCTGCAGAGAGATCGAAAAAGAACGAATAAAGCTGGAAGACCGGCAGGAAAAGTACGCGGTTCTCGAGCGCCAAAGCGAGGCCCAGGAAAGCCGCCGGAATGCACTCCGTTACGAGCTCAATAAAAATCTCCATCATCTCCATGCCCTCGAAAAACTGAAAGACCAGGAGGCCCGTTCCGCCGAGTTGCCCGAGCTGCCGGAGGCAATGGGACAGCTGGCGGATTTCATCGAGGGATCGAAAGAGCATACGGTCTTGATCGATGTGTTTTATAAAGAAGAAGCCAAGGCCGTTCTGGTGCGGGCCCGGGATCTGCTGGAAGCCTTGGGGAATGAATCGCTCAAAGGCCGGTTTCTGCTGCTCCATCCCGAAAAACACAGGCCTTCCGCTCCGGCGGTGTATGAAGATTCCCGGGTCGTGGGCATGCTGAAAGCGCACATCCAAGCCCAAGAAAGCTTAAAGCCCCAACTTTCTGCACTGCAGGACGCGGCCATCGTGCGCCGTATCCAGGACGCGGTCGAGCTGTGGATCGAACATCCGCTGAATAACTACATCACTTTGCAGGGCGACCTGCTGCTCTCCTCCGGACTCTTGAAGATAGGGGAAAAAAAAGACGGCCTCATCGCACTGAACCGCGATATCAAGCTCCTTAAACACGATATCGCGCACCGGGAGGCCGAACTTTCACCCCTGGACACGGAGTTCGAGGAGACGATGCAGCGTATGGAATCGCTGAGGCGAGATATGCTCGAGACGAATTCCCGTCTGGTCGGATTGGAACAGCAGGCGAGCGCGGAGAAGAAGGAGGTTTCCCTTGTCACCGGTATCGTGGAGCAGTCCAGGGCCCAAACCCGCCTCCTGGAGGATGAAGCCTCCTCCACCGCCGATGAAAAACAAAACATCACCCGCGAGTGGTCGTCTCTGACCTCCCGGATCGAGGAGTTCAAGACCAAGGAAAAAGAGCTCAACACCAAGATCCGCCAGGAGGAAGAGGCCCTCTCCGGCCAACGCGAGCGGATCGAACAGTCCCGGAGATCCTATTTCCAGTTCCGGTCGGAAGTGAATCTCCTGCAGGAAAAGATCGATAACTCCCGGGCGCTGCTCAAGCGGTTGGGCGAGAGACGGACTCTGGTGCACACCAAAATCTCGGATCTGGAAAAAGAGCTGCAGACCACAGACCGCGGCCGGGACGAGCTCCGAGAAAGGCTCCATGCCCTCACAGGCCTGGCCGGCCGCCTGAGCCGCGACCTGCAGGCCCGGCAGTCCCGGCTGGCCGAGGAAGAAGCCGAACTCGTCCGGAGGCAGGCGGAACTGCGGGACACGGAAGCCGCGATCCAGCAACTTAGAGACCGCCTTGAGGCGGCCGAAGAAGAGCGGGTCAAATGGGAAGTGAGCAAGGCGGAGCGGGAACGCGACCTGGTCAATCTGGAGGAATCCTGCTGGCAGGAAATCAAAAAGACCCTGCAGGAGATCAAAGCCGAGGTACCGCAACAAGAGATCGATGTCGCCGAGGCCGAGGCATCGTTGGAAAAAGTCAAAGAGAAGCTGCAGAGAATCAGTGCGGTCAACCTCATGGCTGAGGAGGAGTACCTCGCCCAAAAAAAACGTCTCGACTTCTTGACCCGACAGAAGGAGGATCTGGTCGAATCCATCGCATCTTCCAAGGAGGCGATCAAGAAGATCGATCAGGAAGGCAGAACCCAATTCCTGCAGGCCTTGATCGAGATCAACAAGAACTTCCAGGATGTATTTGCCCAGCTCTTCCAGGGCGGCACGGCCCAGCTTAAACTCTCGGATGAAGATAATCCCTTGGAAAGCGGCATCGAGATAACCGCACAACCTCCGGGGAAGCGGGTTCAGAGCCTCAACCTGCTCTCCGGAGGCGAGAAATCGCTCACCAGTTTGGCCTTCTTCTTTGCCCTTTTTCGCTACCGGCCGGCGCCGTTCTGCATTCTGGACGAAGTGGACGCCGCCCTGGACGAGACCAACCTCACCCGCTTTCTCAACCTGATGCACAATATCAAGGATCAGACCCAGTTCATCATCATAACCCACAATTTCAAGACCATGGAGGTGGCCGACTACATCTACGGGACCACCATGGCCGAACCCAACATCACGAGCCTCTATTCTGTCAAACTCAAGCCGAAAGCCCGGTCATAGGCATCGATATCAGGGGGGATTTCGCCAGCCGGAGGATTTACCGGCCGGATTACAACTTTCCCACGTAGTCACTGTCCTGGGAGACGCTGCGACGGCGATAGCGGAGGAACCTGTACCTCAACATGGTCAGAAAGAAGATCGCATAGACTCCCACGGCCCGCAGGGAGACGAGGGTCTTGAGGGCCGCCCTGAGTTTGGAGCGCGACAAATAGCGCTTATGACTGGCGGACCAGCGCATGACCAAGTCGGCGATCTGGAACCAGGTCAGGCGGTCTTTGAAGAGAGGAACATAGCCTTGGGCGGCCGGAAGGAGCGGGACCTTCCTCAAATCATTTTTCCGCGACCATGAGAAGTCCTCGGGGATGATCCGCTCTTTTTTGGCAATGGCTTCCAGGGGGGTTCCGGGATAGACATGCAGGATTGCGGTGGCGAAATCGGTGCGGGGGTTGGCGTCCCGCAGGCGCTCCATGACCCGGATGGTCTCTTGGGCTTCGGCCCATGTCTCGGTGTGGTGGGAGAAGATCAGGAAGGCATCCGGCACGAATCCCAGCTCATCGCCCCAACGGACGAATCGATAGGCGGCATCCAGGTCGAAATTCTTGCCCACCACATCGCGGCGCACCCGTGTACTTCCGGCCTCGATCCCGAAATGGGCCCAGACCAATCCGGCCTTGACCATCTTCTCCAACAGAGGTTTGTCCACCAGGTCGATGCGGAACTCGCAACAGAATTTGATGTTGAAGCGGCGCTCGATGATCAAGTCCATGATGCGGTGCAGACGAGGGAGATTGTAATTGAGAGTGTCGTCATAAAACCAAATATATTCCGCGCCGTACTCGGTCACCAGATGCTCGATTTCATCCGCGACCCGTTCGGGTGAGTGGCCGCGCATTTTACGCCCCCAGTTGGAAGGAGTGGCGCAGAAATAGCAGTTGAAGGGACACCCGCGCGAGGTCATAATATTCTGAGCTTTGAGGGCCCGCCCGTCCGGCACCTTAACATAGAAATTGTAGCTCTCCATGGGAACCCGGTGGCGGGCGGGGAACGGCAGCCGGTCCAGATCCGCGATGCGGCTGCGGGGGCCGGAATAGCGCACATCTCCGTTCGGGGTGCGGAAATAGAGACCGGGGAGGGAGGAAAGATCGGCCCCGGCTTGGACGGCGAGGCCCATCTCGCGGAGGGTCTCCTCCCCCTCCCCCACCACGACCGCGTCCACGGCCTGGATATGGCTCATGGTGTCGGCGGCGGCCATGGATATGTGGGGACCCCCCAGGACGGTGACGATGGTGGGATCGAGGCGTTTGGCCGTCTGTATCAACCGGAAGGAATCGAAGCGGTTTTCCGTGGTGGTGGTGGCACCCAAGATGTCGGGATTAAAATCCCGGATGCGACGCTCTACGTCTTTCCAGCTGAAGCCGAGCACATCGGCCGGGACCACATCCACCTCGAATCCCGTCTCCTCCAAAACGGCCGTCAGAAACAGGATGCCCAGCGGCGGCATGGAGGTCCCCTCCGACCAGCGCCGCGCGACATATCCCTGGGGAGGAACAAACAGTTGAATCTTCATGCTCTTGGGGCCGTCCTATTGTAGCAGAGCCGTCTGAACAGGTAAACTCCAACCGAACCGCACGCGATGGAACGAGACGTTGGAGAGCGGAAACCGAGAGAGATGTAAAGAAATGGATGGGATAATTGGCCGACGACGAGCTGCGTCCGGCACGAGGGTGGTGGCAACCTGCGGGGGTGGTAGGGCGGCTTGCAATGGGAAGGGCAATTTGATAAATACAACAGTGCCCTCCACGGAAAGGAGAAGACCGTGGCTTACATCATAACCATACTGCTATACCTGATTTTCCTATTTGTATTCGGTCTGCGGTTTGTCAAAAAGCTCAAGAAAAAAGAAGACTTCCTGGTCGCCGGCCGCACGCTGACGGCCCCGGTTTTAGTGGGGACCCTGCTGGCCACCTGGATCGGATCGGGGGACATCTTCAGTGTTTCGGATCTGAGCTACAACCACGGCTACTCCTCACTCATAGGTAGCAGCGGCGGCTGGCTGGGATTCATCATCGTTTACTTCATCGCCGGGCGGGTCCGGCGTTTCGGACAATTCACGGTACCGGACATTCTGGAGGCCCGCTACGACCACTGGGCCCGTATCCTGGCCACTATCACCACCATCATCGCCTATGTCACCATCGTGAGCTATCAGTTTCGTGGTGGAGGATGGGTGTTGAATATCATCACCGAAGGCCGGATCAGTGAAAAACAGGGCATCATCATCGTGGCCGTGTTTGTGATCAGCTATACCCTGCTGGCCGGCATGCTCTCGGTCGCCTACCTGGATATCTTCAACGGCGTGCTCATGATCACCGCGTTTTTTGTGGCCATCCCATTCCTACTCCAGCATGTGGGAGGGCTGGAGTACGTGACGGCCAATGTGACCCCCCGAGCGCATCCCATATTGGGCAACATGAGCCTGATCGAGGCCATGGGCTACTTCTTCCCCACCCTGCTGCTCGCGTTGGGCAACGGGAACATGTATCAGCGCTTCTTTTCGGCCAAGAACGAGCAGGAGGCCAAGAAATCGGTGATCGGCTGGGTGATCGGCGTCATCATCCTGGGGATCGGCATCCAAAGCATCGCCGTCATCGGTAGCAGCTATTTCAAGGGGCTGAGTGAGACGGAGTCGGGCCGGATCATTGTCATGGCTGCTTACAAAGGGATGCCGGTGGTGATCGGCTGCGCGCTGATGGCCGCCATCGTAGCCATAATCATCTCTACGGCCAACAGCTTTCTGCTGGTTCCTGCCACCAATGTTGTGCGAGACATCTATCAACGCTTCATCAACCCAGAGTTGCCGGATAAGAAGATGATCTTATTTTCACGGATGGTGGTCGTCGGGCTGGGAGTCATCGCCTACTCCCTGATCTCGTTCTTTCCCCGCATCCTTAATGCCGCCTACGCCGCCTATACGGTCTACGGTGCCGGCATCACGCCGGCCCTGCTGGCGGTATTTTTCTGGAAGCGGGCCACCGTCAAGGGCGGCGTATTTTCCATCCTGGGGGGGATGTTGACCACCGTGGCCTGGGAAATCGCAAACAAGCTGTCGGGGGCGCTTCCGCTGGGGATGCCGGCTGTGTACCCGGCCCTCTGTGTCTCGGTTTGCCTGCTGATCTGTGTCAGCCTTGCCACTCCCAAGCCGACGCCCGATAAATGGAAACCCTTTTTCAAACAGGAGGTTTAGATGCAGACCGGGATTCTCATTGACCGGAGGTTTCTTAACCACGACATGGGAGCCTTCCATGTTGAAAGCCCGCGGCGGCTGGAAGCGATCCTGGATATGATCGAGAAGGAAATCTCGTTTCCCTTTCTGAAGCTCACGCCCCGACCGGCCCATCGCAGTGAGATCGAATGGGTCCATACGGCCGAATATGTGGAGACGGTGGCGGCTACGGCCGGCAAAGAAAGGGTGGTGCTCGATCCCGACACATCCACTTCCCCCCTTTCTTACGAGACCGCCCTGCTGGCGGCAGGAGGCCTGCTGGTATGCCTCGAACAGATCCTCTCAGGGAAGATCAAAAACGCTTTCGCACCGGTGCGCCCCCCCGGTCACCATGCCGAAGCCGATCGGGCCATGGGATTCTGCCTGTTCAACAATGTGGTCGTGGCCGCCGAGTATCTCCTGCGAACCCAGGGAATGAAGAGAGTCGCGATCTTAGACTGGGATATCCACCATGGGAACGGGACCCAAAATGCCTTTTATGCCCGGGACGACGTGCTCTACTTTTCCACTCACCAGTTCCCACATTATCCTGGAACCGGGCACTGGAGCGAGAGCGGAACCGGTGCCGGGAAAGGATTCACCGTCAATGTTCCGCTGAACAGCGGAAAGAGCGATGAGGATTTCCTGTTTATCTTCCGGCACGTGCTAACCCCTATTGTCAACCAATTCGGTCCAGGCGCCATCCTTGTCTCGGCCGGGTTCGATGTGGCGGCCACCGATCCTTTGGGAGGGATGAAGATAACCGAGCGAGGATTTGCGGCCCTGACGCATGAGATCATGTCGTTGGCCCGGGAACTCTGCCGCGACCGGCTCCTCATCGCATTGGAGGGGGGATATGATCCCGAGGCCCTCACGCGGGGCATCCAGGCCGTATTGAACCAGCTCAGCGGCACGGATAAGAAGCCCGAGACCCAAGCCGTCGCGTCCCCCCAGCTGGAGCGGGAATTGAGGCCCGCGCTCAGCCATCTCTCCCAATTCTGGAAGATCTAGGGGACGCCCCCCAAGGTACCACCCTAGAAGCCAAGTTCTCAGTCATTTCCCTGCGCAGATCTATAATAAAGCATGGTCCCAGGTGAAACATCTTGCCTGTATCACTTAGGGTGGTACCTTGGGGGGCGTCCCCTAGATAGAGACAGACGTCACCAAATCAGGACAAGAATTCATCCGCTTCCCTCCCTGAGCCAGGGTAAGTCCAGATTGGCACAGGGATTGCATAATAGAGTTTGGAAATAATGAACAGGAGAGCAAAAATGAAAAAAACCGCTAGCCTGACCTTTCTTTCGGTGCTTCTGATCTTCAGCGCCGTCGACGCCGGCCAAGCGGATTACACCGCTCGCTCATTCGCGCGGCTCAGCTATATCACGGGAAACGCCTATGTCCAGCGAGCGGCTGATCTCGGTTATGAAGAGGGAGTCGTGAACATGCCGATTACCCAAGGTGATCGTTTGGGAACGACCGAAGGAAGGGTCGAAATCTACCTGGGCACCGGGACTTACTTGCGCCTGGATCAGAGGACCAAGCTGGATTTTCTCAATCTGCCCCGCAGAGGCAGCGACCTGACTCGGATGCGCCTGTGGGCCGGAAACGCCTATCTAAGTATCAGCCGATTCGAGGAGGACATGACCGTCGAAATCCACACTTCGGATGTCTCGATATACATTCTCGACCGAGGGCTTTACCGCATCGACGTCCGCGAAAATCTCGAAACCGAGATCTTTGTTTTCCGCGGCATGGCGGAAGCGGCCGGCGATAACGGCTCCGTGCTGCTCAAGCGAGGCCAGCGCCTGGAAGCCATACAGGGACATTTCACCTCAGATCCCTCCACATTCGTGACCAATGCCATCGACAGCTTCGATCGCTGGAGTGATTATCGGGAAGACCTTCTCCGGCAGCGCCTGGCCCGCGCTTATATGCCCGAAGAGCTGGTGGATTTCGAGTACGAGCTGGCGGTCAACGGCCGCTGGACCTATATCTCTCCTTACGGATATGTTTGGCTTCCCGGTGCAGTAGGGGCCACCTGGCGACCCTATTATCACGGCCGTTGGATCTGGTACCCTCTTTCCGGATGGACATGGCTCCCGTATGAGGAATGGGGTTGGGTGACATTCCACTACGGGCGCTGGCACTGGCGCCTGGATGTGGGCTGGTACTGGATACCGACCAGGGCTTGGGGGCCGGGATGGGTGAACTGGTATATCGGAGGCGATATTTTCGGTTGGGCTCCGATGACCTACTACGGCCGCCCGGCGGTGATCATCAATAATCACTTTTATGCGGACTACAGCGGAACCGATTATCCCCGACACTCCCGCGCCCTCACCGTGATATCGAAAAATCAGCTGAGTGCCAGGGACATCAAACGCGTGGCCCTCCCCAGCGAGTCGGTTGTCGACACTTCTCGTATTCGTCTGTCCCGCAGCGCTCCCGATCCGGGGCCGTCCGCCAAGCGGATTTCCATCCAGAGGTTGGAAGAGGAAAAGCTCTTCCTGCGCGTACCGGACTCCAAGGCCGAAACCCGATCCGGCTCCAAAATCAAGTCGCCCGAGCCTAAAAGCAGCAGCTCACGAAGCCCGGATCCCGTTTCCTCTTCGTCTGAAACACCGCGCAGGATCAAATCCAAAGATGATCCAAAATCCAGATCCACGATCTCAAAGTTCTATGACTCGATCACCGGAAAGAAAGAAAACGGCTCGGCCGCGGAGAATAGAGAGTCCTCCTCGGAAAAGCAGAAATCCGCCCGCATCACACCGAATGAATCATCCTCGCAGAAATCAATATCCTCGCAAGAATCTCGAAGCAGCCGTTCCGACAAGAATTCTTCATCCCCCTCGATATCACGCTCAAAATCCCGAACCCAGCCGAAATCCAGTGCGTCATCCTCTAAGTCTCGATCCGCACCCAATAAAAGCTCCAGCGCAAAAAAAAGCTCGCGCTCTTCGTCCGAAAGATCCTCGGGCTCAAAGTCTGTGCGGGTGAAGAAAAAGAAGTGAGTTGACCCGACCTACTTCTGCTGCTTGACAATATCGTAATAATCGTAGGTCATAAGATGATCTTCATTGGAACAGAACCGAGTGGGGCCGCTGCCGGGCATAAAGACCTCGCTGAAGATGAACTGGGGCAGGCAGACCAAGGTGGGCAGTAGCCCGGTCTTGCGGTCGATTTGAACGAATTCCAGATTCGGTGGGACCGGAAACTTCTCGATTTCAGTCTCTTCCCCATTCTCTTCGGCCAGCTTCAGTTCCTCTTTGATCAGATGATCGAAGACCTCGATCCAGATGGGCAGGGCCGCTATAGCGCCCGATTGGCGCTGGCCGATGGGGAGACGCCCTTCACTGTGACCCACCCAGATACCCATGCAAAGCGAAGGTGAAAAACCCACGAACCGGGCATCGGCCCAGTCGTCACTGGTGCCCGTTTTCCCTCCCAGTTCCTTGTATCGGGTAAGATACCGGGCGGCCTGGGCCGTCCCCCGCTGCACCACCCCCTGCAGCAGTGAGGTCATGATATAATTCACCTGGGGTGAGAGGATCTCATCGTACCCGGTCGTGTTCTCCTCCAGGATATTGCCGTCCTTGTCCTCGATGCGGGATATGAAATAGGGGGCGGCGCGCACGCCGCCGTTGGGGAAAACAGAGAAGGCGGAGACCAGCTCCACCATCTTGACCTCAAAGGCTCCCAATGACAGCGACAGATAGGGATATACGGTAGACGTGATGCCGAACTTGCGGCAGTAATCCACGCCTAGCTGCGGCGAGATGTCCTGAAGCATCTTGGCGGTGACGATATTGCGGGATTCCTCAAGCCCTTGACGGAGAGTGACTCGGCCCTTGTATTTTTCGTCATAATTGGGAGGGTCCCAGATCTCTCCCGACCATTTGTCTTCGAATTCGGTGGGTTCGTCGATAAAAGGGGTCACGGTGGTCATGGCACCGGTATCGATGGCGGCCGTGTAGAGGAGGGGCTTGATGGCGGATCCTGCCTGTCTAAGCGCCTGAGTGGCATTGTTCCATTTGGAACGCCGAAAGGAATAACCTCCCACCATGGTCTTGATCTGGCCGGTCTGCGGTTCGATGGCCAGCACCGCTCCCTCCAGAATCGGTTCCTGATCCAGCACGGCGGAAAAAGTCAACTGTTCGGGATCGAAACTTTCGATCCGCACATGAATGACGTCACCCGGCTTTATCAAGGACTTCAGATTCCTGGCCTTGGTCCATTCAATGTCCCGATTAGGAACCTCACCCGTATACTCTTTGACCTTGACTCTAGCCAAGGAGTTTTCGACCTCCACCACCACGGCCTCGATAATCAGATCATTTTCCAGCTCGGGGCGGCGCCAGCCCGCCATCCAGGTTTTGCCCGCCTTTTCGTCCCAGATGGATTCGAACAACGCGTCCAGGCTCTCGATCTCCAGCTCCGATTCCAGGATGTTGGGCTTATCGTTCCTCCATCCCTGGCGCTTATCGAGGATATGAAGCTGCCGGCGAACGGCGTCCTCCGCCCATTTTTGATAGGAAAGATTCAGAGTGGTGTACACCCGCAGCCCTTCGCTGTAGAGGGCTTTCATGCCGTAATTTTCATAGAGATACTTGCGCACTTCCTCCAGAAAATAGCCGGCGAAGTCCGATTCGGCACGGTGCAGGGGCAGTATATTCAGCGGCTCCTGCTGGATCACCTCCGCCTCTTCTTGCGAGATGTATCCCTCGGCAACCATCCGGTTGATGACATGGTTGCGCCGCTCAAAGGCCAAATCGTAGTTGCGGTAAGGAAAATACCGATTGGGTGCGCGGAATATGCCGGTGATGAGAGCCGATTCCGCTAAATTCAGTTCCGACACGCTTTTATCGAAATACAGCTGGGCCGCCGCCTCCACTCCGTAGACCCGGCCGTCCCCCAGATCGAATTGATTGCAATACATGGTTAAAATCTCATCCTTGCTGTAGCGTTTTTCCAACTGCAGCGCCAGGATGATCTCCTTCAGCTTACGGCGGATGGTCTGTTTGGGATGCAGGAAGAGCTTCTTGACCAACTGCTGGCTGATGGTGCTCCCCCCGTGAAGCTTCCTGGGTGTAAAAATGAGCCGAATATTCTCTTTGAGAGCACGCAGCATCCCCAAAAAATCGATGCCGCGATGCTGGTAAAAGCGGGGATCCTCGGTCGCGATGATAGCGGCTTTCATATGCTCCGGGACCTCCACCAGGCCGACCTGGATCCTCTTTTCCAGGGCATATTCGCCGATCACCTCATCGTTATCCGCATAGATATAGGTGATGATGCCGGGTTCAAATTCCGCCAATAAGGAGATGTCGGGAAGGTTGGTCATGACAGCGCGGTATACTCCGACCGCGGTCCCTAGGACACACACCGCCAAAAAGAGTAAAACCAAGAGTGCAACGCGGAAGAACTTCCGCCGGTTCTTAATGGGAAGGCGCAGCTTGGGAAGCTTGAGCTTCTTCAGTGACCATTTGGGGATCCGAAAGATCACCTTATCTTCCTCGGACATCAGACGTTAAATATAGCAGATTTCCCCAGTCCGGTCCACTGCCGTCCAACCCGCCCCCTCACTCTTCCCACCCTACCTTCAGCCTCAACGTGATATGATTCCGGCCGACCCGCCCCCTCTTTATTCCCACCCTACCGGTCGCCCTCAACGATGCCCGCTTCCGGCCGATCCGCCCCCTTTCCCGATCGGCCCCAGACTCAGCCGTCGTTGGTGAAGAATTCCAGATAATCCAGCACAATCGAGGTTAGGTCGCCCGACACTTCCTCCGCGGACCGGCGGGCATCGACATGGAATATATTTTCCCCCTCCAAACTCTGGAAAATGGCCCGCACATCCCTGAGATAATCCTCGCGTTCGAAGAGCAGGTCGCGCCGTTTCCGGCCTTCTATCCGCTGGAGTCCATGGGCGGGATCCACATCCAGGATGAAGACCAAGTCGGGGATGACCGCAAAGCTCTCATTCGCCTCACGGATCATCTGGGGATCCAAACCCTTGGCCCCTTGGTAAGCCATAGTGGAAAAATAGTATCGGTCCAGGATCACGACCTTATGCTCCGCCAGAGCCGGACGCAGGTTGCAATCCACATTGTTCCGCCGGTCCCGCTGGAAGAGCTCCAGCTCCTCTTCCGGGGTCAAGGAATCTTGGGCGGTGGCTTTTTCACGGATGATTCGGCCCCAACGGCTGTCCGAGGGTTCGCGAAAGCATGCCGCCTCATAGCCCTCCGCCCGCAGGACACGGAGCAGATTCTCCGCCTGGGTGGTCTTCCCGCCTCCGTCGATTCCCTCCAAGACAATCAGGATGCCCCTGCTCAGCCTGGCATTTCTCGATTTAGCTTGCATCTCGTTGTGATCTTAATACTTCTTGCCCTGCCTGTAAACCTCATCCTGCGGTGTGTCGCCTCCTCCTTTTCCCCACCCACTTGGGAATGCAACGCTTCCCGCTGAAATGAGTTTGATATAGGTGGTGAATTGAATTTTCTCGGATAGTATGCTACTTTAAATTTTTAGATCTTAGGAGTTGAAACCATGAAAAAAACCTCGATTCTTATAGCACTGGGCAGCTTCATCGCCGGACTGATATTAGCGGCCTTTGTGTTTGTGTATATCCCCGGATCGGATGATACCGAGCTCGCGACGCAGGTAAAATCACAAGCCGAACTTACCTCGCATCTCTATGCCGACACCCCCACCCCTGCACCGCAGTCGAGGACGGATATGAATTTCGCCGAAATCGCCGAGCGCATCAGCCCGGCCGTGGTCTTCATTCAAGCGGAAAAAGTTCAGAAAGTCCGGACACGCGGCTTTTTCGATGACTTTCCGCTGGATGATTTCTGGAGACGTTTTTTCAATGAGCCGGATCAGAGGGAAACAGAGCGCCGCTCCACCTCCTCCGGTACCGGTTTTTTCATCACCCAGGACGGATATCTCGTGACCAACAACCATGTGGTGGAGGGAGCCGTCGATGTTACGGTCACACTGAAAGACGGGAAAGATTTCCGAGCCGAGATCATCGGCACCGATGCGGAGACCGATCTGGCCGTAGTCCGCATCGAAGGAAACGACTTCCCCCATGCTGAGCTGGGTGATTCCCAGGCCCTCAAGGTCGGAGAGTGGGTGGTGGCCATCGGCAATCCCCTGGGCCTGAACAACACTGTGACCGCCGGCATCGTAAGCGCCAAGGGCCGTCTCTTTCCCCAAGAGGTCATAAACCTCAGCTATCAGGACTTCATCCAGACCGATGCCGCCATCAACCGCGGCAACAGCGGAGGTCCTCTGCTCAACATGAAAGGCGAGGTGATCGGGATCAACACCCTGATCTTCGGGCCCACCGGGGGCAACATCGGGATCGGCTTCGCCATCTCGTCCGACCTGGCCAAAAAGGTCATCGACCAGCTCAAGGATAGCGGGCGAGTGGTCCGCGGATATCTAGGAGTCGGCGTCTATGCCGTGACCGATGAAACCAAAGAGATCATGGAAGTCGAGGAAGCCCACGGCGCCTGGGTCGACGAGGTCACCGAAGGATCTCCGGCGGACAAGGCCGGCCTCCAGCGGTACGATGTCATCGTGGCTATCGACGGAGAGCCGATCAAAGACTCCATGGACCTCACCTTCAAGGTCGCCGCAATCAAGCCGGGCACCAAGGTCGATCTGACCATCATCCGGGAAGGCGCGGAACGCACCGTCGAGGTCAAGATCGGAGAGAGAAACGCCCAGGAACCCGCCGAACCGGAGGAGTCCACATCGGGAACCGAGCTCGGCCTGGGAGTGGACGAGATGACACCCCGCATCGCCCGCCGTTACGGCTACCGGACCACCGAAGGTTTGGTCATTACCGAGATCAAACCCGGCAGTGAGGCGGACCGGAAAGGGCTTCAGGTGGGCGATCTTATCCTGGAAGCCGACAAACAGAAGATGGAAAGCGTCTCCGACCTGGAAAAGATCATCGATAAAAAGAAAGCCGGTCAGGTGGTCTTGCTGCGAATCCGTCGGGAGCAACGCGGCAGCCAGGATTTTATCGTTACCCTCAGGATCCCGGAATGAGGTTCACCAAGATCCATTCCTTGGGAAATGATTTCCTCATCATCGATGAAGGAGAAACTCCCGGCTTGACGGAACGGGAAGTGCTGGCGCGCCGCATCTGCGAGCGCCACACCGGAGCAGGGGCGGACGGCCTGCTCTCCATCCTCGTCAAGGACAAAAATCAGGGCAAGGTCAATTTCCGCATCTTCAACGCCGACGGCACCGAACCCGAGATTTCCGGCAACGGGCTGCGCTGTGCGGCCGCCTACCTGTATCACCAAAAAAAAGTCCATCCCTCAAAGATCCTGTTTTCCACCACGGTGGGAGAACGTGAGTGCGCCCTGATCGAGCAGAAGAACAACCTCTTCCAAATCAAAATCGACATGGGCGTGCCCAGGTTCCGATCCCGAGACATCCCGTTCGACGACGGCAGAGAGCATGAAAAGATCATCGATTACCTCCTGTCCATCAGTCACAAGACTTACCCGATTACCCTGACCTCGCTGGGAAATCCCCACTGCGGTATTTTCTTCGATCGCTTCCCGTCCCGCATCGAATGGCACCAACTGGGTTACGAGATCGAATTCCATCCCTTCTTTCCGAAGCGCATCAACATCGAATTCATCCGGGTCTTGAGCCGCAAAGAAATCGAAGTGCTGTTCTGGGAAAGAGGCGTGGGGGAGACACTGTCCTCGGGCAGCGGATCGTGTGCTGCAGCCGTTGCCTCCATCCTCAAGGATTTGACCGACAAAAGGGTCACGGTCCGGACCAGCATGGGCCAGCTGGAAGTCGAATGGGACAGCGAAAAAGTCTTTCAGACCGGACCTGCTGAGTTGGTGTTCCAGGGTGATTATCTAGCCATCTAGGACGCAGGAACGGACCGCGCGTTCAATGGCGGAAATGCTGGAATCCATTTTTTTCCAACGGCCTACGTCGCCCTTCCGCATCAACCAAAACCATTCCCGAACCCTCGCAGATGCTCCCGATCCGGGTAATTTTGCAGCCCAGTTGAATCCGGGTCAAATTTTCGATGGTATGCGGAGCGACCGTGAACAGCAGTTCATAATCCTCGCCGCCGTGGAGAGCCAAGGCTTCTGCGTCCGGTGAGGCCTGGAGCAGTTCAGCGGAAATCGGGAGGCTCGAGGCCTCTACCTCCGCTCCGGTTTCACTCGCCTCGCAGATATGCCCGAGATCTACGGAAAGGCCGTCGCTGATGTCGATCATGGCGGTCACCGCATGGTGGGCCGCTAACTTGAGCCCCAGATCCACACGAGGAACAGGGTCCAGGTAGGCCTTGAGAAAGCGATCGGATGATCGATCGGCTCCCCACAACACTCCCCGGCCGGCCAGATGAAGCCCCTGAGCCGCATCCCCCAGATTTCCGGAGACATAGATCGCATCCTCCGGCCGAGCTCCACTGCGGGGCGTGATATGACGGCCTTCCCCCAAAAGGGTCAGGGAGACGGTCACCTTCGAGGATGCCGTGATATCACCTCCGATCAGGCTCACATCGTACTGGGCCGCGATCTCCTCCAGGCCGATGAAATATCGATTCACCCAGCCGCGGTCACAATCCTCCGGCAGTCCCAGGCCCAACAGCGCGAATCGGGGCCTGGCTCCCATGGCCGCCAGGTCGCTGAGATTGACGCTCAAGCTCTTGCGTCCCAGCAGCTCCGGTGGATGATCGGGGAAAAAATGCACGTCTTCCACCAGCATGTCTTTGGTCAAGACCAGCGGCACCTCCCCCGGACGTATGACGGCCGCATCGTCTCCGATCCCCAGGACAATTCGGTCATCGGAGGAGCGAAATCTCTGTTCCAAATCGGAGATCAGGTCTCTTTCCGACAGCCTGCGGTGTTTCATCCGGCCTTGGCTTTGGATCGGGTTTTTGAGGCGGGAGGGGCATGCGGAAGCAGCGCATGCCGGAAGACTTCGGTGATCTCCTCCACAAAGATAAAACTCATCTCCTGTTTCACTTTTTTGGGGATGTCGATAAGATCTTTTTTGGTCGCTTTGGGGAGGATCATCTTTTCGACCCCCGCCCGCTGCGCGGCCAGGACCTTTTCTTTGATCCCGCCCACCGGAAGGATATGACCGCGCAGGGTGATCTCACCGGTCATGGCCACATCCCGCTTGACCTTGCGGTTGGTGCACACCGAGACCAGGGCCGTGGCCATGGTCACACCGGCGGAAGGGCCGTCTTTGGGAATCGCCCCCTCAGGTACGTGCACATGGAAATCGTTTTCGGAGAAGATGCGGGGATCGATGTTCAATTCCTTGGCGCGGGCCCGGGCAAACGTGAGGGCGGCTTGGCCCGACTCTTTCATGACATCCCCCAACGATCCGGTGAGCGAAAGCTTGCCCTTTCCCTTGACCCGTGTCGCTTCCACGAACAGGATCTCGCCGCCGGTTGCGGTCCAGGCTACTCCGGTAGCCACTCCCACCTGGTCCCGGATGAGGAGCTGATCGCGGAATATTTTGTACGGCCCCAGATACTTTTCGATGTTGGTGGAGGTGATGCGGGTGCGAGTATTTTTCCCCTCCGCCACCTTGCGCGCGACCTTGCGGCATACGGTGGCGAGCTCCCGCTCCAGGTTCCGAACGCCCGCCTCCCGCGTGTACTGGGAGATGATGATCTTGATCGCCCCGCGGGCGATGGAAATGAGCTCGTCGCTCAATGCATTTTCCTTGATCTGTTTGGGCACCAGATGACGGAGTGCGATCTGGAGCTTTTCCTCTTCGGTATATCCGGGCAGCTGCAGTATCTCCATCCGGTCCCGGAAGGCGGGTTGAATGGGATCCAGCAGATTGGCGGTGGTGATGAACATGACCCTGGAAAGATCATAGGGCACTCCGAGATAATGATCCCGGAAGGTGTTATTCTGCTCCGGATCGAGTACCTCCAACAGGGCGGAGGACGGATCACCGCGGAAGTCGGCCCCGATTTTATCGACTTCGTCCATCATGAAGACCGGATTGTTGGATCCACAGCGGCGGATACCCTGGACTATACGCCCCGGCATGGCCCCGACGTAGGTCCGTCGATGTCCGCGGATCTCGGCCTCGTCACGGACGCCTCCCAGCGACATGCGGTGAAACTTGCGGCCCAAGGCGCGGGCGATGCTGCGGCCCAGGGATGTTTTGCCCACCCCCGGCGGGCCCACAAAACAGAGGATCGGCCCCTTGATCTTTTTGGAAAGCTTGCGGACTCCGAGATATTCGATGATTCGTTCTTTGACCTTGTCCAGACCATAGTGGTCCTCATCCAGGATCAGCATGGCCTTCTTGAGATCCAGGTTATCCACCGTAGTCTTATTCCAGGGGAGAGCGAACATAACATCCAAGTAGTTGCGCACCACCGCGGTCTCGGCCGATTCGGGATGCATCTGTGAAAGACGGCTGATCTGCTTCTCCAACTCCTCCTGCACCTCGGCTGCGACTTTCAGTTTCTTCAGCTTCACCTGATAGGCAGCGATCTCTTCCTGGATCTCGCTGCCCTCTCCCAGCTCCTTCTGGATGGCCTTCAGCTGCTGCCGCAGAAAGTACTGCCTCTGCAGCTTATCCATCTCACCCTTAGCCTCGCTGGAAATCTTGGACTGGATATCCAGCAGCTCCAGTTCTTTGGTAAGGTGCTCATAGACCCTTTTCAGGCGCGGGTAAGGCTCTGTGATCTCGAGCAGCTGCTGCGCCTCATCCACCTTGAGTTCGAGGTTGGCGGCCGTCAGGTCCGCCAGCCGGCCGGCTTCCTCGACATTGGCGGCGATAATCATGACCTCTGGGGGGATGTTCTTACCCAGAGTCGAGGCCTTATCCAATCCGTCCCGCACATTGCGCAGCAGGGCCTCGATCTCGATGGTTTTATCCTCTTCGTCCGGATCGTGGATGACTTTAATGCGAGCGGAAAAGTAGGATTTCTCTTCATCCAGCTCTTCCAGCCTGGCCCGCACCAAACCCTGGGCCAGGATGCGGACCCGCCCATCAGGAAGCTTGAGCATCCGCATGACCAGGGCCACCGTACCGACGTGATACACCTCGTCGGATTTGGGGTCCTCGATTTCCATGTCTTTTTGAGTCAAGAGAAAGATCATGCGGTGGGATGAGAGCGCCTGATCGATGGCATTCTTCGATTTCTCGCGGCCCACAAAAAGTGGAACGACCATATAGGGGAAAACCACGATATCCCGCAGCATGAGGACCGGAAGTTGATCGGGAATGTTGAGCTTGTGCTCGCGTTCTTCGATGATGTCGTCCAAATTCGTCTCCAATTCTTTTTCCTTATTGCCCATGGCAATTTCTCCCTGCTTATTCCTTTTTCTTTTCGATCTCCAGAATCACCTCTTTTGGATATGCAACCCGATACTTTTTCAAAGTCAGAAACAGGATCCCGTTCTCCAACGCGGCCTTGGATTTTTCCGGTAATATGGCACACGGAAAATTCACGAAACGGCGGAACGGGCCGTATTCCCGCTCCAACCGTAGATAATTGACTTTTTGGGAGAAGCGATCTCTGCGCTTGTTGCCTTTGATCTCCACCCGATGGGAGCTGAGCAGAATGGTCACGTCACGCTCTTGGACCCCGGGAAGCTCCACCTCTACCAGCACCTCATTTTTCTTTTCCGAGACATCCACCCACGGAATCCAGCTCTGATCAAGACCGTATTCCCCCCTTTGGTCGGCCAATATCTCTCCGACCATCCGATTGATCTCAGCCTCGATTTTAACGATGCGAGAGACCGGTTGGATCTTTTTTTTCATTTCTCTTTTAGGATCTTTTCCAGCTCCTCCTTAAATTCTATCACATCCTTAAAGTCCCGATAGACCGAGGCGAAGCGGACATACGCGACCTTGTCCAGGTCATGCAGACGCTTCATGACATACTGCCCGATATCTTCGGCCGGCATTTCTTTTTCCGACTTCTCCTGCAGCATGGATTCGATCTCTTCCACGATTTCTTCCAGCGCGGAGATCGATATGGGCCGCTTCTCACAGGCCTTGAGCAGTCCTCTCAAAAGCTTCTGGTCATCGAAGCGCTGGCGCCGGCCGTCCTTTTTGACCACCATGTACGGGATCTCTTCGATTTTTTCATAGGTGGTGAAGCGTTTGGCACAGCTGAGGCATTCCCTGCGGCGGCGGATCGTGAAGCCGTTCCGGCTCTCCCGGGAATCGATCACCTTGCTTTCCGTATGTTCGCAATACGGACATTTCATAGTCCTGATTCCTCTCCGATCTTTTTGATTTGAAAGAGCGATGTCCCCTCTCTCCACAATATAACATAGCCTATCAAACAAGTCATCAAGACCTGGATGGCGTGAACCACAATGGTCATCGCCACGGCAAGATTAGGATTGATCTTATAGAACGAAGTCAGGCCCACCTTGCTGAAGCTGTGGAAGCCGCCGACCATACCGGGAGTTGGAATCGACGCCCCCACCATCAACATGAAGGTATAGGGAAATATGAAGAATAAGGGAACCCGAACATGGTACCCAAAAAAGAAAATCCAATAGTACACAATGATACCGATCCACACCACGAACGACCAAAAGGTGTACGCCAACAGGGTGCGGGGAGATCGGAAAAACTGCATGCCCTCGATAAATTCCTCCAGAAGCACCAGCAGCTTGACACGGAAACGCTCGGGTATGATCCTGAGCACGAAAGATATCAGCTTCATGGTTGGAGTCTTGAAAAAGTAGAGTCCCAGCGTGACGATCAGCAGTCCCGTGGCCAAAGCCATTCCCATAATCCCCCAAAAAAAGAGCCGGGAATACATGTCTTCATTGATATGAAAAATGGCGGCGTACAAGGGCTTGGCGAGGATGAATACCCCCAGCAGGAAACACATGGTGAAGATGTCGAAGATCCTCTCCACCACCGCCGTTCCCAAAACGAATCCCTTGGACATCTTTTCTTTTTGGGCCAGATAGAGGGGTTTGACGATTTCGCCCAGCCGGCCGGGAAAGGTCAGAGTCACGGTAAAGCCCACCGCATTGGCCGCGACACTATTCCACAAAGACACCTTTTCTTTTTCATGATGGAGGAGATATCGCCATCGGACGGCTCGAGTGACGAGGTGAACGGGTGCCAGCAGGACGGAAAGAATCAAAAACCAGAGGTTGACATTGTCGATGTTATCGAGGACTTCATGCCACTCGATACTTCTGAAGAAAAAATAGAGCAGCGCCAGAGTCAAGAGCAGGACCAGCACCAAACGCCACCAGTTTTTCTTCATTGACAGGCATGAATACTATCACCAAGACTTTAAGCTGTCAATGAACAGCCGACTTGAACAATCAGGTGAAATTTATTATCATAGCTCCTTCCGCTGGGAAGTCGTCCAATGGCAGGACACGTGACTCTGGATCACGGAATCGGGGTTCGAATCCCTGCTTCCCAGCCACTCATATAAACTATTTATTATCAACATTTTATGCGATAATTAAAAACCCTTGTGACCAAATCTCTGTATAAAACTGAAAATCCTCGGAAGAAATCAACCACTAGTTGTCAAAAATATTTCCCATCTTCAATATCTGATGACATCCTTTTCTGCCACCGCCTCATGATGTCCAACAGGAGCTCCTGACGGCAACCTATGAATGCAGAAGTCGTTGACCTTGATGATTTGGATATGGTAATCTTGTTTCAGTATGAATGCGGGTGGATATTGAGGAAAATCTTATTTTACAATGAGTTTGAAAATAGACCTATCTGAAGATAAAATCAAAGAATTCTGTCAACGCAATCGAATTCGCAGGCTCTCTTTATTTGGTTCTGTTCTTCGTGAAGATTTCGGGCCGGAAAGCGATATCGATGTGCTTGTAGAGTTCGAACCGGGGACTAATGTGGGATTAATTACCCTAGCCGGCATGGAAATTGAGCTAGGTCAAATGCTTGGATACAAAGTAGAGATTCACACTGTAAAGGGATTAAATCCCCATTTCCGGGATGAAGTCCTGGACCAAGCTGAGGTTCAGTATGAGCAGGCATGATGAGCAGGTATGATTTGCTTTGGGATACGGTCAATTTCGATTTGCCACCTTTAATTCAATCCCTTCAAAAGATCATAAAGGATTAGTTTTTATCAGGATTCGATAAGCGGCTTGTTCGTCAATCCATCAAGAATCTCCAGAAGTTTTCTCTTCCTTGCGTTTTCCGCCCGGACAGCATTCAAAAACATATCCCACTCACTCTTCCGGCCGGTTCGCTCCAGCAATCCTCTGATTTTTTTCAAATACGGCACAGCACTCCGGTAAGCCGCCGGTTTTGTCTGGGCGATGAGCCCTTTGACCAATCGCTTCCATATGGCTATGGCCTCATCCGGATAGCGTTTGGCGACAGCCTGAGCGACGTCCTCATGAATGCCCCCTGCCCAAGCACCTCCCCATCCCCAAGGGGATTGAAGCGATATTATTTCCTCCTTATAAACCGAAAGCGCACGGTCAATCTCTCTCTCAAAAAGCGCTATTTCAATACGCACCTCAGCTCTTGCAGGCCGCGGCGTCTTCACCTCCTCCTGACATTCCAACCCTGTTTCGGGAAGAGGCCAGTTGCCTCTCCCGTTCTTCGGCTGCCTTCCCTTATCCAGAAATTCTCGGAGCGCTTCCCTGATGCTTTCCCACGTCTCGCCGTGTCCGGATGTTTTCTGCTTCAGCTCTTTATAGAGATACAGGGAAGGACGGTCAAAAAAATCTTCGGCGATAAGAGCGGCAGCAAAGGCCCAATCTCCCTGTTTCATCTTGATCTCACCTAATCTTTTTCGTAAAACCGATTCGATGCCGGGCCACTTTTCACCGATAGCAGCGATTCCTTTCCTGATCCAGGACTCAGCCTCTGCGAAGCGTCTTTTTTTCATAAGCAGTTCAACAAGCCTCTCATAGCTGCCGTCCTTCTCGGCCTCCTTCTCACAAAAAGGGATGATTTCAGGCTCACGTCCAGCTTTGTTCAAAGCCTGAATCACGTGATTGGACAAAATGGTCCTCTTGTACCTGGACTCGGAAAGTGTGTTGCCGGGCACTGTACCCCCGCCTTCCAGTCGGCCAAGAAGCCGGTCAGCCAATCCGTTCCAGGCATCGCGGGGAAAAGAATGTTTCCAGAAAATCACACTCTCGCTGCACAACTCGAACTCATCCTCCAGCTCGAAATCGACTGCTGCCTCCATCTTTTCAGTGTCGGAAAGCGAACATTCCAGAAGTGCCTGATAGACGATTTTCATCGTATCGGCGACCTCGGCTGCAGTTTCTCCATCATCATGGGATATCCCGACCTGTTCCTGAGCTTTCTTGAAAAGCCTTCTGCCAAGTGCAACCACATCATCAGCCCTGCCGGCGTCCAATAGTTCCCTCAGTCCGTCGCGCACACCCGAATAATCGGGGAGAGATCCCTCTTGTCGCCAGCGGTCGTACCAGGCTTCTTCTGCCGTGACAGAGTCGATCTCCTTACGGACGTACCGAACAAGCTCCTTGAATTGTCCGGCTGCCACGCTTCCCCGCATCCACAGGTCCTGTCTGACCTCTACATGCGCGGTCGCAAGCTCTTCCACAAGGACGATCAGATCTTCCTTGGATTTATTCCGTAGATAAGCTCTCAGGTTCACACGGCCTGAGCCTGACCGCTGGTTTTGAGGTTTTTCTTCTTGCTGTCTTGATTTATGACTGTATTCATTATCGATATCAAAAATATCATCATCGTCGTCGCCGTCATCTTCATCATCCTCTAGAAAATCATCCTCATCCCCCTCCAGGGCTTCATCCAACAATGCCAGCCTTGGATCCTCAGGATTAATCTGAGGTACCTCTTTGTTTTGTTTCAAAGCCTCGATATACTCAAGCAGTACGGCAACTCCATGCTTGCAACCTATCCCCACAGGGCAAGTGCATCCCGAGTCAGGTTCGCCTCCGATGATTTCGACCTCGGTCGCGTATTTTTTTGTTCCCTGAACCCAGGCGATTAATCTGGCTTCCCCTGCAACAGCAAGAGCTTGAACAGCGGATGATTTTTGATAGGCTTTCCCCCGAGACAGGGTTTTCAACCCCACCCAGGATTCCAGGTCCTGCCAGGTTAGAACGGCAAACGGATTCTTTTTTATCATTCCTTAGATCAAAGTGATAGACATCATATCAGATTATACTAATGCATTTAAACAGAATATATGAATTTGAGCCTTCTCCCCCTCAATTGTCTCACAGATCAAGAGTGAACGGATAGTCAACTTGTAAGTTCTCGTTCTATCTCCGAGGGAAAACACTATTTTCCTTCAGAGGATTTTAGGTTTCCTGTAAATATTATGAGAAGTCGTTAAGACAGGGTTGTGTCCATTTTGTGTTAGTCTCAAGGCAAAAAATACGAAAAAATATAAACCTGAAGCCATCAACCATATCTGACCTTGCTATAGATATTCCTCTAAGTGACTAATCTATCATTCTGGAATAAAATAATTCCCTCTTTCTTAGCCAAAGAAAACATATCATTGGAAAATCCATTCTTCGAGAAAAGGACATAAAAGCGTTTCGTTTTCGTATCACCCCACTTAATTGTCTCAGCCTTCGATTTAAGGTCAAAAAAGACATTTTTGCCGACTCTTTTTCCTCTCCATTTCACCTCACCATGTAATATCGCGTTGGACTCCCTGCTTACTCCGACGATATCCATTTCATTATGTCTATCCCACCATCTTCCTAGACGTTCAAA
>Ga0180438_10003513_pt1 | contig 23641 bp, 20 predicted proteins | sample SS_ome_12_FD_132455 | JGI IMG/M metagenome (GOLD analysis project Ga0180438, IMG submission 132455) | Hypersaline lake sediment archaeal communities from the Salton Sea, California, USA - SS_3_D_2 metaG | ecosystem: Environmental > Aquatic > Non-marine Saline and Alkaline > Hypersaline >...
TCGCCCAGTTACCGCAGAGACGACCAAACGCCCCACAACCTGGAAGGAAAGCTGGGTAAGCCGTCACGAAAATAGACCGACTTTCGCTTTGGTGGGCTAACAACTGTGATTTGCGGCACTAGAGCATTGCCTCCGAGTGGCCGGGACGCTGGAATTGAGTGGCCACAACCTGATCCGCCGGGAAAATCGCCTCTGCGCCATCGAAACGGCCGCGGCTCGATACATGACTTCACTGAGGGGTATTGATCGGCCGAAGGTGTGGCTACATTGGCGTCCCCTCACGCCGGACGGACTTCCAATAATCGACGTAACCCCTTCATTGTCAAACGTTTACATTGCCTGCGGCCACGGGATGCTGGGGATCACGCAGGCGGCCGGCACGGCCCGACTGGTGTCGGCCGTCGCGCTCGGAAAAGAACCGGGTATCCCGATTGGCTATTTCGTCGCTTCTCGACTTGGGCGACAACCTATATCCGCATGATTGACTTGCGGGGCGGTAAACCGCTAAACTGACAGAAATTGAACCCGGTGGGTCAAAATTGCCCTACACTTGAAAATGGAAAAGCCATGGCACTCGGTCAGTTTCTCTCGCAACGGTTCGGTTACGGCGTTCACGCCTTGGCGTATATCGCCAAAAAACCCCAAGGCAAGCTGAGCACGCTGCCGGAAGTCGCCGCCTGGATGCGGACGGTTTGGCCGGAAGCGTCCGAAACCTATCTCTCCAACGTCGTCCAGCGGCTGGCGCGCGGCGGACTGCTTCGCAGCCACCGGGGCGTTACCGGGGGGTACTCGCTGGCCCGCGGGGCGGACGAAATCAGTCTCCGCGATGTCGTCGAATTGCTCGAAGGCGTGGAACTGGATCGCTGCAGTCTCTCGTTGGAGGGCGCCTGCCACACCGCGGGACGTTGCACCATTCAGGGCAAGCTGCGGCTGTTGGAAGAAGGCTATCTCCGCTCGATGGAAAGCCTGACGATCTCCAAGCTGGCGGATGACATCATTGTTGACGAAAACGACGAGAACTTGAAGAAGGCCCGCCGTGGGCGCGAATATCCCCCCGGACAGATTCCACCCTCGGAAGTGCCGCGCCCCACGACGCCCGTGGAGAGCGTCAAGTAGGCTGATGCTACTGGGTATCGAAATCGGCGGGACGAAATTGCAACTCGCCGTCGCCAAGCGGCCCGGCGACGAGCCGATCACCGTCGAACGGGTCGAAGTGGACGCTCCGGCCGGCGCCAAGGGCATTCTGGAACGGATCGCGTGGCTGGCCCCGCGTCTTGTCGGCCGGCATGCCGTCACCCATGTGGGCTGCGGGTTCGTGGGATCCGTCGAGGCCTCCACCGGCACGGTCATCAAAAGCCATCAGATCGACGGCTGGGATGATTTTCCTCTCGCCGATTGGCTCGAGCAGACGACGGAACGGCCCGCCGCCGTCGCCAACGACTGCAACCTGTCCGCCTTGGCGGAAGCCCGATGCGGCGCCGGTGTCGGCTACCGACGCGTGCTCTACGTCACCGTGGGAACCGGCGTGGGAGGCGGCCTGGTGATCGATGGCGAATTGTATGCGCCCGATTCGCGGGCCGTGTGCGAAATCGGTCACCTGCGACCCGGCCTTTCTTCCGACCGGCCGGAACTGACCGTCGAGGCGATCGCCAGCGGATGGGGCATCGCGGCGGAAGCACAGGACCTGATCAGTGGCGAATCGGCGGCAGCCGTGCGGTTGTTGCGGTCGCGCGACAGCGGGGACCGGACCGCCGGGGCCGAAAGCACGACCGGCCCGCCGAACGAAAGTGTGCACGATGAATTCATTTCCGATCTGCTCTCCCGCTGCGGGCACACCGTCGAGTGGCTCACGGCGAAGATGGTCGGGCACGCCGCCCGCGAAGGCAATGGATTGGCCCAGGACGTGATCGAGCGGGCGGTCACAGCGCTGGGCTGGGCGATCGCGCAGACGGTCACCATCACGGCGGCGGACCGCGTTATCGTGGGCGGCGGCGTGTCGCTCTTGGGCGAGGTGCTGTTCTTCACGCCGCTCCGCGAAGCGATCGACCGCTATCTGTTCCCGCCGCTGATGGGCACGTTCGACGTGGTGGACGCGGCCTTGGGCGAACTGGTCACCGTCCAAGGGGCCCTGTGCCTGGCGGACGACCTTCGGCGGCGGCAGGAAGCGGGTTGATTGCGGCGACGCGCCTTTGCCGCTATCCGGGCGGCTCGTCGGCGGGGGGTTGCCGCTGTTTCGCCGGCCGGCTATTTTCACGCTGCTTGTTTTTGCGATGCCAACACTTGCCGGGGTTTTACCATGATTCGACTTCAAATCGCCCTGATCGTGGGCGGCGGGTTTCTCGCCTATTACGGGTTCACGCAGTACCGCGTCAGCAGCGGCACGACGGCCGAGCCGCTTGAGGTCGCCATCGCGGACCTCGAGGCCGACAAAACACCCGACAACAACCATGTGAAGATCGGGCCGCACGTCGCCTTGTACGGCGCCTGCGTCTACACCGCCGAGCAGGATCGGGGGGACGCCGGCGAAGTGAGCGACAGCGCCAAGGTCACCGAGACCCTCTATCCGCTCTTCTCGGCCGAACAATTCGCCAGGCTGGAGGAGGCGGAGGACCCGCAGGAATTCCTCAATACCGCGAAGTTCGCGGTGCTGGTGAAGACGAAGGAATGGAAGACCTACGGGGCGATCCCCGACGGCGCCGAGGAGGTCGGTTCGGTGCAGGGCCTGTTCATCAACCGTATCGAGTCGCTCGACGATGAATACGTCAAACTGATCAAGGACAACTTCCCGGGGGTCGATAGCGACAAGATTCTGATTCTGGAGAAGGGCCGCAAGCCGACCTCGCACGCGCTCTCCTTGCTGATGATGGTCGGCGGCGTGGCGCTTGTCGGCGGGGGCGTCCTCTGGATGATTATCGGCTTTCGGTCGTGAGCCGCCGTCCGTCCGTCGTTCCCCTATAGGGGATGAGCAGGCGGACGGCCCCGCGGGCTGCGAACTCTGAAAGGGTCGGGAGTCTTTTTCGGTCGCCGATGAAGCAAAATGGGCGCCGGTCTGGCCGAAAAAGACTCCCGACCCCCCCTCGGTTGCCGCCGACGGCGATCGCCTACGCGGCTTCCCCGTCCGCGGCCAGCCACGGGCCGATGGCCAACGTGTACGGGCAGAGTTCCTCCGCCTTGAAGTAGAGGCTCATCTCGCGGGACGCTCCCTCGGCGCCGTCGCTGGCGTGGACGAGGTTCATCTGCTGGCTGCTTCCGAAGTCGCCGCGGATCGTCCCGGCCGGAGCGTTGCGGCCGTTGGTGGGGCCAAGCATCTCGCGGACGACGCGAATCGCCTCGATCCCTTCCACCACGATCGCCACCACCGGCGCCGCGGTGATGAATTGCTCGAGGGCCGGGTAAAACGGCTTCTCGACATGCTCCGCATAGTGCCGCCTTGCCAACTCCGGTGTGATCCGCAGCATCTTCATGGCGATCACGCACAGGCCCTTGTCTTCCAGCCGGGCGATCACCCGGCCGATGAGCCGGCGCTGCACGCAGTCGGGCTTGAGCAAAACGAGTGTACGCTGCATCGACGAATCCTTGCGCAAGGCGCTTTCGAAGGGGGTCGGGAGTCTTTTTCGGCCCTCAATAAAACAATACCGACGCCGGTCGGACCGAAAAAGACTCCCGACCCCGTTTGGTTGCTACGGGGTGAGAATGCGGTCCGACGGCGAGGGAATGAGCGATTCTTCGTCGAGCGGGGGTGCGGCGGGGTCGTGGTTTGGTTCCGGCGGCGGGGCCAACTGGGGAATCGGCGCCGGCCCCGGCGCCGCCGTCCCGTAACCCCAATAGTCGTCGCGGCTTGCGGGGGCGTACGGGCCGACCCATTCCCGCTGGGTCCCGCGGTTGGCTCCCCAACTTCGCGGGTAGCGGGTACGCGCGTGGTAGCCGTCGCCGTAACCCAGGCCCGACGACCGCCCGAGCTGATTGAGGATCCAGGCGTGGGCGGGCGTCGCCGGCGATAGCGTCAGCGCCAAGAACGCCAGCGCGGCAAACAGGGCAAGACGGAAAGACATGCCAGGCTCCATCGGGCGGGAAACAGTTGACCAGAATCGACATCGTGCGCCCGGCGGGCGACCCTGGAGGGAAATCAAGCCGACCCACCAGAAGCCGGCAAGACGCCGCAGCGTGCGTCGAGGGTAACGGTTTTGCGGACCGCGGCCGCCGCGGGGGCGCGTCGAAACTCCTCTGGTGTCGTTTGTCTTTTTCGAGTATTCCTGCTCCCCGGCTTGGCGGAGGATCCGCCTGCTGCGGAGATGATCCTTCACGGCAGTTTCTCGAACGATTCGAGGCCAACGGTGGGGCTTCACTTGGCTAGTCATTATTCAGCGTCGGAGCCCGTCGTCATCACCGGCATTGGCATGGTGACCGCCCTGGGTCTGGATCGCGAGACCGTTTGGGAAAACATCTGCCGGGGAGAGTCTGGCGTGCGGCGGCTGACCGGCATTTGGGGCATCCCCGACGACTGGGCCCTGGGGGCCCCGGTAGAACTGCCCGGCCCGCCCGACCCGCGGCTGAAAACCGTCGCCCTGTGCGAATGGGCAGCCGAAGAGGCCCTGGAAGACGCCCGCGTCGATTTCGACAACGTGGACCGCGACCGCTTCGCCTGCGCCATCAGCGGCCACATGACCGATTCCACCTTCGTGCCCGAGCGAATGGGCTACGACGCCAAGCTCCGCCCCACGCGGACGCCCTGGCACGAACAATGCCTGCCGAACACCGCCTGCGCGACGGTGGCCCGCCAGTACGGCCTGTGCGGGCCGCGGATCGCACACTCCACCGCCTGCGCCAGCGGGCTGATCGACATCCTTTCCGCCGTGCGGGCCATCAAGGACGGCCAATGCGACATCGCCGTCGCGGGCAGCGGAGAGTCGATCGACCCGCTCTTCGCCGCGGGCTTTAAGAAAATGAAGGTGCTGGCCCACCATGACGATCCCACCCAGGCCGCGCGGCCTTTCGACCGGCGCCGCAACGGATTCGTGCTTGGGGAGGGGGCCGGGATGCTGGTCCTGGAGCGGCTCAGCCACGCGATCGGCCGCCGGGCCCGCATTTACGCCTCGATCGACGCCGCCAAGGCCCTGGCCGAAGCCCACCACGTCACCGGGCTGGACCAGGACAGCGAGGCCCTGACCTACCTCATCGACCGGACGCTCAAGCAGGCCCGCCTGCGGCCGGGGGATATCGGCTACATCAACGCCCACGGCACCGGCACCCAGCAGAACGACGTTTCCGAGACCCGCGGCATCCGCCGGGCCTTTGGCCGGGCGGCGGACGAGGTGTGCGTGAGCAGCACCAAGTCGATGCTGGGGCACCTGGTCAACGCCGCGGGAAGCGTGGAGACCGCCCTGACCGTGCTGGCGCTGCGGGACGGCTTCGCCCCGCCCACCCGCAATCTCACCGACCCCGACCCCGAGTGCAATCTCGACTGCGTGCCGATTATCGGCCGCAAGAACCGTTTCGGCCATGCGATGAAACTGGCGATCGCCTTCGGCGGCCACCTGGTCGCCCTGGCCCTCTCCCGCTGGAACGACGCCGCGACGGGGTTCGACTACCCCGAAGACGCCGAACTGGACGAAGCCCGCGAACTGGAACCGGCGATGTCGCGGGCGGCGTAGACGGACGACGACTTCTATGGCGTGGTCCGGCTACGCGGAGCGCAACGCCCTGCGAGGGGGCTAATCTCGCAGGCGGAGGAGTGGCCGTGGTCGAGTCTTTGGATTCGTCAATTTGGAACGCGCGAGCATCGCGTAATGCGCTCCGACTGGCCGCTCCCTCGGCCTCGCAGATGGTTGCGGTACGTCAACGAACCGGAGACGGAAGCGGAACTTGCCGCCCTGCGACAAAGCTGCAACCGAGGCTCGCCTTAGGGTAGTACGGATTGGGTTGACAAGACGGTCAAAGAGCTTAAACTGGAAGCGACGATTCGCCGGCCCGGGCGACCGAAACGGCAATAAACTGGACGCGTCCCCGTTTCTACCCTCCGTTTCTACCCTGTCACGCGGGGCCCGTTCTCCGATTTTCCGCAACGGCCCGGCGACAGGCTTCCACGGCAAACCGTTCCCGGTCTTTGTCGATCAGCTCGTAAAACACATTCCGCTGCCGCGGGACGTAGCCGAGTTCTTCGATCGCGCCGCGGATTTCGTCGAGCGTCAGGTAGTGCACTGTGCCGGCCTGGGCGACGACGTTTTCTTCGAGCATCAAACTGCCCATGTCGTTGGCGCCGTAGATCATGCCGAGTTGCCCGATCTTTAGTCCCTGCGTGACCCAGGACGATTGGATGTTGGCGAAGTTGTCGAGGTACAGCCGGGCCACCGCTTGCGTCTTGAGATACTCGAACGGGCCAGCCTTGGGGATGTGGGCCATGTCGGTGTTTTCCGGCTGGAAGGTCCAGCCGATGAACGCGGTAAAGCCGCCGGTCTCGTCCTGCAATCGCCGCAGCCGCTCGAGGTGTTCGATCCGCTCGGCGAGCGTTTCGACGTGGCCGAACATCATCGTGGCGGTGCTCTTGCCGCCTAGCCGATGCCACGTCCGCATCACGCCGAGCCAGTCGTCGGTGTTCACCTTGCCGCGGGTAATGGCGTGGCGGACGCGGTCCACCAGAATCTCCGCCCCGCCGCCGGGAATACTGCCCAGTCCCGCCGCCTTCAATCGCTCCAGCGCTTCGCGAATCGACAGTTTGTTCACCTTGGTAAAGTGGTGGAATTCCGGCGGGCTGAAGCCGTGAATGTTCACCTCGGGAAACGCCCGCTTGATGTCCCGCAGCATTTCCTCGTACCAGTCGAGTTTGAACCTGGGATGCAGCCCGCCCTGCATCAGAATTTGGTTGCCGCCGAGTTCGACGGTCTCGCGGACCTTGGCCAGCAATTCCTCCCGAGGCAGGACATAACCCTCATCGCTCTTCGGCCCACGATAAAACGCGCAGAAGCCGCACACCGCCGTGCAGATGTTGGTGTAGTTGATGTTGCGGTCGATGTTGTAGGTGCGATACGGCTCGGGGTGCATTTCCCGGCTTACCGCGTGGGCCGCCTTGCCGATGGCGAGCAGATCGTGGCTTTCCAGCAGCCGCACGCCCTCTTCCGGCGACAGACGCCCTCCCGCGACCGCCTTTTCCAGAATCGGCCGAATGTCGACGTCAACCACCGAGCGCGGCTTGGATGTCGCGGCCCGTTGTGTGCGTTCAAACGTGGATGCAATCATTGGCCGGCGCCTCCCAGGGCGCCTCGACAAGTCCCAGCGACCGGGCCTGTTCGTAAAACCGCGAAAGGCCGGCCCACGTCCGTTCCGTCAACGAGTACCGCAAACGCCGCGTGAGATACTCGCGGGTCTGCGCTTCCCCCAGGCTGTGCGTTTGGGCGTTGGCGGCGATGATGGTTTCGATGTCGGCGACCCCCATGTCGCGGGCGGTGGACAACGCCCTGGCGAGGGCGGCGGCGTCCGCCCGTGGCGGGCCGATCCACGCCGCGAAGACGAAGGGAAGCCCGGTCCAGTTCTTCCACTGCTCGCCCAAATCCCACTGCTCGCGGAAGCCGCCGGGGGCGTTCATCGCCCGGTCGCCGATGAGCAACACGGCGTCGGCGTCGGTCGATCGCACGTCCGCATCCAGCGGAAGCGGCGTGATCGCCGGCCGCGTTCCCGCCAATGGGTCGAGCAGGACTTGGGCGAGGATCACGCTGGTGCGGGAACCAACGTCGGCCGCCAGCGTGCGGACTTCCGGCGGCGCCACGCGAAAGAGCAGCTTCACGCTCCACACCGGCCCGTCGCACGCCACGCAGGCGTCCCCAAACACACGGTACCCGCGGCCGCGAAACAACTCCACCGTGGGAACGAGCCCCACGTCCAGCCGGCCGCCTTCGAGCTGTTGGGCGAGTTGGCTCGGCACATCGTAAACGATGTTCGCGCCGGGAAGGGCGGTGGGCAGCGGGTCGCACAGCGGCCGCGAATTCAAATACCGCACCCCGCCCAAACGCAAGGACCGGAATTCGGCCGGGGCCGACGGGCAGTGGGCGGTGCGGCCCAGCGGCGGACGGATTTCTTGCATGCGTCAGGCCTTCCTGATTCCGCTCTGCGTTTCGTCGTTTTGTTCCTGGTCTTCTTCCGGTGGGAAGGTGGCGGGGAGGACCAGGGTGAATCGGCTGCCGACGTCCACTTCGCTTTCGACCTCGATGTCGCCGCCGTGCTCGCGGAGGATTTTTTGGCTGACCGGCAGCCCCAGCCCCGTGCCGCGGGTCCCCTTGCGGCTTTCGAACATGGTGAAGACGGCGCCGAGGTCTTCCGCCGCGATGCCCGCCCCGTTGTCGATCACGTTGATCTCGGCCAGCCCTTCCTCTGCCCGGTAGCGGGTGGTGACCCGCACCCGCGGGCAGTCGCGTCCCTCGCAGGCGTCGATGGCGTTGGTGATGACGTTGAGCGTCGCCCGTCCCATGGCATCCACGTCGAACATCAGTTCCGGCATGTCGGGGTCGTAGTCGGCGGCGAGGTCGACGTCCATTTCCTCCGCCCTTAGCTGCATCAACTCGACCGCGTCCCGCGTCATGTCGTTGAGGTTGGCGGCGGTCGGTTCGGGCTCGCGTTCCTTGCTGAACGTGAGCATGTCCATCACCAGTTGCGATATCTTCTCCTGGTTCTTTTCGACAATGGTCCAGCCCTTGCGGACGACGTCGAGGTCCGGGCCGATCAGTCCTTCCTCGATGAGATAGCTGCCGCCGCGGATGCCTTGCAGGATGTTTTTGATGTGGTGCGAAAGCTGGGCGATCGCCTGGCCGACGGCCGCCAGCCGCTCCGCCTGCACCATGGCGGAATAGTAGTAGGTGTCCTCGACGGCGAGGGCCGCCTGGTGGCCGATGGCGATCATCAGCTTGAGCTGCTCCTCGGTGAACCGGTTGCGGTGTTTGCTCTGCACGATGCGGCCGGGCGGGGTGAAGGTATCGACGTAGATTACGCCGACGATGCCGTAGCGGCCCTGCATCGGCACGCAAATCGCCTCCCGCACGCCCAGCTTGAGAATGCTCCCCTCGGGGTTCCAGCGCTCATCTTCCTGGGCGTCGCTGGTCATCACGCCTTCCTTCCGCTGCATGACGTAATCGAGAATCGTCCGCGAGATGCTCATCTTGTCGTCATCGGTCTCGACCCCCGGCCGTTGGCTCCGCGCCTTGGGCTGCAATTCCTCGGTTTCGGGGTCGCGGAGCATGATGCAGCCGCGGTCGGCTTCGATCCATTCGAAGATGAGCTTGAGGACACGCCCCAGAAGGTCGTCGATCTCGAGCGTGTGGCTGACCGCCAGGGCCGTGCGATACATCACTTGCAGGTTGCTGCGGGCCCGGGCCAGCCACGGGCTGGGCGACTCGGCCTCGCCTTGGAACGCCGCGCTCCCCGCTTCCTGGCCCAGCGACTTGACGATCCGGGAGCCCGGGCCGCGGGCGGCGATCTCGACGACATCCGAGAGGTCTTCGGACGACTGATGTTCGTTGCCGGTAAAGACCATCAGCGTGCGGCCAAGCTGCACGCGGTCGCCGCTGGCGAGTTGGGTCCGCTCGACCCGCTCGCTGTTGACGTAGCAGCCGTTGGAACTGTCCAGGTCGATCAGGTGAATATGATGCCCCTCCCGCCGCAACTCGGCGTGCTGGCGGGAGACCTCGGTGTCGTGCAGTTGGATGGGGTTGCCGCCGTCGCGGCCGATCCGCGTGACGGCGTCCTCCAACTCGTAGCGACGGCCCTGATCCCGTCCCCGAATGACGAATAAGGATGCCACGGCAAACTCCGCTGGTGATGGGTGGCGCGCCCGCGAAACGAGCATCGCCCGCTACCGGCGGCAACGTTCTTCCGCCGCTGCCCAGTCCCGTCAATTTTACGAGCCTGGCGGTGGGCGCGGTAGGGAAGGGGTCGGGTGTCCTCTTCGGTCCAGCCGACGATCCTCTTGAGAACACGTTGACCGAAAAGGACTCCCGGCCCCCTGCGGCCTCCCCCCGCCGTCTCGCGCCGGTAGAATTCGTCGTGACGCCAGAGGCAAACATCCCGCAGGCAAACATCCCGCAACAAATGCACCGGAGTGGACCATGAAAGTCTCCATTATCGGCATGGGCCGGGTCGGGTCGGCGTTGGCGTTTGCCGTGGTCCTTAAGGAACTGGCCGATCAATTGGTGTTGGTGAACAAGAAACGCGATGTGGCGGTAGGCGACGCCCTCGATTTGACGCATGCCCATCTTTTTCTGGAACACAACGTCGAGATTCGCGCCGGCGGGATTGGCGACACCGCCGCTTCGGACGTGGTGGCGATCTGCGCTTCCGCCCCGTGGAAGGACAACTTCAAAAGCCGGGCCGACGCCGCGGGGCCGAACACGCGGTTGTTCGAGCAGATCATCCCGCAAATCGCCAACGCGTCTCCCCACGCCAAGCTGCTGATCGTGACCAATCCCGTGGACGTTTTGACGTGGCACGCGATTCGGCTTTCCGGTTTTTCGCCGCGGCGGGTGATGGGGACCGGCACGCTGGTCGATTCGGCGCGGTTTCGCGAACTGCTCAGCGAGAGCGTTCGCATCCACCCTACCGACCTGAGGGCCTACGTGCTGGGCGAACACGGCCCCACACAGTTTGCGGCGCTGAGCTGCGCCGAAGCGGGCGGCGAACGCCTGGAGGACAAGCCCGAGCGGCGGCGGCTCTTTGAAGCGGCCCGCGAGGCCGGCCTCGATGTCTTCCGCGCGAAGGGCTATACAAACTACGCGATTGCGATGGCGGCGGCGTATGTGATTGATTCCATCAAGAATGACGCCTGCCACACGATGCCGCTGAGCGTGAGGATCGATGGCTATTGCGGGGTGCGGGATGTTTGCCTGTCGGTTCCGGTGGTGGTCGGCAAGGATGGCGTTGACCGATGGCTGAAGCCGGAGCTTAGTCCCGCGGAAGCGGCGGCTTTTCGTTGTTCGGCCGAGGCGGTGCGGGGACTGATCGAGGCGACGCTTCGGCCGGGGGAAGGGAAGAAATAGCTCCATTCCGCGATGTTCAACGGGGCCTTCGTTGTTTTTGCGGCCATTCTGCCGTTACAGGTTGGCTATTCCCGCTAACCTTCCGATATTTTGTGGTCAGATGCTTGCGCCAGCGGCCTTACCGCCGCCAGGGCATCTTGCGAAATCGGAGACGGCCGATACAATCTTTGGAATTCCATTTCCCGGCGCCGCTGGGAAGGCGTCTTCCCGAATCGCGAAGCGAACGGACGATCGGCCCGCCGCCAACCTCCCCTCGCCTTTGCGGGCCCTCCCGTCCGCAACCCTCTTTAGCAATCGAGACTCACATACCGATGGCAATGTCGAACTGGCTCAGCGGACGGATGTTCCAATTGGTGCATGGCAACAATCTCGTCTACAACACGTGCTGGGAAGACCCACGGTTGGATCGCGTAGCCCTGGACCTGACGGCGAAAGACGACGTCCTGGTCATTACGTCGGCTGGCTGCAACGCCTTGGACTATGCGCTGGCCGGTCCCCGCCGCGTGTATGCGGTGGACATGAATCCCCGGCAAAACGCCCTTTTGGAGCTGAAGATCTCCGCCGTGAAGAATCTGGAATTCGAGCCGTTCTTCCAGATGTTCGGCCGCGGCCAGCTCGACGACGTGCGCGAGGTTTATCGGCGGCGGCTCCGCGGCGATCTTTCGGACTGGTCGCGGAGTTATTGGGATCGCCGCATCGGCTTCTTCGCCAACCGGCGTCGGCCCTTCTACTTTCGCGGCACCAGCGGCATCTTCGCCAAGATGATGAACATGTACATCGACCGGATCGTGCGGCTGCGACCGTGGATCGACGCCGCGCTCGACGCGGTCAGTCTCGCCGAACAGCGGTTCATCTACCAGGAATATCTCCGTGACGAATTTTGGACCCGCGGGCTCAGGTTCGCCATCCAACGGGACGCGACGCTTTCGCTCGTCGGCGTGCCCAAGGCGCAGCGCGTTCATTTGCAGCAGACGTATGAAGGCGGGCTGGTGGGATTCATCACGAGCTGCCTGGACGCCGTTTTCGGCGAGCTGCCGCTGATCGATAATTACTTCTGGCGGGTCTATCTGACCGGCCGGTACACCGAGGGCTGCTGTCCCGAATACCTGAAGCGGGAGAACTTCGACCGGCTGAAGAACGGCGCCGCGGACCGCATCCGGGTAAGCACCAACTCGGTGCAGGGGTTCCTCGACAAGTACGACATGCCGATCAGCCGCTTCGTCTTGCTCGATCACATGGATTGGCTGGCGGGCCGGCACGACGATTTGCTTCAGGCCGAGTGGCAGGCGATCGTCCACCGCGCCACGCCGGGCGCCCGCGTCTTGTGGCGCAGCGGCGGCGCCCACACCGCCTTCGTGGACAACGTCGAGGTACAACGGGGCAAAGAGCGGGTGCGGATGGGCGAAATGCTCCAGTACCACCGCGACCTGGCGGAACAACTGCACTCGAAAGACCGCGTGCACACGTACGGCTCGTTCAGCATCGCCGATCTGGCGGCGTAAGTTTAGGAGCTTTAAGCTGTAAGCTTTAAGCTGTAAGCCATTAGATCGCCAGTGATTGCTATGAACTTCCTTGCTTATAGCTTATAGCCTATAGCTCATAGCTCCCTCCGTTCCCTCCATGGGCATTGCCACCGACATCAAGCTTCTTTACCACCTTGCCCTGCGGCCGGTGCGCGGCAAGGACCATGCGGCGAGGATGGAAGATTTTTACAAGGGGCAGGCCGGGGCGTACGACGACTTCCGCAAGCGGCTGCTGAAGGGGCGGGAGGAAATGTATCAGTCCCTCGATTGGCCCGACGGAGCCGTCTGGGTCGACCTGGGCGGCGGAACCGGCTCCAATCTCGAGTGCGTCGCCGAGCAAGTCCCGCGGCTGTCGCAGGTGTACGTCGTCGATCTGGCGGAGTCGTTGTTGAAGGTTTGCGAAGAGCGCGCGGCGCAGCGCGGTTGGGCCAACGTGACGGCCAGGGCCGCCGACGCGACGACCTTCATGCCGCCCGAGCGCGCCGCCGACGTGGTGACGTTTTCCTATTCGTTGACGATGATTCCCGACTGGTTCGCCGCGATCGACAACGCCCTGGCGATGCTGCGGCCGGGCGGGCAAATCGGCGTGGTCGATTTTTACGTCTCGCGTAAGCACGCCGAAGCGGACCGCAAGCGGCACTCGTTCGCCACGCGGCACTTCTGGCGAACGTGGTTCGACGGCGACAGCGTCTATCCCTCGCCCGACCATGTTCCGTATCTGACGCAACGGTTCGAGAAAACCCGCCTCGAAGAACGCCGGGCGCGCATCCCCTACCTGCCGCTCGTGCGGGCGCCGTATTACATCTTCACGGGGCGAAAGGCCGAAGTAGGAAGTCGGAAGGAGGGGTTTCCCGCGTAACATCTGCGTGCCTTGCGCGAGTTCAAAATCCGAAATTTCAAGAACGATTTGAACCGCAGATGGACGCAGATGGACGCGGATTTCTTCAAAGCATGCATCTTGCCTGATGTGGCGAAGCCGCGATAGCCGCGAACGTTGTACGTCGTGCGCGTCGTGCCGTCGTGGTTCCTCCTTTTTGTCCAGGAAGCGAACTGCCACGGCACGACGGACACGACGGACGAACCCCGATCGTTTTTCTTCCGCGTCTCTGCGAATTCTTTCGATAGACCTACCTCGCTTCCGAGTGATCCGGATCTATCTGCGTCTATCCGCGTCCATCAGTGTTCATCCGTGTCCATCCGTGGTTCCTGTTGGTTGCCGCCGGCCGCGAGAACCGCTCCGCTTTTGATTCGGTCGAGCGCCAGCGTGGCGTCGGCGAATGCGCGGGCCATGCGGGGGTCGCTGACGACGGCGTCCCGGCGATAGACGGCGCGGCGGCCCTCGGCAATTCCGCAAATGAGTTCCGCGGCCGCCACGAGTTTCGATGCATCCGCCCCGTTCGATCCGATCGCCGCAACGAGAGACGGCAGCGTGCGGACCGCGGCGAGCAAGCGGCGTTCGACCTGTCGCGGTGCGACTTGCAGGCAGTCCGCGATCTCCGCGGTCGTAAGGCCGCCGAAGAGCCGCAGCAGCAGCGCCGTCCTCGCGAGGCTTTCCAGGGCCTCCAGCCAGGCGATTTCTGCGGATGGGGCAGGCGATGGCGGCGGATCGTCGCGGGAGGCCGGCGCCGCGTGACGGGCGCCGTTCTCTTCCCGCGCCCGCGCCGCCTGGCAGACCCGCGCAAAGACCACATGTGCCAGGGACCGCTGTTCATCGGCGGCGGTCCGCTCGGACAGCGCCGACCGGGCCGCCTGCGCGAACGCCGCCTCCGCCGCCCGGCGATCACCGGCGATGGCATAGGCAAGGGCGAGAAGCAGGTCGGCTCGGCGTTCGAGAAAAACCTCGATTTCGGACTGGCGAAAGGCGATCGAGCGAGCCGCTGCGGCTCCGCCCGGTCGCTCTCTGGCGAATCGCGGTCTGCGTTTTCTCCGCCCCCACATGCTGATTTCCCGTTATGCGTCCAATGCCGCAAATCCGCCTGGGTGTTCGCGACGGCGTGTCCGCCACACCAAGAACTCCGCAATCCATCGGCTTCTTTCACTGAACCTTGGTTCCGAGTCGCGGTTCACACCGCTCGGCGTGATCTTGCGAAATGCGAACACGGCAGGACATAATCATGGCTATGTGGCCCGAGGCGGAAAAGACGGACGAGTTGCTGGTGAAGGCGAAAGGTGGCGACGCCCTCGCCATCGAGGACCTTTTGAGCAGGCACCGCGATTCGCTCCGCCGCCTGGTGCAAATGCGACTGGACCGCAAAATCCAGCGCCGCGTCGATGTCAGTGACATTGTGCAGGATGTATTGATCGAGGCCAACCGCCGGCTGACAACCTACCTGGACGACCCGAAAATGCCCTTCCACCTGTGGTTGCGGCACATGGCCCGGGACCGGATCATCGATGCCCACCGGCGGCACCGGGCGTCGGCCAAACGGAGCGTGGACCGGGAGCAGCCGCTGGTGGCCTCCGCCGGCATGGATCGTTCGACGGTTGAGCTGGCGGCCCAATTGTGCGATCCGGAAATGACCCCGGCCGCCGCCGCCACCATGCGGGAATTGGCCCGCCGCTTCGAAGCGGCCATCGATGAACTGGAGGAGCGGGACCGCGAAGTGATTATCATGAGGCACTTCGAACACCTGACCAACCAAGAAGTCGCCCAGGCCCTCGACCTGACGGAACCCGCCGCCAGTATGCGGTATCTGCGGGCGCTGCGCCGGCTGCGGGCGCTCCTGGGTGAACCTTCGTTGACCGACGAGTAGATGGCGCTGTAGACACGGCAACGTTTGGGACAAGGTTCAAATCCGAATTTCGAAATCCGAAACAGATTCGAAGCGCGAATGACCGGAATTCGAAACCGAAACCCCGGCGCCAACGTGGGCGGAGCGTTTCAAACATTCGCATTTCGGATTTGAGATTTGTTTCGGATTTCGAAATTCGTGCTTCGAATTTGGCGGCGACGCCGCTGGGGAGGCGGTTCTTGTGTCGCGCACGGCTCATCCCACCCAAGACGCCCAGAAAGATGAGGCCCGCGACGAACGCCTCGCGGCGCTGCTCGACGAACTGGCGCGCGAGTCCCGTGCGGGCGGGACCGTGAACATCGAGGACACGTGCCGCCGATTCCCGGACCTCGCCAGTGATCTGCGGGAACTGTGGGGCGCCGCGATGCTGGCCGACGCCATCGGGCATCAGGCGAACCACGCCGAGGAAATGGCCGCGGGCGCGGGCGCGGACGAGGCGACGCTGGTCGAGGCGCCCATGCCCGCCCTCGAACTCCCCTGCCAACTAGGCGCCTACGAATTGCTCGAGGAACTCGGCCGCGGAGGCATGGGCGTGGTCTATCGGGCGATGGACAAGAAGCTCGGCCGCGAAGCCGCGGTGAAGATGATCCTCCGCGGCAAACTCGCTTCGCAGGCCGACGTCGAGCGTTTCCGCGGCGAAGCCCAGGCCGCCGCCAGGCTCGATCACGCAGGAATCGTGCCGGTCTACGACGTCGCGGAGAGCGACGGCCAGCTTTTCTTCAGCATGCGGTACATCGCGGGGCAAACCCTTTCCCAACGGTTGGCCCAGGGCCCGCTGCCACCGCGGGAGGCGGCCTTGCTGCTGATGAAGGTGGCCCGCGCCGTCCATTACGCCCACCGCCGGGGGATTTTGCACCGCGACCTGAAGCCGTCCAATATTTTGATCGACGAAAAAGGCGAACCCCACATCACCGACTTCGGCCTGGCCAAGGAAGTGAAGGACGGCCGCAGCGTTACCAAGACCGGGGCGGTGCTTGGCACGCCGGCGTACATGGCGCCGGAGCAGGCGGCGGGGGGCCGCGGCCGCGTCGGGCCCGCCGCCGACATCTACAGCCTCGGCTCGATTCTCTACCACATGCTCACGGGCCGGCCGCCGTTTCAGGCGCCAACGCCGGTTGACGTGGTGCTGCTGGTGCTCGAGCAGGAACCGAGTTCGCCCCGCCGCGTGAATCCGAAGGCCGATCGCGACCTCTCGCTGATCGCCCTTCGCTGCCTGCAGAAACCTCCCGACTTGCGGTACGACAGCGCCGCCGCCTTGGCCGACGACCTCGAGGCGTATCTCAACGACGAGAGCATCTCCGCCCGCAGCGGGCGGTTCGGGCAGGTCATCTCCCGCATGTTCCGCGAGACGCACAACGCCCAGGTGCTGGAGAACTGGGGCGAGCTGTTCATGTGGAACAGCGCGGTGCTGTTGACGATGTGCGTGGCTACGAACCTGCTGTACTGGTGGGAAGAGCACATGGTGCACAAGGGCGGTCTGCACCACCGCTGGCCGTATTTCATTTTGTGGTCGTTCGTGGCAGGGGCCTGGGGCTACGCGTTTTGGTCGCTTCGCCGCCGCATGGGGCCGGTCACCTTCGTCGAACGGCAGGTGGCCCACGTTTGGGCCGCGGCGATGATCAGCATCGTCATCCTCTTCCCGGTCGAATACCTGCTCGACACGCACCCCAGCATCAGCGTCCCGGTGCTGTCGCTCTCTCCCGTGTTGGCGCTGTGCACCGGGTCGATCTTCCTGGTCAAGGCCAGCATGTTCTCCGGCGAGTTCTACTGGCAGGCGTTCGTGCTGTATGCCACGGCGCTGGTCATGGCCCTCGTCCCAGAATACGCCCACTTCATCTTCGGCCCGATCGCCGCGGCGTGCTTTTTCATCCCCGGGCTGAAGTACTACCGTCTGAAGAAGCGGCGGCCGGGGGATGAGTAACGGCGCCATCGCCGCGTTTCGCTCCGCGCGGCGGCCGGTGATGTGTACCGGCAAGGTTACTGGCAATAGAATAGGAATAAGGTGTTGATGCGTTGATTCTTGGAGGAGCGTAGGATGCCAGCGACTTTGACAGACGTACCGGCGAAATCGACCGGCGTGGCCACGGCGCCGATCGTTTCCGGCGACCACGCCATTCCGGCCTTGACGAACGGCGACCGGCTGACCCGCGACGAATTCGAGCGTCGGTGCGCGGCGATGCCGGCCGACGTCAAGGCGGAACTGGTAGACGGGAGGGTTTACATCGTGCCATCACCCGTTTCTCACAAGAATCACTCGGGTCCCCATGTTCGAGCTTCCCACTGGATCGCAAGCTACATGGAGTTCACGACCGGCGTGGACGCAGGGGACAACGCCACACTTCGGCTCGATCTCGACAACGAGCCGCAGCCGGACCTGTTTCTCCGCATCCAACCGGAATGCGGCGGGCAATCGACCGATGACGGCGACTACGTCGGCGGCGCTCCGGAACTGATCTTCGAAATCGCCGGTTCGACCGTGGCTTACGACCTTTACGAAAAGCTCGACGCCTACCGCCGCAACGGCGTGAGAGAATACATCGTGTGGACGACCCGCGAGAACGAACTCCGCTGGTTCATCCTCCGCGAGAGCCGCTACGACCTGCTCGCCCCGGGCGAAGACGTCCTATACCGCAGCGAAACGTTCCCCGGCCTTTGGCTCAACGCGCAGGCGTTGCTCACTGGCGATTTGAAGGGGGTGCGGGCAGCGGTGGAACAGGGCGTGGCCACGGCGGAACATGGGGAATTCGTCCGGCGGTTGACGGCGAAATAGTCGTGATGCTTTCCCCACAACGGCCCTTCAGTTCTCGCAGGCCAGGCTCCCGAAGCGGGCGCCAATGTCTTCCGCCACTTCCGTCGGGCGGAGCCGCGACTGCCGGGAATGCAATTCGACGCGCGCCGTTTCGCTTCGCGAAACGCGACTTCAGTGCTTGAAGTGCCTTCGGCCCGTGAAAATCATCGGCAGGCCGAACTCGTTGCAGGCGGCGATCACCTTTTCGTCGCCCTTGCTGCCGCCAGGTTGGATGATGGCGGCGACGCCTGCCTTCGACGCGGCCTCGATGGAATCGGGGAAGGGGAAAAACGCGTCGCTGGCCAGCACGCTTCCGGCGGCTCGCTCGCCCGCCTTCTTGATGGCGATTTCCGTGGAATCGACGCGGCTCATCTGCCCGGCGCCGCAGCCGACCAGGGAACGATCCTTGGAAAGCGTAATGGCGTTGCTCTTGACATGCCGGCAAATCACCCAGCCGAAGCGGAGTTCGACCATCGTGGTCTCGTCGGGCGCCTTCTCCGTGACGACCTTCCACTCGCGCTCGTCATCCGGCAAAAAGTCGGGCTGCTGGACGAGCATCCCGCCTTCGATCCACCGCGTTTGCAGCGTGGGCCGCTCTTGCGAAAGATCGCCAACCTCCATCAGCCGCACGTTGGCCTTCCACTTCGGCCGCGTCGTGAGAATCTCCAGCGCCTGCGGTGAGAAACTCGGGGCGGCGATCGCCTCGATGAACTGGCCCGGCTGCGTCAACACTTCCGCCGTGGCGGCGTCCAACGGTTGGTTGACGCCCAGCACCGAGCCGAAGGCCGAAAGCGGATCACCCGCCATCGCCCGTTTCGCCGCCTCGGCAAGATTCTCATGCGAAGCCGCCCCGCACGGGTTGTTGTGCTTGATGACCGCCACGGCGCCATCGGGCAGAGCACGGGCAATTGCCAAAGCGGCGTCGAGGTCGAGCAGGTTGTTGTACGAAAGCTCCTTGCCGTTGAGCTGCTTCGCCTCGACCAGATTCGCCCCGCCGCTGCATTGCGAGCGAAACAGCCCCGCGGCCTGGTGGGGATTCTCGCCGTAGCGGAGCGTGGCGACGCGGGTAAACGTGGGCTTGCAGACCGTCGGAATCACGTCTTCGCTCCCGTCCGCCGCACAGCACGTCGATCCTTCGGCCGCTAGTTCTTTGGCGAAATACGCGGAAATGGCCGCGTCGTATTCGGCGGTTCGCTCAAAGGCCGCCAGCGCCAGCCGCTGCCGCGTCGGCAACGTTACGCCGCCTTGCTCGCGGATTTCGGTCAGCACTTCTTCGTATTGCTCCGGGTCGGTGACCACCGCGCAAAACTTGTGGTTCTTGGCGGCGGCCCGAATCAGACTCGGCCCGCCGATGTCGATCTGCTCGATCGCCTCGGGCAGCGTCACGCCCTCCTTCGCCACCGTCGCTTCAAACGGATACAGGTTGACGACGATCAGTTCAAACCGCTCGATGCCGTGTTGGGTGAGGGCGGCCATGTCGTCGTCGCGGTCATTGCGAGAGAGGATGCCGCCGAAGATTTTTGGATGTAGCGTCTTCAGCCGGCCGTCCATCATCTCGGGGAAGCCGGTGTACTCGGCGATGTCCTTGGCCGCGGCGCCGGCGGCCTCGATAGCCCGCCGCGTGCCGCCGGTGGAATAGAGCGTGACGCCCGCGCCGGTCAGCCCCTGCGCGAGCGCTGCCAACCGGGCTTTGTCACTGACACTGAGAATCGCGTTTTTGATCGGCAGCAGGTCCATCGGCGAGGTCCTTTCGCGGGCGGGGCTAATCGTCAAACCGACGATTAAACACGCCCGGACCTCGGCCGACAACCAGCCTCGCAACTCGTCGCCTTTCGCTCCGCGAAAGGGCGCTGCCCACCGCGCGGAGCGAAAACCAACAATTCACCGATCCTTACCCGACCACGTTTCCCCCTTCTTGTATTTCGTGGCTCGCTCGCGGGTGATCGGGTCCTTGCTCACCGCGAGGACCTTGTCGAGGGCTTCGTGGAAGCGCGCCTCATCGGAATTTCGCAGTTCGCGGTGATGGGCGAGTTCCACGATGGTCCAGCACACGGCTTCCGTGAGCGCAGATTCGTCTAGGCGCTCCATGACGAAGTTCAGCGATGCCAGCGTGCGGACGGCCCGAGCCCGGTCGATGGCGAGCTTTCGATCCTCGTCGCGGGTGGCGAGCCTCATGGCTTTCTTGAGCAGTTCGAGCCTCGCTTCGTCGGTTCGCTCATCGCTTAAGACCGCGATCCGCATCACGGCGCGAAGGGCGGCGATCCGCTGCCCTTTGTCCGGATGGTTTTTGGCTAGTTGCAGAATTCGGGGGGCGACCGAGGCGTCCGGCCAGTTGCAAAGGGCTGAGACGGCCTGGTCCTGAAATGGCGCGGCCGGCGCACGCAGCGCCAACTCGACAACGGCCCGAGCCTGGGGACCGCCCACCCGGCCCAACAGTGGTATTAGCGCCAAGCGGGATTCCGCGGGCGCCGCGGCAATGGCTTTGATAAGCGGCGCCGCCCGCGCGTTGGGGTCGTCGACCCGCTCGCAAACCGCCGCAATCGCCTTTTCCGCCGCCTCTCGCTCGCGGCCGGGCTCCGCCTTGAGCGCGCCTTGAATCATGCCGGGAAGCTGCTCGGGGCCGGCCAGGTCAGAAAGGGCCTGCATGGCGGCCCGGCGAATGGCCGCGCTGTCGCTCACGGCGGCGTCGAGCAGGGCCGGCATCGCATCGAAAGCCCGACGGGCGGCGAGCAGTTCCATCAGGGAAACGGCAGTTTCGTCGGAGACTTCCTTCTCCTGCCATATCCTCACGATCTGGGCATTCACTGCTTCGCCAAGGAGCCGCTGAAGGCTTTGCCTCGCGGCGGCGGCCAGGGCGGCGTCTTCCTCCGCAAGCAACTCGACCAACCGCGGCACGTCATCCGCCGAGCCGAGCTTGCTGAGCGCGCCCGCGGCGGCGACCTTCACCTCTACCGGGTGATCGCCCTTGAGCATCTGAAGCGCCGCAGGCCGTGCCACCTTGTCGCCCCGCTCGCCCAACGCCGCCAGCAGGCCGGCCTGGGCGTCGGGCCTCAGCTCCGGCAAGAGCGCGGCGAATGCGAGCGTGGCGGCCTCGCCCGGCGCCTGTGTGCGTACCTGCTCGAAACCGACCCCCCGCATTTCGGCGTCGTCATCTTTGACCAGGTCGACGACCATCTGCACCAGCGGGTCTTCCTCCGCGGCGCCGGCCAACGGGACAAAGCACGCAGCGCAGAGGCCAACGACGGTTAGCAATCGCATGGTGTTCAAGGCGGGGTCTCAGGAGGCGGGAAAACGATATTGCATGTGTAGGACAGAGCGTCACTCACTTCTGAGCGCAAACCAACATGCCGCGGGTCGCGGCAAGTTTGACGTGCTGGACCGGCGAGGTGAGCAGGCTCTTGTACACGGCCATCGCCGCCGCCTTGTCGCCGGCGGCCACCAGGTTCTCGGCGCAGGCGAGCTTCGCATCGGCGACGGGAATCGCCGTGGCGTCGGTCGGCTTGGCATCTTCCAGCGCAGCCTTGGCGGCCGGCGAGCCGATCGCCCCCAGCGCGCGGGCTGCCGCGACAGCCAATTCGCCATTCGTGTTATTCAGATACGCGGCCAGGGCCTGCGCCGCCGCGTCTTCCCCGCGTACGCCGAGCGAGGTAATCACGCCCACCTTCAGCGAATCGGCGACGTTCGGCAAGGCATCGCGAAGCGCCTGCCCGGCTTCCGCCGCCGGCATCGCCTCCAGGGCGTACCGGGCCATGTGAGAGAGCTTCTCGTCGGAAAGCAGCGCCGCCAACGCCGGGACCGACGCGGCCGTGCCGATGGCACACAGCCGGCGACAGACATACTGCTTGGCGCCGTAAGGCGCGTCACTGCCGAGGATCGCGGCGAGTTGGGTCTCCAATTCCTTGGTTTTCTCCAGGTCTCCCTGGGCGGCCACAATCGCCTCCTCGATGGGCTGGACCAACTTCTGTTCCGACCCCCAGTCGTAGGTTTTCAAAGCTTCAACGGCTTGTTCTGGCATCGTTATTGTTCCTTGGGAATGGGTAATTGTTTTGGGAGGATTCCGCGACCAGCGGTCGCGGTTTTGTGTTTGGCGCGACCAGCGGTCGCGGCCTTGCGTTAAATCTGCCACGGCTCGCGCTTGGCGCGGTCGAGGAACCGATTGGCTTGTTCGTCGCCGATGAACTCGGCCTTGGCCGGGTTCCACTTCAGCGAGCGCTCCAGCGCATAGGCGACGATGCCCAGATGCGACACCGCGACCGTATTGATCGCAAACTCGATATCGCGGAACGGCTTCTCCCGCGTCTTCACGCAGTGGATGAAGTCGCCATAGATGCCGTTGCCCTTGTAGTCGGGCTCTTGCTTGGGCTCGACCGTCACGCTCTTGTCGCTTTCGACCTGCATGTTGCCATGCCCGGGCCGATTATGCGTAATTTGCTTGCCGTTCTCGTAGGTGTAGGTCAGCCACTTCTGGCCGTTGTCGTTGTGGAAGGCGACCTCGACGGGCTGATACTCGCGGACGTCGATGATGAAGGTGGCGCCGCCGAAGTGGTGGGCGCCCCAGTCCGTCATACCGCCCCCGGAGTAGTCGATGTACGACCGCCAGCTTTGGCCGTTGATGCTGAAGCTGCCCGAGCACCGCCAGGGGTGAAACGGCTGCCACGGCGCCGGGCCAAGCCACATGTCCCAGTCGAACCCCGGGGGAACGGTCTCTTCCGGAAGATTGCATTCCCGCGGCAGCGGCCCGACATTGACATTGATGCTCTTGAGTTCACCCAGCTCGCCTTTCCACGCGGGATGAACGACCCCGTTGTAGTCCTGGCGCACCCGCTGGCTGCCGCCGGAGACGACGCGGGCGTAACGACGGGCGGCGGCGACCATTTTCGGCCCCTCGGCGAGGGTCCGCGACTCCGGCTTCTGGCAATACACGTCCTTGCCGTGGCGGCAGGCCTCGATGACGAGGATTGCATGCCAATGATCGGGCGTGCCGATGTGCACGGCGTCGATGTCTTCGCGGGCCAGGATCTCGCGAAAATCGCCCGTCGCAAGACAATCGCTGTTGCCGTACTTGTTGTCAACTTTGTGCTTGGCGGCGTTGCGGTTTCCTTCCTTCACATCGCACACGGCCACGTACTGCACCTCACCGTTGTTGAGGAAAGCGTTCTGGTCGCCTCCGCCCATATTGCCGATACCGATGCCGGCCATCACGATCCGGTCGCTGGCGGGGGCGGTCGCGTCGTCCCCCAGGGCGGTGGACGTAATCACGTAAGGGGCGGCCGCGACCGCTGCGGCCGTGGTCCCCGCCTTCTTCAAGAATTCGCGGCGCGAGGGGTCATAAGAACTGCGCATGGTGGGGTCCTCGGAAGGGATGGGAAGGGGTTGGGGGCGGAAGAGTGGTCCGCCGGGTTAGGCGAGCGGCGTGAACGAATCTACCGCCCTGGGTACCATTGTTGCCGGGCCAACCGGCCCAGCATACCGACAACCTTTGCCAGCACGACCCTGATTGTAATTCCAAATCGCCCCAGGTCA
>Ga0180438_10003514_pt1 | contig 23636 bp, 19 predicted proteins | sample SS_ome_12_FD_132455 | JGI IMG/M metagenome (GOLD analysis project Ga0180438, IMG submission 132455) | Hypersaline lake sediment archaeal communities from the Salton Sea, California, USA - SS_3_D_2 metaG | ecosystem: Environmental > Aquatic > Non-marine Saline and Alkaline > Hypersaline >...
CGCAGCGGCCACCGTCGGTGGGCAGGTCAAGACCCTCAAGCGCAAATTCGACGAGTTCCAGGCCAAGGCTGAAGAACTGGACCACAACATTGACATCCTTTTGCAGGAGGGCCGCGAGGAGTTGGCCGTTGCCGCCCAGAGCAAGCTGAACTCTACCCAGCGGCTGGCCGACAACTACCAGGAGCAGCACGAACGGCAGAAGGCCGAGTACGAGAAGCTGTTGGACGCCAAGCTCAAGCTCGAGGCCAAGCTGACGACCATCAAGCAGGAGCGCGAGGAATTACAAGCCCTGCTGGACTTGGCCAGGGCCAAAGAACTCACCGCCAAGGCTATCAGCTCTTTGGATGATTTGGTAGGGGCTGGCGACGACGACATCGGTCGCATCGCCGAATCCATTCGCACCCGACTGGACAAGGCCGCTGCCCGGGGTGAGATGGCCGCCACCCGCCTAGACGCCCAGATGGATGAGGTGCTGGAACGCACTACTCTGGATGCTCAACTGGCCGAACGCAAGAAGAGGCTGGGGATCGAATAGCCCGTTTGAGGCGAGGGGGGAGCGGAGCCAGCGCGGTTTTGCTCCCCCTGCTTTACTTCCATGTGAAATGTTGTCCTTGCCTGGGTTATGTGGTAGAATGATCGAAAAGAGGATGAGTATCTATGAACCGAACCCGCATCATATTCTTTGTGGTTATCCTGTTGGCTGTCTTGATCGTGGCTGGCTCGTTCCTATGGCGATGGTTGAGCCAGCAACAAGAGGTGACGGCCCCAGTTAAGGGGAAACTAGAAGTGCGCATCGTGTGCGCTCTACCTGTGGAACCCTGGGTCCAGGAAGCAGCACGGCAGTTCAACGCTGAAAAGCATACCCTGGAGGGCCAGCCCATCGAGGTGAGCGTCGTCCCTATGGACGGGCTGACGGCCATGAGCCGCTACGAACAGGAGGCGTTGCTCATTGACGGGCGCGTCCCCACGGCTTGGATCCCCGACAGCCGCTATCTGGTGGAACTGGTCAACGTCACTTACAAAGAGAGGTTGGGGCGCGATGTTTTCCTGACCGACGGCGAGTACCGGGCACGCCCCCTCGCCACTTCCATCTTTGTCTGGGGCATCTACGCCAGCCGGGCTGAGGTGCTGACGGGAAAATACGGCCAGATAGATTGGCAGGTCATCCATGACGCGGCTATAGCCAAAGGAGGCTGGCCAGAGCTGGGGGGCAACCCCGATTGGGGCTATTTCAAGCTGGTTGTGCCCAATCCCCGTCGCAACGTGGGCGGCTTGGCGGCCATGGTAGCCGCCGCTGGCGAGTACTACGACAGGACCAGTATTGATGTGTCCGACGTGACCAACCCCGACTTTCAGAGATGGTTGGGGGAACTGATGGGTTCCATGACCGACCTCTCCAGCGGAGCTTATACGGTCGAAGACCTGGCCCTTTTCGGTTACTCCACCGGGGACGGGGGACAATTGCTGGAGAGCGACCTCCTGGTCAACATGGCCGGCATCCAGACCCGCTGGGCCGACCCTCTGGTCATCGTCTACCCCAAATACGTGACCTGGTTCGACTTTCCTTTCACCGTCTGGATCGGCCCAGAGACCACAGCCCTGGAGAAGAACGCTGCCCTGGAGTTTGAGAAATACCTGCTCTCGCCCGAAATCCAGCAGGTTGCCGCGCAACGGGGCTTGCGTCCGGCCAATCTCAGTGTGCCCGTCACCGGTGAGGGCAGCCTTTTTGTCCAGTGGCAGGATCAGGGAGCCCAGCCTATCGTGCCGCGCACCTCGGCCATGCGTTCGCCAGACCGAGAGGTGTTGCTGGCTTTGCTGCGCTGGTTTGACCTGAACGTAGCCCAGAGATAGTACGAATTAGCAAATCTCAAATCCCAATTCCTAATGTTCAATTTCGCATTAGGGATTGGATATTGAGCCTTGTACACAAGTTGAGGAAGTGAGAGATGACGCAGCGCAAAAGTTCGGGCAAAATTGCTGTCCTGCTGTTGATAGCCCTCTTGGGATTGCTGGGAGCCTGTTTCGCCTGCTGGGGCCTTTTCAGAGCCGTGCAACCTGAGGTAGTACCTGAGACACTCCCTCGCGCTCCCGCTCTGACGGTGGCCTTCTCGCCGGAGAAAGAAGCTCTCTTCAGTCGATTGGTGGAGCAGTTCAACGCCCAGGGCTTTGAGACCTCTGAAGGCCAACGGATGGTGATCGAGACCCTTCGCCTCGAGCCCGAGGCCATGATGGACCCGGCCTTGAGGGGCGAGTTCCAGGCCATGACCCCCGATTCGTCCATCTGGCTGAGCCAGTTAGACCAGGCCTGGATGGACCAACAGGGGAACCAGGTCCCCTTGGTAGGGGAGACAGTGCGCTACGCTGTCAGCCCGGTGGTCATCGCCATGTGGGAGGACGTGGCCCAGTCCATGGGGCACCCTCAGAGGTCCATCGGCTGGGAGGACATCCTGGCCAAAGCCCAGAGCGACCCCAACTTTAAATGGAGCCATCCCTCGACCAGCTCTGCCAGTGGCCTGCTGGCCACCCTGGCCGTGTTCTACGCAGGGACCGATAAAACGAGGGGGCTCACTGCTGAGGATGCCCAGTCTCAGGCCACTCTGGATTACGTGGCAGCCATTGAAAAGACGGTACGCTACTATGGCGAGGGCGAATGGGCTGTGGTCCAACAGGTGTTGGAAAAGGGCCGCTCCTATCTGGATGCCTTCGTCTGCCAGGAACAGTTGGTCGTCTATTTCAACCAGAGGAGTGACGACAAGCTGGTGGCCATTTACCCCAAAGAGGGTTCTCTGTGGGAGGACCATCCCCTGGCCCTTTTGGAGACCCAGGACCTGACGGCTTACCAGCGGTTGGTCTTTAGCCGTTTTCGGGACTATTTGCTGTCGCCCGAGGCCCAGATGCTCGTCCTCTCCCACGGCTACCGCCCAGCCGATCTGAATATCTCTTTGGATGATCCGTCCTCGCCCATTACGGCGGCCAACGGTGTGGACCCGACAGAGCCCCAAACGGCCTTGCAGATCCCCAGTGCCAGCGTCATAGAGGTGGTGCGCAACGTGTGGTGGTACACCAAGCGCCACACCAACGTTTACCTGGTGGTGGATACCTCAGGCAGCATGGAGGGCCAGAAGCTGACAAGCGCTCAGGAGGCCCTGCTGATCTTTGTTGACCAGATCAAGGGCGACGCCGAACGGGTAGGCCTGGTCGAGTTCTCCAGCCGTGTCAACAACATCGTCGCTCTGGACGAACTGGGTCGCAACCGGGCGGAACTGATCGCCACCATTGACGCCCTGGAAGCCGAGGGCGACACAGCCCTGCTGGATGGTATCTATGCAGCTTATGTCCGCCTCCAGGAATTGAACGACACCGAGCGCATCAATGCCATCGTGGCCATGACCGATGGGCGGGAAAACAACTCCAATATCAGCTTGTGGCAGTTGACTGAGGAAATGAAGCGAGGTAATGAGGCGGGTGTTCCTGTGGTCGTCTTTTGCATCGCCTTCGGCAGCGACGCCGATTACAGCACCCTGGAGATCATCGCCCAGTCCACCGATGGCCAGGTGCGCGAGGGGGACCTGGAGACCATCCAGCAGTTGTACAAGATATTATCAACCTACTTTTGAGTACGATGAACCCAGAAATGGGGAGGAGTGTGCCTAAAAGAGTTCTTGACAGGCTCACGTGCCCCAGGTTCATGATCTCAATTAGACGATCTGCTCATTGCGGTTGAGATTCGAGAGGATGATTTATGGCCAAAAAGTTCCGAGATGAGCTGGAGCGACGAGCCTTCAGAGCCATGCTCTCCCACGCCTTCTTTCGCTGGGAAAGCGCCTTTACCATCGCTTTGACCATCATCTTGGTCTTTCTTTTTCCAAAGCCTTTCCCCTGGTGGCAAGGGTGGTACTGGCTCATCCTGGGGGCGGTGGCCGAGGCTCTGATCATCTGGACCAGCCTCAGCGACGTTGAGACGGGCCAGAAGGTAGTAGCCGAGATGTTCCGCCAAGAGTTCGACGTTCGAGCCCTGCGAGACAAGACGCTGCGGGAACGATTGGAGAAAGCCCTGGAGTATCGTCACCGCATTGACACCCTGATTCAGCACAGCGAGGCAGGGGTGTTGCGGGAGCACCTGCGCGATACCACGGCCGGTGTGACCGACTGGATAGCCAACATCTTTAACATCGCCCGGCGACTGGATGCGTATGGGGGCGACAAGATGATCGAGCAGGACATGCGTTCTGTGCCGCTGGCCGTCCAGAATTTCAAGAAGCGGCTGGAAATAGAGGATGACGAGGCGGTGCGGGCCCAGATGCGGGAGACCATCCGTAACAAAGAGGCCCAGTGGCAGAACCTGCAAAAATTGCAAAACACGATGGAGAAGGCCGAGTTCCAACTGGAGAACACCCTGGCCGCCCTGGGCACCCTTTACACCCAGCTTCAGCTCATCGGAGCCAAGGACGTGGACAGCGGGCGCACCCAGCGCTTACAGCAAGACATCACCGGGCAGATCGCGTCGTTGCAGGACATTGTCGAGGCCATGGATGAAGTCTATACAAGCCGGGGAGCTAGAAGAGGTTGATTGGACTGCTTCGCACGGCTTAAAAGTTCTTCTGTATAAAGAAAATAATCCTTTCAAAAAGTGCAATATGAGGTGGTGATGATGACAAGTAGAACTCGTGTGATTCTGATAGGTCTGTTAGTTTTGACGATTCTGTTTCTGTCGGCCTGTGGTCCATCGAAACCCAAAGGCGAGGTCATCGTCTACGTGGCTGCGCCACTGTCGGGTTTCCAGGCCAACGGCGGACAGACAGTGCTGGGCGGAGCCCACCTGATGGCTGCTCAACTCAACAAGGCTGGAGGTCTACTGGGCTACACTGTCAACGTGGTGGGCATGGATGACGAGTCGGATTCAGACGTGGCGGTGGAGGTGGCAGAGCAGATCAAGGCCGATCTCCAGGCAGGCAAAAAAGTCATTGGCGTGGTGGGCCACTACAACAGCGGCCAGACCCTGGCGGCCATGGAGGTTTACAAAGACCTGCCCCTCATCGTCATCACCCCCACGGCCAGTGAGATTTCCATCACCCAAAAAGGCTACACCAACTTTTTCCGCGTCAACGCCAACGACGTCGTCCAGGCACGGGTGGATGCCGAGTTTCTGGTGAGCGAGCTGGGAGTCCGGCGGGTGGCGGTAGTCTACAACGACGACCCCTATGGAATCGGGTTGGGCAAACTCATGGCCGAGAACCTCCGCAACCTGGGCGCTGAGGTGCCCGTTGAACTCCAGGTGGCAGTAGAGCAATCGAGCTTTGCTGAAGAAGTTGCCAAGATCGCAGAGGCGGATCCCGAGGCCATCTTCTACGGGGGGTACGAGATCGAAGCTCCCTACCTGCGGGCCGAGTTGGTCGAGGCTGGCCTCACCGTCCCCTTCCTGGCCAGCGATGGGGCTTTTCTTGCGGCTACCGTTGACGAGGCGGCCGGAACGGCCGAAGGAATCTATGTCAGCGCCTTCGGGCCGACTCCCGCGCAGGCTGTTGACAGAGATTGGATCAAGGGGTATCAGCAAGTCGAGTACCGCAACCCCGATACCTACAGCATCAACGGCTACAGCGCCTTGGCTGTGCTGGCTGAGGGGATCAAAAAAGCGGGTACGGTTGACGACGCAGCCAGAATAGCCGAGGCCATCCGTGGTCTGGATTTCGACACTCCTATCGGCCACATCGCCTACGATGCTCAGGGCGACCTGCGGGAACCCCAGATCTACATCTTCCAGGTACGGGGCGGAGAATTTGTACAGGTCTATCCACAATAGCCAAAATCCCGATTCCCTCATTTGGGTTATGAAGGACAACCATCGGCGTCGGTCTGCCGGTGGTTGTCCTTGTTAAATGGGCGCATCTATAAGTTAGGGAAGTTTGCTCTTGCCATGAAGCCATATTGCGAGAGTGAAAGCAAGTTGCCAACTTTTCCTAAACAGCCTGCACCCTTTTAGGATTTCAGAGAGGGATGAGAGATTGACCACTAGGCCAGTTTGTGCTAAAATGTGGGGCGCAGTAGAGAAAGGAGCTTTATGCTTGACCTGGGTATTGTCATCGTCAACTATAGAACGTGCAACCTGTTGCGAGAGTGTCTGCGATCAGTCTACGAGAGTCGAGGCGATTTCAGTTTCCAGGTTTGCGTCGTGGACAATTGCTCTCAAGACGGGAGTTGTGCCATGGTGGGGGAAGAGTTTCCCCAGGTGCGACTTATCGAGAGCGAGGTCAATGGCGGCTATGCCTACGCCAACAACCTGGGTCTGAGAGCCTTTAATTTTGTGCAGACCAGCGAATCGGTGCAACAGTGCCGTGAAAAGCTCTCAGAATCAACGCCCAGGTATGCCTTGCTGCTTAACCCTGACACTCTTTTGCCTCCCTCGACCCTGCAAGAGATGCTGGATTTCATGGAGGCACACCCCGAAGCCGGAGTTGCGGGCCCGCGACTGGTTCTGGCCGATGGCAGCCTCGATCTGGCCTGCCGACGCAGCTTCCCTTCGCCAGAGGTCGCTTTTTATCGTATGGTCGGCCTGAGCAAGCTCTTCCCCAAGAGCAGGCGTTTCGGGCGCTACAACCTGACTTGCCTCGACCCCGATGAAGTAACCGAGGTAGACTCAGTGATGGGAGCTTTCATGTTGGTGCGAGCCGAGGCTTTGGAGCATGTTGGGCTCCTGGACGAAAGTTTCTTCATGTATGGCGAGGACCTGGATTGGGCCTACCGCATCAAAAAAGCGGGCTGGAAGGTCTACTACAACCCTCAGGTGACGGTTTTACACTACAAGCGGGCAGCCAGCCGCCACAGTCGCAAGGCCAGTTACGAATTCTATCGGGCCATGCACATTTTCTATCGCAAGCATTACGCAGCTACGACGCCTTTCTGGCTGCACTGGCTGGTCTTGGGCGGCATTGTCCTGCGGGGAGGACTGGCCGTGCTGTTCAGTCGATTGTTCCAAGGCTCCAAAGATGAACAGTTCTCGGAGGCTGTGGGATGAAGCGAAAGATTAATTTGTTTCTTGCTGTCTCTCTGGTAGTCATTGATGGGTTGATGACGGCCCTGGCTTTCTTCCTGGCCTACTGGCTGCGGCTGTGGATCAACATCCCCTCGCCCCCTGTCAATATCCAGCCTTTTCACAATTACCTGGGTATGATGGCCGTCCAGGTGCTGACCATGCTCACAGTCTTTTTCTTCTCCAAGCTGTATCACCTGAAGCGAGGCATCTCGCGCTTGGATGAATTCTCCATCATTTTCGCTGCCTCTTCCATCGGCAACATCATGTCCATCGCTTTCACCTCACTGCTCTTTAAGAACAGTCCTCTCGAACTGGACTATTCGCGGGGCATGGTCGTCTACGCTTGGCTTTCCACTATCATCCTCGTCTTCCTGGGACGCGTCTCTCACAATGCCATCCGCTTCAGCCTGCGTTCGCGAGGTGTGGCCGCGGATAGAGTGCTCATTGTTGGCACGGGTGAAGTAGGGCAAATCGTACTGCACAAAATCCGGCATTCGCCGAGACTGGGCTACGAGGTGGTAGGTTTCATTGACAGTACTTCCGCCCAAAAGGAAGTGATGGGCATTCCTATCCTCGGCAGTGTTGACGGCATCCCCTCCATCATTGATGCCTACGAGATTGATGAAGTTATCATAGGTTTACCAGAGGCATCCCATCAGGAGATCCTGACCGTCATCTCTCGCTGTGAGAGGGAAAAAGTCAGCATCAAGGTATTCCCGGACGTCTTTCAGATCATGGCTTCGGAGGTCAGCATCGGCGACCTGGGTGGCCTTCCCCTCCTGACTATCAGAGATATCGCTCTCAGGGGCTGGAAACTTGCCTTAAAGCGAGCTGTGGACCTCATCGGCAGCGCTGTGGGCTTGGTAGTTCTTTCTCCCTTGCTGATGCTGGTTGCTCTCCTGGTCAAGCTGGATTCGCCCGGTGCAGCCTTTTACGCTCAGGAGCGCATGGGTTTGGACGCCAGACCTTTCTGGATGCTCAAGTTCAGGTCTATGTTGAAGGACGCCGAGTCTCAGACGGGCCCCGTTTGGGCCACCAAGGATGACCCACGGCGCACCAAGATAGGAGCCTTCATCCGCCATTTCTCCATTGATGAGCTACCCCAACTCATCAACGTACTTCTGGGTGAGATGAGTCTGGTGGGACCCCGGCCAGAGCGTCCTGTCTTTGTAGAGCAGTTTCGACAAAGCATCCCTCGCTACATGGATCGGCACCGGGAGAAGGCGGGCATGACCGGCTGGGCGCAGGTCAACGGTCTGCGTGGCGACACCTCCATTGCCGAGCGAACCAAGTACGACCTGTGGTACGTAGAGAACTGGTCTCTTTTCCTGGACTTTAAGATCATTCTGAGGACCTTCATTCGTGTCTTTGCCGATCGCAATGCTTCGTAAGGAGGCCCAACTCTTCGCCCCCGTTTTTCCCTGGTAGCAGGGAGCTGAGGCCGCCATGTTGCGCTGGTGCAGCCGTCTTTGGCGAAAGCAACCAAGCTCAAGGGCGAAACGATGAATTGCCAAATGGAGTCACTCACGAGTGTGGGTGGCTTTTTAATTCCCGAATATTGTAGATAGCCTGCGATTGTGATATAATTAAAGTCAGAATTCGCCCGGTGCTCAAGACAGAGGAGCGAAACATGTATACCAAAGAGGCAATGGCCGTCCGCAGCAAGATCATCGGCGTTCTGCTACGCAACGCCCGTATCAAGGCTGGAAAGAGCCAGAAGGATTGTGCTGCGGCGTTAGGTTGCTCACCCGATACAATCTCCCAGTTTGAGTATGGCCGTAAGTACATCACTTTGCCCCAGTTGGAGGTACTGGCCTATTTCTTCGGCTTGCCAATCACTTATTTCTGGGACAAGGATGCTGTCCTCGAAGAAGAGGAAATGGATCGGCCGGTTGACAAGATCATGACCATACGCCGTAAGATCATTGGCGTCTTGCTCCGCCAAGCCCGTCTCGGTGCTGGCAAGAACCAGAATCAATGTGCCGAGGCTCTCGGTTGCTCAGCGGGGAGGATATCCCAATACGAACGGGGGCAAAGGGACATCCCCTTACCTGAACTGGAAGCCCTGGCTGATTTCTTGAATGTGCCTATTACTCATTTCCTGGACGAACAGACGGCTCCCCTCAGTAGAGAGGCTCCAAAAGGGAGAGATATGGAGACATTTGCTGGGTTACCTCCGGACGTCGGGGATTTTGTCTCAAATCCGACAAACGTTCTCTATATCCGGATAGCCATGAAACTGAGCACCCTGTCTGTTGACGTCCTTCGCCAAATTGCTGAGACTTTGCTAGACATCACTTTCTGAACCGCTCACATCTGGCTGAGGCAGGCACAGCTTAGAAGATTGCAGGGAAAGCCAAATGAGCCAAGAACAATCCCTCGAGCAGCGAGCGGCAAGCTTGATACCTCTGGATCAGTTCGTCGAACTGGCCACCCATCGTGATCTGGAAGGGTTGCTGACCGATGCGCTGGCTTTAATGATACGGACTTTTGATGCCAAGGCTGGTTCTTTGATCTTTGCCAAGGTTCCTCCATTGCACATCAGGCAGGGCGAGTTTGATGAGGAAGCTGCTGAGCAAATCGCCCGTTGGGAGAAGATCATAGAAAACAGGATCAATTCGACCTGGGAAATACAAACACCTCGTCTATCACCCATCACCATACATCCTCCTCCGTCTGATAGCGGATTGACTCTGCTGACCATACCCCTTCTGAGTCAGGTAAAAGTCATCGGCTCCGTAAGCCTGATATTCGAGCCGGGCCAGGAGCTAGACAATTACCAGCATCAAGTCTTGACGCGCTTTGTGCGGGGCGTCAGCAACATGGCCCAACTCAGTGAGGAACTTGCGGTAACTCAGCAACGCTTGAGCCAATTGGGGTTGCTCTATCAGGTGGGGCAGGCCATGGCTTCAACTTTTGACCTGAATAAGCTGCTGAACGATACTTTGCAGTTAACCACCAGTGTGATTGATGCCGCCGCTTCAGTTCTGATGTTGATTGACGAGCCGTCAAACGAATTGGTCTTTGAGGTCACTCATGGGGTAGAAGAGGTTGTAGTGCCCCGTAAGAAAATTGGCCTGGATGAGGGGATAGCTGGCTGGGTAGCCACCCATGCTGAGCCGGTGATCGTCAATGATGTTAACAGAGACAGCCGTTTCAGCCAAGAGGCCGACGCACGCATCGGTTCCCTCACCAGGTCCATCGCTGCCGTGCCCCTGCAAATCAAGGGCAAGACTATCGGTATCCTGGAAGTGCTGAACAAATTCTCGACCGATGGCTTCGATGAGGAGGACCTGAGGTTGATGCTGACCCTGGCTACCCAAGCGGCTATTGCTATTGAGAATGCACGATTGTATCAAAGCTTACGGGAGGAACGTGACAGGATCATTCAGGTCCAGGAAGATGTGAGAAAGGAGCTGTCTCGCAAGCTGCACGACGGTACCGTCCAGCTTCTGGCAGCTATCGCCATGAATGTCGAGCACATTGGGCGTTTGTTGAAACTGAAACCAGAAGCTGTCTTCGCTGAACTCGACGCCCTGCGCAAACTGGTGCATCAGGCCACCCGTGAGGCACGCATAGTCCTCTTCGAATTGCGTCCTGTCATTTTGGAGAGCCAGGGGTTAGTACCCGCTTTGCGATCCTATGTCAACCAATTGGATAGCGACGAGTTCGCCGTCCACCTGGATGTCAGCAACTTCAGGCAGCAACTGGATCCCAAAGTGGCCGGTACCATCTTCTCTATCGTTCAGGAGGCTATCAACAATGTCAAAAAACATGCCCACGCCAGGAACGTGTGGCTCAACCTTGCTGTTGATAGGGACCAACTTGTTTTAGGTATCAAAGACGACGGCCAGGGCTTTGACGTGAAAGCCGTCGAGCGGGACTATGATCAGCGAGGTAGTTTTGGCTTGTTGAACATGCACGAACGGGCAGAGTTGATAGACGGGTTCTTGGCCATCGAATCCAGTCAAGTCGAGCCAGAGCGAGGCACTGTGGTCACGCTCAGGGTGCCATTGAAAGCTAGAGGACTGAGATGATTGAACCACAAGTATTGAAGGAAGAGGGCCTGTATCATTACCGACAGGGGGCTTTTGATGAGGCCATCGCTTGCTTTGTCGAGGCTCATTCGCTGTACCTCAAGAAGGAAGACCAGCATGGTACGGCCGAGGTGCTTAACAATCTGGGCGTCATTTACTACCAGCAGAAACGCTGGTCAGAGGCGGCTGAGGCCCTGGAAAAGGCTTACCAGGCCTTTATCGCCATGGAAGATAAAGACGGCCAGGCGCAGGCCTTGGGCAATCTGGGAGGTCTTTATAGAGCCAGCGGTCAGCTTGAGAAAGCGGCACGCCATTTCAAGGATGCCCTTCCTCTTTTCCACAAGTTAGGAGACAGCCAGGCTGAGAGCGTCACCTGGCGTGCCTTGAGTACCGTTCGCCTTCGTCAAAGGAAGTGGTTGGAGGCTGTCCTGGCCTATGACTCCAGCCTGACCTGTCTGAAACGACTCTCTCTGGGACAGCGCCTATTTCATCTTCTGTTGGGATGGCTGCTACATTTGCTCTCCGGAACCAGATAGCAAGAGGCCCTGAAGACTGTATCCCCTCCTAAAGCCAAAAAGGGCAGCATCCAGATCGATCTGGACGCTGCCCTTTTCCTTTTCCGCTCAGCGAGCTCTACATTTCCTCCGGGATCCTTTCATCTTCTAATTCGTCTTCGAATTCTTCATCAGAAAGGGAGGCTTCGTCAACCATAGATAGCTCAGCAGCATCCATGCTTTCCCATTTCTCGGCGCTGGCTGTGAGATTGTGTCTCTTCCTGTCCCGAAAGCCCGTTCCAGCCGGAATAAGCTTGCCGATAATCACGTTCTCCTTCAAGCCAAGCAACTGATCCACCTTGCCCTCGATAGCCGCATTGGCCAGAACATTGATGGTATGTTGGAAGGATGAAGCAGAGAGGAAACTTTCGGTGTTCAGGGCAGCCTTGGTTATTCCCAGCAAGACCGGCTGAGCTGTGGCTGGATGTTCATCGGTTGCAATCGCTTTAGCGTTAGCGTCGGCGAAAACCAGACGATCCACCAGTTCCCCCAGGAGGAAAGGAGTATCTCCCAGCGAGACCAGACGTACCTTTTTCAACATCTGGCGGATGATCATCTCGATGTGCTTGTCGTTAATGCTCACCCCTTGAGAACGATAGACTTTTTGTATCTCTTCCAGTAGATAGCTTTGGGTTGCCTCTCGTCCCAGGATGCGCAAGATTCGGTGCGGATTGCGAGAGCCCTCGGTCAGTTGCTGACCAGCTACTACCTTCTGGACATTTTCCACCAGCAACCGGGCGGATGATGGCACCTCATATTCCCGCTCCTCGCGCCGCTCGTAGCGTATCACGATTTCACGTTCCTCCCGCGAGACTTTACCTCCAGTCGTAGCCACTATCCCTTGCTCTCCACGGTTGGCTAGAGGAGTGCCAGCCTCTACCTCGTCACCGTCCTCCACCAAGATTTTCCAGTTGGCTTTGATGTCATATGTGTCCTTGCGACGATCGTAGTGTATCACGACTTGACGTTCCTTCCATGAGACTTTGCCTCCAGTCGTAGCCACTATCTGGCGCTTCCCATGGCTGGCCAGAGGAGTGCCAGCTTCTACCTCGTCGCCGTCTTCCACCAGGATTTTCCAGTTGGATTTGACTTCATATTTGTCCTCAAAGACCTCACTGGTAACGACCCTGATGCGGCGCAATCCATCCTCGTGGATGATCTCCACCACGCCATCAATGTCAGACATGATGGCTTCTCCTTTTGGATTGCGAGCCTCAAAGAGCTCCTGTACCCGGGGCAGGCCATGGGTGATGTCGGATGTACCGGCCACACCACCCGTGTGGAAAGTACGCAAAGTGAGCTGTGTACCCGGCTCACCGATAGATTGAGCGGCGATAATGCCCACCGCTTCTCCTATCTTGACCAGTTCACCTCGGGCTAGATCGCGGCCGTAGCACATGGCGCACACGCCGTGTCGAAGCTCACAAGCCAGAGATGAACGGACATAGACCTTTTCTATGCCTGCCTTTTCGATGGCTTGGGCTTGCTTTTCCTCGATCATCTGCCCTGCTTCCACGATGTTCTGTCCGTCGCCAGGGGCCACTACAGGAGCTGCTGCGATCCGCCCCACGATCCGTTGCGCCAGGCCCGCGTTGCCTCTGGACGCGTCCCATCCTTGAACCCAGATACCGGCTCGGGTGCCACAGTTCTGAGCATTGATGATCATATCCTGAGCTACATCTACCAGGCGTCGTGTCAGATAGCCTGCATCAGCCGTGCGCAGGGCTGTATCGGCCAGACCCTTACGAGCGCCGTGAGTGGAGATAAAGTACTCCAGGGCTGTCAGGCCCTCACGAAAGTTGGAACGGATAGGCAGAGCGATGATACGGCCTGAAGGATCGGCCATCAAACCACGCATGCCAGCCAACTGCCTGATGGGTTGGAAGCCCCCTTTGGTTGCTCCTGAGACGGCCATTGCCCGGATTGGACTGGTGGGGTCCAGGCTTTGGGCGACAGCCTCAGTTATCTCGTCAGTGGCCCTGGTCCAGAGCTCCACGGTCTTGACGTATTGTTCATCTTCGGTGATGAGACCGCGCCGATACTGATGCTCCACGGCGTTGACCTCCTCGGTCACCTGCTCCAGGATTTCTGCCTTGGCCTTGGGTACGGTAATATCGCTCACGGCAATAGTCAAACCCGATTGTGTGGCATACTTGAAGCCTATGTCCTTGACCTTGTCCACAAATTTGGCCGTTTCCATCGGTCCTAGTTGCTGATAGCACTGGGCTACCAGATCCTTGAGCTTGCTCTTGTCCATCGCTTCGTTGACAAAGCGCAATTCCTCTGGCAGGGCCTCATTGAAAAGGGCACGGCCGACTGTGGTCTCAATGGGCCGTGTGCGCCGCGTTGGCTTGCTGGTGACCTGATAGACCTTGATCCTGGCGTGAAGATCAACCTTGCCCAAATCATACGCCAGAGCCACCTCTTCCAAGTTGGCAAAGACCTTGCCTTCTCCCCGACAACCTTCTTGTTCCATAGTCAGATAGTAGCAGCCCAGTACCATATCTTTGGACGGACCGACTACGGGTTCTCCATTGGCCGGGAGCAAGAGGTTCGTCGTGGAGAGCATCAGTCTCTGCGCTTCCTCAATGGCCGTCTTGGAGAGGGGGATATGGACAGCCATCTGGTCTCCATCAAAGTCAGCGTTGAAAGCGGCGCAAACCAGGGGATGGATCTGAATCGCGTTGCCTTCCACCAGGATAGCCTCGAAAGCCTGGATGCCCAGGCGATGCAGGGTAGGAGCCCGGTTGAGAAGAACGGGCCGTTCCTTGATCACTTCCTCCAGGACTTCCCAGACCTCAGGCCGCGCCTGCTCCACGATGCGCTTGGCTCCCTTCACGTTGGCAGCATAATTGTACTCTACCAGCTTGCGGATGACAAAGGGCCGGAAGAGTTCCAGAGCCATCCCTTTGGGCAGGCCACATTGGTGCAGCTCCAGATGGGGTCCAATGACGATGACCGAACGACCGGAGTAGTCCACCCTCTTGCCCAGGAGATTGCGGCGGAAGCGCCCCTGTTTGCCTTTGAGCATATCCGACAGCGATTTGAGCTGTCGCCGGCCCCGGGCTGAGACTGCCTTGCCGCGGCGGCTGTTATCAATGAGAGAATCCACTGCTTCCTGGAGCATGCGTTTCTCGTTGCGCACGATGACATCAGGTGCCCCCAACTCTAACAGCCTTTTCAGCCTATTATTGCGGTTGATGACTCGTCTGTAGAGATCGTTAAGGTCCGATGTAGCAAAGCGTCCTCCATCCAACTGGACCATGGGTCTGAGGTCCGGGGGGATAACAGGCAGTAAGGTCAAGATCATCCATTCGGGTCGGTTACCTGACTTGCGGAAGGACTCCACCACTCGCAAACGTTTGGTAGCTTTCTTGCGGACTTGCTTGGAACGCGTGGTCTTGATCTCTACCCGCAATTCCTTGGCCATAGCGTTCAGGTCCATTTCCTTGAGGATATCGTAAAAGGCCTCAGCTCCCATCTTGGCCGAGAAAGTGTGACCCCATTTCTTCTCCAGTTCCCGGTAGCGAGACTCGGTCAGAAATTGTAACGAAGCCAGACCCATTACCTCGGTGCGGCTCGCCTCGGCTGCTGCCCTGAAAAGTTCTACTTGCTGGGCCAGCTTATCTTCATGGGCTTCGATCTCTTTATCATTGGCGTGGCGTAGTTGGTCTATCTGAGCCTCAATGAGGATCCGATTGTTCTCGTGCGCGGTCTCAATTTCAGCTTTGATTTCGCTCAGCCTGGACTGTACAACTTTATTCAGGAGAGCCAGGTGTTCGCGTCCCACCTCCTCTCCTTTCTCAACGATGGTCACTGACGAGGGAGAGAAAACCAGCGGACTACGGGCCTTCTTGCCCTGACTGTCCTCCATTTTGCCTTGCAGAGTCTGGGCCTCTTTCATGACCGACTCGATAGCTGAAGCCAACTGTTCATCCAACCCCCGGGCCGTGGCTTCTCGGGTCTCCTCCGCTTTCTCGATTTGCTCAGCCAAGTTTAACTTGATTTCGTCAATCTGCTCCTGGGTGGCTTTCTCCAGACGGATTTGCTCACGGGCCAGGTCCTCGTCGAGACGGCGCAGGGCTTTGCCGCGTGCCTCCTCGTCCACTTTAGTGATCACATACTGAGCGAAGTATAGGACACGGTCCAGATTCCGACGCGAGATGTCCAGGAGCAACCCCAGGTGACTGGGCACCCGGCGCGTGTACCAGATGTGAGCCACTGGCGCAGCCAGATCGATGTGCCCCATACGCTCCCGCCTGACTGAAGAGCGAGTGACTTCCACCCCACAGCGGTCACAAACGATGCCTTTGTAGCGGACCTGCTTGTACTTACCGCAGTAGCATTGCCAGTCTTTGGTCGGCCCAAAGATGGCCTCGCAGAACAGGCCGTCCTTCTCTGGCCTCAGGCGGCGGTAATTGATGGTCTCGGGCTTGGTCACCTCTCCGTGAGACCAGGTACGGATTTGTTCTGGCGATGCCAGACTGATACGAAGAGCGCTAAAATCCTTGATATTCAATCTATTACCTCCTGCTCAGCTTTCATTACCTGTGCTTCGCTGATGTATCTAAGAGTTGTTTCAACACTGCGATGGCCCAACAAATTGGCCACTGTGGCCACATCGCCGGTTTCTTCTAGCATAGATGTGGCAAAGGTATACCGCAATGTATGGGTGGAGACGCCTGTCAAGTCTGCTGCTTTGGTGTAAACGTTGACCAGCCTTTGTACCGTTCGTGCTGAAATCGAGTTGCCTTCCTGACTCAAGAACAGGTGCTTTCCGTTTGGCACAGGAGGGCGCACTTGCAGATACTCCTGCAAGGCCTGGCAAGCCGGGGCTTTAAGGGGAATGCACCGACCACCATTGCCTCCATTGCCCTTCACTATCAAGGTACCCCTGCCGTCTGTCAATTCGATGTCAGCTAACTGTAGCTCGGTCAACTCCCCGACTTTGATGCCTGTCTGGAGAAGCAACTGGATGATGGCATAGTCGCGCTTGACCAAGCTGGGCCTCCCTGTCTGGATTGCTTCTAGCAAGCGGGCGATTTCATTGGCGTCAAGGGCTCTACGCAAAGTTGGGGGGGCCTGGATCTGCCTTACATGAGCAGCCGGGTTGCTTTCCATCAGATTAGCTTGTTGGGCGAAATCGCAGAACTTGCGGACAGCCTGCAAATGACGGTTGACGGTAGCTGGCGACAGCCCTCGTCCCTCTCGTAGGTATTGGCAGTAGGCTCGGACGTCGCCGGTTGTCAAATTCGGGAGAGAGCAGCCCCGCCCGGATTCGACGCACCAGCGAGCGACCCCGCGCATATCGGCCAGGTAGTTGATGACAGTAGCCGGTGAGAGGCCCAACCTCACAAGATATTTTTCAAACCGACCGAGTAGGTTATCATCAGCATCTTTGACCATGCATCGTCCTTGTTCAATCAACAGCAAGTGGCAATTCGGCGCGCTCACCGGTGGCTTCATTGATAACTAGAAGCCTCCCTGTATCTTCACGCCGTAACTGCTCATTCGCGTTCAACAACTCGATTGCTTCTCGCCCAACATAAAGGCATAGTCTGCCACCGCGCCACACCCCGCCTGTGCACAGTAACCACCTTCAGGGCCAGCGAAACGCCCCGCGAAGCAGAGCGGCATGGTCGGCGGGTGGGTGTTTGCGGATGCGCATAGGCGTGATATTGGGATGCACGCCAACATGACCGATCAATTCTGTTGATAGGCGCGACGTTCCTGCAGCCATCTTGTCAACGATTGTTGACTCTCCTGAACGGCGTCCAGCCAATAGACCAGCAACACTCAGGTCTTCATCCAAATCTGGCCAGTGGATAATCGAGCCATCACCGATGATTTCAAAATTGTTGCGTTCCTCTGGTGTCCCATGCCACAGGCGGGGATACCATACCAAAGGCGCGATGATGGTGCGGCCATCCATCAAGTCAACGATTAGCGAGTCTTCGCTCCAACGCTCCAGTAGAGATAGTCGCGGTTCTCATTGACCAGTACAGCAATGCGGTTGAGTTCGTTCCGACTAAACCCGCCTGCCTTTTGCAACGTAACAGTCTGCCACCTCTTATAGGATGACCCACAATGGGATATGTGACTCTACCTCGAATACAGGTTAGAGCGCAAGACTTTAATGATCTCGGGAACCGCCTCCTCGACAGTTTCCTGTTTTTCCTCATCATCCTCGAAACGGTCGAGGACGACCTGTTTGTCCAGATCCAGGCGAAGGCCGTAGGTTTGTTCTACACCATCCAGTGAGTACCGGATCAGAGCAGAGGGAATGCGGCGATGACCCTCGGGCACTTCAGCACGAAGAAACTCAATTGAAGCACCGCCTTTAACACGGCCCTTGAGGTCAATTGAAATCATGCCTTGCCGATCAGGAACGACCTCGCCCTCATCCCTAACACGTTTAACACGTCCCTTTGGTTTAAAAGCAGCTTGCATGGAGTCCTCCTATTCTTCTATGGGCCACTTCCACACTTCGTAACGGTTCCGTACACAGGTCGCCGGTATGTTACCTACAGCAAGAATCTCCGCATCCCGCAGCACCCGCACAAGAGTCTCTAGCTCAATGGTGAGCCTGGGGATAGGGGCCCCTGGTGGTGGTTGTGGGCGGAGAGGCTTTAGAAACTCCCCCATCTCCGTGGGGTTCACAAGCCCTAGGATGAAATCCGGAAGCCCATCGTGCTGATAGCACACTAAATCGAGGGGTTCCGGCGCTGCCACGGCTACTTCCTTGACCGGATCGAGGAGCTGGAGTCCGGGAGGCAATGGCTTGTTGATCTCTATTTCATAGACGTATCCAGGATTGGTCTCTGTCGCCGGGTTGCGACCAAAGAGTGCGTACCAGTAAGCAACTCCGTATGATCGGGTTAGGGAGATATAGGGACTATTGACATCTGCTCTCGCAATGTGCTCCATCAAACGCTCAATACTGTGAACGGCTCCCGGCTTCTTTGGAGTGAAGCCGTTCAGACGCGCGTCGTTCTCATGCCAGTACGTACCTATACCAGCTCCCCGGTAGAATATGGGCATAAGCATTTCCTCCTTGTTGACCGGCGATCCACGAATATGTCTACGTATCCGAAGTTTTTGCTCTGGACTTACGCCCTCTCGACCGACGCGCATAGCCCCAGTCGGGTAAGAAATATTATACGCAATAATTATACGCTATCTTCGATGCTTTGTCAAGAATCTACCCTTCGCCCACCATCATTCTGAGATAGGCTTCTATGAAATCGTACAGGTGGCCGTCGAGCACGGCCTCGGTGTTGGCCGTCTCGTGGCCGGTGCGCAGGTCTTTAACCATACGATAGGGCTGCAAGACGTAGGAGCGAATCTGGTTGCCCCAGCCAGCTTCCACATGTTTGCCTTTGAGTCGAGACCGCTCTTTCTCTTGTTCCTCTAGCTCCAGATCGTAGAGACGCCCACGCAAGATCTTCATGGCCACCTCGCGGTTCCGGCTCTGGGAACGCTCGTTTTGACAGGCGACCACGATTTCTGTGGGCAGGTGGGTGATGCGCACAGCGGTAGCGTTTTTCTGCATGTGCTGGCCGCCAGGACCAGAGGAGCGGTAAACTTCGATCTTGAGGTCGCTGGGGTCAATGTCCACTTCGATGTCTTCAGTGAGATCAGGCCACACCTCCACCAGGGCGAAGGAAGTATGGCGACGGTGGGAAAAGTCGAAGGGAGAAAGGCGCACCAGCCGGTGAACCCCGCGTTCTGCCTTGAGGTAGCCATAGGCATAAGGTCCAGACACTTCGACGGTAACGGTTTTTAACCCCGCTTCCTCGCCCGCCAGAGAATCCAGGATTTCGGCCTTGAAACCCTGGCTCTCGGCCCAGCGCAAGTACATGCGCAACAGCATCTCGGTCCAGTCCTGGGCCTCGGTACCCCCAGCGCCGGCGTGAACAGCCAGAATGGCGTCGTTTTGGTCGTATTTGCCCGAGAGGAGGAGTCGGAACTCCAGGCGGCTCAACTCGGCCTCCACTTTTTCCGTCTCGGCGGTGATTTCGTCCAGCATGGTTTCATCGTCGTCGGTGGCGGCCAATTCCAACAGGCCTTGCAGGTCCGACACGCGGCTGGCCAACTCTCTCCAGACGTCCACCTCCTCTCGCAGCGAAGCCAACTGTTGCATAGTGGCCTGAGCCGTCTCCGGCTCATCCCAGAAACCGGCTGCGGCCGATTCCTTCTCTAGTTTGGTGATCTCTTCCTCTTTTTCAGCCAAGTCAAAGGTGCACCTGTATTTCATTGATTTGAGTATTCAATTCATCTAACCGATCTTTTAATTCTTCCATCTTTCTTTCTCCTGCTATTCAAACAACCCCTCCACAAATGCCTCCGCGTCGAACTCGGCCAGGTCATCCAGTCCCTCCCCGGTGCCAATCCAGCGGATAGGTACACCCAGCTCTTTGGCGATGGCGAAAACGATGCCCCCTTTGGCTGTGCCGTCCAGCTTGGCCAGAAAGATGCCTGTGATGTCAACGGCCTCCTTAAAATGCTGGGCTTGGGCCAGAGCGTTCTGCCCGGTGGTAGCGTCCAGGACCAGGAGGGTTTCGTGGGGAGCGCGGTGCACGTTTTTGGCCGCTACACCCCGCACTTTTTTCAACTCCTGCATCAAGTTATATTTAGTGTGCAGACGACCAGCCGTGTCAATGATGAGCACGTCGGTCCCACGAGAATGGCTGGCCTGGATGGCATCATAGACCACTGCGCCTGGGTCGGCCTGGGGCTGGTGGGCGATGACGTCAACGCCCACCCGTTTCCCCCAGATCTTGAGCTGGTCAATGGCTGCGGCACGAAAGGTATCGGCTGCCCCCAGGATCACCTTCCTCCCCTGATCCTTGTAATACTTGGCCAGTTTGGCGATGCTGGTGGTCTTTCCGGAGCCGTTCACTCCCACGATCAGGATGACGGTCAACAAGGGGGGGGCCTCGATAGGATCCCGAACCTTGCTGTTCAAAATGTCAATCAATTCCCTTTTGAGAATCTCCTTCACTGCCTCGGCATCGCGTATGCTGACCCCACTGACCTGTTCTTGCAGCCTCTCCACGAGCTCAACGGTGGTTTTAACTCCCACGTCGGCCTGGATGAGCAATTCCTCCAACTCTTCCCACAGATCATCGGTGACTTCGCTCACGCCCAGCAGTTCTGTGACCCGTCCGAAAAAAGAGCGACGCGTGCGGCTCAGACTCTGGCTGATCTTTTTCGACCGTCCCAACACTTGGCTAACCTCTCTAGAAATGTTCAAACACTAATTATACCATAGAGTTCTGACAAAAGCAAATAGAGGTTGCAAGTTCTGTCTCGATGTTTCAGCGCAAGAAAACGATGGTTTCACCCGGGCCGGGCGTTTTCTCTCGGCTCACCTGAAACAGGATCCAATAGAGTGGAATGAGTATCAAGGGCGTAAATAGGTCTATGACATCCCCGGTTTTCATTAGTGGGTAAGGGCCGAACTGCTTGTTGAGGAAAGCGGGAGAAATAATCAAGACAGCGAAGGTGATGGAAAAGACCAAGGTAAGACGAGATAATCGGTTCACAGTTCACCTCCTGACGATGAAGATAGAGGGATGCTCCTATGGATAGGAGCATCCCTTCATTCATTGATTTTGGTAGCGCTCAGTTCAAGGGACGGTTGGGACGCAATGTCCCTGGACACCGCCCCGTGGTCAGATGGGCTACACTCTTCACTTGAGGCCGACCATCTCCAATCTTCCTCGGAGACTCATCCCCTTAGTATCCCCCAATGCTGAGTGGCTGAATCCACGTCTGCCCTGCTACGACTTCAATGTCCCAGCGCCCTTCGGCCCCCCCCGTTTTTAGGACAGCCGGGTAGCGCCCTGGGTCCAGTTGAGGGCAGAGGCAACCTGGTGTGTCGCCTACCTTGGGCGGAACCTCGTAGAAATTGGGGCCCACGTCCACTTGCACGGTTTCGCCTATGTGGTTTTCGAACCAGATCTGCCCTTTGCCCGCTTGCAGTGGCTGGCAGCAGGGGCCCGTTGAGGGTGGCTGAGCAAGGATGGCACGCATTTGTTGGATGTCACCCTCCACCTGGGCGCGGTTATCGGCACCAGGCTCCAACTGCAAGTATTTCTCCAGGGCTGCGATCGCTTGTTCGAACTCCCCCTTGCGGACATGGCTGTAGCCCAATCCCAAGTAAGCCTCGCCAAACTCTGGGTCTAGTCGGGCGGCTTCCTGGAACTCGGCGATGGCCTCGTCCCACTTTTCCTGTTGGAAGTAATCGAATCCCTTCTCAAAATGCTCCTTGGCAGGGGAAGCGACCGGGGCGGGAGTGGGGGGCGGTGGTGGGGGTGGGGGTGCAGGGGTATCGGTTGGAGGCGCCGGCGGAGCGGTGGCCTCAACCGGTGTGGCTTCAAAGCTCTCAAAGGCTGTCAGAAAGATCTCTTCAACGCTATCGTAGTCGGGAGTGAGCACCACCAGCGCATAGAGTGTTTGTCCCAGCTGCGACAGGACGAAACCGCCTTCGCCATCGTCAAGCGTATCAGAGGTATAGTCAAAGGTGACCAAGAACATGTCGTCTTCTCTTTCTATCTGCAGGCCTTCGTAGGATGAAATGAGGCCCTCTTCAACCAAGGTGTCGTCCAGTATGGACTGGGCGATGGTCTCCACTGAGGTTGAATCGAGGGAAGTCTCAACATCACCGAAAACGACCATGATCAAGGAATCGTCAGCGACAAAGGCAAACCCGTCTTCTTCTTCAACGTATTCACTGCCCTCGGGTATGTCTACGCTGAAAGCGCCGGAGGGATGCTCGTAAGTGACAAACTCTAGCTCTGCCTCCTCTGGCGTGGCAGTGGGTTCTGGCATGGGTGTCGGTTCTGTCGTCGGCGTGGCGGTGGGCTCGGGTGTAGCTGTTGGCTTTGCCGTCGGCGTGGCGGTAGGCTCGGGGGGAGCCTCGGTGGGCCCTTGGCCACAAGCAACCAAGAGACTCAAGATAATACCAAGAATCATCAAAACTCGTAAACTGCGTGCGATTTGATTAAACAGATTAGACATGATACATCTCCTTTCACGTTTTGGGTCTTTCCAAAGTATAACATTGAAGGTTGCTCTTGTCAAACCATGCATTTCAGTAAAAGACGAACCTCTCGATCACCTCGATCACACCCTCTTCGTCTACAGAAGGGGCGATATAGTCGGCGGCAGTCTTCAGTGCTGGGCTGGCGTTGCCCATGGCCACCCCCAGACCGGCCCGCTCCACCAATTCCAGGTCGTTGTCGTTGTCGCCAATACCGATGGTCTCTTCCAGAGAGAGGCCCAAGTGGTCGGCCAGGTAGGCCAGGGCGTGCCCCTTGGAGACGTCCAGAGGGATGCCTTCCACGAAGCGGGGATAGGACCTCACAAACCGCATCTGTCCAGTGAAAAGCGCCCCCAATTCTGCTATCAGTGGCTTGGTGGCCCCATCGTCGGAGAGGATGATGATGAACTTCATGGGATTGCGATCCAAAAAGGCCAACATATCGCCGACAGGATAGACGGCTGCCTTTGTGATTCTGGTATAGTACCTGGCTTCGGGGGTCATGCGCTCCACGTAGGCGCGGCCATCCAGGTAGACGTTGAGATGCAACCCCCTCTGCCGGGTGAAGCGGATGATCTCTTGCGCCAACGGCAGGGGCACAGATTGCTCGTAGATCACCTGCCCACTCAAATGGTCCTTGACAAGCCCGCCCTGGTAACAAATGAGAGGTGCATTGACTCCCAGTTCCTGCGCGAAAGGGAGAGTTGAGCCAAAAGCGCGTCCTGTGGCTATGGTGAACCTGCATTTCTCCATAGCTCGACGCACAGCGTCTTTCACTTTGGGTGAGATGATGAAATCCTCGCCTATCAGCGTGCCGTCCAGATCAGCAGCTAGCAGCTTGTATTTCAATGACCACCATCCTGTCCAGCCCGGCATAGTCCTGGACGACCTCAACCCTGGCTGTCGAAAAGTGCGGTGTCCTGAGCCCCGCCAAAGGATTGTCAAAGGAATGCCTGGCTAAATCGGTC
>Ga0180438_10003517_pt1 | contig 23607 bp, 52 predicted proteins | sample SS_ome_12_FD_132455 | JGI IMG/M metagenome (GOLD analysis project Ga0180438, IMG submission 132455) | Hypersaline lake sediment archaeal communities from the Salton Sea, California, USA - SS_3_D_2 metaG | ecosystem: Environmental > Aquatic > Non-marine Saline and Alkaline > Hypersaline >...
AGTATTAGTGCTTGCGCTACCCCCTGGCCCGCCGCCCGCCGCGTGGTATATGTCTGCGCCAGCATCGAGCATACAATAACCACCAGACCCATAAGCTGCGGTTGGTGCTATTGCACGGTGATAATCATCAGCAGCACGAATACATACGCCAAAAATTGTATATTCAGTGCCGTAATTTGGCCTAACTCTAAAGTTTTCAAATACGTCATTGCTAAACCCGGTCGCCCCATACCCCATTCCTGACCGCGATCTAAGATTTAACGGGTCTTCTTCATAAGAAGGCTCGTCTGTATAAGACGGTTGATTAGTTACACCGGTGTTTGTCGCACTTGCGTTAAAATCAGCACCCGACCCGGTGATTGATTTTATTTCTGGACCGTCGCCAAAGATCCAAAAGTCCGCGACCATCGAACCAAACGCATTGTTGCGGTTGACTTCGGCTGTGCCCGGGTTTGGTTTTTCTACGGGAGCAGTAGGCCAGCCCCTCGCCGCCTTAGCCAGTGGCGTATTAGCCGGAATAAAATACTGACTTGTCTCTGCTGCGGTACCTATCAGGAGTGGTGAGTCGTTGGCGGGTTGGAGGCTTGAATTAAATGGCGCCCTAAACAGTTCGGCGTGTTCAGCCTCAGATAGCGGTACTCCCCACCCCGCAGCAAAATACACGCTTTGAACATTTGTTGTTACATTATCGTTTTGCAGGTCGCCATTAATGTAAATATTATCGCAAGATACAGTATCTTTTGAGTGTGCTGCAGAATCTACTAGAACCCCGTCAACATAACCGTAAACTGTGGTGGCATCCCATGACATCGCAAAAAGGTGCCATTCACCTGTCGGGATATTACCAAGCACCGCATTATAATTTGAGCCGCCTCCTCTATATCTGGCATACATATCGCCGGTGATGTTGCGAAATCCTATAAAATCTGTGCCATCGCAAGCAATGCCGAAAAAGTCTTCGCCGCTAGATGTTGTTGTTATCTTTGTATAAAAAGCAATCGTGCCAGATGTCGGCGTCGGAGGGTTTGGCCCGTTGAGTGCCGATGACAGATCAGCATAATCTGACGAGTACACTAGTGCGGTCGAATTTGCTTTTTCTACATGATCGACTCCGACCGTGCCGTTGATCGTAAAGTCTTTGCCGGTGTAATTCTGTATTGAATTGCGACCACGAAACTGGCTGGCAAAGAAAGACAGTTTTGCGCCAAGTTTTCCACCTGGGATCAAGGCACATGCTGGCCTTTCTAGCGGATTGCTGGGCCAGCCCCTCGCCGCACGGGCGAGGGGAAAATCTGGTAGTAAACGTACAGGTGATGCCATTTTACTAAATACCTTTTGCTGTTCTAGACCTCACTCTCATACTAAAAGTGGCCGATGAGGCACTATTATTTTGTACTTTAAATTTATCGGTATTATGGATATTCGATACATTTAAAATATAAAGGGCTGCTGACGCGGCCTCAACTACAAAACTACCTAAGTAGTGAGGAGGCCCACTTGTGTAATCATCAGGAGAAACAGCTTCGTTAGTTCCATCACTAGGAATACGGTATAGATCTATTGTCTCTCCGTCGGTAAAAGTTTCTGACGTAACTAATAATTGAAAGTCTAGCAGAGGATAATCTTTTTCATTACCTGTAGTAAGTACAGAGTTAAGTGCACTACTATCAGCACTCCACGCTCCGGTACCTACAGCTGCTGACGAAATTATTTGTGTATATGCAGAAGCTGTATTAATTGTTTCACCTGCCATTATTAACTCCCGTAAAGTGCATCTACTGCAGCGTCAACATTTGTTTGAATCGCAGCATCGCCTGCTGCTAGAATAGTAGCTATATCCTGTGCTTGATTTTTAGCTACTATGTAGTATACTAAAGTAAGAGCAGTAGTACCAGGACTTATGATAGCTCCCTTCGCCCAGTCTAATAAAGTAGCTGGTGGAGTAGTGGAATCAATAACAGCAGCTGCCTTGACTGTAACTGCTACCTTTACTTTATCTACTAGTCCAGACCATGATGCGTCGTTGCTAATATTTGCTAATTCTTGATATGTTGCCATTTATTGTCTCCTAAATTATGGTGTTAGTGTTTCTGTGAAACATCCACTAGCATTAGCATCTACGTCAAAGTCAGAAGAAGTAGAAGATACGTTTGCACTTCCACCATCATTTAAATCGTAGTAGCCTACAATAAGATCACCAGCTACTAATGTACCATTAGAGTCTGCATCTCTTACGAAGTAACAATATCTTGCACTTATTGTAACAGCATCTCCAAAGTTTATTAGTGCGTGATCAAGTTTAAAGTTTCTACTAGAAACCTCGGACCAAGTAAGTCCGGTTATAAGTTGTGATGAATAATCACCATCAGCACATTCATTTGCGCTAATATCTGAGTATATGTCGTCATTTACCACACTTGGTGTGTGTGCGTTATCTACTAACACTGCGCGAATTGCATCGTTTTCTAGATCTATTGTACCTTTTCTAGTTGCAAGGTAGCCAGGATCTGTAAAAGTGAACGCTGATACAGCCATTTATTTGTCTCCTTAATATGTAACTTCTTCTTCAAAAGATACAACTCCTCGGGTAAGTTTAGTAACATCACCCAAGGAGTCCTCTAGTTCTAAATCGTATACTGCTGTACCTTTATGTGTAATAGCGGTAGTATCTTCATCGGATATATATAAATCAATTTGTCCGGCACCAGCAGTTATAGCAATTCTACCATTTTCTGTTGTTAGTTCTACTATTATAGAACTAGCCGAGGCGGAAGAGCGAATCTGCATTCTGGCTGTAAATCCAGTTAGGTCAATGGGATTTTTACTAGCATCTTTCATATAAAGACGATGCTTGAATGTAGCTCCCTTTTCTATTTTTAAATCCAACTTGCCGGCTGCCATATGAAATTAACTCCCAAATTTTTTATAAATATATTTTCATTTTCTAAATTGTAGCATACTTTTTCCCAGATGTCAACAATTTTTTTCAATTTTTGCTGTGGGGGTTGTGTTCGTGCCCCTTTAATAAATCTTCCATCCTAAGATTTAATATTCGTAACTGGATTCTATTTTCCTCCAGTTGTTTAGACATTCTATCTTCACCGACTTCGCAAGCCTCTATATCCTTTTTCACTTCAGTAAACTTTTGCTCTAAGACCTGCATGTTTGCATATAAAATAATCGCACCAATAATGCCAGCTTCGACAAGTCTAGTAATTACTACACCCACTCCGCCGACACCTTCGGGTGACTTTATTACAGCGGCACTTAAAAAAGGAATATAGGGCAAAACATGAACTAGTAAAGCTTTAAGTTCTAGCATGACATAATGCTCCTACATTATTTGCAACTATAAGTGCGTATACAAGTACAACGATTATTGTGATATTAATAGGATAGATAAATACTGTAAACATGAATCCTGTTACAGATGAAACTTTAAATAGTAATAATCCTTTTTTACCATATTTTCTGTATATTTTATATACTAATGGATTGATCTCTTTTAAGTCCCTATTAAGTGCTCGGAGCGTAGTTATAACATCCAAGTAGTTCAGAATCACAAAAAGTATTATAAGAAGTGCCTCTAGCATTATACCACTCTTTTAAGTCTAGAGTATATTTTAGTGGTTTCCAGGGACATTCGTCACTTAAATATATCTTACCGTCGTAATATGAAACGAAATAATCGTTTACTTGTACTACAAAAAATTTTTCATTAAAATCATTAACAAACCAAATAACCGGTTTGTAGCCATTTCTTTTAAGTTGCCAAAAAAGAAATGAACAAAATTGACTTGTACCTCCGCTTACTCTATCTTTGAGTGCTAACTCTTTTCTTACATCATTTATATGGAGGTCATCAGACTCCATACCCGGAACAAACTCAAACTTTCTATCACAAAACTCTGCGATAGCTCGTAAATAGGATAAAGTCATAAGGTTTCCATGTTATAAGCATGAGAATAAAGGGCATAACGTATAGCGTCTGCCATGTGTTGAAAACCATTATTTTTAGCTTTTTCTTTAATTAGCCCTTCTCGGTCATCCCACACATAATTATCTAAAGAAGCAATAACATCTTTACAAGATTCATCAACTAGTAGTCTATCGTGTTCAACAATAGAAGCTACATAACCAATTCCATCTAGTATAGACTTATTAGCGTTAATAGTTGAGATGTCAAAATTCATAGCGAAGTCAAACTTCGTCTGCTGAGCCGCAGAATCAATATAAATAAAATCAATTTCCCATTTATCCACTAGTTTCTGTATTTTCTTAGCATGTGCTGCAGTAGTCTTACCACTAGCTTGATACTCATCAACTATGTAAAACTTTTCGCCATCGGTGATAGCTACAACAAAAGCAGTAGCATCTCTAAAGCCGATATCCATGCCAGCAATTACATCCCATTTATTTATTCTATCAAGGTCTATCTTAACAACACATTCATTACTGAAGTCCCAGATCTTACCTTGTAGAACAACAAAGTCAGCTTCATACTCTTGTTTAAACTCAGCAGAACTCATAGAGTTTTTAGCTTTTTGAATATCTTTTTCTACAGCACGAGGATTTTCTTTCCAATCAGAGTGAATTGATACCCACTCGTCATCTTCTCCCCACCCACGCATAAAGAACTCCCAAAACCAGTTCTTACCACGGGGAGTACTAATAAAGATAGCTTTTGAATTTAGTTTGTCTAGAGTAGGACGTAGCTGAATTTGAAACGCATCTTTACCCTTATCGTCAAGGGCAGCTTCGTCAAATAGAATTAAGTCATATGATCTACCAACTACGGAATCAGCTTGTCCCACAGAGCCCATTCGTATAGTAGATCCATTTTCTAGTTCTAGTATCTTATCTTTAGCATTTGATCGAGTTAACTCAATTTCAAACTTATTCAGCAGCTGACGCTGCAATTCCCAACTAATAGTGCTAAGACTATAATTAGGTGCCATAATAAGTATATTAGTACCAGGCACAAATGCCACAAGTTGCGCAATCACATTCGAAATAAAAGTTTTGCCAGTACGACGACTAAGGGCCGCGACAACAAATCTATACTTAGGATTATTGATTGCATTAATGAGCGCTATTTGTGGCGGAATAGCCTCAATAGGATTACCTTGAGGATCTTTTAGTAACTTAAGGTAATTTTCTATGGGTAGCTTAATAAAACGTTCTGATACAGGAAATTCTAAAATCTCATCTGCAGGAACGTCATCTCTTGATATTTTCAACATATCCGTATCTTCTATAGTTATTTATATCTTTTTTATATTGATTATATCTATACCATCCAAACCATCGCACCAAGTAGTATGCAGGTACTGCTTTCCACGCAGGTACGTCATGATCTTTCATAATTTTATAGAAAAGTAGATCTGCTTCCTTTCTAGGAAGATAGTGTGTATGATATAACATATCATGAAAGATTGCTCCAATTGCCCAGCGTCCGGTAGGAGAGGCAACTAATCGCAGCAACCATGGTAAACTTACTAAATCTGTTGGAAATCCCTTGTAGACTCCTACTTGATGTTCCCAACCTAAAAATTCTACATCTTGTTCTAATCTGTAGACTTGTCGCCCTTTTTCGAACTGGCCATATAGAATAGTGACCAAAAGATTCATTTATCCTCCTTTTACAATTTGTTCAATTAAACTACCTAAGTTTCCTTCTCCATAGTTGTTTACTTGTACATTATTTTGTGTTCCCGGAGCTGATTCTTTTGCAATTTTAGCATGGTCCATTTGAATTTTATGCATAAGAGTAAGTATATCCACAAGGTCTTTTCCTGAGTATACTCCAGTTTCTTCTGCTTCTTCAAGTTTACTATTAATTACATCTTCAAGAATTCCGCTTAATTTAAAGCGATTCATATATCCTTGTTCCATAAAGATAGTATCCATAAATCTCTTTACTTCGCGCTGATTTAAGTATCCAGTTGCTTCTTCGCGGGAAATACCTAAAGTATTCGCTGCTTCATCTACATTAAGGCAACTTAAATAGGTTTGCACAAAATCAAGAGCCTCCGGATTTAATTTGTAAGTATCATCGGGGTTTGTTAGTGCAGTTGTCATAAATATTCCTCCATTCTCATATTATAACACCAACTTTTGTAAATGTCAAGAGATTTTTTTGGTTTTGGGTATGGCAGCCCTATTATTGCACCATAATTGATTGAAATTTTTTGTGATGGTTTACGTGAGGAGGGGTCAGGCTAGTCCGTAGGAAGAAAAGTCTGATAACCGCCCCTGGCACGCTTCTTGCTAAGCAAGAGCTGTGCCAACCGGCTTGGCACGATTCTTGCATAAGCAAAGATCATACCACCTGGCTAATTACAAATTCTTTTTGTTTTGGATTTGTATAAGCCTGGCTTATGTGGCTATAAAAAACTTTGACTTGAATCTCTCGACCGAATGACCTATAATATATTCACAGGTTAGGGAAAGGCCCGAACCAATCAACCGATCTAAGGAGATCTGGATATGGCTAAGACTGTGAACTATACCCCTGAGATGACCAAGGAAATCATCGCTGCCTATGAGGCGGCTGAGGGCTACGATGCCCGCTCCGAGGTGATCGCAAACATGGCTACGAAATTCGGCAAAAGCGTTGCTTCGGTCCGGCAGAAGCTGAGCCGTGAGGGTGTGTATCAGAAGAAGGAATACACCAACAAGCAAGGCGAGAAAGCCGAAAGCAAGGCTCACATTGTGGGCGAGATTGCTGCCCTGCTGGGCATGGAAGCGGAGCAGGTTGAATCGCTGGAGAAAGCGACCAAGCCGGTACTGCTGAAGGTGCGGGAAGCTCTTTCGCAGGATGCTGACTAGACCTTGACAAGGGGCAGGGATGCCCCTATACTTAAACCATAGACAAGGGAGAAGCAAGCATGACTAGCAGAAGCGAATACTGGGCAAACTATCAGATGGGCGTGGCTAACAAAGAAGCTCCCCTGATGGAAGCGCATGCCAAAACGCAAGCTGCTGCCCGTAAGATCAGGCAGGAACGTGCGAAGAAAGAAGGCAGGAAAGATTGGTGGAGGGCGTGATGTTCGAATTCATTTTGTTGATTGCATTGCTGGCCATGTCGGGCTGGTCAACGGAAACCGATTAACCATAGCCAGGCGCAGGGTAGGAACCTGCTGCCTAGCGGCGCCGTAGCGGCGTAATGCGAATCATTATGATTAGCGTTACAGGCGCCGTCGGGGCAAGACGCTACTACAATTATAACACGGGCCTGGCGGTGAAATCAAATCGTTTAATTCTCAAAAATAGCTTGACATTTTGCGGCAGGGGTCTATAATTAAATCATAGGCAAACGGAACGAGAGACAAGAAAATGATCGACTGGAACCTGATTCGCAACGCTACTATCGTAGGCTTCACTATCGTGATGCTGCTCACCATCGCAATCGTCTAAGGGAGAATAAAATGAGCTTTGACCAATGGATGATAATCGTTGACCATCTGCTCCGCGAGCGTTTCGGCGGCATGGATTCCGGAGATCTGCCGGACTGGTGCTGGTGGGATCTTTGGGATTCCGAGCTAACCCCGCGCGAGGCTGTCGCGGATTATTTGGAAGGCGAAGGATTTTTTGCCTAAACCCCTTGACAAGGGCAACGGACTGCCCTATACTTAAAGCATAGGGAAACGGAACGGAGAAAGCAAAATGCCACGGGTTAGCCACTACGAAATTACTACCGAACGCGGAACCTTTCTTGATTGGGCTACCGACAAGAAAGAAGCTAAAAAGCGTGCTGCCGAGGTTTGCAGGAAATTCGGCCAGACTGTCGGGCATAGCATCATTAAAATTCGGAGGATTCGATGATCGAATATATCATCTGCAAAGGCGAGAACGGGCTAGGATGGCCCATCGCCGTTAAATTCTTTCGCAGCCGCAGCCAGGCGCTGCGCTGGATTCTTGAACACGGCCGGCAAGGCTACTATATCGAGGAAATTAATTATGGCTAATTATTTCACCCTTACCCCGAAAGGCGCAAGCGATCCGGCTACCTTTCAATCAATCGACGACAACATGCGCGAGGCTTTCGGCGCTCCGCCCGATGCGGTACATTGGTTTCATGATTGGTACGATGTGATCGGGCTAGGCTTGGCGATGGGCTATAGCTGGGACAAGCTGCGCGATCGGATCCTGCACGATGATCCGCTGGGAATTAGGATCTGCAATTGGCTCGAATCGCACTATGATGCGGATAGCTGGGCAAGCTATCGCTAACGGAGCAGCCGATGATAATGATAATCATTATCATCTGGCCGCGCCGATTATACCACAGCCGCCTGGCGAAATCAAATCTTTTAATTCACAAAAATAGCTTGACATTTTGGGGCAAGGGTCTATAATATAAGCATGAAAGGAGAAAATTGCATGATTAAAAAGATTCACGTTTATGATCTTGACGGGACTGTAATTTCTAGCTCCCATCGTTACCGGACTGTGCCCGGCGAAATGAGAATTGATCTCAAACACTGGCGCGAGAATGACATTCCCGAACAGATCGCAAAAGACTCGCTTTTGCCCCATGCTGCACAATATAAGCAAGATATTATGGACCCGGAAACCTTGGTCGTAATTGCTACCGCGCGCGCTTGTGTCAAGGGTGACGCAAACTGGCAATTTGTCGAAAAGCGGCTCGGGCTGCCGGATTTTTTCATTCATCGCCTCGGCCCGAATGACGTTCGCAAAGGCGCGGAATTGAAAATCAATGGATTGTTGCCGATAATCGCTAGCTTCCCTAATGCGGTCGTGCATTTCTGGGAGGATAATAAAGACTATTTGCGCGATGTTTCGGAAGCTATCGGCGCGATTCCGCATTATGTACCATCAACGCAAGGATACTAAATAGCCAGGGCGCGAATGAGAATGATTCTCATTCGCCGCGCCGATTATACCCTGGCGCGCGGCCTGGTGTCAAGCAAAAATTTTTATGGGCCTATAGAATCTTTTTGGTTGACTTAGCGATTCACTTTGCTATAATTACAGCATGAACAGAGCAGAACAAATCATCGAAGCACTAGCAACGGTCCTGACGATCGTCGGCCTTTATTTACTTTCCGAAAATGTATCGCACGGCTTTACAATCGGGATGTTTTCTAATATACTTTGGATGTATATCGCGCATGAACGAAATATGCTCGGTTTACTTATTACCAATCTACTTTTGATGTTTATAAACCTTAACGGTTTGGGGGTTGTATAAAATGGCTAAAATGATGCTTGCCGTTGTTGATACAGAATGCGTCGGTTTACAAGATAAATCTGTATATGATTTTGCTTGGCAAATTGTAGATAAGAAAGGAAATGTATATTCTGAAGGTTCCTATCTTGTCGAAGAAACTATTATAGATGCCGACAAAATGATGGGCGCGTTTTATGCGAAAAAGATATTTTCGCATTATATACCGATGCTCGCAAAAGGTATCATTACCATTAAACCTTGGAAGGATATTCGCTCGGAATTTCTTGCGGATTTGGATAAATTCAATGTAGATGTTTTCGCCGCTTATAATGTAGGTTTTGACATGGGTGCAATTAAATCTACAAACGGCGAAGGTAAATTTCTGCATCGCCCCATGCGGGTTCTAGATATTTGGCAATTCGCTTGCGAAACTATACTTTCCAGCAAAACCTATATGCAACTTGCTAGAGAACAAAATTGGGTTTCTGACGCTGGAAATATACGAACTAATGCCGAGAAAGCATACAGCTATATTTCAGCCGATTGGAATTATATCGAAGAACATACAGCATTGGAAGATGTAAAGATCGAAAATAGAATTTTGGCCGCTTGCTTTCGCCAGAAGAAAAAGATACCTTTCGGAAAGGTAAATGCTCAACCTTGGAGAATTGTAAATGAACTTTGAACACAAAATAGAATTAACTATCACCCTGAAAAATATGCGGGAAATCCACAATTTACTTTATGCAATGCAATTTGTAGATTCTGGCCTAATGAATGGAAATATACCGGAAGATAAAGCAGAGGAAATACAGGAAACTATATTAGAATTGCTAGATACTTTGTCTTATTACGAGAGATATCTTTAAGCAAAAAACGTGCCAGGCGCAAACCTGGCACGAAAATTGCGCCGTAACCCGCGCGAAGCGCCGGCGGCGGAATGCGAATCATTATCATTTGCTTTCGCGTTCGTACGTTAGGCCTGGTCTATCACCTGGCGAGTCAAGATAGAAATTTTTTGCTTGAATTTTTGGCCGGATTCCCCCATAATTAAACCATGGAAAAGCAAACGGAAACCAGCAAAATGAAAGACGACAGCTATACGCACGCGGCCGCGAAAATTTACCTGTCGGGGGTTGCAAAATACTCTCATAAGCGTAGCTCGCAAATGCTTCTGCGGATGGGGCGCGCGTGCGGTGAGCTGGCCGTAGTGGAGTCGGCAAAAAAATTGCTTGACCTCGGCTACTGAATTCTGTAAAATATTCTTATCGGTTGGGGATTGGCCCCAACCATTTAACCGAACCGAGGAGGTTCTGAAATGGCTAAAACCGTAAATTATACTCCTGAGATGGAAACCGCAATCCGCGAAGCTTTCGCGGGCGAGGTGGACCATAAGGCTGCTGTGGCCGAACTGGCATCTACTCTCGGCAAGTCGCTTGCATCGGTCCGCCAGAAAGCGGTCCGCATGGGCCTCTACAAAAAAGCGGAATACGTTTCCAAAACTGGCGCAAAGCCGGAAACCAAAGCCGCTATTGTGGCCGACATTGCCGAGGTTCTCGGCATGGAAGCGGAGCAGGCCGAGTCGCTCGAAAAAGCGACTAAAAAGGTTCTGGTCGCGCTTCGGGAAGCGCTTTCGCAGGATAGCGAATAAGGGTTGACAATCGGCCAAGGATGGCCGATAATTAAGACTCAATTAAACGAGGTGACAAAATGAAAATGTATCTGGTTTCAACTGAAGATAACGATTTTGTCGGCATTACCCCCGATCTGCTCACCGCCAAAAAATTGGCGCGCGAAGAAATGGATTGCCGCTATGATCGCTCGGATATTTCATGGGAATCTGAATGGGATTCGCTTTCCCTGCAAAAATATTGGGTGGGTGACGTGGCCGATTCGATTCTGCCTATCATTCTCATTACCGAGGTTCCTTTCTTCAAAGCCGGAACGAGGTTCCCCGTCGAATTTGACGACATTACGACAGACGAAGAAATCCCGAATTTCCTTCGCCGCCAGGCGGAATAAGCAAAAAGCGTGCCAAGGATGGCCCGCGCATCTGCAAGGATATAAAGGCGGAAGGCGGTTCCTAACGGGTAAAGCTAAAAACCGCTGCCGAGAAAAATATGCAACTTTCATGCCAGGCGCAACGCCTGGTTTTTTACTGCCCCCAAATGCGAATGATTCTCATTCGCGGGCGCCGTGAGGCGGCGGAATGCGAATCATTATCATTTGCTTTCGCATTTAAAGCGGAGCGCGCTCCGCGCCAGTAGTCGGATTTCAAGTACAGATATTTCAGTGCCGCGCGGTGCAGTACGCAAGCGTATTATTTTGGAGGAGTCTGGTCGTGTCAAGCTCAAATTTTTCGACTTGATTTAATTTTTTCAATAAAATCAATGTTTTAGCGATTTCAAGCTCAAAAAAGTGGCGCAACGGCGCCGATATTATACCACAGTAGTTGCCTTCTTGTCAAGCACAAACTTTTCGGCTTGCGCGGAGCCAGCCAAAGGTCTATAATATATACATAATTTGAGGAAAAGCAATGAAAACGAAAACTGTCAAGACGAGGAATTTAGTGGCCAAGCACGCGAGGAAGAGTAATCGTGCTATGGTACACGAAAATAAGAAGCGCAAAGCGCGAAACGAGACTTGGGACGGGTTCAAAAAGGGCTCACTCTGGGATCTCATCTGAAAATTTGGGCTTGATTTCTTCAGCCCGCCACGCTATAATATATTTGTAAACTGAAAAAGGAGCTAAACATGTCTAAAGAAACCATCTACACCGCTGAAGTTACCTCTCGTATGGTCGAGGCCTACACTTCTGCCGATTCTGACGAAGCGCGAGCAGGAGTTGTGGAAGCTTTCCACAAGGAGCTGGGCGCATCCGTTGCTTCGGTTCGCTCGAAGCTCGTCGCAATGGGCGTGTACAAGGCGAAAGCCCGTAAGACCAAAGCCGGTGAAGCTATCGAAAGCAAGGCAAAGATCGTTGCCGACATCGCAGAAATCGTGGGTGTCGAGGAAGAGGCCTTTGAGTCGCTTGAGAAAGCTACTAAGCCGGTCCTGAAGAGCCTGCGTGCCTTCCTGGTCGAGTGCTCGGGAGTCGAACTGGAATCGTAAATCCAGTCTAAGTCAAAAATCCAAGTCTGTTTAGCCCGTCTGGTCCTTTCAGGACCGGATGGGCTTTTTTGTGCCTCCAATTACTCCACATCCGAAATTTTGAGCCCGCGGCGCCGATTTTAGCACAGTGCCTGGCTTTTTGTCAAGCTCAAAATTGAAAAATCCAATCCATATTCCAAAATCCATGTCTGTTTGACGCCTCCGGCGTCTAATTTGACTTAAAACGGGCAACTTTGGGTCTGTGCGCGCTTATATGTTCTTATTTTGTCCTATTTTCGAAATTTGGGCTTGATTTTCTCGAGCGGCCCCCGAAAAATACATTCTAGGTTTAGTTATAGAGTCTAGTGGAAGTAAAAATGACCGTAACAAGTGTAAAATCGTGGAGATTTGTTACCCAACATTTTTTAATTTTATGGGGTAACATCTAGCAACTTTACGTTCTTCAAAACTTGAAAAATCCAGTAGATAGTTTTCTGTGAAGTCTATTATTTGTGTAACCTTAGTATTTTAATTCTTGTAGTTAAAGTGAGAGGTACTACTACGCAGGGCGATTGCAAAAAGAAATTTGCGCTTGATTTATTTTCGCAAAGGGCGTATAATATACAAAATGGAGAAAGAAATGATGAAAATCACTAAATTATTTGACCTGTACGATCACTACAATGAAAAGTACTTCAAAAATACTTTGCCGTTTGTAGATATAGTCTATGCAGACCTGAAAGATGCTTATGGTTATACTATGACCTCTACTGCATCTGATATTGTTATTCTGCTGGCTAAAGGTATGAATAAAAAAGATACTATCACTACTTTAGTACATGAAATGATTCATGTTAAGCAGGCTCACTATGATCAGCCGATGGATCATGGCAAAACTTTTAAAGCAGTAGCAAAGAAAATCGCTAAAAAAGAAGGTTGGAAGAGGAAGGATATTTAAAATGGGCTTGGATATTAAATTTCGACTGGGCGACGTCACTGATATGTGTGATGTCGAAACTAAAGTATTTGTAGAGGACTTTCGAGACGAAGGTGCAGAGGAACAAAATCTGTGCTACGTTATTCGTATGCCTAACATGAATGGTTGGGTAGATTTTCATCCATTTCTTCATAATGGAGAATTCTATGCTACTGTGCGAGCTAATAGGTGGGGAGATAACTATGGCCCTATAACTGAGTATCTACGTACTCGTGGTATAGATTGGGAAGAATTCTAATAATAATAAACTATTTATATTTTAGGGGGAGTAACATAAGGAGTAATAAATGAACAAACTTATCCTATCAGCCGCTGTCGCGGCAATTTTGATCACATCACCAGTATTCGCCAGTCCTGGCGATGATAAATGTGTAGGTAATTGTGGAGGTGACAGTAGTGTACCGTTTAATTCCACTGCAATGGCTGGAGCAAAATCTAATGCAAATAGCAAGTCTGTTGGTGTGGGGATCGGCATGGGCGGTAACGCTTCTAGTAGGTCTTCTGCCATGGGTGGCTCTGCTTTTGTGAGCAATAAGCAGGGAAACGAACAATCCCTTCAGTACAACGAAGCAAAACAGGACTACAGCGATACATACAAGGACTATACAGCTCCTGGCTACGCCCCGAGTATCAACGCTACGGTCCCGTGTGCAATTCCGGTAACTGGAGGGCTAACATTGCCGGCTGCCGTCGGGATCTCTGGTGGATCAGCATATGTTGATGAAAACTGTGAACTTCGAGAGACTGTACGTCTTGGTTTGAGAGGAGATGCTACTAGTAAAGCTCTAGCTAATCGAGTGATTCAGCAAAAGCTGCTAGAGTATGCTAATGAGAGTGAGACTGAAAAAGTTTCTGTAATTCGCAGTAAAAGCAATTATGAGATGGTGATGGGTAACTAAAGAATACTATCACCATCTCAGGGTGATAGTATCCATAGCAATTTGGCCCCGTAAGGGGCCAAATTGCTTAAAATGGCATCTCATCTACCATTTTCATCTCTATCTCTTGTGGTTTAAATACTGCATCTAATGCCTCCGGCATCAAATCCCAGTCATTTACATCTAGTATCATAAATTCATTTCTATTCTCAACATTAGCTACCCATGTTTGTAACCAAATATGACGAAAGTAATCAGTTGGGCGTAGTACATTGTTTTTATCTATTCTAATATTATGTAAAGGCCAAACTGCTGGATTTACCTCTTTTCCTTTCGGAGTTATCAATGCATTTCTTCTAGCGATATCTCGCAGTTCTTTACTAAGAGGAATCTTTCTCCACTTTTCAATACTATCATACAAGCGATAACCTACAGCAAATCTCATAAACTTATCTGACCTATCCCAATCATTATAGTTGACTCCATTATATTCTTTATGAGCAGCTAGAAATATAGGAACTAGTGGGCAGTGTCGAGTTGCTTCGGTAGCTTTGGCTTGTGTTAGATCACTTCTAGCTTGTTCTAGAGCACAATACTTTAAATAGTTTTTCAAATTTACATCATCAATTTGTTTGAAAGTCTCTGTAACGCTAAAGCCATTATCCCCTGAAACGGGGCGGTAGTTACTGATTTGTACATCAAACTTCAATAAATCTTCTTTATATAATTTTGGGCGAGGCTTTTCGGGCTCCTTAGATTTGAACGCATGCTTTTCCTTAGTTGATTTTATAGATAAGTATTGTTCTTTCCAATTGTTATAAAGTATTAGTTGTGATACAATGTGTTCAAAGTTATAATCACTCATATATTTTTCCTTAGTGTTACAGTTATTTTATAGTTTCCATTTGAAGTAATAAAATTCACTTAATTTTTTACATAAATTTAAAACGAATTTTGGGCATATTACCCCCGAAGGCAAGAAAAATGTAATAAACACACGTAAGCGCTACACTCTTGTTCCTAGCGTTCTTTGACCTAGCGGAGCTGGTCTAATCACTTATCACAAGTAGTTACACTTCACTATGTTTTTACATTTTTCTGCTAAATTGATTCTGATACTCTCTAACCTCTCTAATTTATATAATTATTATATCACATTTTTTTCTCCACGTCAAGTATTTTTTTACATTTTAGCTCTGAGTACTGGATATTTTATTAGCTGTAAAAGTGTAAATCCTTAAGGAAGCGAAAAATTGAGCTTGAATTTGTTTAGCTTTTGGTGTATAATATTTATATTGAATGGGAGAACTATGCTATGAATAATGTGGATCGTTGGCGTATTAAACAAGCAGCAAGCCGTATAATCGCTGATCCTAGCTTACTGGACCACATAAGTGAAGGTCCAAAACTTAAGCATCTTCGACATGAACTGAATAACTATAAACATGGTCGTAGTACCATTACTGATGTGGAAAATGCACTAGCCTGGTCTCTTGGTTTTAACGTTATTGAGGGTTAATATGAATCGTTACCTTTTTGCAGATTGTGTCTTCTTTATGGTCTTTTCCATAGCTATGCTTGGGAATTGGGTTAGAGAAGACTATGTTGGGGTAGCCGCGGCTGCTTTACTGATTGGTTACATTATTTTGGATAGCCACTGGTTTAACGATAACTACTTTTGGAAACTAGAGAATAACTAAAATGCTTGAATTTGCTTTTGTTATGATTGTTTTGTTCTGCATCTACATTGCATGGGATGTGTTTTTTCGATGAATAAATATACCTTTATCCACGAGTGCCTTAGTGGCCTTAGAATCAATGTAGATGCCGTAAACGTATCTATGGCGCACATTCTGCTTAAGCAGAAGATCGCGCAAGTTTATACTGATAACGGAATTTGCATTCCTGTTAATGGTTGGAAAATTTCACACGAGGAAGTTATTGATGAGTCCTGAGCTTGAAAAAGTAATTGATGCGCGGCAAGACTTTATTGCTGTGTATAAGCCTATCGCTGGGTGGAAATGCGTTCTTATGTCCTACGACGATGAGATGGGCTGTCATACTCCCTGGCAAACTGGTTTTAGTGGCTGGGCTAATCAAGAGGATGCAGCTAAAGAAGGTCGCGTTTGGGCTTGGGCTGAGGAAATTCCTTTCTTTAATGAGGTAATCATGTAATGTGGTTATTTTACGGAGCATATGCATTAGGCACTATGGGAGCAATTGCAGCAGCTTGGAATTACGTTAAAGAATTTAAAGAGGATGAAACTTTTCTCTTTAAACTAACTTTTGTGTTACTTATAGCAATAGTTTGGCCGGCTGCAATTGTAGAAAAACTGGTATCAGAGAGTTCAGAGAGTTAACATGATTGAATTAGTAGAATTACAAAATGGACGATTTGTATTTTGTAAGAGAACAATTTTTGGTAACCTAAGGTATCTAAACTGTTTTATTTTTATTGAGTCAGAAGGTGTAGAAGAAAATTGGGTTGAAGAAGAGCATGCTACCCGGTATCCATATGTATATACAACCACCGAAGCAGAAGCTAAAGTAGTTAGGAATTTATTTAAAATTCCTAAGTGCTCAAGAAAACGAAAAAGACCTAATTTACCTTACGTTAAAAAAATTGTAGAGAAATTTGAAGATGGCGAATAGTATGAATATGATTAGTTTTGAAGAGGCTTATGCTATTGTTCGTTGTTACGATGACAGCTATTTAGATGTAGCTGAAGAACTTGTAGCTGCTTACTCTAGCTTAGATGCTGCCCTGGACCAGGCCTGCACTACTTTTAATTGTACCTTTGATACTTTTGCTGGTGGCCTGCCCTATACTAGCGCTAATTATGATGCTGGTACTTGGTACGAGATTCGTAAATGTAGAGTGAATTTGGATCTTAGCTATGAGTGATTATCACTATGTTTTAATTTCTGTAACTGCATTTTGTATGTTTGTGTTAGGTTTTGGCTTAGGCTTCGATAAAGCAGAAAGTGCGTACCAAAGACAAGCTGTAGCATATGGCTATGGTACTTATGATACTGAAACCAAAGAATTTGTGTGGAAAAGATGATACAAGTATTAATTTTAATTGCTACAATTGCTGCCTTTAGTTTTGGTGGCCCTTATTTAGAAAAAACTGGTGCACTTGTAACTCCGGGTGATGGAGCTTTGTATGCTAGTATTGTAATTTTAGTTATGACATTTTTATTGTGGACTACAAGAGATGACTAATAGAATTAATAGTATGCTTAAAATGCATGGTATAGATGTAGATAAGCGAGAGATTAAAAAGCTAGAAGCTGGCATGAAAAATATGGCTACAGAGATGCGGGAATGCCAGGAAGAAAACGAGCGGCTGAAGAAGCGCATCAACTACTTGGAGATACAAATGTCTCGCAGCGGTTACGAACAAACGCTGGAAGATGCTGAGCGGTGGCAAAAGATTGAGCCAATACTAGATAGAGTATGCCGAACATTAACTAATCCTAGCGGTTTGGTTAAAGGGGAATTGGCATACCTTGTAGAAGAAATCCATGAGATTACAGACGCCGCAATTGACGCGGTAAAGGAGGAGGGTGATGAGTGACGAGTACATACATGGACAGCCAAGTCCAATCCACACCCATTGCCGCGAGCGCATCAAAGAGCTTGAGGCGGATCGAGACAAAGCCTGGGTATTGTTGACTTGGGCAGAGGCTTTGATTCGCAGTCTGAGCGGCTGGCCTGAGACTCATTCGAACGAAGTTGTGGAGTGGAAAGAAGAGTGGCGATTACTGCGTATGCGTAGGAAACAGCGCAGCACCATAGACGAGACAGACGCGGTAAAGGAGAAAAGTGATGAGCCAAAGAAACTCCCAAGCGATTATCAGACTGAATCGGCAGAAGTGTCCGTTCCAGCCAATCGGTATGCAGAATGATGAATAGTGATTTAAAAGGTTTAATGTTTATACTTATTCCAGCAATAGTAGTTTTTCTATTAATTATTGGTATGAGTAATGCTTATAAAAAAGCACCAGAGTTAAAAGAAGTATGTAAAGATGGAGTAGTTTACTACTATTTTTATACTCCTAGTAGATTTGCCTTTTCTCCAAAATTTAATAAAGAAGGTGTTGTAACCTGCGAGGTGAAAGATGTTCGATGAGTTTTTTGACGAGTTTTTTGATAGATTAGATCAACAGCTGGATGCTACTCATTATAGTGGTGAGGACGGGTTCACAGCATTTCAGGAAAATATGAGCGAGGATATGGATTCTATTATAGAGCTGTTAACAGCATTTTTAGGGTTTTAACATGTTAGAATGGATATTACTTATAGCATACTTTCTAATTGCTTTAGCGTTTGTCGATGTACATCAAGCGCGAGGCGCTAAATTAATTAGGACGTATCTATTGTCATTTATATGGCCGTATTGTTTAGGTAGATATATAGCAAACAGAGTGGAAAAAGAAGTTACACACGAAATCAATAAAGATAATTAAAAATGAACTTGATTATTCCAACTTACTTTGATATAATAATATAAGAGTTGGGAGAAATACATTATGAAACTACAAATTGTTAATGATTTACACCTAGAATTGGGGCATATGTATCTACCTCCAGCCGGTGACGTATTAGTCTTGGCTGGAGATATTGGTGTGCTTAAAAAGCCTGGCTATCTTGATGACATTGAAAAATGGGCTAAAAACTATGAAGCAGTAATTTATGTAGCAGGGAATCACGAGTTTTACCAGGGTGATATTGGTAAAGACCTTGCTGCTCTTGCTGATTGGGCAGAAAAGCACGAAAATATTCATTTTCTAGAGAATAACTACGTTTATATAGATGATGTACTATTTCTAGGTGCTACCCTTTGGACAGACTTTCGTGCTGATCCACTTGCAGCATGGAATGCCAATCAAAAGATGAATGATTTTCATATTATTCGTAAAGATAATTATACGCGTAAATTCCGTGCCGAGGATGCACAGAATAAGCACGATGAAACTGTAGCTTACTTAAAAACTGCTTTAACTAGGCTTAAAGCTCGTAAACGTGTAGTAGTAACTCATCATGCCCCTACTTTTGGAGGAGTAGCAGAAAGATACAAAGGTGATCTACTAAACCATGCATTTGCCACAGACCTAGAATATCTTATGGAAGCGTATGAGCCGGACCTTTGGGTGCACGGTCATATGCACAACAACGTGGATATTCAAATTGGAAAAACCAGAGTAGTCTGTAATCCTAGGGGCTATGCTGGGCGTGATCTAAATGACGAATTTGATAAAATGAAGGTAATTAAGGTATGAATGACATTAAAGATCTGTTGGTAATTGAGGACGATGGCCTTGGAGTAAAAACCATCTATGATGGTGAGCTAGAGTTTGATGAAACCAACAAAGTAGAAGCAGTAGTGCTATCTTATTCTAGCCTAGATAAAGTTTGGGCTAAAGAAATTATTGGTACCTCTGCTGGAGTAATAGCTGCTGAAGGAGATAAAGTCAGAGTAGTTATTCCTGGAGCTCCAGACGAAAAACCAGTAGATGTTAGTTTTGATTGGAATCAAATTGAAGTAATGGGTATTTTATACACTTTGTATAATCAATATATGAAGTGGCATGATCCAGCAGAAGTACAGATATTTGATATAAGTGAAGTTGATATGGATGAGAATTAAGAGTTGTTTAAATTGTAAATACTTTCAAGCGGAGGAGGAGGAAGACTTCACCGAAGAAACAGTATTAGTACAAAAACCACGATGCCTGCACGAGTTATCTAACGGTAATACTACCGGAGAGATGACTTATGCGGGCCCTTGTGGTAGAGATAAAAAATTATGGGAAAGACGAAAAAAGGTATATCTAGACATTGAGGTACCGGAGACAGATTAATGAAAGCATGTAAAGAATGTTTATGGTGTAGGGTGAAATGGGCTACCCATGATACAGACAAAGCTAAATATTTTTGTGTACACCCTACAGTAGCAACAGCTATTGGGTATGACTACTATACTGGAGAAACCACAAGAAATGAAGTTACAATTAAAGAGGCTAGGAAAGGACAATGTGGCTTTGGAGCGAAATTATTCCAACAAGTCACACCACCAAGCAAAGATTAACGGTTGTTATAATTGCGCAAATTGCATACTTACTTTAGCTGAAGGTAAGTATGCATGCTCTGTAGCCAATTTACCAACTACTTTAGTAGACTGGTGTAGTGCCCACGAATACAGAGGATAGTATAATGAATATAGATACAATATGGGTGCATTGTTCTGCTACCAGGCCGGAAATGGATATTGGAGCAGATACAATTCGTAAATGGCATAAAGATAGGGGCTGGAGCGATATTGGCTATCACTTCGTTATACGAAGAACCGGCCAAATAGAAGAAGGTCGTCCTGAAGATAAGCCAGGAGCACATGTAAGAGGCTATAATAAAAATAGTTTAGGAATTTGTTTAATTGGCGGAGTAGATTATAATGGAGTAGCTGATGCTAACTTCACTTTCGCTCAGTACCAGGCTTTAGTAGGTCTAATTCAAGAATTAAAACAGAAATATGGTATGAATGTAGAAGTAAGGGGACATAGAGATGTAGCCGCTAAAGATTGCCCTTGCTTTTCTATTCAAAATTTGTTAGAATATACATAATGGAAAAAATTAGCAAAGCAGAGGACTTAATTATTCATCCAACTAATAATGGATTTATTGTTCGTTCAGGCGGCGGACCAGAAAGTATGTATAAAGTAGAGAACGAGTGGGTATTTACAAACTTAAATGCTATGTTTGGCTTCTTTTCTACTTATTTTTATAAAGGTAGTTTAAGTGAAAATGAATGGCAAAAGATTATTGGTGATAATAATCCTTACGCTGTTGATGACGAAGTCTATGGCGGAGGATCCTAATAGGGTAACTTCTGCCCATAATTACGTTGCAGTAAAACAGTGCTATGAAAATCCAAGTAAATTAATAGAATACAATAAACGTAAGTTTGGTTGGAGTGATAACGATGCAAAAATAACAGCGGAAGGGTATTGTGGCCGCATGTTAATGAAAGCACAAAAATCAGGAGTAGGAATTATTATTCTTAATATGTTAGATGAAGGCACACACATTAACATTTAATAACCGTGTTTTTGTAATTGTAGAAACTATGCATAAGGAAGTTTACATTATAACTGATGATAGTGAAATGAAAATAAACTATTCTTATGAGCAAACCGTAACCCGGTTAGAAAATGAGGGATTTAATGACAGAAATCTTTATGTGGTATACACTAATTAATGTAGCCTTTTTGATTACCAGTCTATTTACTTTTCATTTTCCTTCGTGGAGAATGGCAAGAGTTTGGGCAGTAGAAAATTTAGATGAACATAGTGTACCATCTATTGGATATATTATGGGACATACCTTAATTTATATGGTATTAGGATTTATAGTATTTCCAGTTTTAGCAGTTGCTATTATTTTTGCAAATAAAGAAGCAGTTAGAGGGTACACTAAAGCTCTGATTGAGATGTTAATGAGGTCAGATCATGATTGATGGTAAAAAACCTAAACTACGTGATGTATGTTGCTACCTAGCTGGAGAAGTAAACTGTACTAATTCGGATTGTCTATTAGTAGGTATAGCAATGCTTATGTTTGGTTTTATAATTGGTGGAATAATTTTTACATTATGAAGCAGTATATAGATTTAATAGAAAGAATACTTATTGAAGGAGAGCATAAAGAAAATCGTACAGGAGTAGATACATTTTCTATTTTTGGGGCACATATGCGATTTGACTTAGAGAAGGGATTTCCTCTTGTTACCACAAAGAAAATACATTTTAAATCTGTAGTACATGAACTTTTATGGTTCATTAAAGGTGACACAAATACCAGATACTTAACTGAAAATGGTGTAAGTATATGGAATGAATGGGCTGACGAAAATGGTAATCTTGGACCAGTATATGGATATCAATGGAGAAATTGGCCTAAAGATGAACATGCTTTAGGTAGAGACCGTGCATTTCCTATTTACAGTAATGGTAAAGATTATATAGATCAGTTACAGGAAGTAATACAACGAATTAAAACTAATCCTACTTCAAGAAGATTAATTATAAGTGCGTGGAATCCATCACATCTTCCAATAGAAGATGCTAAACCTAGCTTAAATGTACAAATGAATAGAATGGCACTAGCTCCATGTCATGCATTTATGCAATTTAATAGTAGAGGACCGTATTTAGATTTACAAATGTATCAAAGAAGTGTAGATGTATTTTTAGGACTTCCATTTAATATTGCAAGTTATAGTCTACTTCTTATAATGGTAGCACAAGTAACTGGTATGCAACCTGGCCATTTTATTTGGAATGGTGGAGACACACACCTATATGAAAATCATATATCACAAGCAATAAAAATAACAACTAGAGCACCCAAACCATTACCCAAGGTGGTTTTAAATAGTAAAATTAGAAATATTGATAATTTTACATATGAGGACATTACTCTGCTAAATTACGAGGCACACCCTCATATCAAAGCAGATATTGCAGTATAACATGTTTGAGTCTTTAGAAGATTTAGTGGAGCAATCAGTTAATTTAAACAATGAATTATACCCATTAATAAACGTATTAATTAAAATCTTGGACGAAAAAGGTCCAGAGTATGAGATTATAAGAAATCAGACTAGTTTTATACATTCAGAACTAGAACAATTTCTTACTAAATTAGAAGCTAGCAGAACAGACGAAGGGGGTATTAATCTAGATGAGTTCGGCGAAAGAAAAATCCATTAATCTTATTGCAGCAGTGTCCGACAATGATGTTATCGGGCTAGAAAATGGAGAATTGCCTTGGATTTTACCTGGTGATTTAAAGCACTTTAGAGAACTTACTACAAATAATACTGTGGTAATGGGTTGGCATACTTGGAAGTCTTTAGGTGAAAAACCACTTCCTAATCGTATGAATATTATTCTATCTAGAAAACATAGAATTTTACCTAGGTCTCGTTGGCTTAAACAGATTCGTTATCCTATGGAATTATTTATGCTTCCTAAAAATAAGAGACCAGGAAGTATTTGGATTATTGGGGGAGGACAAGTATATAGTGCTTATCTTCCTATAGTACAAGACATGTATCTTACTTATGTGCATTTAAATATTCCTAATGAGGAAAAGTGTATTAAATTTCCTAAAATTCATTGGAGTGAATGGGAAGCGTTTGAAAAAACAGACCACGAAGAAGACTTCTATGAAAATGGTATAAATTACGAGTACAAACATTATGTTAGAATTTAGATTTCCAGATTGGTCAGAAGAATTAAGAAAGATAGTAGATGAAATATATGGTATTACATTAAATGAGTTTTGTGAAGTAAAAACTTTACCAAAATATTATGCTCTAGGATTTTCTCCAATTGAAGCATTTGAAGAATTAGATGAACTTTATGAAGACTAGGAAT
>Ga0180438_10003518_pt1 | contig 23607 bp, 20 predicted proteins | sample SS_ome_12_FD_132455 | JGI IMG/M metagenome (GOLD analysis project Ga0180438, IMG submission 132455) | Hypersaline lake sediment archaeal communities from the Salton Sea, California, USA - SS_3_D_2 metaG | ecosystem: Environmental > Aquatic > Non-marine Saline and Alkaline > Hypersaline >...
TTGCCTATGGCAATGACGGTCTCTCCTATCATAAGGTCGTTCGATCTTCCCATGTTAAGTGATGGTAATTCGGACTCTGTCTCTATTTTTAGCACAGCCAGATCCGATTCAGGGTCGGTTCCCACCACTCTGGCCTCAAATTCCTGCTGATTTGCTAAGGTAATGGCTATCTTCGATGCCCTTACGATAACGTGATGATTTGTCAGGATATACTTATGAGCACTATCAATGATAACACCGGAGCCAAGGCTATTTTTCACATACTGTCTTTTTTGGGGCTCAAAAAAATCCCTGAAAAATCTGTTAAAGAAATCATCATTCTCCTGGAAAAAAAAAGGATTAACACCCCTTTCAACTAATTTGCTGGTGCTAATGTTGACTACAGCAGGGCTTATCTTTCTGACAGCCCTTACAATAGGGCTCTCCCTTGAAGATACTTGATATCCCACGCTTGGAGAGGTGAAAAGCAGAAAAGAGAGAAAAAAAACAGATAACAGTCTGAAAATAGATTTTACGTGCATAAAATTATCTTAGCTCCTAAATTCCTCAATTCCGCAATTCCTGAATCCTATAGTCCAGTATCGCAGTGCTTACGTAAACACTACCTTTCCATCATCTACACCAACATTAACGCTATCTCCATCTCCTATATCACCGCTCAATATTTTTAATGCCAGCTCATCCTCAACGTGATGTTGAATCGCCCTTTTGAGTGGTCTGGCACCATAGATAGGATCAAATCCAATATCGGCTAAAAATTCCTTTGCCTCGTTTGTCAATTTGAGGCCTATCTTATGATCCAGAAGCCTTTTTGTTAACTGGTCAATTTGTATATCAACGATTTGTTTTATCTCTTCCTTACCGAGTGAGTTAAAGGTTATTATTTCATCAATCCTGTTTAGGAATTCCGGTTTAAAGGTTGCTTGAAGGATTTCTGTAACACCGCTGGTCATTTTTTCGTTATCCTTGCCGGCAAACTCCTTTATTATGTGGCTTCCAATATTTGATGTCATGATCAGGACCGTATTTTTAAAATCCACAGTCCTACCCTTACCATCAGTCATCCTTCCATCATCTAAGATCTGGAGAAGTATGTTAAAGACATCCGGGTGAGCCTTCTCTATCTCGTCAAAAAGAATTACTGAATAGGGATGCGTCCTGACTGACTCAGTGAGATATCCGCCTTCATCATACCCCACATACCCCGGTGGTGCCCCTATCATTCTCGCTACGGAGTGTTTCTCCATGTATTCGGACATATCTATCCTGATCATGTATTGTTCATCGTCAAATAGAAACTCGGCCAGTGCCTTGGCAAGCTCAGTTTTGCCTACACCAGTAGGGCCAAGGAATATGAATGATCCTATGGGTCGGTTTGGATCTTGAAGCCCTGAACGTGCCCTTCGAACAGCATTTGAAACAGCGATGATAGCATCTCTCTGACCTATAACCCTTTTTTCGATCCTCTCTTCCATCTTGAGCAGCTTATCTCTTTCACCCTCCATCATCCTCTCTATTGGTATACTCGTCCATTTGGATACTACCTGTGCAATGTCCTCACTGTCTACTTCTTCTTTGAGCATCTTTTTTGTGGACTGAAGCTCAGTGAGCTGGTTGTTTGCCTCGTTTAACCTTTTTTCCAGCTCGAGTGCAGTGCTATATCTGAGTTCTGCTGCCTTTGCAAGATCTCCTTGTCTCTCGGCAAGCTGCGCCTCTGACTTTGTGGCATCTATCTTTTCTTTTATTTCCCGTATCTGACTAATAATCTCTTTTTCCTTTTGCCAGTGACTGGTCATTTCGTCTACCTGACCTTTGAGGCCTTTCAGTTCCTCATCTATCTTCTTCAAACGTTGTTTTGAGGCATTATCTGACTCTTTTTTGAGCGCCTCTCTTTCTATCTCAAGCTGGGTTGTTTTTCTTCTTAAGGTATCTATTTCAGAGGGAAGGCTATCTATTTCTATTCTTAGTCTGCTCGTTGCCTCATCAACCAGGTCTATTGCCTTGTCAGGAAGAAAGCGATCAGTAATATATCTGTTGGAAAGCACTGCGGCAGAGATAAGGGCGGAGTCTTTAATCCTGACACCATGGTGGACCTCGTATTTCTCTTTTAGACCACGGAGTATCGAGATAGTATCTTCTACGCTGGGTTCTGCCACAACAATTGGCTGAAATCGTCGTTCTAAGGCAGCATCCTTTTCGATATGTTTTCTATATTCTTTGATTGTTGTGGCACCCACACACCTGAGTTCACCTCGTGCCAGGGCTGGTTTGAGCATGTTCGATGCATCCACAGCTCCCTCGGCTGCCCCGGCACCTACCAGGGTGTGAAGCTCATCAATAAAAAGAATGATTGAACCTTCCGCCTCTGTCACTTCCTTGAGAAATGCCTTTAATCGATCCTCAAATTCGCCCCTATATTTTGCTCCTGCAATTAATGCACCCATATCAAGGGCCACTACCCTTTTATCTTTTAATGTTTCAGGAATATCTCCGTGAACAATTCTCTGAGCCAGGCCTTCAGCAATAGCAGTTTTACCTACTCCGGGTTCGCCTATTAAGACCGGATTATTCTTGGTTCTTCTGGAAAGCACCTGGATTACACGTCTAATTTCATCATCTCTTCCTATAACCGGGTCAAGTTTATCATTCTCAGCCATATCAGTAAGGTCACGGCTAAAGCGTTCTATGGCATTGTATTTATCTTCTGGATTTGCGTCCACTACCCTCTGGCCGCCTCGTATATCTATGAGGGCCTTCAGGATAGCATCCCTGGTTAATCCATGTGAGGCTAAAATTTTGGCTGCTTTCCCTTGTTTATCTTCGATGATTGCCAGCAATATATGCTCGACACTCACATATTCATCCCGCATCTGGCCGGCCTCTTTTAAGGCCTGGTCAAATACTACTTTTGATCGAGGGGAGATGTAGGCATCACCATATCCAGCTCCGCTCACTTTCGGTAATTGATCTAATGCCTGTATCACCTCCTGAAGAACAACATCCTCCTTGACACCTATCTTGCCAAAAAGGGATGGAATTACACCCTCTCTCTGTTCCAAAAGGGCATGAAGCAGATGCTCTGGTTCTATCTGTTGATGACCTTTTTTGGAGGCTATTTCTTGAGAGTTCTGGATTACCTCCTGGGCCTTGAGTGTAAATTTATCAAATCGCATAATTATTTTTCCTCCTTGCGTACCATTCTTATGGTATAAAGGTAAGAATTGCTGAGAGGATTGTCAATGCTGATTCAATCACTTTCATGCAACCGGAAAGGGTATAAAAACACCAATGGATTCAGGGCCTAATTCTGTGTAGGCAGTGACACTTCCTAGTCAACAGCCAGATACGTCAGAAACGCTTCTATCTTAGCTTCGCCATTTATTGGCTTTTCTCCTCTCCTTCAGTCAGGTCATCGCGCGACTTCATGTTGAAATGAAGGACAAAGCGCTGCACCCATTCTCAGTAGTTTCTTTCAGTGCGAATTGAATAGTGTCGCTGCCGCATCACATCACGCATGTCATCAAGGATCTTCCTTGACATAGATCTCTTCCTGTTTTATCGTTTTTTTGATCAGAAAGACTATACTATATTGAATATTGAAAGTAAGCAAATTTGCCTGGTTGTCTGTTCAATATTAGGATATCAGGTAAAATTGCTCTATAGGTAAATGTTATATATAAGTGATGATACTTGATATCGACAATGCAAGTTCCGTTCAATCATTCGTGAATAAGATTACCGCGGATTGGTTTGATATAGACAGCATGTATCATACTCTAAAATCTAATTCACACACTAATCGGTCCGATTTTTGGAAGATTACTGATTATATGATGGATGTAATTTCAAATTCGCTTGACTGCTCCCCACGAGACTTTTTGAAAATTTGGGAACAGAAATGTTTAAAGCATGACGCAATGCTAATGGGTTATCACTGTACTCGACACAGCAATGAGAGCATCTTTACTAATAAGGGAATTTTGCCCTTATCTGAAAAAACTATCGAAATATCTTCAGTTCAAAAAAATATAGCGGCTAAAGAAACCTGGGAATATAGATCAACGAGCGGTGTCGGGCCTTATTTTTTCTTAAGTTATAAGGCTGCAAAAAATCCAGATAATCACTTTTACCTAAGTGGGCCAGAGATATTATTAGCTGTAGATGGCCATCAACCGACCAACAATCCACCAGAATCAATTCCTTTAATAATACATTGTGCAATTCCATTTTCTATTATTCCTAATAAGAAATTCTGTACATTCTGTATCGTGAAAGCCCATTTAATTTTTTTAGATCCAGATCCAGAGGACGATTCAGAAAATTTATTTGAAGGTTCTTCAATAGATTTGAATGGATGTGCATTAGATCCACAACACATTGTGAAAATAGAAAAAATTTAACCATTTTTATATAACAAGCGCCTGGATGCAGATGGGATAAAAACCGCGCTCGCTGGTCAGGCGCGGCGTTAGACATGGCAAAAAGAATGAAAATCACGAAAGGCGAAATAAAAAAGCTGATCGACAGAGTATCGCTTCCTAAAAAAATCCCATTTGCAGACTTGGTAAAACATATTACGGGATTTTCTACACCTATATTCGGCGTATCTTGGAGTCCACCTGAACCTGAAAGAGACAAAATTCAGAAACTCATTGTATTTCTAGAAGACCGCCGCGCTCTTTACAATCCATACAATATGGAAACAGTGCGTTGGGCAGATGAATCAGTTCTGAAAATTAGAGAGGAGCTAACGGATAGACTGCAGCAGCTAAGTGAAGGATCGAAGGCTGCCCCCTCACTACGTGCAATGAGGGCTGCCTGTCGCCAATATCTCGATAAATTAGAATTGGTCAAAAAACTACATAGTTACAGAGGAAGTATCAAGAAGCTAGGCATTGAGAATTTGGAAGACGTGTATCGAGATTTAAACTTTGAGTCTTCTCTTGGGGAATTGAGAACAATTTTTGGGATTCATATAGCCAAATTGTGTGCGATGTAAGGGATTGACCTCGAAGGAAAACTTATAAGCATCTTGCCACCTGTAGAAGAAGAATAAGGGTCTAACCTTGCTCTTTCAGCCGATAGCTGATCTCTGCGGCTGAAGAACCCGTTAGTGTTACTCATGATCGACTTAAGGATATTCAAAATAAGTTTAGGAAAGATTTTCTGCTCAATATCACTCGTTCTCCTTTTACCCACCATTTCAATCTCAACGGAATCACAGAGTGCCGACGAAAGGCTCCAGCAGTTTTTTATCGCAAGTGAATTGCTTCGAATGGAAAATCCAAGCACCAGAATTCAAGGTGTCGCAATGCTATTTAATCTAAAAGGGCTATATGATTATACAACGTTGAAATACTTGTGGTTGGCTGAGTCTGACCCAAATTTGAGGCTCGAAATATTAAAGGGATTCAAAAAAATTGGAGATCATATTTATATTGCAGATCCTGACTTTCCAAAATATTGGATAATAGGCCTTAAGCAATACGATCAACAAGAAAGAAATAAGAGGTTAATGGAACTGAGACGTTATTTTCCAAAGGAAGTGACGAGATATCTAGATGGCAAAAGCTAATAAACGGCTAAAGCTGACGTCGAGTAATATCGCGGTTTTTGTAAGAAGCCCTGCATGATCGATCCGCGACAGGCACGCAGCTTAGCCGTGGCGTTATACGTTAATGCGAAGGAATATGAAGAAGTTAGCAATTATTTTTTTATTTGTCGCAACGATAGTCATAGCGGCGGTTTCCGAAGCCCAAGACATCCCTTCAAGCGTTCGGTCTCGGGCAGCGATTTCTCGAGTCAAACCTAAACTTCAAATAGAGTTTTCTCGTGCAGGATTCGATTGGGGAGCGCCGATTTTTGTACGAATATTCAAGAAAACAAAAGAATTGGAGATATGGCTGAAAGATAAAAAAAATTTCAGACTATTCAAGACCTATAAAATTTGTACTTATGGTTTTCGCTCTTTAGGTCCGAAAATCAGACAAGGTGATTGTCAAGCCCCAGAAGGATTCTATTATGTTTTACCACGACAAATGAACCCGCTCAGTAATTTTCATCTTTCGTTTGATATTGGGTACCCTAATGCATATGATAGAGTTCATTGTAGAACTGGTGGCGCATTGATGGTTCATGGCAGTTGTGTTTCTATTGGATGCTATGCAATGACTGATGAGGGTATTGAGGAAATCTTCGCTATTGCTGATGCTTCATTACGAAGTGGTCAGCGCTTCTTTAGGGTACATATATTTCCGTTTCGAATGACCGATAAAAATATGGATGAATATAAATACTCAGAGTGGTACAAGTTTTGGGAGAATCTTAAAGAGGGATATGATTTCTTTGAGAAAAACGGACATAACCCACCAAATGTCAAAGTGAAAAACAGGAAGTATGTCTTTGAACCATCCTGATACTCTATTGAATAATCTTTAAGTCCACACAACAGGTGTTATGCTGCCGCCTTACACCTGCCAGTGACTAAACCGTTATGTTTCTTAAAATTAAAGGAGGGTATTATGAATAGAATAATATTAGCTCTGGCATTAATCATCTTCAGCTCCAGCACATTTGCTCAAGAACCAAGAAAAGATGATTATGCTGCATGTTTTCAGGATGGAGGCATTTATGCACAATCTATGTGTTTTGAGGAAAATATAAATAATGATTATGAAGTGTTGAAAAAAATTGAAAAATTAAAAGGTAACGAAATTGAAGAAGTAAAAGATTTGCTGATTAGAAGGATAAACGCTTACCTAAATACCCTTGGTTCTATGATTGAAGACATTGAAAAAGGAGGCATTTTGTCTTCTCATTTTTATGAATATATAAAAAAAGAAGAACAAGGACTGCCTAAATCTTTTATAGCTGAAACAAAATTTTGGAAGAATCTTAAGGATGAGAGAGAAATGAAGAACTGGAAATTCAAATATGAAAATGAAAAAATGAAAAAATTAATGGAACAAAAGATAAACTTAGCACTAGATACTTATATCAAATATGGAAATATTTTTAAGATGGAGTAAATAATATTCGAAATATACCTACACATTTAACCCGAATGCTAATAGCTCGTTTCGCTCGCTATAACAGCCGGTTAATTCAATCATTCATGCCGCGTGCGGCGCCGTGAATGCCGAGTTGAGCTGCGCTCTTCAGGCATTACCATGCAAGGAAATTTAATTATGATGAGCACAGTTAAAAATATTGTGAGAGTCGTCCAGTACTTTTCAGTCGTTGTCGCACTTCTTCATCTAAGCGTTCCCGCGGCATCTGCCGGCTGGATTGCAGATATATATACTTACAACAAAGTTTTGGAAAGTGTTGGTATTCGATACTCCGCCGATGATGCAAAAGGCTACAAAACTATTAAAGGTGCATTGGACGAAATATTGAGTAAAGATATATTGGACCGCTTAGATTATATAAACATAAGTGAGCTGCTACAAGGGAATGCTGCTTTTCAAAAAGAAATTTTGTCTGAACTGCGACTAAGAAGTTTGACTCAGCTAAATGCTGCCCTTCAGTCAGCGGGCAATATGGGTAATCCAAAAATACGCGCACTGTATGGCCCTTTTGCCAAGGCTGTTTTGCACACTGCCACGGTCAAGCTGATCAACGAGGAGTTAGGGCCTTTCGGAATAAGAATTGTTGAAGCGTCCAGCGAGAAATTGACGCTCTTAGAAAGGAACGAGGTAAAATACTTCGACGCCATTTTGTATCTCTATATAGGACGGAAATGATAAAGGTTGAGGCTAACCATCGGGTCAACTCGAGCGGGTATAAATAGCGGATGAAAATTTTGGAGCAGTGATCAAACTTTTTAAGTGCTTTGCGGCCTTTTCCTCCTAAACCCGCCAAGTTATCCGTAACGTTATATGAAAAAAAATAAACTTATGCTATTTACTATTGGGCTTTTATTAATATCACAGCCAAGTATTGCTGAAGAAAAGTGGTATACTCTCGTTGATATTGGACAACATATGGATTCTAGCGGTGTAACTGAAGAGAAACTAAGTAAGGCTCAAGTAAAAGAAATATTCCAAAAAGAAATCATTTTTCAGGAAGAGGCCTTAAAAAGATATGAAAAGATTAAAGCCAAATGGTTAGAAGATAACGGAGCAGAGTATCTAAATAAATTCAAAAACAACAAGATCTTTTACCTCGACAGAAGAGATCATCCCATATCAGCGAGTATCTATGAATTTTCGAAGTCAAAAGCTAAAATCTATATTAAATTTATTTATGGCCATTCCCGATGGCATCATTATTATATAGTGTTAGGAAATTTCTTAGCAGAAAGAGATCCCTACCTCGATGAAGTTTTCAACTTACACGAGATTGAAAAGAAGTATTCTTATTCTTTTAAGGGTGTTACCTACGGTATTCCTGCCGAAGAAGTAGAAGAAATTTTAGGAAATAATTATTATGAATATGCGGGGCAATCCCCTCAATATCGAAATATATATTATGAACAATATAACATAGAGGTTATAGTTCAGGATCGGAGAGTAAAATATATACAAGAAGGTAAGCCGAACTGGATGGACACAGAAATGAAATTCAAAAAATAGCATATGAAAGGGGAGGACAACTAATAAAAGTAATAAAAGGGGACATTGGTTCTAAAACGACTTACGTTTCACCAAATCACCTTAGCATGCTCTTTACTAAAACACTCTTTTTCACGTTATGTCTTTAAACTTAGCATGATAATATGGTTTTTTTAAAATTTTTTTGGCTATAGTTTTGATGTAAATATATTCTCAATCATGTGCTGATAAGTCATTTTGGAAGCAATGCCCCCTATATTCGATATCTGTTTATATCAGTACTTCTTTCTCTAGTCATTGATTCGTCCCAGATGGTGGAATCTGCAACATCCCAGTCTGTATGGCAAATGTACAAAAGAGCTGCCAGTAACATTTATGACTTAATTCAACGGATATGGCCGTATTAAGCGAGGCTTCGATCATCTTAGAGATCCAACAAAAATGGAAAAATGGAAGACACATATCAAAATTTCAAGAGCCTCTCAAGTGTTGAAAAGAAGGGTATAGATTTTGAAATAAGAATTAAGAAAACAAAGTCTCGAATTGCTGTAATTGCAACACATGGCGGTGGAATTGAGCCCGGCACATCCGAAATTGCCGAATCTATTGCAGGTGATGATTTTACGTGCTATTTATTTGAAGGTATCAAAAATAAAGATAATAAGAAATATTTGCACATCACCAGCACGAATTTTGACGAACCAGAATGCGCTGAAATTTGCAAGAATTCTGATATTGTACTGGCTATTCACGGTGCCGGTGACAATGACGAAGTTGTCTATGTTGGGGGGAGATATAAAGGTCTCAAACAAAAGATGATCGACAAGCTTACAGAGGTTGGTTTTAATGCAAAAGAAGACACAACAAATCATTCAGGCCGTGATGCTAGAAATATTTGTAACAAAGGAATGTCAATGGAGGGTTTGCAGGTAGAAATATCACATGGTCTCCGCAAAAAAATGTTTAAGGGATTGAGCCGTAAAGACCGCAACTACACTCGTAACGTATTCAATGAATTCGTAAAATCTATAAAAAGTATTTTACAAGAAGAAGCGGTAAAAAAACAATTTGGAATCTTGATCAGATAACCTATAATGCAACCTGACTGGAGAGGTATTATGCTATAATGAACCCCAAGAAGACCGGAAGATTAAGTAACGCTCTCAACGACTCATAGTGAATAGGCTCGACGTGATAGTGTTGGCAATAAAATGAAATACAAAGATTATTATCAAACTTTAGGGATCAGCCGGAATGCCACGCAGGATGAAGTAAAAAAGGCCTATCGCAAACTTGCCCGCCAATATCATCCGGATATATCGAAAGAATCAGGTGCCGAGGCAAAGTTTAAAGAAATTGGTGAGGCATATGAGGTACTTAAGGATCCTGAGAAACGCAAGGCCTACGATCAGCTGGGCAGGTATCAACCAGGACAAGAGTTTCGACCGCCTCCTGCCTGGGAAGAGAGCTTTGGTCCGGGAACGCGTTATTACGAATTTTCCGGTGGAGATCTCGGTGGTTTCAGCGATTTCTTCTTTGGATTATTTGGCGGTGGAGCGGGCCGTCAGGCGTCCGCCCGCCCTTCTCGCACCCATTTTTCAATAAATGGACAGGATTTTGAAACCAATATTCAAATAGATCTGGAAGAAGCATATAGGGGAACAATGCGTACCATGCAAATGGAGGTGCCCGAAATCACGCCTGATGGAGGCATCAAACGTATACCCAAGAATGTTACTGTCCGAATACCAAAGGGGGCTACTGACGGGCAAAGACTTAGAGTTAAGGGAAAAGGCGGAAAAGGCTTACATGGCGGCCACGACGGCGATCTTTATCTTACTATTTCAATAAAACCTCATCGTACGTTTAGAGTAAATGGGCATGATCTCTATGTTACCTTGCCGGTGGCACCGTGGGAGGCCGCCCTTGGCGCAAAGATTGAAATACCGGCCGTAGAACAGAAAATCCTTCTTACCATCAAACCAGGCGCTCAGTCAGGGCAGAAATTGCGTATTGCCGGAAAGGGATTGCCTAAACCAAATGGAGGATTTGGTGACTTATATGCAGTTTTACAGATAGCAAATCCGTCCACACTGACTGCAACAGAAAAGTCTTTATATGAAACGTTGGCCAAAAGTACTTCTTTTAATCCTCGCGCATCATTAAAGTAGGGAACGATTATGAAGGAAAAGGATATTTGTGACGCTGAATTTTTCTACTATGAGGAAAAAACAGTTTCATTTTCAGAGTTGGCAAAGATCTCCGGACTTGGCGCAGACATCCTTGAAGAGCTGATTGAATTTGGTGTATTTGAGCCGGAACAAGGCAAAAGCCCTGATTCTTGGATTTTTTCCTCTTATGCTATCACTATAGCTCGAAAGGCATGGAAGCTCAGGGTGGACTTTGATCTTTTGCCTGCCGGGATAGCAATAGCCCTCACCTATCAAAAAAGAATACAAGAGCTGGAAAAACGCGTTAAGGAACTTGAATGTCAATTGATGAGATAAGCATGCAGGAGAAGTGGGTTGGGAGTGGAAAGGAAAAAATGTCCAGCTCCATAATCCCCCTCTACAATCACAATCAAGAAATAGGTATAGTGTTTCAGGAACTCGTTGGCAATACATCAGCTAAATAGCTTCTGTCTATAAGATCATCATGTCCAAAGCCATTAAATAGGTGAAATAGAAAACATTCCCTTGACTCCAATATCGTTATACGTGTAAAATACGTATATTAGTAAAGGAGGTATTTGTTCATGCAAAAAAAACTTACTGTTACTATAGATGAAGAGGTTTATGAGGGTCTGCGGGAAGTGATTGGGCCACGAAAAATCAGTCGCTTTATTGAAGACTTGGTCAGGCCTCATGTAATAAAAAAAGAACTTTATGCTGCATATAAAGAGATGGCGGCTGATCAAGTCCGTGAATCTGAAGCCCTTGAATGGGCTGAAGCTACATTTGGAGATGTGAATGATGAAGCGAGGTGAAGTGTGGTGGATCAATTTTGACCCTTCCGTCGGAGTTGAAATCCGCAAAAAGAGGCCAGCCGTCATTGTAAGCAATAATGCCTCAAATCAGTTCCTTAACAGGATTCAAGTAGTACCACTGACAAGTAGTGTCGGTAAACTCTATCCAAGTGAAACGTTTGTTACCCTTCGGGGGAAAAAGGCTAAGGCCATGGCTGATCAGTTGACTGCTGTGAGTAAAAAGAGGCTAATCAATAAAGCTGAAACAGTCTCTAAAAATGAGATGGAGGGGATAGAGCGAACCATTATCATCCAACTTGCTCTCTGAGGCAGAACACTTGCTTCCTTTAGGATGCTCGTAAAATCGCGTCTGTGAAGCAGACGTTATGAACCTTAAAGCTTTATTCTGTGAAATCAGATTTGAGGAAAAAGCCTATTCTTACCTGAGGAATGTTCTAATTGTTGTTAGCCAGAGTTTATCAAAACAAAATATCCAACTCCACAATCCTCCTATACAATCACAATCAAGAGATAGGTATAGTGTTTCCGGAACTCGTTGGTAATACATCAGCTAAATAGCTTCTGTCTATAAGATCATCATGTCCAAAGCCATTAAATAGAGCCCATCGTGCAATGTGCTCTTCAGCCAGCCGGTCTGCCACAGCCTGGGTTGACAAGCGCATTGTTTTGCTGCGAGTATATATCTCTCGCAGTATTGCTCTTATACCATGGATTACCTCCAGAGGCCTCTCCTGGTTATATTTGCCACCAACCACCTCTTTCACTGTTTCAAACTCATAGATTAAATTAAGGATTCCTCCAAGATTTACAACAAAGTCAGGCGCATAGAGTATGTTAAATCGCTTCAATAATCCTTCTACCTCTTTTCTGCTTCCTCTATGTCTTTCGTCTATTTGGTTATTTGCAGCCCCAACTATTATCAACCTCTTATCTCGATTTGCCTTAACCATCCTTCTTACCGTTGAGGGGTTAACAATCTGACCCATTGCATTGGGGCTGAAGATATCAAATGTTTGATTATAAATCGCATTGGGTTCAACGTGTCTCACAGTAATATCTTCCTCTTGTAATGCTGTCAGCTTTTCCTCGACTTTCACACTATCTATATCCGCGATAATAAGCTTGACTTCAGGATAATCCTGAACAATGTAATCTATAAGTAGTGAACCGACCTTACCAAGACCCTGTACGGCTATAGTTACGTTATTAAGGCCCTCTTGGTTGAAGTGATACAGAACAGACTCTAACATAGACTCATACACTCCTCTGGCTGTAATTAAAGAAGGATCGCCAGAGCCACCGTTCTCAAAACATAAACATGCAACATTATACGGAGCATATTGGCTTACAAAATCAACATGTGCACAACGTGTACCCATATCCGGTGCAAATATATATTGAACGAGGCCTTGAAGAACAGGCACAACTTTATCTTTTAGTACCTCCTTTTCCTTATCAGACAGTGGCTGATCAGCTCTCGAGAAATTCTGTGTATTGTAATGTGGCTCATAGATTACGGACTTTCCTCCACCAATCCTGGATGCCCTCACTTCTTCGATTGTTGCTTTTCCTTCCAGTGCCATCATTGCAAACATCAAATTAAGAATCGCCCATTTGTAGCTCATACCTTTGGCAAGGTTTCTCACATCGGCTTCTGCCTCTCTCTCGTTATTGTACTCCTTCCATCTACACCCCCCTAAATACCACGGAGTCGGTTCTGGGGTGCGTGAACATATAATGGTGTTGTTTCTTGCAACCCACATTCCTCTACCGTGTCCAATGTCTCTATAGAAAACATTCTCAGGTCTCTTTAAAAGGGTATGAACAGCCTCAACAACATCTTCATAGGTACTATCGCCGTTCTTTATAAAATCCATAACCTCTTTCAGTTGCTCGATTGTCAGGTCATCCTTGATTTGTGTCATTTTTTCTCCACTCCCTTTTGTATAAAATGATGTATTTCGGTCTTTGTAACATTTTAGCTTTTTGAAACTCCTGCTGTCCTTTAATTAAGACACGTAGTTACCTTGGTGAGATGCATGAGCATGGAGATGTCTTTTTTTAACCATGCCCTCACAAAGATGATTCGGTAGGCCGCTTCAAACAGGTGCACACGGACAGAGTTCCTAGAAGACAATGACGAGTTGCTCGTGCACATGGTGTGAAGCGGCACACTGAGGCCCTCTATTAGGGGGCATGATGTAAAAAAAGACATCTCCATGCTCATTTACCAGGTAATTTCAAAGAGCTAAAATGGTACAAATCTTTTTATTTATTTAAACCTCGGTTGTTTAGCCGTTGTTGCTCCCATGCCTTGTAATTGTCTGGGGGGTGAATTATCTCAGCGTCAGGCCTTAACTCGAGTTTCATTGCCTCATTAGGACACCCGGTAACACAAAGACCACAGCCAATGCATTTGGTCAGGTCAATTACTGATACCTCATCTACGGTGCATGCGTGTACCTGGCAACGTTCCTCACATATTCCACAACCTACGCAAAGTTCGGGATCAACAACTGCATAGTAATTTGCCTTGGCAACTGATTGTTCGATGCCAAATTCGTTTATTCCCCTTAGGATCTGACAACAACATCCACAGCAGTTGCATACATAAAAAATTCCTCTGGCAACATTGCTTACCGTGTGAACCAGACCTACTTCTTCAGATTGGTCAAGTACTTTAAGGGCTTCCTCTTGAGTAATGCTATGTGGTCCCGCAGGCCTTTCTTTCGGTGAAAAAATAAGACAAACATCCAGAGGAAAGTCGCATTTTCTGGTTTCCCTGAGATCTTGTTGTTTTCTACAAATGCAATCCCGTAGTTCAAAAGATTTGGCTTGAAGCATTAATGGTTTGATATCATCATAGGGAAGAATAAACTCAGTTTTCACTGTTCCCTGCGCCGGAACAACCCGGTGAAGCGCTGGCTCATAGCGCATTATTCCTTCTGCCCCGCCTTCATTCCAATATTGTTCACAAAGATGGGCGAGCTCGTGGTCCATGATATCCCATTGTTCCTCATAAAAACCAACAACGAATGGAGCCAGTCGGAACCTCTCTATTACATCTCTCTTTGATCCCCATATAATACCCTTACCCACCATTGCCGTAAGTCTTGTCTCAATTTCTTCCTGCGATAGGTTGGACCGTTCTGCTATCGCATCGATTGTCTCACTCGAGCCAGTCATGTTACTTGCCACTATTGCTTCTTCAGGCAAAAATATTTTCTTGAGGATCTGCAATTCAACACCAGATCCAGTTCTCGGGAAACCTCCAGGCAGGAGATCTAAGGCATGGGCTAATTTTTCGTATGCATCATCATTCATCTTTGCGCTCCTTATATTATAGGTTTTCTTTTTCTGCCAACTCGATACATTTATTCACTACGAACTTCAAAAAAATATCGCAGGTGTTTTTCCAGCCTTTATTTTGGATATATCGATTAAGCTCTTCCGGGTTACTCCAATCACAGTTGCTAAGTGTCTTACAATCTGTACTGCCGAATTCTTTTAAAAAGTCACTATAAAGCTCGCATACAGCATGAATGGCTTTGTTTCTTTCCTGTTCGTGCTCTTCCGGAATACCCTGTTTGCCGTGACCGCAGCGAAGGCCGATAGCTATGCTGCTGCCAATCAGAAGACCACATGTGGTTTGTCCGGACGAAATGGCCCCCATATATCCAGCAGTAGCCCACGAATATCCTTTTGGTAATAAGTCCCACATGGCCTGCAAGCCTTGCAAGCTTGCTTCAGCTCACGTATAAAGATGCATTCTTTTATATGACTTGGTCAAAACATCCTCAAAAAAATCTCGATCTTTTATCATGATCACCTCTTTTTATTTATTCAGGGAATAAAAACCTCCTCCATTGGGGCCTGGCCTCATGAAATTTATCTCGCCATCTTTTTTGTATCATTCATGTGTGGTTGGTCTTCGATGAATGAGCGAATAAGGTTTGTCCCGCTGAAGTGGCCCAAGGTAAAATAGGCAATTGCTATCTCCGGGCCTAATAACGTACGTCGTATTTGGCTGTAACTCAACCCCTGTCTATAATAGGACAGGATGTGTTCTCCAAGTTTCTTCAAGTACTCAATCTTGCCAATGATCTCATTATGTGGATTTTTACGGATGTTGCCGCTACCCGGAAAAAGAATATATATATCCATTTCAGCCACTTTTTCTAACGATGCGATTATAAGCCAGATATTATAATCAGCCCGAAGAGTTCGATCCTGGCCACCCACAAAAAGATCGCCAGAGAATAACCATCCTTCTTTTGGTTCATAGAGACAGATGTGATCTGGGCTGTGACCTGGAGTGTTGATTACTGTAAATCGATGATTTCTAGTCTCAAGGAACACGCCGATAGCCTTTCCTTTAGATGGGTCAGGATAACCCCACATCAACCGCTGATAAAAATGAAGTGGCTGTTTCCCCCTTGGGTCAGCAAGTACAGGGAGGGCCAGAGGGTGCGCCATTACATCAGCACCGTATATCTTTTGTAGTGCTGCGTTTCCAGCGATATGATCCTCATGGCTGTGCGTATTTACTATATAATCGACCTGATATCCTTTTAAAGAGGTGAGGAGTTCCTGGACAGTATAAGCGCACCCTGTATCCACCATCATCCCGTCCACCCAATAAGCCGCAGTGAAATATAAGTTCCGGCTGAGAAATGAGCGTGCCATTTGAAACTTTCTAACTGCATTGATCTGTTCTGCTTGGATCATGTATTATATAACCTGGATGATCTCAGAGAAAAAATCATGGTGCCCTGAACCCGGCTTCACGGATACAATAATTAATTAGTACAGTCTGCTTACCTGTTTGGAATAGAGTTTTTCGCAAGCTCCCATTTCATAGTTGCTAAACACATAGGCCATAGTATGGATTGAACCACTCTTTTGAGTAGAAAAAGTATAGGAGAGAAGGGATTGTGTGTCAAAAGAAAAAATATGACAATTGTGTTACCAGATAAAGGGTTGACCTCATTTTTAAATTAGTAGTACTCACCAGATTATCTATGGAGATAATAAGAATCAGCTTTGTTTTTTGGGATTTTTGAGTTGAGAAATCAACTAACAATGAGGAATTTACTGTGGATGCTGCTTTTAGGAAGACTTATATGTGTGTAAAAAAGTAATCGACATAAAATAAACTGTTGTGACATCACTTACAAAAGCCCCCAGGGGAATCAAAGCATTTCCCTGGGGGCTTCACGTGGGCAATTTTAAAACAACCTCTTTAATCATAGAATTAATTCAAAAAGGAGGTTAATGTGAAAAAGAGTATAACTTGGAAAAGTATAAGATCAATATATATTGTATGTCAAGAAAAAAATGACACAATATGTGGATTTAATACCATGTAACTTTTAAAAGTAGTATCCATAGGTTCTGCAGGCAGATGTGGGAGGCAAAAATCAACAGGAAAAATGAAAAAGATATTTCCGTGAATTTATAGAGGTAGTTTTTTAATCACTTGACCGGTAACATATGCTCATCTATATTTCTTTCCTTTAGGAAAGGTAATTACAATAAAACAGAGGAGTAAAAAATGGCCATAAAAACAGTAGATGAATATCGAGATAGGATTTCCAAACTGAAACCGAGGCTTTTTATAGGCGGGAAAAGGATTGAGAAACTGGCTGATCATCCAATTACAAAGGGGGTTGTTGAGGCAACAGCAAAGGTCTATGAACTCACCCTGGATCCTCAATACGACGATATCATGACGGCAACGTCTCATCTTACAGGTGACACTATCAGCAGAAGCCTGCATATCCATCAGAGCACTCAGGATATTGTGAAACGCCTGGAGATGGCTCGCTTGAGCAGTCAAAAGTTAGGGACCTGTAACTATCGCTGTCCCGGGAATGAGATGCTTCCAGGCCTGGCAGCCACAACATGGGAGATAGATAAAGATACAGGAACGGAATACTATAAAAGATTTACGGAATACCTCAAGTATGCCCAGAGGGAGGATTTGGTGGTGAGTGGATCTGTTACTGATACAAAGGGTGATAGAAGCAAAAGACCCCTCGATCAGGATCCCGATTCCTATGTACATGTCGTAGAAAAAAAATCAGACGGCATTATAGTTAGTGGTGCTAAGCAGCACGCAACAGGGGCATATGCTGCTGATGAAAGCTTGATATTGCCTGGGCTGTCTTGCAGAAAAGGGGAGGGAGATTATGCACTCGCATTTGCCATACCAAATGGTGCTGAAGGAATAACCTATATAGGGCAATACAATTCGTATAGTGTAGAAAGGGAGCATACAGATGATAGACGTTATATTGGGAATCCGATATATGGCCAAAGAGAAACCTGCCTTATAGTCTTTGATCGTGTGTTTGTTCCCTGGGAGAGGGTATTCATGTGCGGAGAGATTGAGTACACACAAAGCTTCATTGCACGATTTGCCAAAACCCACAGGATGAACTGCGGTGGTGCGTGCAAGGTAGGTTTTATGGATTTAATTATTGGTGCTACCCAGATTATTGCCGAGTATCACGGCCTTTCAAAGGCCTCTCACATTGCAAATAAGATAACCAGAATGATCCAATTAAGCAACACGTCTCTTGCCTGTGCGATTGCTGCTGCCCATATGGGCAAGGAAGAGCCAGTAGGCTCTGGCGTTTTTATGCCAGATGAGGCAACCAGTAACCTGGCAAAACTTAATACCAATGAAGGTTTCTGGGAACTCCTATCCTTAGCCGGGGATATTGCAGGCGGGATTGCAGTCACTATGCCGTCTGAATTGGAGTTGGAAAATCCAGAGATAGGGGGATATATCTCTAAATATCTTAAATCGGCAGCCTCTGCAAAAAAGAGGATGCGGATGGTAAAGTTTCTTCAGAATTGGGTTGCAGGATTGCATGGTGTGGGTACATATCAGGGAGCCGGTCCAAGTCAAAACCAAATACTGACCCTCTACCGGATAACAGATTTGGAAGAAAAAAAGAAAATGGCCGAGGAATTGGCTTACATGTATAATTAATGGTTGGTGCTCGCTGTTTGTTGTTTGTTGCAATTGACTATGAGTCGGTGAAAACTGGCTTTCCACTTTTCGGTGTGAACGCAACAAACTCAAAGAACACAACAAACACAACAAACACAAATAATGTCAGATAAAAGAGATAATCTGAGTATATTGAAGAAGGGAATAAAGGATGAGATAAGGACTATAGAGGTGACTGGCATCACTGGTTCCGTATTGGCCTACCTATTATCTCAGCTTTTTATTGACGTAGACCATTCTTTCTTAATAGTTCTCCCTAACTCTGAGGAGTCCGAAAAATTTTACAAAGATCTGGATTTTTTTCTTTCCAACCAGAATAATGGGCCTTCCCCAGACCTTAGGAGAATATTCCTTTTTCCTTCCTATGATATCTCACCTCTCACAGGATTAAGTCCACCAAAAGAATTGGTAAGGCAAAGGATAGAGGCACTTTATGCTCTTTCAACTGTGCGAGATGCGGTTGTTGTTACATCATTAGAGGCCATCATGAGTCGTCTTTTGCCAAAAAAGATTCTTCTTAACTCGGTTGACTATATTGCTATTAATGAGGAGATCGACAGGGATGATTTGATAAAAAGATTACTGGCTTTTGGTTATCTTCGAAGTTCGTTAGTGGAAGAGAGAGGTGATTTTTCTGTAAGGGGTGGCGTTATTGATCTATACCCACCGTTATATGATTCAGCAGTGAGGATAGAATTCTGGGGAAACAGTGTGGAATCCATACGACTCTTTAATCCAGTCAATCAAAGATCAAAATCTGATTTAAAAGAGTTAATTATCCTCCCTGCAACTGAAATCATTCTAGGACCTTCAAACATTAAACGGGCACGATCAATGGGTAGACTTCCATCGCCTTTGGAATCAGGAGGCAATTTTCCAGGTATTGAGGCATGGCTGCAACACTTTTATTCCTCTCTTGATACCATCTTTAGCTATCTCCCCAAAGAAGGTCATATTTGCATTACTCAATCAGATAATTTTACAGAAAGAGCCAGGTCTATTGTGGAGAAGCTTAATAAAGAAACGGGAAGGTTTAAGGATGAGTGTTTAGAAAAAGGAAAACCCTTTCCCCAAACTGATAATACCATTCTCGAGATACAGGAACTTCAAGATACCATTGCTGAATATCGCAAAATTTCTTTCTTTGATTTTACTGTCAACACCAGTTTTAAAAAGGAAGGACTGGCAGCCGATTTCAAGGAATCCCTTGTGGCAGAAATGGAATATGAATTTCAGGATATCACTCGCCCAAAGGTCTCACTTGCGCCTCTGGCAGCGAAAATAAAGGCATGGATCGATGAGGGAAATCAGATTGTACTCGTATGTAGGACACAACAGCAGGCAGAGCGGCTAAAAGAAATCTTGTTCAATTATCAAATCATGGTCAAAGAAATTCTCCCTGATTGGTCACGAATTAAAAGAAAAAGAGGACTATACATCTGTTTGGGGTACCTTTCTCAAGGATTTAGATTTTCGGCCTCAAACCTGATTATAATTACAGAAGATGAGATCTTCGGAGAAAAAAGGGGAGGAGAAAGGAGAAAAAAAGAAGACAAGGTTCAGGCCATCCCATGGACAGAATTCAGTCAATTACAAGTAGGTGATTTAGTTGTTCACCAGGATCACGGAATTGGGCGTTATGGCGGACTTGTAAAGATGGAGATCAACAACAGGATCAGAGATTTTGTAATTATTGAATATGCGGGAAATGATAGACTCTATATCCCGGCAGATAGGATAAACATTATCCAGAAATATATTGGTTTGGATGAAGAGAATCCTCAATTAGACAGACTTGGTGGAAGATCATGGGTGTTAGCAAAAAAGAAGGCCAGAAGGTCAATAGAAAAGATAGCCAAGGGTCTTGTTAGAATCTATGCCATGAGAAAGTTTCTTAAGGGTTTTTCCTTTTCAAAAGTAGATAATTACTATAGGGAATTTGAGGCAAACTTTGAGTATGAGGAAACTCCAGATCAAATCAAGGTTATTGACAATGTATTCTCTGATATGGAATCAGACAGACCAATGGATAGACTTATTTGTGGTGATGTAGGTTTTGGTAAAACAGAAGTAGCTATGAGAGCTGCTTTTAAGGCTGTTATGGATGGAAAACAGGTAGCTGTTCTTTCTCCAACCACTGTTTTAGTTGAGCAGCATTACCAAACATTCTCAAAACGCTTTAATTTTTATCCTGTCAGGATTGCTGCCCTGAGTCGCTTTATTTCAAGGCCAGAGCAAAAAAGGGTACTGCGTGATGTATCTTTGGGAAAGATTGATATTATTATTGGAACCCATAGAATTCTCTCTGATGATGTTATATTTAAAGATCTGGGCTTATTTATAATTGATGAGGAACAGCGCTTTGGTGTTAAAGACAAGGAAAAATTAAAAAAATATCGAAATTCCGTTGATATTATTGCAATGACAGCTACACCTATTCCAAGGAGTCTCCATATGTCATTGATGGGGGTGAGGGATCTGAGCATAATTAAGACCCCACCTGCTGACAGGCTCTCTATTCAGACATATGTGTCCCGATTTGATGAAGATATTATATCTCATGCAATAGAAAAGGAGTTAGAGAGAGGGGGGCAGGTCTTTTTTGTCCATAATCGGGTTCAAACCATTGAGATAATGGCAGATACATTGAGTAGGCTTGTTCCCAAAGCCAGGATTGGCATTGCCCATGGTCAGATGAAGGAGAGGAATTTAGAGAAGGCAATGATTAAATTCTTGGCCAAGGAGACAGATGTCCTTGTGTGTACTACTATAATAGATTCAGGTCTGGATATACCTTCAGCAAATACTATAATAATTAATAAGGTAGATCGCTTTGGCCTAGCGGAGATTTATCAGCTCAGGGGGAGAGTTGGTAGGTCTAATGTGAAGGCTTATGCATATCTCCTGATTTCAGACGGCTCTCATTTGACACGAGATGCCCAGAAAAGACTAAAGGTTTTGATGGATTTTTCGTGCTTAGGCTCGGGGGTCAACATCGCCTTAAATGATTTAAGGATAAGAGGCGGTGGAAATATACTTGGTTTTTCTCAATCAGGTCATATAAAGGCTATTGGCTATGAACTATATCTAAAACTGATAGAACAGGCAATTGCGGAGCTAAAGGGAGAGGTATGGCAAGAGGAAATATTTCCCGAGATACATACTGATTTACCAGTGTTTATTCCTTACAGCTATATTGAGGAGAGTGATGTCAGGCTGGATATATACAGACGCTTATCTTCCATTAAAGGGAAAGATGAATTAAAGGAGATGGTGCAGGAAATTGAAGATAGGTTTGGGCCTTTGCCAAAAGAGGTTTTAAATCTTATTTCTGTTATTAAGATAAAGATAGGACTGAAGAAAATTGGCTCAACAGTGTTAGACATTAAAAATGATTATATGGTCTTTTCCTTTTCTAATGATACCCATGTATCACCATCTGGCTTGATTGACTTAGTTTCCAGTTATCCGGATAATTTCTCATTCTTATCCGATCAAAAACTCAAGGTTGTAAGAGAGAAAAAGAGATCCTTTTCTACCCTTGGAGAGGCAGAGGAGATAATACATCAATTTGATCGCTATATCGTAAAAAGTTGATCCAAATTCTTCTTGCATTTTCTATAATGATAGTGTAATTTAAATAAATTATGACATTTTTTATAAATTTATCTATGATTAATATCAATATTATAAGATATTTTATTTCTCTATTTTTTTGTCTCTTTCTTCTTTTTACCCTACCAGCCTGCTCTCCCACGGCAGAATCAAATAAAGCTGTAGTTATAAGAGTAGGAGATCGAGTAGTTACCGTGGGTGATATAAAGAGAGAAGTACACATTGCCTCAGTTGAAAATAATGTTCCCCAGAAGACAGTATGGTCATCTATCAATGAGCTTGTAAATAGAATTGTGGATGACGCCCTTGTGCTTGAATATGGAGAAAAACATGGTATTTTCTTAAATGAAAATGAATTGGAAAAGGCTATACAGAATATTGTCAAGGATTATCCAGGAAATAGCTTTCATGAAATGCTTCTATCCAGGTGCATAGATTATAATGAATGGAAAGAGAGATTCAGTGAACATCTTTTAATTAAAGAGATTGTAAAAGAGCAAACTGCGTCTCTGCCTCCTATTTCTTACCATGCGATAAAATCTTACTATCAGGAGAGGAAGGAGGATTTCTTGCATCCTTCAAGATCCAAATTTGTGCATGTCGTTACCAAAACGAGAAAAGAGGCCGAGGCTGTTCTCGCCCGCCTTAAGGGGGGAGAAGACATAAAAGAATTAGTTAGGGAACAATCCCTGCGATCCGGAATTCGTGGAGATTATGGTATGCACTGGAAAGCCAAGTATATACTTCCTTCTCCCTTATCTGATATTATATTTACAATACCTGTTGGTGAAGTGAGCCACATCATTAAAACCCCCTACGCCTTCCACATTATAAAAGTCCTCAAAAGGGAGCCACCAGGAGTAAAAGATCTTTTGGAGGTAGAGGGTGAAATAGAAAATATGCTTCTTAATAAAGCAGTGGAAAGTCGATATACAGCATGGCTTAAAAAATTGAGAAATAATTATCCTGTTAAAGTCAGCTACACCTTGTTAGATAAACTGAGGGATGTTAATGAAAACGACTAAAGTAATTATCCTTTTTACGCTATTGCTTATTGTATTTACGTTAGCTTCTGGGCATCTCTTGGCCGAGATAACAAATAGAATTGTAGCAAGAGTCAATAGCGATATAATTACCCTCCATGATCTCAATACCTCAATCAGAAAGTTAACCGGATCGAGTGCAAAGGACTTGCAATTAAGGAATGAGAAACAATTCTATGAAATTCGCAGGGCTATTTTGGATAATCTGATCAATGAAAAGATAACAGAACAACAAATAATTAAATTGGGAATAAAAGTAACAGCAAAAGATGTAGAAGAAGCAATTGAAAAGGTGAAAAAGGAAAATAATTTTACACAGGAGGGGTTAATTAATAGCCTAAAGCAGAAAGGGGTAAGCCTCAAGGAATATAAAGATGAGGTAGAAAA
>Ga0180438_10003519_pt1 | contig 23597 bp, 20 predicted proteins | sample SS_ome_12_FD_132455 | JGI IMG/M metagenome (GOLD analysis project Ga0180438, IMG submission 132455) | Hypersaline lake sediment archaeal communities from the Salton Sea, California, USA - SS_3_D_2 metaG | ecosystem: Environmental > Aquatic > Non-marine Saline and Alkaline > Hypersaline >...
CACCGCCCCCCGGCATCGGCATCTTCTTCTTCTCGGGCTTCTCCCAGACCACGGCCTCGGTGGTGAGCATCAGGCCCGCGATGCTGGCCGCGTGCTCGATGGCCGAGCGCACGACCTTCGCCGGGTCGATGATGCCGTTGGCGACCATGTCCACGAACTCTTCTCTGGCCGCGTCGAAGCCCGTGGTGGCGGGAGACTTCTTAACCCGCTCGGCCACGACTTCGCCCTCCCAGCCGGCGTTCCAGGCCAGCTGTTTGATCGGGGCTTCGAGCGCGCGGCGCACGATGTCCACGCCGACCTTCTCCTCCGGATCGATGTCCAACTTCTCCACGGCAGGGACACACCGCAGGAGGGCCACCCCACCGCCCGGTACGATGCCTTCCTCGACCGCCGCGCGGGTTGCGTGGAGCGCGTCCTCCACGGTGGCCTTCTTGGCCTTCATCTCGGTCTCGGTGGCTGCGCCCACATTGATCACGGCCACCCCACCGGCCATCTTCGCCAGCCTCTCTTCGAGCTTCTCGCGGTCGTAGTCGGAGGTCGCCTCCTCCTTCTCGCGGCGGATCTGGGCGATGCGGCCATCGATGTCCGTCCGCTTCCCGGCCCCCTGGATGATGGTCGTGTTGTCCTTGTCGATCGTGACCTTCTTGGCCCGGCCCAGGTCCTTCAGGTCTACGCTCTCCAGCTGGACGCCGATGTCTTCCGAGATGACCCTGCCCCCGGTCAGGACGGCGATGTCTTCCAGCATGGCCTTTCGCCGGTCGCCGTACCCCGGCGCCTTGACCGCGGCGCAGGGGAACGTGCCCTTGAGCTTGTTCACCACCAGGGTCGCGAGCGCCTCGCCCTCGACATCCTCGGCGATTACGAGAAGCGGCTTGCCCGAGCCAGCCACCTTTTCCAGGAGCGGGAGAAGGTCCCGGATGGAAGAGATCTTCTTCTCGTGGACCAGGATGTAGACGTTTTCCAGCTCCGCCACCATCTCTCGAGGATTCGTGATGAAGTGCGGAGAGAGGTACCCGCGGTCGAACTGCATCCCCTCGACCAAATCCATCGTGGTCTCGATTCCCTTGGCCTCCTCGACCGTAATGGCCCCGTCCTTGCCCACCTTCTCCATGGCGGTGGCGATGAGGTGCCCGATCTCGGTGCTGCCGTGAGCCGAGACCGTAGCGATCTGGGCCATCTCGGCCGTGGTCTTCACCGGCTTGCTGAGGTGTTTGAGCTGGGCCACAACGGCCGCGGCGGCCTTGTCGATCCCTCGCTTGACCGACATCGGGTTGGCTCCCGCCGCGATGTTCTTCAGCCCTTCCTTGAAAATGGCGCGCGCCAGCAGGGTGGCCGTGGTTGTTCCGTCGCCCGCCACCTCGCTGGTCTTGGCGGCGACCTCCCGGACCATCTGCGCGCCCATGTTCTCCCGGGGATCGGCGAGCTCGATCTCCTTGGCGATCATGACCCCGTCGTCACACACGATGGGCGGTCCCCATTTCCTCTCCAGTCCCACCGTCCGTCCCCTCGGGCCCAGCGTGACGGCCACCGCGTTGGCCAGAATGTCGACGCCCCGCTCCAGGGCGCTCCGGGCCTGTTCCCTGAAGTTGATCTCCTTCTTACCCATGTCCTCATTCCTCCTTCAGGACTGAAGGTGTCTCTCTTCTATCATCTCTCCCATGAGTGGCGGGCAACGATTCTAGGGCGTTCCGGGGCGGTAAGTCAAGCTCTCGGGCGGCGCCAGAAAACCCTTGAGTCGGGCACCCGGGATGCCGAGCAAGGAAGGGTAGCCCACGAGTCCAGCGCAGCCTTGAACACGGAGAGAACCGCCTTGGGACACAGGAGCCTTGCCATCTCCGTCGAGGAGGACCCCTTCGCAGCCGTCGTCGCCGCAGCGACCGAGGCCCGCCGCCTCAACGAGGGCCTTCGCAGGATCGGCGGTCGCACACCCCAGAACCCCGTGATGCTGGCCCTGGAGAGGCTCCGGGCCGGGCTCATCGAGTTCGAGCCGGCGCCCGAATCGGCGGTCGAGCGCCCGCGTCGACGAGAATCCTGCCCCGATCCCGCCGCGGAATTCCAGGATTCGGGATGGGAAGAGGACCGCGAGGACGTCTCCCCCCTGGAGTGCGAGATCGTCTAGCCCGATGGATTCAAGGCAGCGCGGGGATGAGCACCGTGGGACGACCCCGGGACAGGACCCGTTGCGAGAGGCCGATCGTCCTGCCCCATCGCCTCCGAGACTCGCAGCTCCGGCCACCTCCCGCGCGTCCGCTGCGGGTCCTGTCTCGAAGGTACTCCCACCGCACTCCCTCGGACGACCGCTGAGAATGACCTACGACCCGCAGTCTCAGCTCCAACCCCTTCCTCATCCTCTAAGGCCGGACGAGGATCGAGAAAGCGATGCGCGGGCCCACAGAGCCTTCCCGCAACGGCTGGCGCCGGGTAGGGCTCCCACGGAGCGCAGGAACGAGCACCGTGGGATAACCCGGTGACAGGACCCGTTGCGAGAAGCCGATCGTCCTGCCCCATCGCCTGCAAGACCCGCAGATCCAGCCGACCCGTGATTCGCTCCGCATCCACTCTGAGACCCGAGGTATGGCTGGCGGACTTCTGCGGCGCAGGCGAGTGGGCCCGGGAGCCTTCACGCGCTCCCGGCGGCAGCATCGACGGGCCTGGGCGGGATCAGCCGGGCGAAGATCAACCCCGAAGCCAGAAAGGCGATGAGATCCCCGAGTCCCTCACCCGCGACCAGAGCCCCGGGGATCGGCATCAGGACGTACTGCACGGTGTGGAAGGGGATGCTGACGATCAGCCACACCCACAAACCAAACCGGAGTCCCCGACGCCAGGCGCCCCTCCCCAGCGAAGCGCCAACCTGCCGATAGGCCAAAGCAAGCACAACGCCGAGGAAGAGATAGACCATGGGAAGCCAGGCAAGGGATCGATCCCCGGTCATCCGCCACAGCTGGCCGCGTGAGAGGTAGTAGGGTGCCAGGAGGTAAAAACCCGAGACGGCCTTCGTCACATGGATGAGGGCTGAGAGAACACCGGCCTCCACATACCTCCAAGCCGACAGCGGACACCCCCGTCAGAGATGGATCCCAGCGGCTCACTGTATCAGCGATGCGGGGGCCTGGCCACCCCTAATTTTGAGCTTCCCCCGCTCCAGGCTCTGATGTACCATGTTGCGGCCGTGGCCGGCCCACTCCCGGATGGGGCGGAGAGGTGGGATGGCGTGGCCACGCGGGGGATTGCCGTACATGATCAAAGTCGGCTGCTGTGGCTTCGCCGAGGCCCGAGCGAAATACTTCAAGAAGTTCGACCTCGTTGAGATCCAGCAGACCCTCTACCAGGTTCCCTCGGCAAAAACGGCTGCCCAGTGGCGGCGTGAGGCCCGCGCCGGCTTTGAGTTCACCATGAAGGCGTGGCAGTTGATCACGTTCCCTCCGGCCAGCCCGACCTACGAGAAGCTCAAACACCCCCCTCAATCCCGGAAGCTTAAGAACTACGGCTCCTTCCAGCTGACCTCCGAGGTCCTCGAAGCCTGGGAGCAGACCGAGGAGGTAGCCCGGGCGTTGGGTGCTCGGGTCATCGTGTTTGAGTCCCCAGAGAGCTTCATCCCAGAAAAAACAAACATCGACAACCTGACCAAATTCTTCGGCTCCATCGAGCGGGGGGCCTACCGGATGGTCTGGGAAGCACGGGGTCGCTGGCCCGAGGACCTGGTCGTTTCTCTCTGCCGGGACCTGGACCTGACCTATTCGATCGACCCCTTCGTCCGTCCACCGTTTGACGGCCCCATCAGGTACTTCAAACTCCACGGCAAGGGCGGCGACGACGATTCCTACACCGACAACGAGCTCATGGCCCTCCGCCGCCTGCTCGATAAGGGTCCCGAGGCCTACGTCCTGTTCAACAACCAGAACATGCTGGCGGACGCGGGACGCATGAGACGCATGATCCGGTAGGCTCCCCCGGACGAGGCGGGAGGCTTGATTTCCCGTTGCGTCTAGCCACACCCTGTGGTAGGCTGACTGACCAGCCTGAAGGTAGACCGGCCGTCCCGACAACGCGAGGGAAGAACCCGTGAAGAACCGAATCGCCATCGCTCATCCAGCCGACGCACTGACCATCGCCAGGATTCACCGCCACACCCTCACCGCCGGTCTGGTGCTGAGCTTCGCCTTCCTGACGGCCGTCGGGGCGCTCGTGAGGATTCCGCTTCCCTTCACACCCGTCCCCCTGACCCTCCAGACTTTCTTCGTCCTCCTCTCGGGGGCCCTTCTTGGAGTCCGGCGCGGGTTCGCCAGCCAGACGGCGTACCTGGGGCTGGGGGCGATGGGCCTGCCCGTATTCGCAGGTGCGGGATCGCCGGTGGCCCTTGCAGGGCCGACCGGCGGGTACCTCATCGGGTTTGCGGTGGCCAGCCCTCTTGTGGGCGTCCTCACCCGCGGTCCCCGCGGCCGCTCCCTCGCGTGGACAGCCGCGGCCATGGGCCTCGGGCTGTGCGTCATCTATTCGGCCGGCGCACTCCAGCTGGCGGTCCTGACGCACGCCGGTCCCGGCGCGGTGTTGTCGCTCGGTGTCATCCCGTTCCTCCCAGGCGCCGCGGCCAAGTTGACGGCGGCCGCCGCCGTTTCGGTGGCCATCCGAGCCAAGCTCGCAAGGTAGGCGTCCCTATCCGGCAAACCACCCGCCCCTCGGAGGCCCGCATGGGCGCCATTCGGCACGTGTTCCTCGACCTGGAAGGAACCCTGATCAAGGACAAGGCCTACCAACCCATCCAGGGTGCCGTCGGCTGGTTCAACCGCCAGAGGGAGGGGGGGCTGGGCACCCTCGTGGTTTCAAACAACACCACCCATGCGCCTCGGGAGATCGAACACCGCCTGCGGGAGGTAGGTTTCGGGATCGGGGAGGGGGAGGTCTTGACCTGTGTGGGTGTGGGTGTAGAGATGCTCCGCGCCTGGGGGGTGAAGGCCTGCCTCGTGGTCGGGGAGGATTCGCTCGCCCAGATCCTGGCGGCCCAGGGGTTCACGGTCGACGGCGAGGGGCGCGTCGATGCCGTCGTCGTGGGTCTGGACCGGCGGCTGACGTACGCCCGACTTTCGCAAGCGGTCGAGGCCCTGCTCCGGTTCAAAATCCCGCTCCTGGCCCTGCACTACAACCGGCTCTACCTGGATGTGGACGGTGCCCGGGGTCCCTCGGTGGGGGCCATCGTCCGCTCCCTCGAGTACGCGTGCGGGGTCGAGGCCGAGGTGGCCGGCAAACCGAGCGAGGCTTACTACGAGAACGCTCTCCGCCGCGCGTCGGCCCGCGCCGGGGAGGTCCTCTTCGTGTCCGACGACCCCCTCTCGGATCTCGTCGGGGCCAAGCGTGTGGGCATGCGGACGGCCTTCGTCCTGAGCGGCAAGTATCCCAGCGAGGACGTGCTGGGATCCATCGAGTCCGGGATGAGGCCCGATCTGGTGGTTTCTTCGGTCGTCGACATCGAGGTCAACCCATGAAGGAAGGATGGACGTTCAGAGTCCCGAGGCACGAGGTTTCCCTCGCGGGCCACCCCGTCGAAGTCGGAAAGATCGTGTGCGTGGGTCGCAACTACGCGCGCCACAACGTCGAGATGGGGGCGGAGGCGGACGCCGACCCGGTCTTCTTTCTCAAACCGCCGACCGCCCTCCTTGCGGGCCCGAACCTCCGGGTATCCGTGCCCGCGACCTACGGCGAGCTGCATCATGAAGTCGAGCTGGCCGTCCTCGTCGGTCGGAGGGCTTGCGGACTGGACCCGGCCGGCGCGCCCGACTGCGTGGCCGGCTTCGCGGTGGCCCTCGACTTAACCCTGCGCGACCTCCAGGCCAAGGCCAAGAAGGACGGAGGACCTTGGGATCTGGCGAAGGGGTTTGACGGTTCGGCGCCCATCGGGGATTTCGTACGGGGGGAAACTGTGGCCGATCCCCATGACCTGGCGATCCGGCTGGAGGTGAACGATCAGGTGCGCCAGAGCGCGCGGACCTCCTCGATGATCCATCGGGTGCCCGATCTCATCGCCTACGTATCGCGCTTCATGACCCTCGAGCCTGGGGACGTGCTCCTTACCGGGACTCCGGAGGGCGTCGGCCCGCTGGTGGACGGCGATCGGCTGGTGGCGGAGATCGAGGGTCTCCCCACTCTCGCTCTCGAGATCACCCGGGCCGCCGGGGGTGTGATCGAGGTTTCCTCCGGGGTGGATCGGGACGCGTGATCCCTGCGGGGGCGCCAGCGAGGGCCCGGGGGCGCGGCTTCTTTCACACATCTGGCACCGGTTGGCCCGCTCGCGTGCGGGCGCGCAGCGCACCCGGTCGTCGAAGGAAACAGAAGGGGGAAGAGATGGGACTGGAAGACTTCGTGGTGTACGTCAAGTCGGACCGCATGGGCGTGGGCGCGGAGCAGCTCGGGCGGGTGCTCATGAGTTCCTTCCTCCAGGCGCTGGCCGAGTCCGACCGGAAGCCCCGCCGCATCCTTTTCGTCAACAGCGGCGTGTTCCTTACCACCGAGGGGTCTGAGGTGCTGGAGACCCTCGGACGGCTGGAGAAGGCGGGGGTCGAGATCTTCTCCTGCGGCACGTGCCTGGAATACTACCGCCGGAAGGATAGGCTGAGCATCGGGAAGGTGGGCAACATGGCCAATACCGTCGAGGCGCTCCTCGGCGCGGGCAAGGTCATCTGCCCCTAGCCTCGATGATGCACCGGCTGGGATGTCGGCAGGCCCATGCTCCATGCAGAGCCGTGGAGAAGCAGAGAACCAGATCCCCGAAAACGACGTGAAGGGACTCTGCGTAGAGATGCCCGGACCCTCCGAAGGACCCGACCCCGTCAACACGATGAGATCCCCGACGGAGCGATCTACAGTCTACCTGGATCACGCGGCGACATCGTTCCCGAAGGCGGGCGAGGTCGTCGAGGAGATCACGCGCTTCCTGGCCGCTTCGGCCGGCAGTCCGGGCCGTTCGGGGCACCGGATCTCGGCCGCGGCCGCTCGCCTGGTCTACGAGACCCGCGAAGCGCTGGCGCGCCTGTTCGGCGTCGGCGACTCGCGGCGACTCGTGTTCACGCGGGGGGCAACCGAGGGTCTCAACCTGATCCTCTACGGACTCCTGGAGCCGGGCGACCATGTGGTGACCACCTCGATGGAGCACAACGCCGTGATGCGTCCGCTCCGCGACCTGGTGCGATCCAGGAACGTGACGGTCACCGCCGTACCGGCGTCGGCCGAGGGCCTCGTGGATCCGGACGACCTGGGCCGGGCCGTCAGACCCAACACAAGGCTGGCCGTGATCAACCACGCCTCCAACGTCTGCGGGGCTCTCCAGCCCCTGCCCGACATCGCCGACCGCCTCCGGGGCCGCACGCGTCTGGTGATCGACGCTGCGCAGACCGCGGGCCTGGTTCCCCTGAACCTGGAGGATCTCTCGGCCGGTGCGATTGCCCTGAGCGGGCACAAGGGACTGCTGGGACCGACCGGGATCGGAGTGCTCTGTCTCGGCGAGGATGTTCGCCCCCGGCCCCTCATGCACGGGGGCACCGGAAGCGTGTCCGAGTCCGACGAACAGCCCGAGTTCCTCCCGGACCGCTACGAGGCCGGGACGCCCAACACGGTCGGGATCGCAGGGCTCCACGGCTCGCTCGCCTATCTGGAGAAGCGCCGCTGGAGCAGGTTCCTGGATCACGAACGGGCTCTGGCGGCGCGCCTCCTCGGTGCCGTGGATTCGCTGGACGGCGTGTGCGTCCAGGGCCCGAGGCCCATCCAAGATCGAACGGGCGTGGTGTCCTTCCGGATCAGGACCGTCGAGCCGGGTGAGGTGGGCCGACGCCTCGACCAGGACTTCGGACTGCTGGTCCGGTGCGGCCTTCACTGCGCGCCCAACGCGCACCGGACGTTGGCCACGTTCCCCATGGGAACCGTGCGCGCTTCGTTCGGACACCTCAACACCGAGGAAGACGTCGATCGGCTTGTCGAAGCCGTGGCCGAGATCGCCCATGGATGAGGTCTACCTCGCCGTCTATCCATCCATACACGACGTGATGCGGGCCGAATCTCTCCTGAATCGGGTCGGGATTCGCTGTCGGCTGGTACCGACCCCGACTTCTGTCCGTCCGGACTGCGGAATGGTGGTTTCGATCGGGCCTGAGGTCGCGCGCCGTGCGCTCGAGACTCTGGGCGAGGCCGGCGCCCCGCCGCAGTCGGTATACTACAGGGACGCTTCCGGCAGGCTCCGGGACGCCGACTCCGACCTCTCGGCGCCGGAAGACTCCTGAATCCGCCGCCTCCGGCCCCTTCCCGCCTTCAGGAGACCCCCCGGGGATCCGATTTTCCATAGGAGAGCCGAGCGGGGCCTTGCAGGTTTGACCGTTGACTCGCGGCGGGAAAGCGCGACAATGAGTAGGGGATGACACCCGCACGCCCCCTTCCCAGGAGAGGACCCCCGTGCTGAGGCGATCCGGCAAATCCTCGGGCTCCCAGAAGCCGAAGGTCAAACCCGGGGGCCGCACCCCAAGGGCGACCTCCATCTCGAGCCGCCTCGAGTCCTACCGCACGCTGTTCGAGTTCGCCAGCGACGGCGTCTATCTTCAGACCCTCGAGGGAAGAATCCTGAACATCAACCCGAGCGGCGAACAGATGCTGGGCTACGAACCCGGGGAGCTCATCGGACGGAGCGTCGCCGACATCGTGCCCCCCGAGATCGCCGACCGGTTTGAGCGCCTCGCCCAGGACCTGCGGCGCCGGAAGGCCCTCACGATCGAGGCGGAGAACATCCGCAGGGACGGAAGCGTCTTCCCCGTCGAGGTCAGCCTCTCGCTGGTGGACGAGTCCGGGGACGAGTTGGTCGTCGCCATCGTCCGGGACATCTCCGAACGCAAGCGGGCCGAGGAGGCTCTCCGGACGTCCGAGGAGAGGTACCGGACGCTGGTCCGGGCGGCCCCCGACGCGGTCACACTCACCGACCTCGAGGGGCGCATTGTCTACGTCTCCGCCCGAGCCCTCGAGATCCACGGGTCGGGGGACGCCGAGGACCTCATCGGAAGGGACGCCCTCGAACTCATCGCCCCCGAGGAACGCGAACGAGCCTTGGCCAACATGAAGCGGACACTCGAGGAGGGCATCGTCCGGAACCTGGAGTACACGTTTCTCAAAGCCGACGGGAGCCGCTTTCCCGGCGAGCTCAGCGCCGCGCTGATCAGAGATGCCCACGGGAATCCTTCGGCCTATATCGCCACGGTTCGCGATACCACCGACCGCAAGCGCGCCGAGCAGGTCATCAAGGAATCCGAGGCCACGTTCCGGTCCATCAGCGAGTACAGCGCAGCCGGGATCGGCATGGCCCAGAGGAACAGAATCGTCTACGTCAACCGCTGCCTGGCCGACATGCTGGGCTACGGGGTCGAAGAGATCGTCGGCTCGGATTTCCTGGAAATCGTGGCTCCCCAATGTCGAGACATGATGGTCGAGCGGATACAGAAGAGAATGCGCGGCGAATCGGTGTCCGAGCGCTACGAGTGCCAGGTGATCACCAAGGACGGCCGTGTCGTCGACATCGAGATCCACTCCGGCCCGACCATCTCCATCGGGGGGATTCCCACGACGGTGGTGACCACGCACGACATCAGCGAACACAAACGCTCCGAGCGGGTTCTCCGAGAATCCGAGGAGCGCTTCCGCGGGATCTTCGAGAAGGCCGTCATCGGTCTCTACCGCACGACGCCCGACGGCCGCATCCTGATGGCGAATGCCACCCTCACCCGGATGCTGGGATACCCGTCCGCCGAGGAACTCTGCCGGCGCAACCTGGAGAGGGAGGGGTACGAGCCTAGCTATGCCCGCGAGGACTTCAAGCGCCGCCTGGAGCAAGAGGGGGAGACCATCGGACTGGAATCCGCGTGGGTGAGGCGGGACGGCACGACCCTGTTCGTGCGGGAGAGCGCCCGAGTCGTGCGGGATGAGGCGGGCCACACGCTCTACTACGAGGGCACGGTTGAAGACATCACCGAACGCAGACGGATCGAGGAGGCGCTCCGCCAGAGCCGGCAGCGCTACTGGGCGATCGTTGAGGATCAGACCGAACTGATCTGCCGCTTCCTGCCCGATGGGACGCTCACGTTCGTCAACGGGGCATACTGCCGTCTGTTCCAGAAGACGGAGGACGAGTTGATCGGGCACAGCTTCTTCCCTCTGATCGCCGAGGAAGATCGGGAGCCTGTCCGGCAGAGGTTCCTGGGGCTCACCCGCCAGAATCCGGTCGAGACCCACGAGCAGCGCGTTGTCACTCCCGGCGGAGAGATCGCCTGGCAGCAGTGGACCAACCGCGCCATCTTCAACGACGCCGGAGACCTGATCGAATACCAGTCGGTCGGGCGAGACATCACCGAGCGTAAGCGCACCGAGATGGCGCTTCGCGAGTCGGAGGAGAAGTACCGGACCCTGGTGTCGGGCGGGCCGATGGGCGTTGTCCTTGTGCGCGGGGATTGCATCCTCTTCGCGAACTCCAAGGCTGTGGACATGCTCGGCTACGATCGGGAAGACGAACTGACCGGCATGAACTTCCTCGAGGTCATCGCCCCCGAGGACCGGGGCATCGTCCTGCAGGCCTGCGAGGCGGCCCTCTCGCAATCGGACCGCTCACCCCTCACGGTCGCTCACCGGATCCTGCGCAGGGATGGTACGACCCTGGATGTTGAGGCGGCGGGGACCACCCTGGTGTGGGAGGGCGAGCGGGTTGTCCAGGCCGTTTTCAGCGACGCGACGGAGAAGACGAGGGCCCAGGAACTCCGAGAGTACTACCGGAGAATGGATGAGCAGTTGGGTGTGATCTCGGGCCGTTTCATCAACCCTGAGAACCTCGACCAAGCCATCGAGCAGACCCTCGAGGAACTGGGAACTCTGCTCGATGTCCAGAGGACCTGTCTCTGCCGTCTGAGCCGGGACAGCCAGGTGCTGGAAGCCACGCACCTGTGGCGTGCGGACGGGGAACTGGAAACGAGGCGGCGCGGGAGCCTGGAGGACCTGGCCTGGCTTGCCGAGCGACTCCGCCGGAACGAGGCCGTTGTCGTCAACGACGTCGGGCCGCTCCCATTGCCGGAGAAGACGTTCTGTATGGAGCGGGGGGCGCGGGCCTTGCTCGCAATCCCCGTTGTGGTCGCGGGCGAACTCCGGGGGATGTTGAGCGCGGCGGACAGGGTCGCCAGAAGAGTCTGGGAACCGGGGGAGGTGCGATTCCTGGCGGGCATCGGCGAGTCCTTCGGGCGGGCACTCGAACGCGCCGAGGCCGAGGGCGAGGGCGAGCGCCTCCGGAGCCAGATCCTCCAGGCGCAGAAAACCCGGGCGATTGCCATCCTGGCCGGGGGCATCGCCCAAGACTTCCGTGACGCGCTCTTCACGATCACGGGCAGCGCCACTTTGCTCAAACGGTGTGTGCCCGGCGACAAGGGTGCACGCCAGAACCTGGAACGGATCGAGCATGGCGTCCAGAGAATGTCCCAGCTCGTAGATCAGCTCTACGCCTACGGGAGCGGCGTTCTGCCCGAACCCAGACGGATCCAGCCGAACCAGTGCATCGAGCAGGCCATCTGCACCGTCTCCGACACTCTCCCGGCCGAGGTCCGGATCACCACGGCTCTCTCACCGCGACTCTACGCAATCCACGCAGATCCCAAGATCCTGGAGCGTGTGTTCACCAGCATCCTCACCAACAGCGTGGACGCCATGGACGGCGCGGGCGAGATCCGCGTGCGCTCGGAAAACGTGGCCCAGGTGCCGTTCTCCGGTGCAGGCGAACGCCAGTCCCCCTCCAGCGCGTACGTGCACATCCACGTGGCGGACACGGGAAGGGGAATGACCCCCGAAGTCCTGGCCCACATCTTCGAGCCCTTCTACTCGACCAAGTTCATCGGTCGGGGGTTGGGGATGGCCGAGGCCTACGGCGTGATCAAGCACTACGGCGGCATGATCTTCGTCGACAGCGAGCCCAATCGAGGGACCAACGTGCACGTCTACCTTCCCGCAGAAGCCGCCCCCGACACCTCTGCCCAGCACGAGGGCGAAGAGTAACCCGCCTTCTTCATCATCGCCGTCCGTGGCACGGCCGGAGAGGGCCGGACCGAAGACTCGTCTCCTCAAGCCCGGTGATTCGTGAACCCTCCGGGCCGGCCGGGTGATTCACAGAGCGCTGTCTCGAGGTGGGGTAGATGCCCAGGATCACGGGAAGGGCAGCCCGGGGGACCGGCGATCACCGGGGCACCATGTGGGGCCGATCGATCGTAGGCGTCCATGTGACGGCACGGCCAGCGCAGGCAGGTCCGAAGGTCTAGCACACGATTCGGGGATCATGCGGGCTAGTAGCGGGTCTGTCGCTTCCGGTGCCACTTCTCCGACGCGATGAGGCCGAGGGAGAACCGCACAACCTTCTCCTGGGCGCCGTTGATCGAGCCTTCGCCCACGCGACCCACCTCGACGGCCAGATCCAGCCACGCGCCCCTGCCTACGAGCGGGAATCCCGTCCCCAGGGTCACCATCCGGGTCACGACCTTCTCGCCGTCGGGACGATCGAAGGCGGCCGGTTCGCTCCAGTAGCCGACCCGGAGCGGGAGCCGCGCGAGCCGAGACCCGGTCTTCCGCTCGGGCGCACGCTCCAGCCCCACGGCCACACGGTGGGTCACACGGTCCGGGAGCGGGGCGGCGTCGGCGATGCGGAAATCCCCCCAGCGGGTTCTCCAGCCCTCCACTGCAAGGGACCACCCCGGACGCGGGTGGTAACAGAGACCCGCACCGTAGAGGGCAGGTAGGTGGGCGGACGCCGTGGACTCGAAATCTCCGCCGAAGATGGTCCGGGTCCGCACCGTCCCCTCGAGATCCCTGCCCTGGTAGGCCACGAGACCCAGACTCACCTTCTCGGACCCGCGGATCAGCAGCGCGCCCGACAACCGGGCGCCCGAGAACTCACCCTCCGGCACGTCCCGGGTGTCCTGATACTCGGCCGACGGGAACAGTTTGCTCCAGGTCTCGCGGGAGGAGACTTGCGTCAGGCTCAACCCCACTGCCATCAGGACCCGCTCGCCGAGCGGGAAGGACAGCGAGAAGGGCAGGGCGAAGATGCCGCCCTCGCGTTCATGGCGACCCTCGTAGGCGGTCGTTTCGTTCGAGCCCGTCCAGCGCGCCTCGGAGCTCATGTCGCCCCACACGCCGAGGCCAACGCTCACCGAAACGCCCCGAGGAAAAGGGAACACCACCGAAAGGGCGGACAGGCGGGAGCTCCAGTTGCGCGAGGCGCCCTCCGGCCCGGCGGGGTACCGGACCTCGGGGACGTAGACGACCGAGAGTGTCACCCGCTCGACCAACGAGGCCGTGGCGGGGTTGAGGAACGAACCGCTGACCGTGTCGATCACCGAGATCCCCGTCCCCCCCATCCCTCGGCCCCGGGCCGTGGTCGGCAGCAGGGTTTCCCCAAGCCCGAGCGAGGAGAAGATCGACTCGCACTCGGCCGCCCCCACGCTCCCCCCGAGGACCGCCAGGACCGTAATGCCCAGCACCCAGGCGCGCATCACCGGGAAACCCTCCTGAATGTCGCTACCGTTGGCCATCAGTGCTCGAACCAGGCGGACGGAGGCAGACTGTACTCGATCCACACCCGAGGCCCCACCCGCGGGTCCGCCCCCGAAGAACCTATAAACCGGACGAAGTCGATGCTCTCGGACTCGCTCACCAGCCTCAACAGCAGCCCGTCGTTGGCCACCAGGTCGGCCGTCCAGACCTGCACGAGCTTCGAAACGTCGACCTCCACCGAATCCTTCCCCGGCAGCAGCCACCCGGCTCCCGCGCTCACAGCATTGAACTCGGTACGCGCACCGTCCCACTCACCCACTGCCAGGTGTGCGCGCAGCTCATACGTCGCCAGCGCGTCGTATGCACTGTGCTCGAGGTCGACGTGGAGGACGAGTCGAGCGCGGGTGATCGTGGCCCTGGGGGAGACCCCATCCACGTCCACCGAGATCAGGGCGCGCGAGGCAAACCCCCTGCCGACGGTGATCCGGTTCTCGGCGCCCGCCGCCACGGGCAGAGGATCGGCCGCCGGATCCCGCACCAGGAAGTGGGTGTCGTGAACAGGGATGTAGACGAGGGGGGCGAGCGCGGTGTCCCCGTCGGCGTGCCGGTAGATCGAGAGATTCGGCGGATCCCCCGTCTCGGCCGAGGCGAACAGGGCGAAGGAGGGCTCTTCGACCGCCGGGATGTGCGCCCGGATGCCCACCCCACCCATACTGCCCGCCGCGTACCACGTGCGGACGGCGCCGGTCAGATCGATCGACAGGCTGCTGTCTTCCCACACCACCCTCACCGGCAGAGGGTCGGCGTCGTAGCCCACGCTGTCGAGGCTGTGGCCGAAGAGAACGCCGGCCTCCTCAAACGCAGCAGTGAGGAGGTGGACGGTCAGGCTCTCGGGTCTGTCCGTCACCCAGGGCACTTGACTCAGGCGGAGCCTCGCCGAGTCAACTTCGGTCGTGTCCGTCCCAATTCCCTCAAACGAGAGTCCGACCTCCGCCAGGTACCCGTACCCCGCGCCCAGCACGAGCCGGGACGAAGCCCCGGGGCCGCTCTGGCACGCCTCTTCCTCCTCGGATGGACACTGGAACTGAAAGGAGGTGTCTCCTAGGACCGCCACGGTGGTGTCCCGGTCCGACGCGGACGCCAGGCCGGAATCGACCAGACCTTCCCCCAGGGGGTTCTCCTTCTCGCCGCAGGAAGCCGCAAGAAGGAGCACCGCCATCCCCACCACCAGCACCCACCCGGTGCGCATGGAACCTCCGCAGGTCGTCCCGGGCTGCCCCCGTGCACGGACGTCCGGAGTGAGAAGCCTCCGCGCCAAGGCTACGAGCCATCGAGCGCGTGGACCCGCCGACCGCAGGGGAGAGCACGGCCTCTTGCGGTCTGAGCTCCGTTCGGGCTTGCTCCTCGATCGATCGATGGCTCCCCGGCCTTGCCTGGACGATGCACGCACACCTCCGGGGCGTCGGCTCCGAATCCAGGCTAACCTTAAGCAAATTCAGTCGCTACGCTACCCGCCGGGACTTACCTTGTCAAGCCGAAATGGGAAATGGTCTTGACAGGGGACGGTGCCTTCCGTAGCTTTCCAATTGGAATCAGGGGCTTAGACGATTCCATTACGGTGGCGGTGTAGCTCAGCTGGTCAGAGCAGGAGAATCATAATCTCTGTGTCCGGGGTTCGAATCCCTGCACCGCCACTCTCTTCTCTCTCTTGCCCAACCGCCGCCCCGGGTGTTCCCTTGAAGCGACCTACGCTGGTCCGGAAGATCCTTCGCACCATCGAGGATTACAGAATGGTCGAGCCCGGCGACCTTGTCCTCGTGGCGATCTCCGGCGGGCCGGACTCGACCGCCCTGGTGCACGCGCTCCACACTCTGCGAGAGGATCTGGAGTGCCGTCTCCACCTCGCCCACCTCAACCACGAACTCCGGGGGCAGGAGTCGACCGACGACGCGGCTTTCGTCGAGCAGATGGCGCGGTCCCTCGACCTGCCCCTCGTGACCCGCTCCGCCGGCGACGCGTTGGTTCACCGATCCAAGGATGTGTCGTTGGAGGAGGCCGCCCGGCAGCTGCGGTACGAGTTCCTAGAGGACACCGCTGCGAGCCTGGGCGCACTCCGGATTGCCACCGGACACACGGCCGACGATCAGGCCGAGACCGTCCTCATGCGCCTCGTCCAGGGGGCCGGACCCTCCGGGTTGGCGGGAATTCGCCCCGTCCGCGGCGGCCGCGTGATTCGTCCCCTCCTTAGATGTCGGTCTGCTGAGATCACCGCCTACGTGGCGCAGCTGGGCGTGCGACCCCGGGCCGACTCGACCAACCAGGACCCGGCCTTCGTGAGGAATCGGATCCGGCATCGCCTGCTCCCGCTCATCGAACGAGAGTTCAACCCCAACATTGTCGAGACCCTCGGCCGGCTGGCCTCGGTGGAGGATCGGGTGAGTCGGTTCCTGGAAGGTCTGGCGGAGGACGCCCTCGGGCGCCTGGCCGTCCGATCGCCGGGCAGAATCGGGCTTGCCTTGGGTGGTTTTCGGGACTACGATATAGCATTGCGGGCGTTCATCCTCCGCGCAGCCGTCGGGGAAGTCCGGGGCCGACTCACAGACGTCTCCCACGAGCACATCCTGGCGGTCCTGGGACTGGCCGAACGCCGGGAGACTCCCTTCCGGCAGGTGCAGCTCCCCGGCTCGTGGGTGGCTCGCCTGGAACCGGGCCTTCTGGTCCTCGCAAAGGAAGACGCCGACACAGAGCCGAGTCCTCAGGAGATCGCGGTTCCCGGCGTGACCCGTCTTGCCAGCTTCGGCCTCGAGATGGAGACATCGCTCGTGCCTCGGGCCGAAATCGGCGACAGGGCGACGGAGCCTCATCTGGCGCTCTTCGACTGGGACGCGCTCCGCCCGCCGCTCAGGGTCCGTCGCTGGAGACGCGGCGACCGGTTCTGCCCGGCCGGCATGCGCGGCACGAAGAAGCTGCAGGACTTCTTCGTGGACACCAAGATTCCCAGACCGGTCAGGAGCCGGACGCCGCTGGTCGTAGACGGTGAGACGATCCACTGGGTGGTCGGCTACCGGACGAGCGAGTCTTCTCGGATTCGCTCCCGGACCCGAAGGGTGCTACAAATGAGGGCGGTGCCCTTGACCCCGTGACGGAGGCTGACATGTCCACCCCCGAGGACGGGCGCCAGGAAGAGTCGTTTCGAGTGCTCATCTCCGCGGACCAGATTCGGAAGCGAATCCGCGAGATGGGAGGGCAGATCACCGAGGACTACCGCGGCCGGCGCATCGTGTTGATCAGCGTGCTCAAGGGGGGATTCATCTTCCTGGCGGATCTTATCCGGCGCATTGCGCTGCCGCTGGACATCGATTTCATCGCCGCCTCGAGCTACCCGACGTCCTCGAAGTCGACCGGAACCGTGCGCTTCGTGATGGACGCGGAGATCGACATCCAGGGCAGAGACGTTCTCATCGTCGAGGACGTCGTGGACACAGGGCTGACGCTCGAGATGATCTGCTCTCGCCTGATGACCCGCAGGCCCGCGAGCCTGAAGGTTTGCACGCTGCTGAACAAGGCCTCAAGGAGAGTGGCCGAGGTCCCGTTGGAATACGTGGGCTTCGATATCGAGGATTATTTCGTGATTGGCTACGGTCTGGACTACATCGAGCGGTTCCGCAATCTCCCCGACATCGGGGTCGTCCAGGACCTCGACCGGTCGCTGAAGCAGAACCTTGAAAAGGAACTCGTCCGTGTCTGAGGAACCCACCCGGCCAGAGAACGACAACCGACAGCCCGAGCGGCCCGACTCCCCGCGGATGCGCGGTGCGAACCGATCGGCACGCACGCTGCGCAACCTGTCGCTGTGGGTCATCATCGTCCTTCTGATGCTGTTTGCCTTCCAGCTGTACAGCGGCAGGCGTCGGGACGAACGAGAGGTGTCCTACACCTGGTTCCGTAACCAGATCGAGGCCTCGAACATCCGCTCGGTGATCGTCGACGAGCGCGAAATCCGAGGCGAGCTGGTGCAGCCCGCGGACGTGCAGATCGACGGCTCCAGCGTTCAGACGACCAAGTTCCGCCTCTGGATCCCGGCGCCCGACCCCGAGCTGCCGCAGAAGATCTACGAGCACAACCCCAAGGCCGAGGTCCGCGGCTCACCGGCCCGGACCAACTGGATCACGGCCCTGATCTCCTGGCTCCCCCTGGTCGTGTTCCTCGGGATCTGGATCTTCTTCATGCGCCAGATGCAGTCCGGCGGCAACCGGGCCTTTTCCTTCGGCAAGAGCCGCGCGCGCCTGTTGGCCGGGAACAAGCCGAAGGTCACCTTCGAAGACGTCGCCGGGGCCGACGAGGCCAAGGAGGAGCTGGGCGAGATCATCGAATTCCTCAAGGACCCGCGTAAGTTCCAGCGGTTGGGCGGCAAGATCCCCAAGGGGGCGCTCCTTCTGGGCGCGCCGGGGACGGGCAAGACCCTGCTTGCGCGGGCCGTGGCCGGCGAGGCCGGCGTACCCTTCTTCAGCATGAGCGGGTCCGACTTCGTCGAGATGTTCGTGGGCGTGGGTGCGTCCCGGGTGCGGGACCTCTTCGAGCAGGGGAAGAAGAACGCCCCCTGCATCATCTTCATCGACGAGATCGACGCCGTCGGACGCCACCGCGGGGCGGGTCTGGGCGGGGGCCACGACGAGCGCGAGCAGACCCTGAACCAGCTCCTCGTGGAGATGGACGGGTTCGAGTCCAACGAGGGCGTGATCCTGCTGGCTGCCACCAACCGGCCGGACGTCCTGGATCCGGCCCTCCTGAGACCCGGCCGCTTCGACCGTCAGATCGTGGTCGACATGCCCGACGCGCGCGGCCGCGAGGGAATCCTCAAAGTCCACAGCCGCAAGATCCCGCTGTCGAAGAAGGTGGACCTGACCGTCTTGGCCCGCGGGACCCCCGGCTTCTCGGGCGCCGACCTGGCGAACCTGGTCAACGAGGCGGCCCTGTTGGCCGCGCGGCGCAACCGCAATCGGGTGGCGATGGAGGACCTGGAGGACGCGAAGGACAAGGTCATGATGGGCACCGAGCGCCGGAGCCTCATCCTGACCGACGAGGAACGGCGGAGCATCGCCTACCACGAGGCCGGCCACGCGCTCGTGGCGGCCCGCCTGCCGACCGCGGACCCCCTGCACAAGGTCACGATCATTCCCCGCGGGCGATCCCTGGGCTCTACCCTGCAGCTGCCCGAGCAGGACAAGTACAAGCTGTCGAAGCAGTACTGCCTCGACCGGATCGCGGTTCTTCTGGCCGGCCGTGTGGCCGATGTCCTGGTAAGCAACGAGCCCAGCACGGGCGCCAGCGACGATCTGGAGAAGGCGAGCACGCTGGCCCGGCGGATGGTGTGCGAGTGGGGGATGAGCGAGAAGTTGGGCCCCCTGACCTTCGGGCAGAAACACGAACAGATTTTCCTCGGCCGCGAGATCGCCCAGCATCGCGACTACAGCGAGCAGACGGCCGTCGCCATAGACGGGGAGGTCCGCGCTATCGTCGATTCCGGCGAGGGCCGGGCCCGGAAGATCCTCGAGGGCGAGCTCGACACGCTGCACAGACTCGCCAGTGTCCTCCTCGACCGGGAAGTGCTGGATCGAGAGGAGATCGCGGCCATCCTCGACGGCAGGGAACTGCCGCCGGTGCGCAACCGGCGAGGCAAGCCCTCCCCGCCGGAGGCGACCCGGACCGAAGCGCCGGGGGACACGGACGAGGCCGACGAAGGGACAGAGGGGCAGGATCTTGCGACGGCCGAGGAACCGCGGGACCGGACCGAGGCCGAGGTTGGATCCGAGGAACAACTTGACTACGGCGCAGATCCCAGCGCCGGTCCCCGCGAACCCGCAGTGCCGGGCGCAGCACAGGATGGAACGCGACTCGAGGGCGATCACGAGAACAGAGGCGATGGACAACGAGAGGATTGAGACCGCCACCCGGATGTTCCTCGAGGCGATCGGCGAGGATCCCGCCCGCGAGGGTCTTCGGGATACGCCCCGCCGGATCGCGGAGCTCTGCCACGACCTCTTCGGTGGGCTCGAGCGGGACCCAGCCGGGGTCCTCAAGACCTACCCGACCGGCACGGACCACGAGCTAGTCCTGGCCAAGAAGATCTCGTTCCACTCGGTCTGCGAGCACCACCTCTCCCCTTTGTCGGCAGTGTCCACATCGCGTACGTCCCCCGGAAGGGCGGGGTGACCGGCCTCTCCCAGCTGGTGAAGGTCGTCGAGATCCTGGCCCACCGGCCGCAGATCCAGGAGCGGCTGACGGACCAGATCGCCGACGTTCTGGATCGGGTGCTCAAGCCCCGCGGCGTGCTGGTGGTCCTCGAGGCCGAGCACCTTTGCATGACGCTTCGGGGTGTGAAGAAACCCGGTTCGCGTATCGTGACCACGGCTTCCCGCGGCATTCTGCGGGAGGACCCGAGGCGCCGCGAGGTGCTCTCCCAGATCGCGGGCTAGGCCCCGCGCCCGGAAGACGATGACCCACTCGGCAGAGTTGAGCGCGCAGCGTCCGCACGCCCGCCGCTCTCGCTTCGGCGACGAGTCGCTCCCGGTGGGGAAGCGAACGCTCGTGATGGGGATCCTCAACGCCACGCCGGACTCGTTCTACGACGGCGGCAGGTACGCGGGCGTTCAGGCGGCGGTGGAGAGAGTGCACCGGATGGTCGAGGAGGGGGCCGACATCATCGACCTCGGAGGCCAGTCCGCCCGACCCTTCTCCGAGCCGGTCTCGACCGAAGAGGAGTTGTCCAGAGTCGGACCGATCCTGGATGAGCTGGAGAGCGCGCTGCGGATCCCGATCTCGATCGACACCTGCGACGCCGACGTGGCCCGCTACGCGATCTCCAGAGGCGCTGCGATCGTGAACGACATCACGGCTCTTACCGCGGACCCCGAGATGCTGCCGCTCGTGGCCGCGTCCGGGGTGGCCGTGATCCTCATGCACATGCGCGGCACGCCGAAGACGATGCAAGCCGACACTCGGTACGCCGATCTTGTGGGTGAGGTGAGAGCTTACCTGGCGGAGCGGGCAGGGGCGGTCCGGGACAGCGGGGTGGCCCCCGATCGGATCGCCGTGGACCCCGGGATCGGGTTCGGAAAATCGGTGGCCGGGAACCTCGCGCTGCTTTCTCGTCTGGACGAGTTTCGATCCCTGGGCTACCCTGTTCTCGTCGGGCCGTCGCGCAAGTCCTTCATCGGGAAGCTGCTCGATCTGCCCGGCGATGAGCGTCTGGAGGGAAGCCTGGGCGCGGCCGCGGCCGCGGCCCTCAACGGGGCCGACATCCTCCGGGTCCACGACGTGCGCGAGACGGTGCGCGCGCTCCGGATCGTGGACGCCATCCGGCGGGGGGACGAGGTGGATGCCTAGACCGACCTCGGGCGGGAGGGGGTGGTTCGGTGCCTAGCGTCAGCTCCTGGTTGCTGGCCGCGATCGACATCCTGATCGTCGCCTTCATCTTCTACAAACTCCTCATTCTCGCCAAGGGAACCCGCGGCGCGCAGATGTTCCTCGGGTTCATCGTCATCATCGTCGCTTCCATCGCGGCCGAGTCGCTCCAGCTGGCCGAGCTGAACTGGATCATCTCGAGTCTGAAAACGGTGTGGGTCGTGGCCTTCGTCATCCTCTTCCAGCCGGAGCTCCGGAGGGGACTGGCGCAGCTGGGGCAGAACCGGTTCATGCGGTTCTTCATTCGCTTCGCCGAGCCGGGCGCCATCGGCGAGGTCGTGCAGGCCGCCCAGAACATGTCCTCCGGCCGGATCGGGGCCTTGATCGTGATTACGCGGGACGCCAGCCTCCGCAACTACATCGAGACCGGGACCCGGATCGGCGGGCAGGTGACGGCCGAGTTGCTGGGCACGATCTTCACGCCCCGTTCGCCCCTCCACGATGGGGCCGTGATCATCAGCGGCGACCAGGTTGTGGCCGCGGGCTGCATCCTGCCGCTCTCGCAGAATCCCCACCTGGCGCAGACCCTGGGGACCCGCCACCGCGCCGCGCTGGGTCTCACCGAAGAGACCGACGCGGTGGTCGTGGTGGTGTCCGAGGAAACCGGGGCTCTCTCCCTGGCCAACCGCGGACGACTCCGCCGAAACGTCGACGCCAATACCCTCCGCAAGGAGCTCGCCCAGGTCTTTGCCGGAGCGGCCTAGTACGGAGCGGCCGGACCGAAACCCGGCGGGCTCGGTGAACCAGCCACTGAAGAAGCCTGAATCACGCAGCCTACTGAGAACACAAAGAGGACCCGGAAATCCTGTCGGGGCGGGTCCTGAGGATCCGCCCCGGTTCATGCCCCGTTCGTGTGCTTCGTGATCTTCGTGGTGAAAGGCTTTTGGGTTCCGCGTCGCGCACTCGCGCACTCGCGCCCGCGTGTCTCGACGACAGGACCCGCTACGAGACGCCGATCTTCCTGCCCCCATCGCCCCTAGACCCGCAGCTCCGGGCGGCCTCCAATCGCCTCCGAATCCCCTCTCAGGCCGGACGAGGATCGACGGAGCGATGCGCGAGCACTCTTGCTCTCTCGCAACGCCTGGCACGGGGACAGTTCCCGCGGAGACCTGGCACGCGGGCGGCCGGAGATCGGGATCGAGAGAGCCATGCCGATTGGGCGCGCCGCGGGTACTCATCCTCCACTGAGGTCACATGCGTGCCATCATGGCTCTCGAGAACCGCATCTCCGGCCGACTTTTGAATCGGCCATTGTCATCCCGAACGCGTTGGCCTACTCTGTACCGAGGACCACGATCCGCTGCGAGGAGACCGCACAATGAAGGCCATGGTGCTGGAGAAGGTGGGTGAGCCCCTCCGCCTGACGGATCTTCCGATCCCCGAGCCCGGCGAAGGTCAGGTGCTCATCCGTGTCCACGCCTGCGGCGTATGCCGGACGGACCTGCACGTCTACGACGGGGACCTAACGAAGCCGAAACTCCCGCTCGTCCTGGGTCACGAAATTGTGGGTACCATCGAGGGCATGGGCGCCGGCGTGGAAGACCTATCCGAGGGCCAGCGGATCGGGGTCCCCTGGCTCGGCTGGACGTGCGGCAAGTGCGCGTACTGCACTTCCGGGCGGGAGAATCTGTGCAATGTGGCGGCCTTCACCGGCTACCAGATCGACGGCGGCTACGCCGAGTACACGGTCGCCGACCACCGGTACTGCTTCCCCATTCCCGACGGCTACGCCGATGCGGAGGCCGCGCCCCTACTCTGCGCCGGCCTGATCGGCTACCGCGCCCTCCGGATGACCGGCGAGGGAAAGCGCGTCGGCCTCTACGGGTTCGGCGCGGCGGCGCACATCGCAGCGCAGGTGCTGACCTACCAGGGGCGAGAGGTGTACGCGCTCACGCGTCCGGGGGACGTCGATGCGCAGGCGTTCGCCCGCAAGCTGGGCGCCGCATGGGCCGGCGATTCCGACCGGCCGCCCCCGGAGCTCTTGGACTCGGCCATCATCTTCGCGCCGGTCGGCGATCTGGTTCCCCTGTCGCTGCGCGCAGTCGCAAAGGGCGGCATCGTCGTCTGCGCCGGCATCCACATGACCCTCATCCCGGCCTTCGAGTACGAGATCCTCTGGGAGGAACGCCGGATCCAGTCGGTGGCCAACCTCACCCGCCAGGACGGGATCGAGTTCTTCGAGATCGCCCCCAGGGTGCCCGTCCGGACCGAAGTCCAACCCTTCCCGCTGGCCGAAGCCAACGAGGCACTGGAGCGATTGCGCTCCGGGCGCATTCGGGGCGCGGCCGTTCTCGTGACCGACGCCGCTCGCTAGCGGCGCGGCCCGCGTGCGTGCCCAGTCTGCGTTTCGGCGCCGCCCGCGCGTCCGCTGCGGGTCCTGTCTCGAAGGACTCCCACCGCACTCCTTAGGCGGTCCGTGCGGCGGGAGGCCCTCCCTTCGAGCCACCCCCAGCGGACGATCGCAGAGCTAATGCGAACACGCCCCGCAACCGCGGCCTCTCGCAACGGGTCCTGTCCCCGGGTTGTCCCACGGTGCTCGTCCCTGCGCGCCGTGGGAACCCTACCCGGCGCCACCCGCTGCGAGCCCG
>Ga0180438_10003520_pt1 | contig 23591 bp, 15 predicted proteins | sample SS_ome_12_FD_132455 | JGI IMG/M metagenome (GOLD analysis project Ga0180438, IMG submission 132455) | Hypersaline lake sediment archaeal communities from the Salton Sea, California, USA - SS_3_D_2 metaG | ecosystem: Environmental > Aquatic > Non-marine Saline and Alkaline > Hypersaline >...
CCATGCCCTGGCTTGGCGACGTGCTAACCGGTCGTCAGTCAGGAAGCCCCATCCACGATTTTGGGCTATGGCCAGGCAGGCAGCTTCTCCGTGGTCGAGCACAGAGAGTAAAGGTGCGAAAAGCTGTAACTCAGTTTCGTCCATTGTCACTAATCGCAACCATCCCTCAGACGAGAAAGGCATGATGAACTGTTCAATATCATCGTAAAAAGTATACCCGGCAGCCTGACCATTCTTGATCTCTTTGTATACTTCAAGGGGGATGTGTAGTTCTTTGACAATTCGCTGCAAAAGATCCAGTCGCCCAACAGCTGCAAAGTTAGATATAACCGTAGTGTTGGCAACGTTTCTCATGTGAGCATCCTGCGCAAGGACTCTAGTTCCTGCCGAGCTTCGCCTACGGTTTCTGGCCCTAGCTGAAGGGGAACACCTCGATCGTCGAGGATTTCCTTCATGTGATCAAAGGCCACACCAGCCAAGGCAGCAGCTTTGGCAAGTGAGATTTGTCCGGCTCGATAACGATGAATGGCGATTTCGATACGAATGTAGGGCTTCTCTTGCCACAGGATACGCAAGGCTTCTTGGATCGCGCTCTGCTCGTCTGGATACACGCCAGCATCAACCATCTCTTTGATGTTCAGCATCTTGGACCTCATTTCAAAATGAAGCGGAAACTAGTGGGATCAAAATCAGTATAGCCGAAAACAGCCGATTCGTCAATTTTTCGGTGACACTGGACGTAGAAGTTGTGATATTTATAGGAGGCTGTCATGTCTGAGGAACTGATTCCCATTTATATCATGGGAAAGAGATACGAGGTGCCGCCCAGTCTGACGATTATGAAAGCGCTCGAGTACGCAGGCTACAAGTTGATACGGGGCGTCGGCTGCCGGGCCGCTTTCTGCGGCGCGTGCGCCACGGTTTACCGCCTGCCGGGCAGCTACCGTCTACAGGTCGGTCTTGCTTGTGCGACCATGGTCCAGCCGGGCATGTACCTGGCGCAGATCCCGTCTTTCCCGGCTGGCCGGGCAGATTACAGAGTGGACGAGCTTTCACCGACGTTCGGCACGCTGGCCAGCCTGTACCCCGAGTTGATGCGCTGCCTGGCCTGTGGCACGTGCACCAAGGCCTGCCCGCAGGACATTGACGTCAAGCAGTACATGGCCGACGCCATGCGGGGCGACATCGCCGCCATCGCCGATCGCTCATTCGACTGCATCATGTGCGGCATGTGCGCCGCTCGCTGCCCGGCCGAGGAGTCGCAGTACAACATTGCCATCCTGGCCCGGCGGCTGTACGGCCGGTACCTGGCTCCCAAGGCGGAACACCTGGCCGAGCGGGTAGAGGAGATCGAGGCTGGCGAGTTCGACGCGGGGCTGGCCGAGTTAAAGTCGTTGCCCATGGACGAACTGCGAAAGCGATACAACGAGCGGGATATCGAGCCGGCGTAGAGAGCGGACTGCAGATTGGCAGATTGCAGATTGGCAGATGGCAAATTGCAGATTGCAGATTGCAGATGGCAAACTGCAATTCGAGATTCTCTAGGAGGATAGGATGAGTTACACCCCAGAGATGCGAGAGTCTATCGAGCACGTGGCTGCGACCCGGTCACGGCGTTTGAGCGAGACCTGGCCGATGATGAGTCCGGCCGAGAAGCAGGAGGTTCTGCAGCAATTTCACCCCGATTACAAGCCTGAGGGGATGCGAGAACTGCGCGTTGGCCCTCAGAAGGGGATTCGAATGCCGCTAGAGCTGGCCGACATCATGGAAGGCTACAGCCACCTGACCGCGGACGCGCTGGACCTTTCGCAGCCGGATGTCGAGACGGACGTGTTGATCATTGGCGGTGGCGGCGCAGGATCGGCGGCAGCACTGCTGGCTCGCCAGCAAGGCGCTCGGGTGGTCGTGGCCACCAAGCTACGACACGGCGACGCCAACACGATGATGGCCCAGGGAGGCATCCAGGCCGCCGACCGGCCAAATGACTCGCCAGCGATTCATTACCTGGACGTCATGGGCGGCGGACATTTTGCCAACTACCCGGACCTGGCGGAGGTGCTGGTCAAGGACGCGCCGCTGGTCATCAAGTGGCTGGAAGATCTGGGTTGCATGTTTGACAAGCTGCCCGACGGCACGATGGTCGAAGAACACGGCGGCGGCACGTCGCGCAAGCGAATGCACTCCGCGCGCGACTATTCCGGGGCAGAGATCATGCGCACCCTGCGTGACGAGGTGCGGAGCTACTCCGAGGACATCACGGTCATGGAATTTGCCCCGGCAATTGAACTGCTCATGGACGACAAGGGACAGGTGGCTGGCGCGGTGCTGATGAACCTGGAGACGGGGGCCTTTTGCGTGGTCCAGGCCAAGACGACCATCCTGGCCACCGGCGGCAGCGGACGGCTGCATTATCAGGGCTTTGCCACGACCAACCACCATGGGGCGACCGCCGACGGGGTGATCATGGCTTACCGCGTCGGCGCGAAACTGGATTTCCTGGACACGATGCAGTATCATCCCACGGGTGCTGCCTTTCCCGAGCAGATCGTCGGCCTGCTGGTGACGGAAAAGGTGCGTGGCCTGGGTGCCCAGGTGTGCAACATCGACGGCAACCAGTTTGTCTATCCGCGCGAGACCCGCGACGTGGAGGCCAGCGCTCTCATCCGCGAGTGCTTGGCGCGGGACAAGGGGGTCACGACGCCGTCTGGGATGGTGGGCGTGTGGCTCGATTCGCCCATGATTGATCTGATCCACGGGCCAGGGACGATTCAAAGGGCGCTGCCGGCGATGGTGCGCCAGTTTGCCCGCTTTGACATTGACATCATCACAGATCCGATGCTGGTCTACCCCACGTTGCACTACCAGAACGGGGGGGTGGCCCTGGGACCCGACGGCGAAACCAGCCAGCCTAACCTTTACGGTGCGGGCGAGATATCGGGTGGCGTGCACGGTCGCAACCGGCTGATGGGCAACTCTTTGTTAGAAATCTGCGTCTTTGGACGGCGCGCCGGCAGGGCAGCTGCCGAGCGGGCCAAAGAAGTGACGCTGGGCAAGCTCACCCTGGCCCACGTGGACAGGTGGAATGAGGAAGTCACGGCCTTGGGCGTCAAAGGTGCCCACAAATCGCCGATCCTGCTGCCCGACTACACCCGCAAGTCGTGATAAATGCAGGACGACCAGATCGGGGGAGAAAAGTCAGAGAGCCGCCTGATTTTTCAGGCGGCTCTCACCGTTCTCCACCCTCCACTTTCCATTCTCCATTTCCCCTTCTTCAATCTCCCACGCAGATGCCCAATCCACGCGCCGTGACCAGCAGGTCACTGTCCAACGGCACGAGGCGCAGTTCGTGTATCGCGTCCTTGAGCGGGATGGTGATGATGTGCGTGCTGCGTAGGGCCACCATGTGGCCAAACTTGCGCTCGGCCACCGCTCGCACCGCCGCCGCGCCAAACCGCGTGGACAAGATGCGGTCGAATGGGCTGGGGATGCCGCCGCGCTGCACGTGGCCCAGCACCGTGACCCGAATTTCGTGATCGGTGATCCTGCTCAATTCGTCGGCCAGCCACTGCCCAATGCCCCCCAGCCGTTTGGGGGCCAGCGGATCGGCGCTCCGTTGATAGATCTGCTCCCCACCGGCAGGCCGGGCACCCTCAGCGACGACGATGATGCTGAACTTGTGTCCAGTGCGGTCGCGCCGCTCGATCTTTTCGTCAATGGACTCCAGACGAAAGGGGATCTCTGGAATGAGGATGACATCAGCCCCACCGGCCAGGCCGCTGCGCAGCGCCAGCCAGCCAGCGTCACGCCCCATCACCTCGACGATCATGATGCGGTGATGGCTCTCCGCGGTCGTATGGAGCTTGTCAATCGCCTCGGTGGCCGTGACCAGCGCCGTGTCAAAGCCAAAAGTGATGTCCGTACCGGCCAGGTCGTTGTCAATCGTCTTGGGCACGCCCACGACCGGCACGCCTCGCTCAAAGAACTCGTAGCCGATGGTCAGTGAACCGTCGCCGCCGATGACGATGAGCGCGTCGAGGCGCAGTTCCCGCACCCGGGACATCACCTCGTCTGACACGTCACGCTCGATGATCCGGCCGTCCTTCTTGCGGACGCGATAGGCAAAGGGATTGGCGCGATTGGTCGTGCCCAGGACGGTGCCACCGCGAGGCAGCAGGCCGCGCACGTCGGTCAACGTCAGCTCGCGGACGCGGTCGGGGAGGATGAGCCCTTCGAAGCCGTCCTCGATGCCCAGTACCTCCCAGCGGTGAACGTTGATCGCCGTCTTGACGGCCGCTCGAATGACGGCATTGAGACCGGGGCAATCGCCGCCCCCGGTGAGCAGTCCGATCCGCTCGATCCTCTCTTCCACGAGTTTACCTCCCGATTGTCTCTCTCCCAAGCCTTGCGAAATCACCACGGAGAGAGTCCACAGCGATTCTTTATTTTCTCAGCGTTCTTGGCACCTCTGCCAACAGGGTTCCGCGCGGGGAGTACCTGCCCCTCCGATCACGGGAAAATCTGACTGGTCCACTGCATCGGGTCCACCGGCACCTCGCCGACGCGCAGTTCCCAGTGCAGATGCGAGCCTGTCGACAGGCCGGTGGTGCCGACGTAGCCCAGCAGCGAGCCAGGGGCGACCGGCAGTCCGACGTCCACGGCGATGCCGGATAGGTGCCAGTACCCGCTAAAGACGCCCAGGCCGTGATCCAGGATGACGGCGTTGCCGCGCACGGCTAACGCTTCCGCCAGGACGACGACACCGGAGGCCGGGGCGTAGACTGGCGTCCCTTGTGCAGCGCCAAAGTCGGTCCCGGCGTGGTAGCTGTTGGCCGGGCCGCCGTTGTACGAACGCCGGGAGCCAAAGGGCGAGGTCAGGCGGAGGTCCTTCAGCGGCGCCTGCAAGAGACCGCTCCATAGCTTCTCCGGTCGATAAACGCCAAAGACGGCGGCCAGCCTTTCCTGTTCCTGGCGCACCAGTTCGGGGTCGAGCAGAGCAAGCTTGTCGGGTGGCAGGGTGATATAATCAGTGGCATAGTCGCCGGCCGTCACCAGGACATCCTGGGTGATGCGGGTCGCGTGGCCGTTGGCGTCCACGGCGGTCAGCTCCAGGGGATAGAGGCCCGGCTGCACCATGGCGTGGACGCCGACGAGCGCCCAGTAAGAGCCTCCCTCGCCGATGAAACGCACCAGCCGCCCGCCAAAGGTACCGCTGAGGGTGACCTCGCGGTCGGTGCTCACGGTGACGGCGACGGTCTGCCCCTGCGTGACGGTCGCCGGTTCGAACAGCAACCCGGCGAAAGGGGGGAGGAGGGCAATCTCGTCATCCTTGGGCGTGGGGATAACCAGCCGTTGCCCGACAAAGATGACGTTGGGGTTGCTCAGGTCGTTGGTCTGGGCGATCGCCCAGGCGGTGGTGTTGTAGCGCAAGGCGATGCGGGCCAGCGTCTCGCCCGGCTGGACGACGTGGGTCACCGTCTGCGACGGGGGTGGGGGGGCGCCCTGCGGGACCGGGACCGCCAACAATTGGCCAACAACGACGAGGTTGGGGTTGACGATACTGTTCGCCTGGGCGATCGCTTCGACGCTGGTGTTGAAGCGCTGAGCGATGAGCGTCAGCGTATCGCCCGGCTGGACGATGTAATCCGTGGAGTAGGTCGCGGGTGGGGAGACCGGCGGAGCCGTGGCTGCACCAGCAGCCGGGATGACCAGTTGCTGGCCCACGTGGATGACGTTGCGGTCTGCCAGGCCGTTGGCGGCGACGATGTCGTCGACGGTGACGCCGTATGCCTGGGCGATGCGGAACAACGTCTCGCCCGCCTGGACGACGTGCACCGTCTGCCCCTGGGCGGGCGGCGCGGCAGCCGCCAGGCCCGGACAAGTGCTCGCCAGCAGGAGGGCTGCCAGAAGGGCGATGGCGGTTCGACGTGCGGGTGTCAACATTATCTTCACCTCATGACTTTACCCAGAGCTTCCAGGAAACGGCAGGTAGGCCGCTGTCGGCCTTTGTTCAACACGGTTTGTCGTTTGTAGTGCTCTACCAGGACCGGTCAGTTCTGGTCAAGTCGCGGCCGACCTGTCCCTACGTCCTCTCGTCGGGAGACATTATAGCACGGCAGTCAGTGCAGAGCAAACCGGGCCAGGTCGCGCTCGGTGCGGACCACCGTTCATAGGCATCAAGTTGAGAGTGAGGCCGTGCTTGCCGGGGACCGCCCGCCGATCAAGTCGCCGGGCGACGGAGCTTCCGCCCGATAAATCGGGCTCAGGAACCCCATTCATGGGGTGGTAGCTCTGTAGCCGGGGCACTTTGCCCTGGCGGCGCGGGCTAGCGTGCACATCCAGCGTTTCTTCATTATCTACTGTCTTGGCTTGATGCGCATGGACCACCGTCCGCGCCGGTAGGCGGCGGATGGTGACCCTCAGTCCCTGGGCCTGAGGACCAGGGGTCCGCCGCGAGCCAGAAAATGGTGTGTCGTTCGGGTTTTCAACAATTGGCCCGATCCCTCTTCACAAGGGGCCTTTTCTGTGCTATAATAACTTATGTCTGCTGTTGCCGACACAGCCGGCGGCGTTACCGCTGGAGACAGGTTCTGTGTTTGAGGGAGGAGCGATGAGCGATCAGCCCGGGCAGAAGATTGGCAAATACGAAATCATCGAGGAACTCGGTCGTGGCGGTTTTGCCGTCGTCTACAAGGCCCACGATCCCGACCTCGATCGTGCCGTGGCACTCAAAGTGCTCGCCCCGCACCTCACCTGGGACCCGACCTTTGCCGGGCGCTTTCGCCGCGAGGCACAGTCCACGGCCAACCTGCGCCACCCCAACATTGTCACCGTTCATGAGGTGGGTCAGGCCGATGGGCACCTCTACATTGCGATGGAATATTTACCCGGGCGTACGCTGGCCGAGTTGCTCAAGGCCGAGGGCGCCATGCCCCTCGAACGCGCGCTGCCCATCCTGGAGCAGGTCGCCGACGCGATGGACTATGCGCACGGGCAGGGCGTGATCCACCGCGACGTCAAGCCGAGCAACGTCATGGTGGAGCCAGTTGAGGACGGGAAACTGCGGGCCACATTGATGGACTTTGGCCTAGTCAAGGCCCTGGAGAGCAGCGAGAGCCTCACCTCCGCGGGGACGGTCCAGGGCTCGCCGGAGTATATGGCACCCGAGCAGGCTGACCTCGACCGCAAAGGCGAGGTCGGCCCAGCAGCCGACCGCTACGCACTGGGCGTCGTGGCCTACGAGATGCTGACCGGGCGCGCGCCGTTCGAAGCCGAGGCGCCGCTGGCCGTGCTGCACGCGCATGTCTACCAAACGCCACCCAATCCGCGGACTATCCACGAGGGCCTGTCAACAACCGTGTCGCAAGCACTGCTCAAGGCGCTGTCCAAGGCACCGGATGAGCGTTACCCTACAGCGAGGGCTATGGTCGAGGCTCTGCTTAGCCCATACACCTATGTCCCTTGGCCTGGGTGGTTTTTGCTGGGATTCATACTGACGGGGATCGCAGTTATTCTGTTCAGGCGATCGTTTCACTGCTGGGTGGAATATCGAGTGGGTGAGGCCATCGTCGCCCTGATCGTGTTGCTGGTTAGCAGTGTAGCATTTGCCCTTGCCGAGATCTTTTCCTCTGGCATACGAAAAATACTTCGGCTAGTCATCAGTGGGATTGCCCTGGCTCTTCTTATTAGCCTAGCAGTCGTTCTTCTTTTTCTTCCCTCGCCTGCAGAGGAGACCTGTTTCCCTCCAGTCACCGATACCCCACGGGCGGTGGGGGGGGGCGCGCCAACGAGCACGGGGCTGGTGGCCGTCACACCTGCAAACACGCCAACGCACACGTCATCGGCAACGTACACTCTGCGACCGACCGGCACACCACCCCCGGTGGCCACTGACACAGTTGTGCCGACGTCCTTGGCTAGACCCAGCTCGACGCCAACGCGCGCAGACACTTACACTGCTGTCCCTCCATCACCCACGGTCAGTACAATTGTCGGAAAGTTGTCTTTTCAGGTACCTGAGGGCGTCTCATTGGCGAGTTCTACTGTATACGACCAGGCAACGGGGAATGCTTTGGGGTCAGTCAACGGCACCGGTCCTTTCTTGCTCCCTCCAGGCACCTACAGAGTCACTCTACGTGACCCATTTGTCGGTGTGAGCCTGGGTGATGTGACGGTAGAGAGTGGCAAGGAAACGTTAGTTGACGTCAGCCAAGGGCTGGGCACACTGTCTCTGCAGGTACCTGAGAGCGTCTCAGTGGGGAGTTCTACCGTATACGATCAGGCAACGGGGAATGCCTTGGGGTCGGCCAACGGCAGCGGCCCTTTCTGGCTGCCCCCGGGCACCTATAGAGTTACTCTACGTGACCCCTTCGTCGGTGTGAGCCTGGGTGATGTGATGGTAGAGAGTGGCGAGGGAGCGTCAGTCGATGTCAGCCAAGGACTGGGCACACTGTCTCTGCAGGTACCTGAGGGCGTTTCCTTGGGGAGTTCTACCATATACGACCAGGCAACGGGGAAGGCTTTGGGGTCGGTCAACGGCAGCGGTCCTTTCTGGCTCCCTCCAGGCACCTACGGAATCACTCTGCGTTCCCCGTTTGTCGGTGTGAACCCGGAAGACGTCACCGTACAGAGCGGCAGGGAAGCGTCAGTCAATGTCAGCCAAGGACTGGGCACACTGTCTCTGCAGGTCCCTGAGGGCGTTTCCTTGGGGAGTTCTACCGTAACCGACCAGGCAACGGGGAATGCCTTGGGGTCGGTCAACGGCACCGGTCCCTTCTTGCTCCCTCCAGGCACCTACAGAGTCACTCTACGTGACCCATTCGTCGGTGTAAGCTTGAGTGATGTGACGGTAGAGAGTGGCGAGGTAACGTCGGTTGATGTCACCCAGGGACTAGGCACACTGTCTCTGCAGGTCCCTGAGGGCGTTTCCTTGGGGAGTTCTACCGTATACGACCAGGCAACGGGGAATGCCTTGGGGTCGGTCAACGGCAGCGGTCCTTTCTGGCTGCCCCCGGGCACCTATAGAGTCACTCTACGTGCCCCCTTCGTCGGTGTGAGCCTGGACGACGTCACCGTGCAGAGCGGCAGAGAGACGGAAGTTGAGGTGCGTTGAGGGCCCGACCGTGAGAGAGGTGTTATGGCCGAACGGAAGCGAATCGGCAAATACGACATCATGGAGGAGATCGGTCGCGGCGGCTTTGCCGTGGTCTACAGGGCGCGTGACCCCGACCTCGACCGCGCCGTGGCGCTCAAGGTGCTCCACGCGGCCTACAGCGACCGGTCGGACGTTGTGAGGCGGTTTCGGACCGAGGCCCGCCGGGCGGCCAGGCTGCGGCATAGTGGCATTGTGCGCATCTATGACGTGGGCGAGGACCAGGGTCAACCCTACATCGCCATGGAGTACCTCCCCGGCGGGAATCTGGCTGCCCGTCTGGCCGGCAAGCCACTGCCGCTAGAAACGGCGGTAACCATCCTTGAGCAGGTGGCCGCAGCCCTCGACTATGCTCACCAAAGACGACTGATTCACCGTGACGTCAAGCCGGCCAACGTCCTGTTTGATGAGGACGGCCACGCCGTGCTGGTTGACTTTGGCCTGGTCAAGTCGCTGGTCGACAGCGGGCTGACGGTTGACGGCACCCGGCTGGGTACGCCGGATTACATGGCTCCCGAGCAAGGTGAATCGGGAGCTGATATAAGCCCCGCGACCGATGTCTATGCGCTAGGCGTGGTGGCCTACGAGATGCTGACCGGGCGCGTGCCTTTCCAGGCCGAGACGAAACTGGCTGTGCTGCACGCGCACGTGTACAGCGATCCACCTGACCCGCGCTCGCTCAACGAATCGCTCAACCATGAGGTTGCCCGGACGGTTCTCGGCGTGCTGGCCAAGGATCCCGCTGACCGGCCCAAGCGTGCGGGGGCCTTTGCCGAATCGCTGCGCGCGGTATTGGATCGTGCGGACGCGGAGAGCCAACGCGCCGCCACGCTGGAGGCGCTCTACCCCCAGGTCGAGGCGGCCGTGACCGCGGAGCAATGGGAGCGAGCCATCGCCCTGTGCGGGCAGATCCTGCAGATTGACCCCGGCTATCGCGATATTGGCTCGCTCCTGGCCCAGGCCAACGAGGGATGGGCCGAGAAGCAGGCGCGCCTGGAGCTGGAAAGGCGGCTGGGGGGCACGTACGAAGAAGGCAGGCGTTTCCTGGACGCGGGCGAGTGGGCAGAAGCCATCCGATGCTTCCAGGAAGTCGCGAGCCAGGCGCCGGACTATGCAGACGCGGCGGCGCTCCTGGAGCAGGCGACGCACGAGGCCCACAAGCAGGACTGGTATGCGGCGGCGGTGCAAGCGTTGGACGAAGAACGCTTTGACAAAGCCTGTCGCGAACTGGTCCGATTGCTTCGCGCCGATCCGGCGTACCCGGACGCTAGCGCGTTGCTGGTGAACGCGGTGGAAGGCCTGCTGAAAAAAGTGAGAGCACAGGCCAGGACGCTGGCCACGCAGAAGAAACGGCTCCAGGGGGCGCAGGATGCCCATCGCGAATTGGAGTCCCGGCTGGGCGCGCTCGATGCTCTGCTGATGGCGGTGGAAGGCGGCGATTGGGAACAGGCGCGGGAACTGGCCGAGTCGCTGGCCCAGGCCGGCCTGCCGGGCGTGCAGGCCCTGCTGGCCCGGTGGCAGGTAAAGGAAAAGCGAGCGGGCGAGTCCCCGCCAGGAGCACCGTCCGGCGACCGCTGGACGCGTCCGGCGGATGGCAAGGAGATGGTGCGGGTGCCAGCCGGTGTCTTTCTCATGGGGGACGAGAAGCGTGAGGTGTCCCTGGACGCGTTCTGGATTGATCGCACGCCGGTGACCAACGCCGAGTTTGCCCAGTTTGTGGAGGCGACAGGCTACGAGACTACGGCTGAACGAAGAGGCACTGGTAGAGCGTACCAGGGCGGGGCGTGGAACGATGTAAAGGGAGCTGACTGGCGCCATCCTGCTGGGCCGAAGACTGATATTCAGGGCTTGATGGACCATCCTGTGGTGCAAGTGAGCTGGGAAGACGCCAAGGCCTACGCCAGCTGGGCTGGCGCGCGGTTGCTCACCGAAGAGGAGTGGGAGAAAGCGGCGCGGGGCGCCGACGGGCGGCGGTATCCGTGGGGCGAGGAGTTTGACCGCTCTCTCTGTAATAGCTCTGAGAGTGGGATCGGCACCACAACGCCGGTGGGGAAATACTCGCCAGGCGGGGATAGTCCCTACGGTGTGGCCGACATGGCGGGCAACGTCTGGGAGTGGATGGGTAGCTGGCGGGATGAAAGTCAGAAGCGGCGGGTTGTTCGCGGCGGCTCGTGGCACGACGATCAGAGGAACGTCCGCGCTGCCAATCGGGACGTCATCGGGCCATCTTACGCCAACGACCTTGTGGGCTTTCGCTGCGCCCGCTCAGATTCTGAATCCTGAGGTGCTGGGTTGCTGAGTCCTGGAACGGGGGGAGTCCAGAGGGGGGCGTGCCCCCCTCTGGGGACGATCGCGGGTAGTGCGTGGTTGAAGTTGTGGGTCTCAAGGAGGAGCCTGTGGCCGGTGAACAGAGAGGTCAGCCCGACAGATCTTGGGCGGGCGAATCACCGCTTTTTGTCAGAACGTATGACCTTTTGCTGTGGCTCACGGGGCGGGTGAGCAACTTTCCCAAGGCACACCGCTTCCGCCTGGCCCAGCGCATAGAGAACGCTGCCTTTGGCTTGCACGAGCGGCTTCTGCGGGCCACGCGCGCCGGTTCGCCCAAGGCCACAATGCGCCTGCTGCTGGAGGCCGACGTCGAATTGGACAAGCTGCGTTTCTACATCCGCATGGCCGCCGAACCGACGCTCAAACTCATCACGCCCCGTCAGTACGAGCACGTCAGTAGAATGATCGTTGAGGTGGGCAGGCTCCTGGGCGGCTGGATGAAGAAGGTGAAAGGAGAAAAGGCATAGCCGGGCGCAAGCCCGTTGTGCGGGGACGCCGGGAAGGTGCGGCGGGTTGTTCGCGGCGGCTCGTGGAACAACAATCAGAGGAACGTCCGCGCTGCCAATCGGAACAACAACGAGCCATCTAACGCCAACAACAATGTGGGCTTTCGCTGCGCCCGATCAATCTCCACAGGCAATCAGCCGGGCCTGAATGTCGTCCGCCCATGGGCGGCGAACCGTGCCCAAGAGAATGAGCGCCGGCTGTTCCTGGCCGCGGGCCAGCATGGTTGGCCCCGGGCGAATAGAGCAGAGCCCTGCCCCCTGGGTTCAATTTCCCTGGGGCAGGGCGACGCTCGCTAACCTGCCCTACGACTATGACAGCCAATCGGCCAGCGGCAGACCCGGCACGCGGGCAAAATGGCGCTGGTTGTGCGTTGCTAGCGGCAAGGTGTGGCACAAGGCGATGCTGGCGATCTGCAGGTCCGGCTCGGAGAGGGGCGTGCCTGCCCGGCGGAGCGCGTCCTTGAGCTGTCCACAGCGCCGCGCCGCCTGTGTGTCGAAAGGCAGCACCGTCACGCCGTCGAGCAACAGTTCCACCTGCGCCAGGTGATGCTCGGGCCTTTCGGACCTGTGCGCGCCGTAGACTAGCTCGCTGACCGTGATGGCGGTGACGAACAAAGGCATCGTTGGTCGCACGTGTGCTCCGACGTTCAACTGCCCGCGCAGGACCGCGACGCAGTGATCCGTATCGAGGATGAGGCTCACAGCGCCACCTCTCGGCCCGTGGCGGCCTCGCGGTCGGCATAGATCTCGGCCAGCAATTCGTCCAGGTCTGCTCGATCAGCCCACCCACCGAAGGCGCGCATGACGGGATGGTGATTTTCGTTTTCGCTGCCGCTTCCGGCCGTGTCCAATGCCTCCAACTGGCGCAGGTCGTGAACGCTAACCAACGCTGCAATCGGTTTGCCACGACGCAGCACGATCAACCGCTCGCGGCCAAAGGCCACCCGGTTGATGATCTCGGACAGACGCGCTTTGATCTCGGCCGTACCCAATGCCCTGGTCATCTGCATACCTCCTGAACAGGTCATCATGACTAGGTAAAGTATACCACGCTCGCCATGAGCGGTCAAGTGAGATAATGCCATGCACCTGTTTTGCTCTGACTGTCAAATCTACCTGGCTGACGCCGACGCCTGCCCTGCCTGCGGTCAGCCCCGGCCCGCATCGCCTGCTGCCGCGCCGCGCTGGACGGCGGCGCTCGACGCCGTCACCTATGGCACGCCGGTGGCAGGCAAAGGCTCCTTGTTTCTCCTCGCGGGCGAGGGGGCACCCGCCCAGGACACGGCGTTGCTGGCCCTCGACCTGGCCACGCGGCGGGTTCGCTGGCGCTGTCACCTGGAGACCCTGCTGGTCAACGATCCTGTGCTCGCCGCCGGCGATGTCGTCTATGCCGCCGCCCGGAGCGCCGACCCGCTGGGCGAGGGCCTGCTGCTGGCGCTGGACGCTGCAACCGGCGACGAACGCTGGCGCTGGGCGACCGGCGCGCAGGCCGTCTCCGCACCGGCGTTGGCAGATGGTACACTCTACGTCACGCTGGATGGGGACCTCCTGTGCGCCGTGGACGCCAGGGCTGGCGGCGAGCGCTGGCACCTGCGGTTGTCCGTGCCGCGCAGCGTGGCCGCTCCGGGCATCTCGCCGGACGCCCCACAGCGGCTGTTCCTCCCCTCACGCGGCCCGCACCTGTGCGCCGTGGACGTCGCCCGGCAGACGATCGCCTGGCACTACTTATCCCCTGACGACACGGAGGACTGGTTTCTGAACACGCCGGTCGTGGCCGGCGGTCGCCTCTTTGCCGCGTCCACCGGCGGCGCCGTGCTGGCCCTCGACGCCGAAACGGGGGAGCGACTGTGGCGCGCCGTGCCGGGGCAGGCGGGCAAACCGCTCACCGGCCCGGCAACCGACGGCCAGCGCGTCTACGTCGGAGGGCGCGATCATAGCGTCACTGCGCTGGACGCCGCCTCCGGCGAGACCGCCTGGCGACGCGAGACGGCCCGCCGGATTGAGGGTCGCCCGCTGCTGCGCGACGGCGTCCTGTACGTCACCGGTCACGACCACTGCCTCCGCGCCCTGGATGCCGCGACGGGCGTGGAGATATGGTACCTCGAGCTGCCCCGCCGGATCGAGGGCGGGCCGGCGCTGTCGGGCGACCCTGCGGCGGGCTCAGGGCCCGCTCTGGCCCTGGCTGCCGACCGTGGGGGGAACGTCGTCGCCGTGGAGCAGGTGCTGTCCGCAGGGGCCTATGTTTCACAGGGGCGCTGGACAGAAGCAGTCGCCGCCTACGTCCGCCAGGGCAATCTGGCCGCCGCAGCGGAGCTTTACGAGGAACGCCTCGACGAGCCGTTCCACGCCGCAGAGCTGTGGCAGGCCGCCGACCGGCCGGACCGCGCCGCGCCCCTCTACCGCCAGGCCGGCGCCAAAGATCGAGCGCAGGCGGCTTTTCGCCGGGCAGCCGAACGGGCGGCCGCGCAAGGCGATCACTTTCGGGCGGGAGACGGGTACGCTGCCCTCGAAGCGTGGGCCGAAGCGGCTGCGCAGTACGAACGTGCGGGCTGCCCCGACCTGGCTGGCCAGGCTTTCGAGAGGGCTGGCCGGACCGCCCGCGCGGCCGAGTGTTACGAGCAAGCGGAGCGCTGGGCCGAAGCGGCCCGCCTCTACGAGGGGATGGAAGCGTTGTCGAAGGCGGCGGCATGTCACGAGCGGGCAGGGAACTGGGAGCAGGTGGGCCACCTCCGGCGGCGGCTGGGTCATGTCGAGGCGGCGGCCCAGGCATTCATCCAGGCCGCACGCGGCACGGCAAAAACGGCCCCGGGTGACAGAGCACGCTTGGCCGAACTGTGGGCGGCGGCCGGGGAATGTTGCCGGGAGGCTTTTGACGAGATCCAGGCGGCCGCCTGTCGCCGCCAGGTGGCACACTATCGAGGGTTGCCTCACCTGGAGATGGAGATCGTGCCGCTAGAGGAGATGGTCCGCGGGCGGTACGCGCTTGTTCAGCTCATCCTGCACAACGTGGGCGGCGGTGAGGCAAAGCAGATCATCGTCCACCACACGCCAAGCGAGTTCATGGGCGAATTGGGCCGGACCATGCACATCCGGGACCTGCAGCCAGGGCAGAGCCTGGAGCAACAACTGTCCGTGCGTCCCCTGGCCAGCGGCCCGGTGCCGCTGATCATCGTCATAGACAATACCGATGAGGCGGGCAATCTCTACGAGACGACGTACCGCACGCGGGTGACCGTCCTCGAGCCGGACGAGCCGCCTGGGGCAGGTCCCGGGCCGGTCGCTGTGACCGCCGATTTTGCCGATTTTGACCTGCTGATCGATCGGCGCGCCGAGCAAGCTTACCCGGTGCACGTGGTGCGCTCGCCAGCAGGAGAAGCCAGAGGGAGCTTTTGCCCTCCCTTCACCCTGGACGAACTGGCAGGGGCCTGGCAAAAGCTGGAAGACGACGATGCCGACGAAGACTGGATGCAGGACCTGGGCGGACGGCTCTTCACGGCGCTCTTTCAAGGCCAGGTGAGCAGCTGCCTGCGCAGCAGCCAGGGCATGGTCGCGCAGGGCAAGGGGTTGCGACTGCGGTTGCGCGTCGAGGCCGGAGAGCTGATCGCCCTCCCGTGGGAACTGCTCTACGACCCGGAGCGGCGCGAATTCCTGAGCCTCACCCGCCGCGCGCCGATCGTCCGCCATTTGACGGTCCCGCGTTCGACGGCCGCCCGCGCGGTTTCGCCCCCCTGGCAGATGCTCCTCGTGCCGGCCAGTCCGAGGGATCTGATGCCGTTGGACGTGCAGGGGGAGGTGGAAGCGCTGCAAGAAACGTTAGAGTCCCTGGTGGAAGGTGGCTCCCTGGCCCTGGACGTGTTGCGGCCGCCTACCATTCAGGCACTGTGGCAGCGCCTGACCGATCGCCCGCCTCATATCCTGCACTTTATCGGCCACGGGGGCTTTGACGGGGAGGAGGGCTACCTGGCGCTGGAAGATGAAGAAGGCCGGACGAAACGGCTCGACGCGCGCGAACTCAAGGTGCTTGTGTCCACCACGCCGGTGCGGCTGGCTGTGCTCAACGCCTGCCTGACGGCCCGTGACGCGGTGCGACAAGGCGCGGGCACCTTCGAACGGGCCTACCTGGGCCTGGCCCCGGCGCTGGTGGACGCCGGGTTGCTGGCGGTCGTGGCCATGCAGTTCTCTCTGCGCGACGACGGGGCACGGATCTTTGCCCAGGACTTTTATCGGATGCTGGCCCGCTGCCGGCCGGTGGACGAAGCCGTGGACCAGGCGCGGGTGGCCATGATGCTGGCGCTGGGCCTGGAACGTCGTGACTGGGCAGCACCCGTCCTCTTTATGCGGGGCAGCACGGGAGAGATCTTTGCCTGATGGCTGACTATAGGAAGTGCCGAGGGGCAAGATGCCATCTTGCCCTACTTGTCTGAGCCACACGTCATCCATCGTGCTGTTGGCCGCGGCGAGGAGCACCCCAGAAGGCGGGGGCAAGATGCCATCGTGCCCTACTTGTCTGAGCCACACGTCATCCATCGTGCTGTTGGCCGCGGCGAGGAGCACCGCAGAAGGCGGGGGCAAGATGCCATCGTGCCCTACTTGTCTGACCCACACGCACCCATCATGCTATTGGTGACGGCGAGGAGCACCGCAGAAGGTGGGGGCAAGATGCCATCGTGCCCTACTTGTCTGACCCACACGCACCCATCATGCTATTGGCCGCGACGAGGAGCACGTCAGGGTAGGGGCAAGATGCCATCTTGCCCTACTTATCGCACCCACACGTCTATCATCATGCTCAGGATGAGGACAAAGAGGTACGGGCTGGAGAGTTTGAACAGCCGCCAGGCTGCCTTGCGGGACGGCTTCCAGACGAGGTATAGATTGGCGGCGACGAGGAACACGCCACACGTCAGGGCCGTCCAGAAATAGATTGGGCCGAACCCGCCGACAGCGTACAGAATCAGTGAGCATATGGCCATCAAAATCACCGTCGCGGCGATGCAATGGAGGGTGGCCTGCAACCTGTACACGGCGGGCAGCATTGGCACTTGGGCTTTCCGATAGTCCGTGGAATAATAGATCGCCAGGTTCCAGATGTGCGTCGGCGTCCAGAGCACCACGATGGTTCCCACCAGGACCGGCAGCCAGTCTACGCGGTTCGTCACGACAGTCCAGCCAAAGAGGGCAGGCAACCCTCCGCTAAAGCTGCCCCAGATGATGTTCAGCGGGCTGCGACGTTTTGCCAGCAGGCTGTAGACGACGATGTTGTCCAGCAGACCCAGCAGGATGGCCAGGAAAGAGAGAACGTTGACCGACCAGGCCAGGGCCAGGGAGAGGACCGACAGGAAAAGACCCCAGTAGAGTGCCCGCTCTGGCGGATGGATGCGCCCCGAGGGGATGGGCCGGTGCCGGGTGCGATCCATGAGCGCGTCAATGTCGCGGTCAATGTAGCAGGTGATGGTGTTGGCCCCGGCCGTGCCAGCGAGGATGGCCAGCAATGCTTTGACGACCAGTCCTGGCGGGACAGGCTGCTCCGCCGTGGCGACAACCATCGTTCCGACACAGGTGAACGCCAGCAAAAAGACCAGCCGGAGTTTGGTCACTTCGACGTATGGTTTGACCGCCGCCCAAGACCTGCTCAGGGGGCCGGGTGCGTAACTTTGGGTGCGTTCCAACGGTGTTACTCCTCCTTGAGCTCACGATGTCTCTGACTGTCCAAGTATCACAACCACATCTGACTATCGTGGGAGGTCCCCGCTGCATCTTGTAGGTGGTGTTTTACTGGATCTACTGTGTAGCGAGTGCCCTCCGGTCTTTCTCGGGCTACGTGACGATTAGACAATCAGGGGCGGATGTACGTGCCTGGCGTTGCCAGTGCATTATAGCACACAAACCGGAGAGGGGTCAAGCCACTCATACTACGGGCCTATTCTAACCATTTTCTAACCAATTTTAACTGTTTTCTAACCGTTTTCTTACTGACAAGACAGGGAAAAGCTGGTACAATAGGCTAGGATCATGTCTCTCGATTGTGTTGGTGCGAATGTTGCCTTGCACGGCAGAGACCGTCGAAAACGTAGGGAAAACCTGACCTCTGTGGTGAGGAAGAGATCACTGGCACAAGGGGAGGAAAGTGCTGTACTGAGGGGGGACATCACGCCTCAGCATCTCTGGGATGGCTGGGGTTTTCTTGCTACCCCACTGCAGCGTGCAGCAAAAAAATCTGTGCTTCAGTATTGATCAGCGGGAAAAAGGGGGAAACATGAGAAAGAGACTGCTAATTCTTTTGGGGTTGATCGTCGTCGCGAGTCTAGCCTTTACCAGCGGAGGGTCGCTCGCAAACGGCGAAGCGACCCGGATTGTGGTCATCAATGAAGTGGCCTGGGGCGGTACAGCGGCCGATCCTGGCCACGAATGGATCGAACTGCACAACACGACTGACAGCACGATTGACCTGAGCGGCTGGACGCTCACAGCCGTCGGTGGGGCAGGGCTAAGCATTGCCATTGAAAACGGCAAGACGATTTCTGCCCAGGACTACTTTCTGCTGGAGCGGGATGACATGGCGGTAACCGACATTGAGGCCGATCAGGTGTACGGCAGCCTGCCGCTGAGCGACGATGGTGAGACGCTGGAGTTGCGCGACGCCGGGGGAGGGTTGATCGACACGGTTAATGACGACGGCGGGGAGTGGCCGGCCGGTACCGCTGACCCGGGCTACTTTAGCATGGAGCGAATCAGGCCCACTGGTGCTGACATCGACGAGAACTGGACCAACAACGACGGCGTGACGCACAATGGGGTAGATGCTGGCGGTAATCCGATCAACGGCACTCCCAAGAAAGAAAACTCTGTGGTCGAGCCACTCACTGTCATCACGCTGATCTCCTTTACTGCCACGCCGGGGGACGGCACCGTCACCCTGGCCTGGGAGACAGGCACCGAGATCGACACCGCTGGCTTTAACCTCTACCGTGCCGACGCGGAGGAAGCGCCCACCACCAGGATCAACGACGCGCTCATCCCTGCCGAGGGCGACGCCGTGTCCGGCGCCAATTACAGTTTCCTGGACACGCCTGGCTGCGGCGTCTTTTACTACACACTGGAAGATGTGGACTACTATGGGGTGAGCACGCTGCACGGCCCGGTGGAGGTCACGGTGTTACAACTGGTCTGGCCTCCTTTGCCTCCTCTGCCTTCTCTACCTCCCCTGCAGGATGTGCCAATCTCCTGCAAGTCCATGATCTGCCCGGATTGGCCGGCGGCTCGCAAAGTATTCGGCAGTATATGTGACGCGGCCGTCAAGGTGTGGGAGTATTAAAGAGCAGCTTGAAGGTGTAAGCAGACCTATCAGCCACAAGGCGAGGTCTTGTGTTCGCTCGGGGGGGACAGCACTCTGTCGCTTGACCCGGGGCTGTGCCTCTCAGAGCAAGAATGATACTGGGAGGCCGGTGAGTGATGAAGGTTAAAGCCTTACTGGGCTTTCTTGCGCTGGCCCTTCTAGTTCTGGATCGCCCTGCTGCGGCTCCCGTGAGGGCTCAGTCGCCATCTGGCAGTCATCTGAGACTGTTGCACGACAGCGAACAGGCGGTCGTGCTAGAGCTGACCGTGGATGATTTCCAGGTCGAAACGGTGGAAGCCGGAGGGCGAACATATCACCGACTGCTCATCGGCGATACAGTGCAAACGGTCACACCGGGTGCGCCTCAGGCTGCGACGTGCGGCACACTTTTGGGTCTGCCTTCCATCGAAGGGGTCTCTGTGCAGGTCCTGGCTGCAGACTATGAGACGCTCGATGGCTTCGATCTTGCACCTGCGCCACACGTTCGGGTGTCGAAAGATAACCTGGATGATCTGGTGGCTGCGGACGTGCAGCAAGCTTTTGCCCCGGATCAAGATATCTATAGCACCGATGCCTTCTACCCCGGCGCGCCGGTGAAAGTCGGTGACGCCGGCTACATGCGTGACCAGGCCGTCGCGCAGGTGCAATTCTATCCCGTGCAGTACAACCCCGTCACTGGTAAGGTGCGTTTTTATCGGCACATCCTCGCCCGGATCACGTGGCTGACCCCGCTTCCCGTCGTGACGGCGGATAATCGGGGGGCTAGTTCTGCCTATGAGAACCTGTTGAAGAAGGCGCTTCTGAACTATGATGCGTTGGAACGCCTCCCCGTTGCCGAGGCAGCCCGCCCCGTTGGCGCCGCCGGGACGACGATTGTCGCTGCTGGCAGCCCCACCACTAGTCTCAAGATCGGCGTGACCGAAGATGGTCTCTATGAACTGACCTACGGTGATCTCACCGGCGCAGGGCTGGATCTGAGCGGCGTGGATCCTCGCACGATCAAAATCAGCCATCGAGGCACCGAGGTTCCTGTTTTCGTGCAGGGTGAGGGCGACGGCGTGTTCGATGCGACCGATTACGTGCTGTTTTATGGCACCGGCCTGACCGACATCTATACGACCACGAACGTTTACTGGCTGACAGCAGGGGGCGATCCAGGCCGCCGCATGGCTATGCAGGACGGATCGCTTTCCGGAAGCGCGGCCGTGCCGACGTACTTTCCCGTCACGCTACACGCCGAGGAAGACAGCTATTATTGGCAGTCCATGCCTGCCGGCGAGGGCCAGGACCATTGGTTCTGGGGAGACAGGCTCACTGCACCGGCGTCAAGTCCCCACTCTGTGGTGCTCGACCATATCTCGGAGTATGCCAGCACGGCGACCGTACGCGTCAGGTTGAAGGGGCGTACTGACACTGCCACCAACCCCGATCACCATAGCAGGATCTACCTCAATGGATCGGAGATAGACGATCAATGGTGGGACGGCCAGATCATCTATGACCATGAGACGACTGTACCTCATGACTTACTAGACGAGGGGAGCAACAGTGTTACGGTGGAGACGGTGGGCGACAGCGGTGCTGTGGTGGATCAACTCTTTGTCAACTGGATAGAGATTGACTACTGGGACACCTATGTGGCCGAGGAGGATGAGCTACTTTTCGGGGCGCCCACAGCAGGTACGTTCCAATTCGAGGTCACTGGCTTCAGCAGCAATGACGTGCAGGTCTTTGACGTGATGGATCCGGCCAGTGTGGCGCTTGTCACCCATACAACCGTCCTGGGCAGTGGGGGAAGCTATAGGTTACAGTTCGAAGACACGGCTCAGGCAGAGACGCGATACCTGGCACTGACATCGGCGAGGCGTAAATCGCCGGCCAGCATGGAGCTGGATCATGCGTCCTCGTGGAAAGACACCCGCAACGGGGCGGACTATATTGTCATCACCCACGAGGATTTCTACACCCATGCACTGGCGCTGGCCCATCATCGCAGTGCTTTGGGTTTGAGAGCAGCCACGGTCAAAGTCGAGGACATCTACGACGAGTTCAACCATGGCATCTTTAGCCCCCAGGCTATCCGCGACTTTCTCTCTTTTACTTACCATCACTGGATCGCCCCGGCTCCCACCTACGTCCTGCTGGTGGGCGACGCTTGCCAGGACTACAAAGATAACCTTGGCACAGGCACCATGAACTATGTGCCCTCACAGATCGTCGAGACGGAGCTGGCGGGAGAGGCACCCTCCGACAACTGGTTCGTCCTGGTGAGCGGCGACGACGTCCTGCCCGACATGTTCATCAGCCGGCTGCCCTCCCAGACTGCCTCAGAGGCGGAGGATATGGTGGACAAGATGATCGCCTATGAGGACAATCCACCAGACGCCACATGGGATGACAAAGCCCTGTTCGTGGCAGATGACGATAGCTCGGCGTTTGAACTCACTTCAGAGCAACTGGCAGACATTCTGCTTCACGACTTTACCGCCAACAAAGTCTACGTGAGCCAGTACCCGCCAGGAGACCCGACGGTAGATATCAAGAACTATATTAACCAGGGAAGCGTTCTGGTCAGCTATGCCGGACATGGAACTACGAGCTCGTGGGGATGGTGGGGCGGAGACGACGACTGGTTCTTTGACAGTGGCGACGTTGCAGCACTGAACAACACCAACAAGTTGCCGGTGGTCACAGCAGCCGATTGCCTGAACGGTTATTTTGTGCACACCAGTCGGTCCTGTATGGCGGAAGAGTTTTTGCTGCTCGAGGATAAGGGCGCGGTGGCCGTTTGGGCGGCCACCAGCCTGGGCTATCCCTCCAGCCATCGCATGATGTTTCGGGAGTTCTACGAGGCGATCTTTCAGGACAACCTGTATGCGCTGGGCACAGCCACGACAGCGGCCAAGATCGCCGCTTACAGTCAGGACAGTTCCTTGGACGAGTTGGTTGAAACTTTTGTCCTCTTTGGCGATCCGGCCACGCAGTTGAGCGCTTTTACCCACCTGAAAAGCACCACCCCCGCAGACGGCGCCAGCAGAGTGCCGCCCGATCAGACGATCCGCATCACCTTCAGCAAACCGATGATCCCCTCTACTGTCATGCTTGATGTCCAGGGCACCGCAGGATTGGACCTCATCCCCACCTGGAGCGGGGACAACACGACGGTTGATTATGCCCACGCGGACTTTTATCCAGGCCTAAGGCTGACCTTATCCCTCAGCGGACAGGATGAGGCGAGGAAGCCGCTGGGCAGCGGTGTCATCCCGACGACCTGGTCTTTTACCGTGCTCAACGGGAATACGACGATCTATCTGCCGCTCGTCGTCAAGCAGCGTTGAACGCTCCGGATCGGTCTGTTCTACGACACAGTTGCCCTGATGTACGTCTCGCCGTATCGCGTTTCGGCCAGCACGTTCAAGCCCAGTTTGTGGACGATGTGAAGCAGGGGCAGGTTTTCTGCCATGACCCAGGCTACCAGGTGCTGAATGTCCATAGAGCGGGCCGTTGCGACGAGGAGTCTAAGCATCCGAGTTCCCAATCCCTGATTCTGGAAGTCGTCTCGGACCACGACCGCCCATTCTGCCTCGGCTGAATTCTGCGAACCGGCCAGTTGCACCACAGCCACGATCTGCTCTTCGCTTTCCTCCTCGACGAGGGCAACCCATGCGACCTTGTTTGCCGGATCGAGCTCAGTCAGCCAATTGCTTTCCACCTCGCATTCTTCCGGCGACGGGCTGTTTCGTCTGGCGTGAAACCGCAGTTGTCGCGTCCTGTCTGACAGGCGGCAGTAAAAATCCGCCAAAAGGGGGGCATCGTCAGCGGCGATGGGACGGATGGTCACCAGGTGACCATCTCGCATCACGTACGAGGTTTGTGTGTCCATGGGCCAGGCGTCGCCCCGCTTCCGCGTGGGGGGGCGCTGTCAGGTGAGAACACGCCTTTCTTCACACGCGTGGCCGCTGCATCAGTGGCGAACGTCACGCGATCCACAGGAAATACAACCCCACCCCCAGGACGATCACGGCACTCACCTTTTCGATCACGGGCGACCATGAGCCAAACGCTTGGAGCCGCGTGACCAAGCCGGCGAATGTCCCGGCAACCACGATTGGCACGCCGCGTCCCAGCGCATACACGAACAACAGCGCCGCGCCGTAGGCCAACGCCCCGCGTTGGGCCATCACGTAGGTGAGGATGGCGGCCAGCACGGGGGTGGCGCACTGCGAGGCCACCAGCCCGGAAACCAGCCCCAGGGCTAGCGCGCCGGCGGCCC
>Ga0180438_10003522_pt1 | contig 23586 bp, 32 predicted proteins | sample SS_ome_12_FD_132455 | JGI IMG/M metagenome (GOLD analysis project Ga0180438, IMG submission 132455) | Hypersaline lake sediment archaeal communities from the Salton Sea, California, USA - SS_3_D_2 metaG | ecosystem: Environmental > Aquatic > Non-marine Saline and Alkaline > Hypersaline >...
AAAAATGCTCCTGGACAAAATCTACCGTCCATGAGTTTTAAATTCCGAGCCTTCTAAAATCCCGATCTAATAAAATCAAGCACTTACAAGAATGGGCTCTTAAAAAATGCTCCTGGACAAAATCTACCGTCCATGAGTTTTAAATTCCGAGCTAAAAATGATAGAATATTGGCAGGAGGATAGAATATGAAATTAGTTGAAGAGTTAAAAATAATAGCGGCGGCAAATGGTGAACCTGGTATTTTGTATGAATCGAGCCTTTCTCGGATTAAAGAGCATATTGAGAATCATGATACTGGATTTATCACTGCCCATCGTCGGGAGATTAGGCATCTGGATGGAAGAGTTGAAAAACCGACTTACAAGCAAAACAAGTCGCGCAATCTAAGATTGCGGGCAGAATTGGGACAAAAATACGTGGTCACTAAAATTCGAGGGATCTATATTGAAAATTATAAAAGCACAGATCCAGAGAAGCCTGAGTATGAGGTTAGGGAGGGGTCGTTTTTTGTTGTTGATATAAATGACCTTGGAGATCTTGAATTAGAGTTGCGCCGACTAGGTAAAAAATGGAATCAAGATTCTATCATGTTCGTTCCGAAGGGCGGCAAGAACGGATACCTTTGGGGGACGGGTAATGCCTGGCCGCTATTAGACCAGGTTGAAAAATTTAAAAACCCGGTATTTGGTGAGAGGGGAGAATTTATGAGTAAGGTTCGTGGGCGTCCATTTATTTTTCCAGAGATTAAAGAAGAGGATATTAATCCTATAGTGATTGGCGAATATTTACCCGATTATCAAAGAAGTGTTATGGGTGAAATGGGAAGACGGGCCTTTATTAATTCAGATTGGCGTAAGGGTTGATTAAGATAAAATATTTTTATTAGGAACATTTTAAGAGGTATGAATGGCATATCATAAAAAACTTGGTGTGTTTGATCATCTCGATTGGGATGATTTAACCGAAAAAGAAAAAGAAATAGCAGCCAAATTTAGCTGTCCCACTGCTAAGTATAAAAAAGACACGGTTTTTCATATTGGGAGATATTCTCAACCGGGTTTAGCTAGAACATTAATATGTGCAATTTGTGGACATGATAAATTCTATGTAGGTTCGGATTCGTGGTGGACCGGTGTAAAATGTGTGAATTGTGAGTCAGAATATTGTGTTCATGAAGGTTAAAAAATATATCAAAAAGGATTAAATCATGGAATGCGATAATTGTAGATGGTTTTATAGGTATAACAGCTCTACGATGGGAAATTGTCAAAGGCGTTCACCTCCACAAGGGGGGTGGCCTATTGTGAATTACCAAGATTCTTGTGAAGAGGGAGAAATTAAAATAGAATGCGATACATGCAAATGGCATATTTCAGGATATTGCAAACATCCCTCTGTAGCAAAAGATGCTTTATCTTCTGGAGACGCGGTGTACAATTGGGATTGTTGCGGTGATCATAGTCCGAATGATTAAAGAGTTAAAAACAATAAAAAGGAAAATTTTAAATGGCAATGATTTATGTTGATACTAGATTCGTAAAAGGAATTCCAACTTTTCAGAACATTATTGAATGGGATTGTAAAAAGTTGGAAGCCAAGCTTTCATGTGGACACATCCATCGTTTTAGGTGGAGTGATTGTGTTACAAATTGTGTTATGAATGCAGAAATGGATTATTATGGTTTTTTAAGAAGTATTCAGGCTGGTGACAAAATTCAATGTTGCGGTGATAAGTGTTTAACGTATCCAGATCAATATCGAGACAGGTTTCTTTTGCTAGGAACCAATAAGTTAGAACAGATTATGATTTTGATGAGCGTTACTCCGGACCAATGCTGGAATGAAATTCTTATGACAGTATGTGAGGAAGTACAAATTAAGACTTTAATGGATATTAAAGAAGGATTAAAAGATGTAGAATATGTAAAGTTAGTTGTTAAATATTTAAAAGAAGAAGGTTTAATATTCACACATAAGGATGGTAAGATTCTTATTACCAATGATGGTTATAAGTATTTAAATTATTTGACAAAAAAGAAAGATTAGGGATGAAATCAAAATGATATGTCTTAGGTGTGGTTGGTGTTGTCAGTATTTAACAGTGGTTCTTCCAGATGGTACTTACAAAATAAATGGGCCTTGCAAGTTTTTAAAATGGAAAGGAGATATGGCAGTTTGTACTATTCATGGAAAACGATGGAAAATAGTAGACGATCATGGTAATGTCCATGAGGGTAATTGGGATGAAACGCCCTGTGGTCAACATGGACAGGTAGAATCTAAAAATAGTTCATGTCGTATGGGGCAATATATAAAAAGGAGATAACTTATGATAAAAAAAGAGATAACTGTTAATAATGCTATCAATTGTTTAAATGAAATTTTTAAACATGATCCTGAAGCAGTCGCATTGTTAGTTAAAAATAGGATTCCTTGCAATAAAGCTTTAGCCGCTCACGAATCAGTACAAGTAAGAGAAAATTGTGATGGAAAGTTTTCTGTTGGAATTTTAGGAATACTCAATGGTCTTTTCGGTGCTGATGAAAAAGGATATGGGCCTATTGCTGCTGTTTGCGAGAAGGATGGAACTATAACTTCTTTTCAAAGATATGGAGATAGAAATGGAAACTAAAGTTGTACTATATAATTTGTCTCCTTCTATTATAATAGATAGGCCGGCAAATTTACCAACACTAAATGGTAGGATTTATCCTCAAGAACTAATTGAAAATGCAATTAAAGAATTTCAAGATAAAATTCATATATATAAAAATAATATCCTTCTTGAAAGAAGTAATATCCTTCTTGAGGTAAATCATGAAGATGTTCAACCTGTAGATATACAAGTATATAATCCTTTTTTAACCAAGATTCAAGATCGAAGAGTTAATAAAGCGCCAAGTATGTTTATTCCCAAAATAACAGTTTGCAAGCACGAATTTATTCCATTACTTACTAGTATATGTTGTAAACATTGCGGAGTTGATATTAAAGAGTTGAAAGAATAAATTTGTAATTTTGACAGATTATTCATCGTAAGAACTAGTAGAGGAATTTGAAAAAAATCTTGATTATTTTCTTTTAAAAGATTAAAGAAGGAGGCAAAAAATAAATGTCAGCTAGTTATAACGGATTGTTGGTTACTTTTAAAAAAGATTTATGCGAAGAACATGTTGAAACAATAATGCAAGCGATAAAATTAATAAAAGATGTCATAGATGTTAGACCTGTCGACGATGAAGGTTACAATGTTAGCGTATCCAGGATACAGGCTACAAGAGAATGTAGTAACGATCTTCATAATCTATTAGAAAAGTGGAGAAAAAGGTGGTGAAATCGTTCCTATCTTTTTAATACATTCCTTAATTTGACCACTAATACATTCTTTTTCAGTTTCAGATAGGGCATCTTCATATAAACTACGCAAAGTTATAATAGCGTTTTTATAATATTCGATATCGACTTTATTATTTAAAAATGTAGATGGTTCTTTTTGTATTTGATTGTTGTTATTGTTTGGTTTTTTAGAAGGAACGTTAACACCTTTAATAAAGGTTTTCATCTTTTTTATAATATCTTTATCATTAATAATATCTGATGGGTCAATAATTGATTTATCTTTTGAAGATAAGTTATAAAATGCTCCAATTATAGAATCATTATTATTTATAGAGGGTAAATAATCCTTAATGACAGGTCCAATAGTTTGATGATCTTTAAGAGCTTGAACTAATTGAGGAAAATAATTCCATAAACTAGTTTTGGAACTATTTCTTATGTCGAACTGAATAACACTTTCAATCCATTGAAATAGATTTTTAACATTAATTGAAAATTTGGGACTAGTGCTTTGACGTCGATGACCGTCGCTCCCGTGAGGTCGATATTTAATGTATTCGTAAGTTTTCCAATTTTGATTTTTAAATGGTTTTAATTGTCGTATTTCTTGATAATGACATTTGGCTATTCCTAGTGTGTTACATATTTCCATTGCCATGAGCCAAAATTCATTATCATATTTAATGACATCTAATTTTTTAGATTTATTCAAGGTTAGAACAGCTATTCTTTTAACTTCTTCATCCATTTTTATTTTATCCTTTCAAACTTGATTAGCTTTGACATTTTTTTTCTGTCATCATAAGATGATTTATCACAATACAATATTATTTATAATTGTCAAACAAAAAATAGAAGTACCAATGTTAATAATTATTGAATATTACAGGGTTAATCTTATACTAGATTAATAAAGATAAGAGGATTATATGTCAGTAATTATTGACGGCGGTAAATTTACTTCTCAAAGGACTAGAGAAGAGGTTGTTAGAGATTTTACAGAAAGAATAAGTAATCTTTCAGAAGTCGAATTTAACATTTTAAAAGAGTTTTTAAAAGAAATAACAGGCTCTAACGATAAGAGTTGGGTGGATGAAGAAGGTAATAAAAGAAAATATCGTTTAATAGATCTATATCGTTTAATAGAGTATGAGCATGAGGTTGTAGATCCTGAAACATGGATAACGGATCCTTATTATTTTGGAAATACTGGTAACGAATTATGGCCTAAGTTAAAGGAAGATTTTATAGAACTGTTTTCTGGAAATTATCACGAAGTGATAATGACCGGAGCGATTGGAACAGGGAAAACCTTTTTTTCAAACGTCTGTCTTTGTAGAACAATTTATGAAATATCTTGCCTAAGAAGTCCACAAAAAAGCCATGGTCAAGCCGACGGGCAGATGATAGCGATTGTAGTATTTCATGTTACTAAAGAGTTAGCCAAGAAGGTTGTTTTTGATAGCATAGTAAACATGATTAGAAATAGTCCATATTTTATGGAACATTTTCAACCGAAGATTACTAAGAATGAAATTATTTTTCCCAAAAATATTTGGTTAGCTCCTTTATCGAGCAATACAAAAAGTGCTATTGGACTGAATATTTATTCAGCTCTTTTTGACGAGTCTAATTTTAAAAAAAGAGAAGGCGGATCGGCTACGGATATTAACGAGGCAAAAGCGTTATATGATTCTGTTTCGCGTCGTATGACGTCACGGTTTGGTCGTTCTGGAAAGGTTCCTGGCCTTATTATATTGCCATCTTCTAAGCAAACAGAAGACGATTTTACTCAAACCAGATTGTTGGAATCAAGAAATGATAGTACTGTTTTTGCTCGTGACTATTCTCAATGGAGTGTTTTACCTCCAGATCGATTTACAAAAAAGAGATTTAAAGTTTTTGTAGGATCTTCTTATATGGGTTCTAGGATTTTAGAATCAGAAGAAAAAATTTTTATTACAGATGAAATGAAAGAGGATGGATGTAAAATTATTGAAGTACCTGAGAATTTTAGAATTGATTTCGAAAGAGACATAGATCGATCATTGAGAGAATTTGCAGGAATAGCTACAGTTACAATAAAACCATTTATTACTAATCGAGATAAAATTTACAATGCTATAGATAATAGACAACATCCGTTTGAGTTTATAGAGTGGGATAGCATATCGGCTCTTACGATTAAGGATAAATTGTTTCATACAGATGAGGAAAATGATATTTCTAGACCTATTTTAAATCCAACTGCTCCACGTTATATTCATTTGGATCCTTCATTAACAGGTGATGCTACCGGGTTTGCCATGGGTCATATTTCAGAATATATAAATATAGTTAGACGGAATAGAAAAACTGGCGGGCTCGTTTATGAAAATGCTCCAGTTATTATTATTGATATAATGCTTAGAATAGTGCCTCCCAAAAATGGCGAGGTGGACCAAGGTGCTATTAGAGAATTGATTTATACATTAAGTGAAATTGGATTTCCTATTCGTTTTGTTTCTATGGATTCATACCAATCTGCTGGAATTAAACAGAAATTAAAGCAAAAAGGCTATATATCTGATATAATTAGTGTAGATCGTAAAATGGATCCCTATGACATGTTAAAACAAACCTTATACGAGGATCGCATAAGGTATTATAATTACAAACCTTTTATTAATGAAATAAAAGATTTGATTGAAGATCATAAAAAAAGAAAGGTGGATCATTTGCCCAAGCGAAGCAAAGACGTTGCAGACGCTGTTTGTGGAGTTGTTTATGGATTGACAACTAGGATGTCTGGTGAGCCGATGCCTTTACTAAATAGTATATCGGCGAATGGTGAGTATAAAGAAGATCTATCTTGGGTTGTTGGTGAAAGAAATAAAAATAAAAAAGTTGTTAATAATAGTCAACCACTACCATTTTTTATAGGTTAGGAGTAATAGCTATGAACTATCTTAATGAGGTTAGAGTATTGTTATTTGAATTAAATAGTATTTTAACCGAATCGGTCAATAAACGTCTTCGGCTTAATATTAAAAGAGATTATGGAAGAATAAAAGATATAGTAAAAAAATTTAACAAAATGGATCGTAAATTATTCAATAAGAATATATCTGATATAAGGAAGTTTGTTAAAAGTGATACAAGACTATTGGATAAGTTTGAATCATTAATAGATGATTTTAACGATTTACAAAATGAATTAAAGAATGATGTGAAAATATTTATTAAAAGGATAAATCAACTATCTAATAAGTATAAAACTATAGAAACTATCGCATGGACGGTAGACAAGATTAGTGATATCGCAGCGGGGTTACTTTCAAGTGTGCTTTTTACGTTTTTAATTATAGCATCTAATGAACACGATGATGATGAGCAAATAGTAGAAGGTATTTTTAGCAAAAAAGAAAAAAAATTTAACAAGGATTGGGTGCTTAATATAGAATCTTTTAAAAATATTTACATAGCTTCTTTTGGAAAATTTTTTGAATATGTTGATAGCTTAATTCACAATACTATTAAACTTATTGATACCAGCGAAGATATAGATGATGAAGAAGCAGAAAATATAAAAAAAGAATTATTAACTAGAATTAAAAATATTAAAAAAGATTATAAAAAATTATCTCAAGCTTTGAATTCTATTGTTAAATTTGTAAAAGATATAAAATCTATAAAAAAAGAATCAGTTGACGAAGCTTTTAATAGTTCTCAACGTTCTTCAATTGGAAAAATAGTTAAAAAAGGTCAAAAGTATCATTTATATACAATGGAATTTGGATATGATCGATTACATGGTAGTTATAAAACATTAAATGCTGCTAAAAAGGCAGCAAAAAATAAAAATATTGATGTTGAAAACAACATGTATGAACTTGTAGATGGTAAAATGATCGTTCTAAAAAAATAAGGTTAATAAATGAGCATTACTGACAAAGTTGCATCATATATAAGAAATGTATTCAAAAAAGAACATGAACAAAAACGAGAAGAAACTGTTTCAATTGGTGCAGAAGATTATAATATCTTTCTTCAATATGGTTTTAATTCGCTTAGTGATTATTTAAAACTAGATCAAGATCTTTTAAGCAGGTACGGCGATTATGAAGAAATGGATGAATATGCTGATTTGTCAAGTGGTCTAGACATATTTGCAGATGACACAACAACTCCTGACACAGAACGCAACCAATCAATCTGGATTGAAGGTGAAGATGAAAACATTGTTAACAATCTAAATGAAATGATGCATAAAAAGGTTAGAATTGAAGATATCTTATGGGAAGTAACTAGAACTGCTTGTAAATATGGTAACGATTTTGAAGAAATTTTAGTTAATGATGAGGGAGTACAGGGGTTAGCATTTCTTCCTCCGGCCACAGCTCGGAGAATATCAGATAATCGTGGTGAGCTATTAGGCTTTACACAGTCGTTATCTGGCCGAGTTGATATTGATTTAAACATTCTTAAAGATGGGCTACCTGGTGGTTCTTATCGTGATGAGAGTAGTAATTCTGTTTTATTTGAACCATGGAAGGTTGTACATTTTCGATTAAGATCAAAAAATCGAGGTGGAAATCACGGAATTTCTATTATGGAACCAGCTAGGTGGGTATGGAAACGATTGGTGCTTATGGAAGACTCCATGTTGATTTACAAGCTAACACGTGCTCCATCGAGATACGCTTTTTATGTTGATATTGGAGATATGCCGCCAAAGGAAGGATTAGCATATGTAAATAAGATTAGAGCACAATATAAAAAGAGAAAGTTTGTTAATCAGAATGGCAAACTAGATATGAGACATAATCCCTTATCTAGTGATGATGATTTTTTTGTTCCTACTAGATCGGGAAAAGAAAGCACAAGAATAGACGTTCTTAGCGGTCCATCTTATCAAAGCATAGAGGATGTTGACTATATGAGAATGAAACTGTATGCGGCAATGAAGATACCACGTGCGTATTTAGGATATGAAGATACTATCTCGAGATCTACGCTTGCTCAAGAGGATGTTAGATTCTGTCGGTCAGTTTTACGCATACAACGAGTAGTAAAAGCTGGTTTTAAACAAGTTTGTAGAGTGGATCTTGCAATTAAAGGCTTAGATCCGTCTTCAATAGATTTTGAAGTATTTATGAATGTACCCTCATCCGTATTTGAATCAGCTCAGATGGAAATAAAAGTTGCACGAGCTGAATTGGCAGAAAGGATGGGAGAATGGGCTAGTAATAGATGGATAATGGAAAATATTTTTGGTTGGTCTAATTTAGAGATAGAAAGGATGCTAAAACAACGAACTCAGGATGAATTGCGTAAGGCAGTAATTGATGGAAGAGTTGAAAAGATTAGAATGGGACAAATACCGCCAGAATTGGCTGGATTAATAGGACAGCCAGAAACAGGAATGGAACAACAACCTGAAGAAGAACAAGAAGAAAATAAAAAAAGAGCAGTCAATGCTATACAAGACGGCAATCATGATAAATTATATAAAGTTATAGAAGAACAGTTTTTAAAAAATGATAAAACTATGAAAAAAGTATCTAAAGATGAGGTTAATGAAATTATTAAATCAAATCGGATACTTAACAGTAAAATTACCGAATTAAAACATTTAATGAATGAAATAAAGGATGCCACAAGAACAAGATAAGTGTAAAAATTATAAAATATAGAAGTAAGTACTTATTTTTCTTGGTACATTTGTTTGTCATATCATATAATATATTAAATAGTTACAAGGTTGATGATATTTAGTACTGGATTTTTAAAATATGAGCAAATTTGTTACTGAAGATTTTTTATTGAATTTGTCTAGCGGTTCCTACGAAACATTGATTGAGAAAGTGGAAACTTTCTGTAAAGAGTTATTTCCGGAGGATAATGTAAAAGTTTTAGCAACATTTCCAAGACACGTAATAATAATTAAAAATGATAATAATATATATAGAATTGGATTTAAAAATACAAATAATAAGATAGAGGTTCTTGAAACAGAAGAAATTGATATATCAAAATATGTCATTAATGAAAATACCATAAAAGAGTTATCAGGATCTATTATTGATGACATTTTAAATGATAATAATGCTATTGATAAGATATCAAATTTGGCCTTTGTTTTATCATTAAGTGAAGATAGGGCCAATAATGATTTTATGATGGCGGTAAAAGATATATTTAATCAGGATAGATTTTGGAAAAAATTTATTGATAATGCTGTTCAATCCTATAAAGAAAATCATCGAGATATAAAATTAGATACTTTTTCAGATAGGAAATATGAAAAACTATATATAGGAAAAGTATCTGAAAAAGATTTTCATCTTTATACCGAATCTATCATTGATGACCTAACTAAAATAATAGAAGAATTTAATAATATTAAACAAAATATAATGTTATTATCAGATGGTGGTTTTGCAAAAGAAGTTAATAACTTTTTTAATGATGTTGTAGAAGATATGAATCTTATTCAAGATAAAATAAGTATACTTATCGAGGAAAATAATCATTGTCCGTTATGTATGGGCTTTTTGTGCGATGAATTTACAGAAAATATTAGTCGATATAGAACGGCTAATGCTTTTTTAAACAAAATAGTTAATTTGGGAGGATAGAAAAATGAATTATAGAAATTATAAAATTTCTTCACTGGAAGAAGATTTAAAATATTTAGGGCTTCAAAAATTTGCGGAAGAAATGGGATTAGATGAAGAGGGTAACCTGAACGAGGATAAGAGTAATCAGCTAGATGAAGATGAAATTGATGAAACAGACGATGATGAAGATATTGACGATTTAAGAGAACGCAGGCTTACCAGGGTTGGTAAAATGCGTAAAAAGGGTCCTCATAAAAAAGGATTTAGACGGATTAAAAAAGCCGGTGGTGGTTATTATTTTAAAAAAGTTACTGGCAAAATGCTAAGAGCGGAAAAAAGACGTCGAAAGAAAACATCATATAAAAAAGCCGTCGCCAAATCACATAAAAAGCTTCGCGCTCGTGGATATGGTGAAAATGTTGACACAAAGATTAACGAGCTTCAATATATTGCGGGAGGTGATGACGGTAAATTTGAACAGTATGTAGAGTGTCTTGACAATGCTAGAAAGCTTGCTGCTAAACTGATAGACGAATTTGAAGCTATGGGAGAAAACAGTTTTAGCAAAGAAATTGATGACATGATCTTGGCCGGCAGTTTAGCTGAGTCGGCAATGAGTAATATTTATAGCATGGATACTCTTTCTGAAGATATTGAATATCAGCTTGAGGAAGGCATTGACAGGATTGTCAATTTACTTCATGAAGCGATGGAAAAATGGGAAGAGATTAGTTTAAAAAATGAAGATGAAACAAATGAAGTAGATGAAGACGTTGATAATGATGAAACATTGGATAATAACGATGACGATGTTCCAGAAATTTTTCAATAAGAAACAATTATAGGTAATGGGGTTATTAATGGACGATAAAAAATTACTAATAGACGAATGGAACTCTGTTAGCTGTAATTTAATAGAAGAAGGTAGTGGTGGTAATACAAAAATTGTAGCAAAAGGACAATTTGCGTATAGCAACACGCCTACTGCTAATAATAGAGTTTATTCTCGTCAATTATGGGAACGTGAAATTACTAAAAAAAAGAACATGATTGGCGAACGAAAAGTTTATGGCGAACTAGATCACCCTGGCGATGGAAAAACCAGGCTTGAAAGAGCTAGTCATATAGTAACAGCACTTCATATAAAGCCTAATGGTGAAGTGTATGGCGAAGCTGATGTGATGGACACATCAAAAGGAAAGGATTTAAAAGCTATTTTAAAAGCTGGCGGAAAGGTTGGCGTATCTAGTCGTGGTTTTGGAACTACAAGAACTGATGGTAGAGGAAATGAAATTGTACAAGAAGATTATCAGCTTGTTACTTTCGATTTTGTAGCCGATCCCGCGGTTGCTTCATCGTATCCTGATTTTAAAGAAGAAGACATTGACATAAAAGGAGATTTACTAATGAATCTTGGTGAATTAAGACAAAAATATCCTGAATTGGTAAAACAATTACAGGAAGAAATTCAGGCTAAAAGTCTGGAACAACAAAAAAGTGAAAATGCTATTAAAGAGAGTCTTAAGAAAGACATAAAAGAAGAATTTGAAAAAAAACTTATTCAAAATGTTCAAAAAGCAAAAGACAGTATTCGGGAAGAAGTTGAAAGTGAAATGAAGAGTGATCCAGCTATTGCTGGCGCGAAAGTAGTTCTTGAAGATATCGTTTCTAAACTTTCGCCGTTTCTTTTGCCAGAAGATATAAAAGACATGTTACAAAAGAAAGATGACGAAATTAATCGTTTAAAAGAAGAAATAGAAAAAGTTATAGCCGATGAAAAAGAAAAATATGAAAAATTAGAGGGTGATCATAAAGAGTTGACTGATGTTTCTAAAAAGATTGGCTATGAATACTATGTTGAACAGCGGCTTAAAAGTGAAGATAATCCCGATTTGATTAGAAATATTTTAGGCGATTTAACTCGTTTTAATAGTTTAGAAAAATTAGGAAAAGCAATTGACGAAGCTATAGAAACGTCAAAGGAGGTAATGGATCATAAAGAAGAAGAAAATGAAAAAATTGAAAAATTAAAAGAAGAGAACGAAAGATTAAAAAGTGATAATGAAAAACTTTTTAACGAGGCGAAGAATTTAGCATTGCGAATTTATCTAGAGCGCAAGCTGGACGGTGAACCGCAAAGAATAAAAATTAAGAAGATAGTAGAAGAAAATATTAATAGTGGAAATATAAAAGATAAAAGTCAAATTGATGAGATGATTGATACATATAAAGCAGATAATCCCGTAAGTGAGGAGTTTACCAAAATTAATTCCACACTCCGTTCAAGTCGGGAAAGTAAGAACAATGATGACAGTAAAAAAACTCTTAGTGAGGGAAACGTTTTAGGCGTAGAAATGCAGAGATTATGTGAATTATCAGGAGTTTAAATTTTTAACAAACTTTCTCGAAAATGGAGGAAATTGTGGAAGCAAGACAATTATTAGAACAAGAGAGCAAACGATCTATTCAGGATCGAAGTTTCGTTCGAGCAGTTAGTAAAAAATGGGAAAAAATGCTTGAAGGAATTAGCGATCCTTACACTCGCGGCGTAACTGCTATTCTTTTAGAAAATGAAGTTAATCACCTTTATCAACTAAAAGAATCTACTACAACCGGATCTTTTGCAGATTTTATTAAATTTGTATTTCCTATGATCCGACGCGTATGGCCTAATCTTATTGGAAATCGGTTAGCATCTATTCAGCCTATGACCGGACCTATTGGCGGCATTTTTACCTGGGAGTACAAATACGGTACAACCAAGGGGACAATTACAGCCGGTGATAATATGATTGAAAACTTCGATCGGTTTTACAGTTCTGAATATATCTATAACGAGCTAATCGGTACTGGAGACGGTCTAACTGCTAATTATACAGGTACACTTACTTGGTTGCCTGTTAAACCATATCAAGCATGTCCAAATGCTCAGGTAGTGTTAGAGTTCATCTCTACAGATATTAGTGATAACGATATGCGTATTTATGATGCCGCTGGTGCATCTGGTGCATCGCCTTTAACCGGAGATGTTGGTGCAGCATCTACAATTACGTTTGCTACTGGTGATTATGATATTACTTTTAATGCAAATGTAAAAAATCAAGAACCAGTTTACGCTAATTACTATTATGATATGGAGGCTGCTACTAATACAGTACCTCAAATTAATCTTGATATTTCTCTTGAGAGTATTAAGGCTAATAGTAGAAAGTTGCGCATGCTATGGTCTGCTGAAGCAACTGACGATCTTCGAGCTATCCATGGAATGGACGCCGAAGGTGAGCTGGTGGCTGGAGTAGCATCAGAAGTAGCATTGGAAATTGACCGCGAACTTATTATGGATATGTACGCTGGTGCAGTGGCATCTGGAAACTCTGCTGTGTTCGACGCTGATCCAGGAACAGTTAATCCAGTAGATCATTATCGAAATATTTTAACACCTTGTACAAAAGTAAGTCAGGAAATTGGTAAACGGACTCTTCGTGGTCCTGGCAACTGGATGGTAACCTCTCCACAAGCATCGGTATTGTTTGCGGCGTTAGAAGCGCATGGAGATTTCAAATCATTATTCAGCCCAGGTCCAGGTCCAGCTGGTCAAGGAACACTTGGTCAAGCGGCTCCAACACCTCCACAAGGCCCAGAAGGCTTTGGAGTATTTACAATGGGAGTTCTTCAAAATCGTTGGACCGTATATATCGATCCGTTGTTTCCAAACGACAAAATTTTAGTTGGATTAAAGGGTCGCACATTTCTTGATGCAGGAATGGTATATGCACCATATGTTCCTCTTCAAGTAACTTCTACCGTGCTAGATCCAGACGACATGCAGTTCCGAAAAGGGATGCGGACACGTTACGCCAAAAAGTTAACAAACAATAACTTCTATGGTATAATTAATTTACAGAATCTACCGTAACCCATAGCTTAAAGGTGGGGTTCGGCTCTGCCCGGACCTCATCTTTTATCCCCTTTCCAATGGATAATTTTCTAAGTTGAAAAAATAAGGATAGACAACAAATGATATTTAAATTAAATCCTTCTTGGCCAAGCGATCGCATATCGCTTGAAGGTGTTATTATCAAAAGAGATACTATATTAAAAGATCCAAAATACCAAAAATGGACTAAATCTATTTTTGAAGGAAAACCACCTCTATTAATAGAGATAAAAGAAAGTCAACAATTGGACATGTGGGACAATGAAAAAGTTGATACATCTACTTTGCCTCCTGTTGAAGAAGTAAAAAAAGAGGAAGAAGAGGACAAAAATCAATTAAGTTTTTCTATTTTAGAGCCCAGAATAGATAACACTAGAGAACATGTCAAAAATAATTTTGACGATTTAACCATGTTAGATTATGTTGGACCGGTTATAGCCAGACGATTAAGATCATCCGGCTATAAAACTTATGAATCGATAGCAAACGTTGAGTCAGCCACCGTATTAGCGATACAAATTAGAAAAAATGAAGAAATAGTTGAGAAGATAATTGAAAGTGCTAAACAGTTAATTGGAAAATGATGTGGAAATTTTTTAAAGAAATATGGAACAATTATTTTATTGATAAAGTAATAATCGTTGTTGATATAATATTTATTTTTACTATTTTCATAATAGTAACATATATGGTTTTTAATTATGGCTGTCGTTAGAAAGACAAAACTTAAAGATTACATTGTTAGAAAACTTGGCGGCGGAAAGATGTGCATTGAATTAAGCGCATTACATATTGATGATGCAATTGATGAAGGTTTTAGATGGTTTTCTGCTAGACGTGGCATTTACATAAGAAAAAGTTTTTCTGTTACAGAAGGTGTTCAGGAATATGATTTAACTACGTTATTAACAACTACTGAATTTGATCAATTAATAGATGTTGTTAATTTATGGTTACCTGAACTTAGTACAGGATATAATGTATTTGCTGATTGGAATTTTTTAGATTTACCTTCAACATATCCTCTTGAATTAAACGTAGTAGATAACGAATTTATTTATAGTGGACTGGTTTTAACACTTCAACAAAGAGAGATGGCTAAAAGGATTTTAAGTGCTGAAATTGATTTTGAATATGATATTTTGAATGGTTTGTTAAATATAATTCCAGAACCTGACAAAAGCGGAACAGCTATTTTTGAATATAAAAAAATAGTTGCTGACGGGGACAAATTAAGTCCTAAAGATGAAGAAATACTATACAAGGCTATTGTAGCATACGCCAAAGAGATATTGGGAAGAATAAGAAGTAAATATCAGGCAATTCCAGTGCCAGGTGGTTCAGTAACTTTAGATGGGGAGCAATTACTATCAGAAGCTAGAGCTGATTTTGAATTGCTTGAACAAAGAATTCAAAATATTGAACCTATGGGATTTTTTAGTGGATGACAAAATGAATCAAAAAATAAATAATCTTAAAAGAATTGCAAAGATAGTAGAGCATAAAACTCAAAAAAGAAGATTGCAAATTCTTTTTGATAGAATGATTAATTTTATAAAAAGTTCTGATTTTGTAGGATTGCATTGTCAATCAAGACCTCGTAGTAGTCGTGGAAGAGAAGACACTATAGGATCTGGATCTTCTTATGCTCAAGGTGGAAAAAATTATGAGGATGTATTTCCATTTGTTCTTGACGGATTAACTTATAATTTAAGAGATAAAGCATCAGAGTTAGGCTTATTGGATATTCCCGACAAATATACTGACGAACATGATATTTGGTATGATAATGTTATAGATTTTTTAGATGAGTATAAAATTAGATGGATTTGGACAGATAGAAGAGAATTTTTAACTTCATATGGAGAATATTGTTATTTGGTACAAATTCCAGAAAAGGCAATTATTTATTATGACAATGATCCTAATATGGCAGGACCTGAGTCCGAGTTTTACGTATATGATTCTAACATTGCTGCACCAAGGGTTTTTTTAGTTGAAGATTATTTTATAAATTATGTAGAAGAATATTTAAAAGGGCATAGAAAACCAGAATTAAAATTTAGTAGCGAAACTGGAGAATTGCAAGAGCCATGGTATTATGAATTTGATTAAATGAATAGATTAACAGACATAAAAAATAAATTATTATTTATTGAGAAGAAGATATCCCAGTTGGAAAAGATGGGTGGAAAAGGGGAGATTCAACAAAAAAATGATAAAACTTGGGATTTAACGTATTTAGGTCATTCGCATGGTTTTTCTAAGCCTGTTGGAAACTATAAGAAGAAATATTATGCTGTCTTGGCTGCAAGAAGACGTGGAATAAATGTTATTCGATTTCTTGATAGCAGGGGCAAAGAAATAAAAAAATCGAAAGAGGACAAAAATGTCAGTACTTAATAAGAATAACGATTTAACAAAAATGTTAAAAACACTAACAGACAGATCAAACAAGTCAAAAATAGAGGAAGGCATTTTAGGAGATTTGTTAGCTGTATTTAAAAGCCCAGAAGCGCTAACTGATCAACATAGAAAAATTGTTACAAAGTTTTGGAGAAATAGAACAATACGGCAAATGAAAATTATCGAAAAAGAGTTAGCCGCTACTGCTCGAGTAACTAAAAAACTTAGAGACCCTGAGAAGAATCCCAGTTTGTATAAACAATTGTTAGAGATGACATATAATGCCATGTCTGAAATGAGATTGTTAATTACATTTATGAATAACTGGGAAAGAAGAAAGGTTCCTCAAAAAGTTACAGGATTAGAGCGATTGGATATGCAAGATGCAGCCAGAGAAGCCAGGTATACTGGTGAGCCAGATGAAGAAGAAAAAAAGGATGACGATGATGATAAAGACAAGGAAGAGGTAGAGATTAGAGAAATTAGAAGAAGAAAAAGAAAAGCATAAAATAATTTGGCAATTTTAATGAGTAAATATATAAAAATTGATAATTATTTAACTGAGTTAAAGTCCGATCTTAAAAATACTCCAACGCTTATAAAGCATTGCACGGTAGCGGTTAGCAAAAAAGGAAGTGGATTTAAAAAATGGAAAGGACAGAGTAGAGAATTTGGCGCTTTTAGCATGTGCCGACATGTTATGTCCCGACCTTACCATAAGGGTACTAAAAAAGGTGAACCACCTTTTTACAAGCATGGTTCTGCTGTTGGTAGGGTTAGTGATATAAAGCGGACTAAAAGGGGAGTTAATAGAGATTTAAAGCATACTCAAGAGAAAGGTGGCCGAGCAAAGACGGCCGCTTTTAATAGAAAGGCTAAAAAAATTGAAAAGGAATATTTGGATTTGCTAGATAAAGAAAAAAAAATCAAAGGATTAGTTAAGAACAAGATGTTACAAAAGCCGGCATGGAGCCGGGCTATTAAGGATAAAAAACGATTAGATATAAGAAAATGGTTAAAAACTAAACTGGATAAGCTATCTTAATAATAAGAAGATTTTTATTAAAAGGATCAATTAAACATTTGAACAGGAAAAATAATGAAAGAAATTTCAGACATTTCAGACATGATGGATGAATTAGCTCAGATAGCAGGTATTGGAAATGGAACAAGAAATAAAGAAAATGCTTCATTTGGTATATTAGATTCAATTACCAAAAACAGTAGAGACGATGATAAGCCTGCTCTTAGCGAATGTAATTCAATTGCACCTAAAAAATATATTCCACCCAAGCTTCAAGATACTCCAGTTGAAGGGTTAATTATGAAATTTGGAGGCGGTTCTACCAATGATGAATTAGGTTTAGAAAAGACAAATAGTTCATTTGTTAAAGTAGAAGGCGTTGATGACAATCCTGCTTTTGTTAACAACATAAGTGCCATGACAGAAATGGGAAACATAGAAGCAATAAAAAGTGCAGTTTCTAACCTAGTGACTTTACTAGGTGGAAAGGTAATTTGGTAAAATGACTTGTAGTTCAAGACCAAAATGTCTCGATACTGAAAAAACTTTTTTTAGAGACATTATAGATGAAATAGAAGCATTAAAAGGAACTACAAGTGACGGGTCCAATTGTGCCGGATTTGGCATGGGATTAAACGAAAAATTTATCGATCTGGATGAGATGGCAGGCGTAATTATAGGAAGATATTTAATTCTTAAAATAGATCAAAGCTCAAGAAATCCTCTTTATGACGAGCCGATCAATGACGCCTACCATGAAGAGGTACAGTATGGGTTTGAATTGGAATTTTTCTATGCATTTTTAAATACTGAAGTCGATGTAGATGGAGCAGGAAAACGGACCCAGAAGGCGACTAGAATTAAAATTATTCGAGATACTTGGAATGAAAAGATGATAGAGTTGTCGTTGGTAAACACTTATCCTAAGATAGGTGACGTAGTAAAAATTAATAATAATTATTTTAACGTAGTAGATGTTGGAAAAGATAAAGACACTGGAATAACCTCTGACACTTTTAATTTAGAATTAATCAAAAGAAGTAAATTTGTTCCAGAAAGAAAACTTAACACTTAAGGAAGATAAAATGAACAAAAGTATTATTAATGACTTAGAAAAGATATTACAAGAAAGTAATAATGATGTTATTGTTGAAGGCATTATTAGTGATTTAATAGCTAAATTTAGAAGTCATGAGGCATTAACGGATCAACATAGAAAAATTGTTACAAAGTTTTGGAAAAAAAGAGTTATTGCTCAGATGGAAATGCTTGGAAAGCATATTGAGTCTTCGACTAGGGTAGCAAGAAAATTAAATGATCCAAAAAAGAATGAAGATTTATACCGACAAATATTAGATATGGTATATTCATTCATGTCTGAAGCAAAGTTGCTTACATCTCTTATGAATAATTGGGAAAAAACAAAAGTACCTAAAGAAATTACTGGAGATGAACGAGCAGATATAAAAGATGCAGCTCAAGAGGTAAATTATAAAGGCGAAAAAGAACCAGAAAAAGAACCAGAAAAAGAACCAGAAAAAGAACCAGAAAAAGAACCAGAAAAAGAACCAGAAAAAGAACCAGAAAAAGAACAAAAATCAACATGGCAAAAAGCAAAAGAGACAGCAGCTGAACAAGTTAAAAAAATACAAAAAGCAATAGAGCAACTTAAGAAAGATAAAGAAGAAAGAATAAAAAAGGAAAAAGAAATTAGAGAAAGAGTAAAAAAGGCAACACAAGAAATAATAAAACAGAAAAAGGAGAAAGGAAAAAAAGTAGTAAAACAAAAGAAAGAACCTGTTGATGCATTAAGGATGATTGGTAAGGAAAAAAGAGAGAAAGATCTTCTTGATTTGATAAACAGAGATAAGGAAAGAAAAAGAGCAGAATTAGAAAAGAAAAGGGAAGATGAACAAAAAAGAGCACGAGAAAAGATTAGAAGAATAGAAAAAGAAAAACAAGAAAGAAAAGATAGAGAGGAAGAAGAGAAAAAAAGACGACAAAAGGCAGAAAAAGATTTTCTTGATTTTTTAGATAAAGAAAGAAAAAAAGAACAGGAAGAAGAAAAAGAAAGAAAAAATAAGGAAATAAGAAGAAAAAAAGAAAGAGAAGAATTTTATAAATCTTTTAAGAAAAATGAAAAAGAAAGAGAAAAAATACAAAAGAAAGTAGCAAAAGATATAGACGATTTGTATAAAATATACAAAGAGACGACTAAAGGAAAAAAGATAGATCGTAGACATAAAAGAAGAGTGCCTCCACAAGAACGAAAGGCTCATTTAGCTAAACTGATAGCTGCCAGGAAAGAAGATCGCAAAAGGAGAACAAAATGAGTATTCTATTAGAGATGAAACAGATAGTAAGACAGTTTTTAGGCGAAGAAGAAGAGGAAGGAAAAGAAGATACTAATATTGATAAAGATGGAAATAGAATTGATCCTAAACCTGTTCTTAAAAAGGAAAAAGACAAAGAAGAACCGCAAAAAGACGAAAAAGACAAAGAAAAGCCTAAAAAAGTTTCTCAAGAAGATGCTAACTATATAGAAATATCCACTGATCCAGATAAAATATGTAGTTTATGTATTAAATTTGTAACACCTTCTTCGTGTCATAAAGTAGAAGGTGAGGTTAGTCCGGACGGGCTTTGCAGGTTTTTTGAAAAAAAGACAAATAACGAGTAAGAAAATGAACATATTTCAAATAAATTATTGGTTATTGGAACAAATTAATTTACTAATTGAAGCTACGCCGGAACAGTTAAAACAAAAATATCCTAAATATGCTTCTATTATAGAGAAATTGCAAAAACATAAAGTTCATATTGGTAAATTTTTTCCTTATGTTCTTAAAAAAATTGAAAAAGGAGAAAATAAAGATTTAATTGTAGAATTAATTATTAAGTTTAGTAATTTTAGCAGTAGAGGTAAATTTAAAAAAGCATTCAAATCAGATTTGATATCAAAAAAAGAATTTGATATTTTATATTGGACTAAAAAAGAAGTTAAAGAGTTTAAAGATTTTATAGAAGGTTTTGAAAAATATGAATTAAAGTCGCTTAAAGAGAAAAAAGCGCGTCATAAACAAGCTGATTTAATCGGTAAGGTAAAAAGATTTTCAATATATATGCCTCAAGATTCTAAATCTTGTAGAACGATTGCGCCAGATACTAAATGGTGTATAGCCAGAAAAAAGAGAGGACAAAAATATTTTGATGATACTATAGAAAAAGGTGAAATTCCTTTTTTTATAATTGATGAATTTTCAGATACTCGTACAAATGATATGGCTAAAGTAGGTTTTTCATACAATATAAATTATTATAGTGGTCATAAATATTTTAATGCAAAAGATGTTTCTCTTTCTCAATCAGATTTAATAAAATATTATGGTGAATTATGGAATAAAATAGAATTAATAATAAGTGAAAAAGTATCAAAAGTTAAAGGAACTGTACAAAAAAGAATAGAACGTATAAAAAAAGAAAAGGAAGAAAGAAGAAAAAAAATAGAAAGTACACGTGAAGAAAATGAAGCACTTGCAGGTGATGTGGTAATAGTAGCAGACTATGCTGATGAAGAAATTGCGGATACTGGAGTAAGCAATTTGCTTCATAGCATGGAACAAGAAGGTGAACTTGATTCAACCTTAAGCGATCGTGATTATAATCATATTGCTAGTGAAGTAATATACAAAGTAACTCAATTAATAGGTAACTTGGTAGGCACTATAACTGAGCCATTAAGATGTATGCTGCATGAAATAGATTATTATGATCTTGAAATAGATTGGAATATAGATGAATTAAGACCGGAAGAATATTTAGACAAGGAACCTCCCAAAGAACCTAAAAATCCTAGTAAGGACGAAAAAAAGCAATATAAAAAAGATAAAGAAATTTATGATATATCTGATTATATTATTAACAATATAATAGAACAAGGACCTGACATTGCAGGTTTTTATATTCATCCTCAACATTTAAAAATTATTGACAAAGTAACTTACGATGAGGCATTAGAATTCCATGGAGGAGAATAATACATGGATAAAGCATCCATTGAAATAAGAGTACATTATGATAATAATTTTCAAACAGTAATGGACGGCGAAATGATTACTGTCAAAATTCCATCCAGTTGGATACCTGAACAATTTCATGTTATGACTGCTCCAATTTGTGGCATTTATAAGGATGGCAGTCTAGTACAACAAAAAGATTATACAACTGTTGATTCTGAAATTATAGAACCAATATATGCTAGATCGCATATGGCTAATCTTGGCAAGTTTCCTGAAGAAATAACAGAAAATATAATAAAGAATTTAGTTGACAAAGCCATGGAGGAATGTAAAAAAATAGGATTAACACATTTTTACACTATAGTGAAAAACCCCTACAATCAACATATAAGAATAAGGGGCGCTAAATGGAGCGCAAATGACACGAAATGATATTGTACGAGCTATGCAGTCTGGGTGGATTTTTGTTTGTGCAGCTTGTGACAGGTTGTGGGAGGGGAAAGAACTAAACCTTAAACAAGAGGATGGTAGCTTTCGATGTACGTCTAAGAAAGGATGCAAATCTCCTGCTAGTGGAGGAAATTTTTGTGATTATCAAGGCCCTATTACTAACTTTTCAAATTTCTGTTATATTTGTGGCGGCAAGGCGGACTATGGCTTATATCCAGAGGAAATTAATGGATTATATCGAGTAAATGGTAGTAGAAAGGTAATTGGGGTTTGTGAAAAACACAAAAATTTAATTAAAAGGAAAGTATAGATGCCATTAAGGAAGCGATGTTCTATAGATGCTTTTAACTATAATGTCAATTTGCATAAAAAGAAAGGAGATCCACCTTCTAAACAAGATATTGCTATTGCTTATAGTGTTTTGAGAAAGGCGTGTGGAATTGAAAGCAAAAAGAAAATGACACCTTCCGAGATGATTAGAAGAAATAAAATCAAGAAAGTATCAGAAACATTGGAAATTTTGTTTAAAAAAGTAACAGAGAAGGATTAGAATAATTATAAATATTCTTGAGTTATTTTTGTAGATATCGTTTCAGAATCAATCTTTTCTTTAATAATACCAATAATTCTATTAATTACTTGTCTAACCCGTTCTCGTGATAGGTTATGTTTTCGTCCAATTTCTTTAAGAAGAAATACATCATCATATGGTGGAAGGCCAAACCTCATACAAAACATATCAAGATCACGTTTTTTTGATGTAAAAACTCCTAAAGATGGCAAAATATTTTTATATAAATAAGAAATATCAATTGCTTCAATGCCTGATGTGGTATTGCTAGGTATGCATTCGATCCATGGATCGCTAGAGCCAGGCAGGGTGGCGTCGAGTGACGCATCCCGATATCGGGTTATCTTTTTTTTGCCGCTAGTACAATCCATAGGAACTCTTACCATGTACAATTCATTGCTTACCAAGGCTTTTCTAATATGCGTATGAATCCATGGATATCCATAGGTGGAAAATCTAACATTATAAGATGGATCATAATGCTCGATTGCATTAAACAGTCCCAAATATGCACATTGTTTAATATCTTTCCATTGGACAGTGTACCTCTGAAGGTAGGACATAAAATTTTTGGCTACTGTAAATGCTAATCCACTGTTTTGAACAATGATTATGCTACGAAAATCAAGTAATTCCTTATTGATTTTTACAAGAGTAGGAGTACATTCTTCAGGGTGGTCAGTTACAAACCGATGAACAATATTACGATTTTTCCCATCAAAATCATTTACATGAAGAGTATTTAAATCGCAATTACTATCTAAAAAAAGGGAATTTAAAAGAATAATGTTTTCTTTACTATTGTAAGATATCTTCCAAAATTTTTTAACAAGTGCTCGAAAATGGACAAACACAGCCTTTTCTTCTTGAGGGCCATAAGGTGGTGTTCCAATACGGGGTGGCTTGCCTTTGTAAGTTTTTATAAAATTTTCAACTAATTGATTACTTGTTTTAGTATTCATTTTCGTTTATTTTTTTTTAACACATCCGTTGGACAATTAGGATTACTTGCTACTGTTATTCTAACATCCCAATCGCTGTCTTCGCTTAACGTTTCTAATATTTTTATTGGACAATTAGGATTCGATGCTATAGTTTCTCTAATAATCCAATAATCATCTTTACTTAACTTTTCTAAGGTTCCTATTGGACAATTGGGATTTTCTGCTACTGCCTTCCTGACATCACAATAATCATCTTCGCTTAACTTTTCTAAGATTCCTACCGGACAATTGGA
>Ga0180438_10003523_pt1 | contig 23585 bp, 13 predicted proteins | sample SS_ome_12_FD_132455 | JGI IMG/M metagenome (GOLD analysis project Ga0180438, IMG submission 132455) | Hypersaline lake sediment archaeal communities from the Salton Sea, California, USA - SS_3_D_2 metaG | ecosystem: Environmental > Aquatic > Non-marine Saline and Alkaline > Hypersaline >...
GTGATGGTGCCGTTTATGGTGACGTTGTTTTTGTTGGTGACACTGTTATTTTCAGGTGTGGTTATTTCCATCACGGGTTCGGTCATATCACCAAATAGATCCAACTGATGGGTACCGATATTACCCGCTGCATCTTCTGCGTCTATCTTGATGGTGTTGGCCCCCTCCACCAATTGAAGGGTGGTTTCAAAGGTTTTGTCCTGCAAAACCACATCGGTTCCATTGATTTTTAAGGTGACAGGAGAGCCATCCTCCACCTCACCATTGACCACCACCTGGGGCGTATTCAAATAGGCATTGGCTGCCGGCTGGGTCACCGTGATCCGGGGCAAGAGGGTATCCAGTGTGACCAGGATACTCTTCGACCCTTTGTTTTGATAGGCATCTTCTGCTTCCACTGTAATGGTATTTTCACCTTCGCTGAGGGGTAAGGTATAGGAAAAGGCCTGACCATCTACCTGGGCATCATTTCCATTCACCCGCACATAGGCAATGGTGCTCTGGTCAGTGACGGTTCCGGTAATCAAACCCTCGGTGGTGTTCAGATATTGACCATCGGTGGGAGAAGTGATTATAATCTCCGGAGGTTCTGCATCCGAACCGGTGTCCATTTGAAAAATCACCACCGGGTTGGTGTTCACATCCTGTGACTGATCCTTACTGTTCCCTTCATAAGTCATCCGGAAGGAATAGGTGCGAGGCAGGAGTTCTTTTTGCACCTGGCCACTGCTGGTGGTTCCAAAAACCTGCCAGCCAGAGGCGTAGTACTTAGCCTCGCCTGAATCCGTCAATATCAGGTTATTGGCATTATCGCGAAGTTCCACCGTTACCTGGACCGTTTGAAACACCACCACCGGATCGGACGCGATATTTTGGGACTTATCTATAGAAGAACCCCCATAGAGCATACGAAAAGAGTAACTTTTGGGGAGTAACTGGATGGTGACCTGGCCGCCGGTGGTGTTCCCCACCTCCTGCCAACCACCGGCATAGTACTTGACCTCGCCTTGATCCATTAAATTGTTCGAGCTGTCTCTTAATTCAACAGTCACTAAAACAGTATTGAAAACTATAACCGGGTCATCAGCAATATTTTGATTTTTGTCCAGGCTTGCTCCTCTAAAGCCCATACGAAAGGAGTAACTTTTTGGAAGTAATTGTAGACTGACCCTTCCACCGGTGGTGGTTCCGGCATCCTGCCACCCGCTGGCATAGTACTTGACCTCTCCTTGGTCTATTAAATTGTTCGAGCTGTCTCTTAATTCAACAGTCATTAAAACAGTATTGAAAACTATAACCGGGTCATCAGCAATATTTTGATTTTTGTCCAGGCTTGCCCCTCTAAAGCCCATACGAAAGGAGTAACTTTTTGGGAGTAATTGGAGACTGACCCTTCCACCGGTGGTGGTTCCGGCATCCTGCCATCCGCTGGCATAGTACTTAACCTCTCCTTGGTCCATCAAATTGTTCGAGCTGTCTCTTAATTCAACAGTCGTTAAAACAGTATTGAAAACTATAACCGGGTCATCAGCAATATTTTGATTTTTGTCCAGGGTCGCGCCTCTAAAGCCCATACGAAAGGAGTAACTTTTAGGGAGTAACTGGAGAGTCACCCTGCCGCCGGACGTTGTCCCAATATCCTGCCAGCCACCGGCATAGTACTTAACCTCTCCTTGGTCCATCAAATTGTTCGAGCTGTTTCTCAACTCAACCGTCGTTAAAACAGTCTGAAACACCACCACCGGATCGGCCGCGATATCCTGGGATAGATCGATTGACGCCCCCTGGTAGAGCAAGCGGAAAGAGTAATTTTTAGGTAATAACTGGATGGTGACTCGTCCGCCGGTGGTGGTTCCGGCATCCTGCCAGCCACCGGCATAGTACTTAACCTCGCCTTGATCCATCAGGTTATTATTGCTGTCACGTAGCTCCACTATCACTTCTTTCGTCTGGAAGACCACGATTGGATCTATACTCACATCCTGAATTTTGTCCAGCGTGCTTCCACCATAACTTGCCCGGAATGTAAAATTTTGAAGGGTTTCCATTTCGAAGGTGATTTCTCCATTGCCATCCGTGGTGCCCGGGATCGTTTGCCAACCACCCGAATAATAGGAGGCACTGCCTCCGCTGATCCCATTTCCATAACTATCAAGCAATCGAATGGTCACTTCATTGGATGTTTCCGCATGAAGATTAAAATTTAAAGAAATCCCTATTAACATAAATACAAACCATACGACTTTCATTCCATTTTTAAATCTTTCCTTCATTTTTTCACCTTTATTTTGATCCCACAATCCATACGATATCATATCATAATTACCTTTACTGTTCAATAAAATTAAATTTAAAATAATCGTTTTTAAATTTAATTGACTCAGTTCAATCAATCGGGATTTCTATTTTTCCCTTCTACCTGAACAATAAGGACATCCGGATCTTTTATTTTTTCACGGGAGGCTTAACTTGTTACAGGTTACGGGTTGTATAAACAGTTGACAAATGAGAAAAAAAATACTATATTATTGCTTGCGAACAATGAGCGAACATATGTGTGACAAAGGGATAGTAACCAGGAAAATCATTCATGTGGACATGGATGCTTTTTTTGCATCGGTGGAGCAGAGAGACCGACCGGAATTAAGAGGGAAACCCGTGGTGGTGGGTGGTGATCCCCATGGCAGGGGGGTGGTATCCACCTGTTCCTATGAGGCCAGGAAATACGGCATCCATTCGGCAATGGCTTCCAGCATCGCTTACAAGCTTTGCCCTTATGCAGTATTTATACGACCCCGGTTTGACGTTTACAAAGCTGTATCAGACCAAATACGAAAAATATTCCATGAGTACACCGACCTGGTAGAACCACTCTCCCTGGACGAGGCCTACCTGGATGTCACAGAAAACAAAAAAGGGATTCCTTATGCCACAGATGTTGCCCGGGAGATTTTAAAAAGAATTCGTGAAGAGACCGGGCTTACGGCATCTGCAGGGGTTTCCTTTAATAAATTCCTGGCAAAAATGGCCTCAGATGTCAATAAACCCAACGGTCTCTATGTGGTAACCCCCAAAATAGCACCCCGATTCATTGACAGGTTACCCATTGGAAAATTTTTCGGAGTGGGAAAAGTAACCGAGAAAAAAATGCATGCAATGGGTATAAAGACCGGAGCTGATTTGAAAAAAATTGAAAAGGAAGAATTGATCCGGTGCTTCGGCAAAGTGGGAAACTATTATTATAACATTGCCCATGGAAAAGATGATCGTCCGGTCAATCCTCACCGGATCAGGAAATCCATCGGTCAAGAACGGACCTTAAGCATAGACATCGATAACAAACAGGAGATGCTGGAAATACTTAAAAAGTTGGCTGTAGGTGTTGAAAATGTGATGAAGAAAAAGAACATGAAAGGCCGTACCATCACATTAAAAGTGAAGTATTACAATTTCAAGAGCATTACCCGCAGTATCACAGTTACAAAACCTGTATGCGATGCAGATGTAATGATGAAGTATGTGGCAAAACTCCTGGAAAAAACAGAGGCAGGTGAGAAAAAGGTTCGCCTCCTGGGTATTTCCCTTTCAAATTTTAGTAATGGTTAAGCTCCTAAGTTTTTCCAATGACCACCCATACACCCATAGGAAAAAAGCCACATGCGTGGGAATATGATTGCAAATGTCTGAAACATGTCGATTTTTTTAAAATTACAAAATACAAATCACAAATCACAAACAAATTCCAAACCACAAGTTACAAATAACAAACAAGAACGTTTAAGAAAAGAAGGAAAAAAAGAAAATCTTAGTTTCAATCTGATTACAGCACGTTCAATAGAAGCTCGGTTAAGATGTTTGTAATTTTGGCCATTGGAATTTGTAATTTGCTTGTATTTTGGGATTTGTAATTTAAAACATCTCACACTAATGCTCAGCCATAACGGAAACAGAAATATCGACAACATGTTGGTAGATAATTTTTGGTAAGTGGCCTAAGGACCTTTGGCTGATTCAAAATATATAATATCGTAGAGTTACCTAAAAAAATATGCATTGCTACTCTGCGAAGTAGCTCTGCTACGTAGCACGAGTCAATTGTTGAATAATAAGGTTTTTTCAATTATAATACCATATTGTGAAAAACAAAGAGATTTTAAAACCAGTCTTTGCTGCCTGGAAAAGAAAAAAATATCAGCATAAGGAATTTTTTTTGAATATAAATGATTAAACGAAAAAAAAGTATAAAGGAAAAAAGGATGGGCCTATCAGGCGAGCGCAAGCGGGCAGAGGAGAACCTGAAGGTTAGCGAAGATAAATTCCGATCAATCATCGAGAACGCAGTAGATGTTATATTCATCAAGGACAAGGCCAGGAGATATACCTTCGTCAACCAGCCCATGAAAGATCTGCTTGGGCTCTCGGAGGAGGAAATCCTCGGGAAAACACCAGAAGAGGTTTTCGGACCCGAGCAAGGACGCATCATCAAGGAAGTGGATGACCGTGCATTTTCCGGTGAAACCGTTAATGAAATAAAAAGTATTATTATAAACGACAAACAATTTTTCTTTAATACTATCCAAAGCCCGCTTTCCGTGGAAGACGGAGAGGTTACTTCAATTATGGGCATCGTAAGAGATGTTACCGAGCTCAAGCAGACGGAAGAAGCACTTATAGAGAGCGAAGAGAGGTTCAGGGGAATTGTTGAAAGAAGCTTCGATGCGATAGGAGTGGTGAACTTAGAAGGGAAGTTAATCTATGTCTCTCCTGCTGGCGAACGAATCAGCGGTTACAGCGCCGAGGAATTATTGGGAAGTTCCTTCCGGAAACACACTGTGGAATCTGATATCCCCAAATTATTTCAGGCTTTCACAAAAGGACTAAAGGGCGGTATCACTGAAGGCTTACTGGTAAAATTTATTAAGAAGGATGGATCTATAGTCGATGTTGAGACCAATATCGCTCCTATATTCAAAGATGGAAAGGTGGTTGGAGTTCAGGCCCTCTATCGAGACATCACAAAACTCAAGCGGGTGGAGGAAGAACTTAAAAAGAGCGAAGAGAGGTTCAGGGGAATTGTTGAAAGAAGCTTCAATGCGATCTCAGTGGTGAATTTGGAGGGACAGCTTATCTATGCCTCTCCTGCAGTCGAACGAATTACCGGTTACAGCCCCGAGGAGCTGAAGGGAAAACCCTTTCAGAATTACTTTGTGGAGTCTGATATTCCCAAGGCGGTCCAGGCGTTCACAAAAGTAATAAAGGGTGGTACCACCGAAGGTGTACAGTTGAAAATGATTAAGAAAGATGGATCTACAATCTATATTGAGTCCAATAGTTCTCCCATACTCAAGGATGGAAAGGTGGTCGGAATCCAAGGAATATATCGAGATATCACCAAGCTCAAGCAGGCGGAGGAAGCACTAAAAGAGAGTGAACAGAGGTTCAGGGGAATTGTTGAAAGAAGCTTCGATGCGATCGTAGCGGTGAATTTGGAGAAACAGTTTATTTATGTTTCGCCTGCAGTCGAACGAATCACCGGTTACAGCCCCCAGGAGCTGCTGGGAAACGCCTTCCAGAATTACTTTGTGAAATCTGATATTCCCAAAGCAATCCAGGCTTTCACAAAATTAATAAAGGGCAGCATCGCTGAAGGCATACAGTTGAAAATGATTAAGAAAGATGGAGCTATAATCGATATTGAGGCCAATGGCTCTCCCATACTCACGGATGGAAAAGTGGTTGGATTACAAGCAATCTATAGAGATATCACTAAGCTCAAGAAGGCGGAAAAAGCACTTAAAGAGAGCGAAGAAAGATTCAGGGGAATTGTTGAAAGAAGCTTCGATACGATTGTAGTGGTGAACCTGGAGGGTCATGTTATCTATGCCTCTCCTGCAGTCGAACGAACCATGGGTTACAGCCCCGAGGAACTGATGGGAAAACACTTCCAGGACTACGTTATAGAATCTGATATTCCCAAAGCAGTCAAGTCTTTCACAAATACAATAAAGAAGGGTATCATTGAAAGTGTAAAGTTGAAAATGATTAAGAAAGATGGATCTATAATCGATATTGAGTCCAATAGCTCTCCCATACTAAAAAATGGAAAGATGGTGGGAATTCAAGGAATTTTCAGAGATGTCACCAAGCAAAATCGGGCAGAGATGGAGCTGCGGAAGAGTGAGGAAAAATACCGTATTTTAATCGAAAATGCCAATGATGCAATCTTTATCGCTCAGGACGGAGTGATAAAATTCCCAAATCCAAAAGCAAAGGACATATTGGGCTATTCTGAGAAGGAATTGGCCCAAATACCCTTCACTGATCCCATCCACCCTGAAGACAGGGACATGATTCTGGATAGGCATAGAAAAAGATTAGCAGGAGAAGAAGTTCCCAGTACCTATTCATTTAGGATAATAAACAAAACCGGCGAAGAGTTATGGATGCAAATTAATACAGTTTTGATCAACTGGGAGGGACGTCCGGCCACCCTTAATTTTCTAAGAGATATCACTCAACTGAGAAAAATGGAGGCCCGATTCCAAAATGCACAGAGGATGGAATCTTTAGGTACTTTGGCCGGTGGCATTGCCCATGACTTCAATAACTTACTGATGGGTATTCAAGGAAATGCATCCTTGATGCTCCTTAACAAGGATTCTGGGCATCCAGACTATGAAAGGCTGAAAAATATAGAACGTTATATTCAAAATGGAGCAGATCTCACGAGACAACTCTTGGGTTTTGCCAGAGGGGGAAAATATGAGGTTAAACCGACCGATATAAACGAACTCATTAAGACAAGTTCCCAAATGTTTGGCCGTACAAAGAAGGAGATCAAAATACATGGAAAATACCAGAAGGATTTATGGACCGTGGAGGTGGATCAGGGACAGATTGAACAGGTCCTATTAAATCTTTATGTCAATGCCTGGCAGGCTATGCCCGGGGGTGGAGAACTTTACCTTGAAACCCAAAATGTTTTACTTGATAAAGGCCATGTGGAACCTTTTCAAATTCAACCTGGTAAATACGTAAAATTATCAATTACTGATGTAGGAGTGGGCATGGATGAAGCAGTTCGGCAACGCATATTTGAACCATTCTTTACAACTAAAGATATGGGTAGGGGGATCGGATTAGGATTGGCTTCAGCTTATGGAATCATAAAGAATCATGGAGGCTTCATCAATGTCTACAGTGAGAAAGGTGAAGGAACCACCTTTACCATTTATCTACCTGCCTCAGGGAAGGAAGTAGTCAATGAAAAGAGATTGTCTGAGGACATTTTAAGGGGTACAGAGACGGTTCTCCTTGTAGATGATGAGGAGATGATAATCGATGTGGGTGAAGAGTTGTTGATGGAGTTGGGATATACGGTTTTAATAGCCAGAAGTGGAAAAGAAACTATAAAGCTTTTCAAAAAGAAAAAGGATCAGGTTGATTTGATTATCCTGGATATGATCATGCCGGATATGGGGGGGCGTGATGTCTATGATAGACTGAAGCAGATCAGCCCCCATATAAAAGTTCTCCTTTCAAGTGGGTACAGCATAAACGGGCAGGCACAAGCGATCCTGGATCGAGGATGTAATGGTTTTATTCAGAAACCATTCAATATAGAGCAGTTGTCACGAAAAGTGAGAGAGATTTTGGATGAAAAAGTGAAAGAGAGAAAAAAGAGAAAAAAGAGAGGACTGGCGCCAAAAGCATAGAAAAGCAGATTAGGGATTGACCCTGTAAAACCACCTACTATTATAAGGTCTGGGACTACAACGGTTATAGAGAGGGCTACCCTGAAATTGTATAGGCAAAGACAAAATTAAGATTAAATTCGAAGCACGAAATCCGAAATTCGAAACAAATTCAAATGACCAAAATCTGAAGGACCAAAACAAAAACTGCAACAACAAACAGTTTGACACTTTTGTTTTGAACTTTGAACATTTGAATTTTGGATTTGTTTCGCGTTTCGATATTCGTATTTATTATCCTTATCTAAGTAGCATTCGATTCGGGACTGTCCCATCTTATCTTTATTATCACGTTTTTATTGCTTATTGTCTATTAAACTTTTTGCCTACTGTTTACTGCCAACGCTCTTTTTCAGGATCTCTTTTTTGATAAACATGGTTAATTGAGTCGCCATTACCTCATTTTCCCTTACCGTTGGGTGTGCTGGTGTATTTTTAAAAGGGAAAAAGCATGTGTAAATTCGATTATCTTTATCGATTACTCTTATCTTATCAACAGCGTTCCGAATATATCCTGGCCAGGCTTTTCCTACTTTTGTTGCATCCATATTACCTAATGCACAAATAATGTGAGCTCTGGGATATTTTGCTCGTATTGTTCTAACAAAACTTATATAAGCCTCTTCTATCTCATTTGGTTTCGGAGCCGTTCCCTCTGGGAATCGTTTTTTGAATTGTTCATGTTCAGGCATTTCAACCAGCCAACTGTCATTTTGAAAGAGATTAATAACGACAATATCCGGTATCCAGCTCTTAAAGTTCCATTGACTATTTGTTTCTTCATCATCAGCGTCAGGGTCCAGGCGATTATAAAATTCCGGCATGACCTGGTTAAACCAACTGATCATTATACCGATTCCACTTTTAGATATACAGTGATACTGGGCATTTAACTTTCTTGCCGTTATCGCTCCGTAAGCCAAATAATTATTTTTTTTTGCACTATTTTGGTTATCATTTCCTACGAAATCTTCATTTCCCATTCCGCTTGTTATCGAATTTCCATAAAATTCGATTCGTAGGCCCGATTTTTGGGGAGGAGGTTTTAGAGATTTTCCCCCATCCAGGATAAAACCGTAAAAAATGGTCGGTCCTTCCCATGTTTCTGTGCGTTTAAAGACCTCTATTTTATGAATCCCTTTTTTTAACCCTGAGGCGACATCATAAATGTTTAATCCTTTTTTACAGGCAATAATAATCGGATTTTCTGTGTCATTGTCGATAAAGACATTAAAATAGTTTTCACCGTTTTTATCATTGAGTTTAACTTTGATTGAGGTTCCCTCGAAATTAGCAATGATCGATGTTCCGGGCCAATATATAATCGGGGCGTTCCTGTTTTTAAAGTTTATTCGACCCGTATATTGGATATCGGCATTATCCGCTGGAATAAACGACGAGTCAATCGTCTGGCATGCGTGGTGATTAACAAAGAGGAATAAAACGATTAATGTGTATCTAAGAATTTTTTTCATGGCAGCTCCTCCATTCGTTTATTTGCTTTTTATTTAAAACCTATGGTGTTTGATACAAATCGCGTAGTTCCAATTGAATCTCCAGTTGTTTTCCATTCCTGGACACAGTGACGTTATAACGGGTACCGATTTTCCTTTTGAACAGTTTCCTGACAGTGAGGACGGTAGGTATCCCATCGAGGGCATTGACATCGAAATCAGTGCCATTGATGGTTTTGATGATGTCGCCTTTTTTAAAACCCGCTTTCTCCCCTGGGGTTCCCGGCGCTATCCAGACCACCTCAATCTCCCCGTGATCCGATACCATTACCTGCACACCGCTCTTGTTTTCCGGGAACCGGTGTTCAAAATGTTTCCCTTTTTCCACCATCAATTGTTGGTTTTTATAGTCCAGGTAAATCACAAAGTGACGGAAAACCGCATTCCCGATATTTCCCACCAGTGCTTTATCCATAAAAGCCCCCTGACTTTCCTGGAGAGGGAAACTGATCAATGGGTGGGGGAGGGTAAAACCGGCAAATTCCAAATGTTTAAAACGGAGGGTTCGGGTTTTAATCTCACCACCGGCGCCGTAACTAATCCCGTCGATTCCCTTTCTATTAAAAAAACTTTTTCCCCTGGCATACGGGTAATGGAAATCGATTCCCCCTGCCCCCAGGTCCATGCGCCAGAAACCTGAATATTTCCCGTCCACTGTCATGGGAACTGTAAAGTTTCTATCTTTAAGCGGTGCCTGGAGCACTGTCCCTTCTCCTTTGTATTGGAATTTATCCGGGTGATAGAGAGAGATTTTTTTATTGGCGTAATCAATTTTTATCACAAAACGGGACATGAAATCGTATCCCAGGATGCCTTTGATATCCATACCAAAAGCCTTTTGACAGAAAGGGGTTATAAAGTCAGCGGCTGCAATTTTTTGTTTCTCCATTACCAGGCCCGGTAGGGTGATAGAGGGAACCGTAACAAATGAAATATCTACGGTTTTACCGATCCCTTGACCTTTTATTTTTCCTTCCGGTTCCATTCCCAGGGTACGGGCAAATGCCAGGTCAATCACGGAGCTTCCAGCACCGGAATCAAGTATCCACAAACTCTCTTTTTTATTGATACTCACCCTTAACAGGATATGGTTTTCAATATATAAAAAGGGAATATTCTCTGCACGGTGATTTGTCAGGAATCGGAAATCCTGAACGTCTTGCCGGGGGAGTTTGAAAAGTGAGGCATCAATAGGAATATCGGCTTCATATTTTGTGATGTGAAGGGAAAAGGTTTGATTCTCTGGCAGTCGGGTGATTTCCGTATGGAATGCCCGTTTAATGCCGTTGACTTCCCGAAAATCCGAATATATTTGATGGATTTCCCCGTAGGGGCGGGTGTCCAGGCTTTTTTCCATTAAAAAGGTTTCGCTATTGATATATCGTATGGAGAGATCGCTGTTGATATTGTTGGCGATTTTGATCACATAACACTCGGCATTCCCCACCTTTTGGATGCCTTCAAATGTCAGGGTAAAATGGTCGGATTGGGGATTCATGAAGGCATAGGTTTGCAACAGGGTCTGTACTTTTCGTCTTTTTATCGAGTCTTCATCTTTGTGGACCAGGAGTTTTCCGTTTTGATCGATACTCCAGGTCACACTGCCGTCATCGCCGGAGACGGCTTTAAACGTGATTAAATCCAACTCCTGCCGGCTTAAATTGGGCGATTGATACCAGTGTTTCATGGTTCCTTTGAGGTTTCCCTTTTCCAGGATAAAGTCGGCCTCATAAAAGTAGGATTTTTGTGCTTTTAATTTTTTCAGCCCGCCCACGGCTTCGCAGTGTTTTTGCAGTATTTGCAGCGGATGGGTCTGTTTTTTCTTTCCATTGCAAAAAAGTCCGGTGGCTATTATCAGTATCATTAAAGCGATAAAGGAAAATACCTTAGTTTTTTTCATTTCACCGTTAAATTATCTTCTATCACAGTGGGTGGAAAAAATCAAATATTGAGTTGACATTTATTTTTTGCCTGGCACTTTTTTTGATAAACATGTTTACTTTTTATTTTTCAACCGGATATTTTTTCTTTTCCCACTCTTTCCAGCCTCCTGCATATCGAAAAACATTTTTATATCCCAGGGGCACTATCCATCGAGCGGCCATAGGGCTTCTAGTACAAGCCAGTTTTCGACAGTAAATAATCACCTCTTTATCGTGGCCTTCAGGCAAATATTTTAGTAGTTCCAGGAGTTTCTTTCTGGGCATATACTCCTCGCTTGTGGTTGCGTCGATTAATACAAAATGGATTTCTCGACCGGTTTGTTTAATGATTTTTTCCATGGCAGCTTTTATAAGTGTCTCTTTCGAAAATCCATAAGAATCCATGGATACATTCACTGCTCCAGGAATATGCCCGGAGCGATACTCATCTTCAGGTCTGCAATCAATCAAAATTGGTTTTTCTCCCCTGTTTATCTTTTCAAGAAGCGTTTTGGCTGATAGGATTTTATATCCATAATAATCGATTTTCTCCACAACATAAATGTCAGAGCCTCCTAATCCTCCTTCTCTATTGGATGTGAAATAAAATTTCTTTCCATCTGGGGAAAGGCAGGGATCGTAATCATGCTTATCGGATAGGAAGGGTCCTTTCATTAATTGTGGATTGGTCCACCTGCCATTCACATATTCAAATTTCCATATATCCACATCTTTTTTGTTCTCTTCACCACGACCGGAGTTTAGAAATAGGGTTTTGCCATCAGGAGTGATATAAGGTGTGGCTTCCCATCCCCCGGAATTTACAGGTGGTGGAAAAGGGCTTGGTACTGACCATTTGTCTCCCAGCCAAATGGAGTGAAATATCTGTACAGAAAGAGGTTTTGCCGGTTCTCTGCCGCTGGAAAAAATGAAGGTTTTAAAATCCTTAGGCATGGCCACACCCCAATCCGGTTTTCCTGGAGTAGCAAAAGTACTGTCATATATCCTGGGTTTGCCCCATTTTTCTCCATCCCATTCACTAACGAAAATATCACAGTTCCAGTATTTGTCATGGTTATGGCGATTGGAAGCAAAAAATAACTTGCTTCCATCCAGGGTAACAAAGGGATCAAATTCATCTCTTTTGGTATTTATTGGAGCTGGCAAACATATGGCCTTACACCATTCCCCCTTTTCAAATTTCGACATGTACAAGTCATAGGCTCCCATTCCTCCTTCTCTTATGGAGGCAAAATACATGGTTTTACCATCCCCTGTAAACGTAACATGTTCATCTTTTCCTGGTGAGTTAATATTTGGCCCCAGGTTTTTTAGATTTCCCCATTCAAATTCCTCTGGGTTTTCACTTATGCTGCTACTACTTATTGCTAATAGTAAAATCAGAGAAATTACAATTTTAACCATTTTAACCCCCTTTTTTTATTTTGTGTCGACCTAGTAAAAGTTGACCCAAAGAATTATCTGTAAACTACTTTTACTTCTTCTAATTTGGGTCTCCCTTTGCCATCATAATAAAAGATGGCTCTATACTGGATATACCTTGACTTTAAAACACCTGTAATTTTATTGTTATTACCAAATTTCATCCAGTTCGACCAATTGTTGTCTGGTATTTTGGTATTACCGGTCCTGATCTCTAAAACCATCAAACAATTTTTTGGCTCATTTGCTTCCCAGGACACTTTTTCCCAGATGACTTCTTCTTCTGCATCAAATACAGATGAAACATAAGTATCCCTGAATTTTCGATCATAGATGTTCCCAAGATCCCGGTTTGCATTATGATGCCCATTATGGGTTGGGAATTTGACATCTGATAAAATGAATTCGCTATTTTTTTGATAATAGAGCATAGAATAGTAATTAACAGTTTCTCCTTCCGGATCACCTAAACTGGAAAATAACAGATCTATTTCTCCATTGTCGTCATAATCTGCAACGGCAACGCTGTGGGCACCACAGGTAGGTATTTCCTTTCGATTAATAATGGAAAATCCATCATCCGATCCATAATATATATAAGAATTTATGTCAAATCTCATTTCTTCGAAACGTTTTCCATCCCCACAATTGGCAAAAACAATATCCAGATGTCCATCCTTGTTGAGGTCAGCTACAGCAGGCTGCATACAAAATACTGTAGGTAATGAGGTTCTTCTCCTTTTTGAATACCCTTGTTTTGAGCCCCAATAGATAAATGAATCCGTTTTAAAGGATTTTTTATCTTTACCATTGGCAAAAATAATATCTAAAAATGTGTCCTTGTTTAAATCTGCAACAGCTACAGAGCGAACAAAAGATGTTTCGAGATCCTTTGTGTTTTTAGGTGAAAATCCTTCATTACTACCAAAAAAAATCCTCGAAAATGATTCTACATCCAAATTTGTGTTAATGATATCCAGAAAACCATCCTTGTTTAAGTCGACCGGTGAGGCAACCATGCCCCGAAAGGTTGGAATTTTCGTGTTTTTATCCTTTGAATATCCTTCTTTTGTACCCCAGTATATGACAGCTTCGCCTTCTTTTGATGAAGCAAAGACAATGTCGAGAAATCCGTCATTGTTGATATCTGCGATTGAAACTCCTGTTGGGGCATATGTATAAATTTCAGAAAAATTGGCCTTATCAAATCCCTGGCTTGAACCCCAGTAGATTAATGAAAATGAACCAAAAAATCTTAATTTTCCCTCATGACCATACTCATTCATATCATGCTCTTTACTCTGCCAGCTTCCAAAAATTATATCCATAAAATCATCATTATTTAAATCTGCAGCATTATAGGCTATACAAGCATGGGTGGGTAGTTCTATTTTATTCTTAAGATTAAAACCATCTTTAGATCCCCTGTAAATATCGGAATGAATATTATAAGAAGTGTCAGTTGAATAATTTGAGAATGTAATATCAAGATGTCCGTCACTATTTAAGTCCCAACTATTTACCACCTGAACATCTCCCTTCCATGAGGCATAAAGGTTTCCCCCTCCGTCAAAGGTACCGGTGGCAAAATCCTTTTGTGTGGTTTCCATCCATATTTTTTCACTTTTTACCCAGGAAAAAACAAATAAAGAGATCACAAACAAAATAATAAATTGAAACCATTTTTCTTTCATAGAAAGACATCCTTAAATATACAAAAATATGTACTTTGGAACAAGAAATCGACCTGACTTATAAGGTGGCACACTTATTTTAAAAAATTTCTGTCAAGCTCCTTAATGTTTGGAAGTATTTCAAGGTGTAAATATTGCTCCAACGTCTTATCAGAAGGAGTCAAGTCATTTTTTATTCCCCAGAATTCTTTTATTCCAATTAATGATGCAATTAGAAAATAAATTCTTTTCTCTTTTTTCCAGAGCAGGGCTTTGAACGTGTAGTCAGACTTATATTCTTTATCTTTTACAACTTGTTTGAATTGGTAGGATCCCTCACCCATGTAATAACCATCTTTTTCTTTGACTGACTCCAATTTGACTTGTGTTACCTGCAGGGTTACATCTTCATGAGTAAATGGTTTGGTAATCCTTTCTAAAAAAGATTTGAAGAGATCAGTATTAAGGGGGGCATCTGTTTCTTCCCAGAGTAATTCCAGGTGCTTTCGCGAATCCGTTAAAAGTGTCCATAAGGAACCATTCTGGATACTCATTCCATTTGGAAACCACTTCTTATTAACAAATTCAGCTGTCCTCCAATTCACAGGAATATTAAAGGACAAATTCCATTTCTCAGATTCATACGTGCCAGGAAACCTATCAGGCATGGTTTTTGAAAATCCCTCGTGGCAGCGTATGGTTTGAGTAATTTGTCTCTGGGTTTCCAGAAGATATTCTGGTGTACCCAACCTTAAATTAATATTACAATCGGAAATGAATTGCCGACCGGTTTCTGGGCAATTCCAGACAATAAAACGGGTGTGTATCGCTCCATTATAAATTGTCCCCTCAATAAAGTAGGCGTTATGACCGAAAATTTCTGTTTCCCCGCCATTACCCTTGATAGTAAACGGCATGTCTGGTCCCCAGAAGGAGAGCATCAATTTTCGAACATATTCAATTGAAATATTCTTCTTTTCTTCGGTTAAGGGTCTCCAGTGTAAAAAGTACATCAACCATTTATCATGATGTAGTTTGATATGACCTTTCTTAGGATTGATATCCTGGAAAAGAACGTTCCAATCTTCTCCAGATTTTTTCAGACCCGGTAGATCAATAAAATGATCCAATTGTAGGTCTGAGCTTGTGAATCCAATAAACAGGGAAATGCAAACAATTAATAAAAAGCTATTGGTTAAAATAGGTTTTTTTTGTACTTTTTTGCTTGAATTTTGATTTGTCGTAGATATTAGTAACATAAAAGCCTCCTAAAATTATTTCTCATAATGTCAAATATTTTGATATTCATCATGACATTAATTATATATCTTTTTAATTAGAAAGACAATTCGTCGTATTTTTTGAGAAACTGGCCAATTGGCCTGTCCTGTTTTTAATTGACAATGGCCAGGCGTTCAGGGTAAAATAGTGATCCTGGAGGTCTCATGCGTACGGGTGTTCCGTTGGTGGAAGTGACGCGCGGCAATGTGGTGGAACGGGTCCACTATGGTCACATTGTGGTAGTCAACCATGAAAAAAAAGTGGCCTTTTCCCTGGGAGACCCTTTTAAAAAAACCTATATGCGCTCCTGCGCCAAACCGGTGCAGGTGCTCCCCTTCGTACTCAATGGTGGTATGGAGCGTTTCGGTCTCACCGATAAAGAACTGGCTATCTTCTGTGCCTCCCATTACGCAGAACCCTTCCATATGGAAACACTGGAAACCATCCTAAAAAAAATCAACCTCTCGGAGAAAGACCTGTTGTGCGGGGTATATACATCTCTAAAACTCGAATACGCCTTTGAATTGGCACGCCGGAATGTGCCACTGAACCAGCTCTATAACGATTGTTCCGGTAAGCACCTGGGCATGCTGGCGTTATGTCAACATAGAAACCTTCCAATTGATAATTATATATCGCCGGACCACCCGGCCCAGAAAGAAATTATTTCTACCTTTGCAGATTTCTGTGAAATCCCTGTAGAAGATATTCAAATTGGGATCGACGGCTGTTCTGCACCGGTGTTTGCCTTACCTATATATCATATGGCCCTCTCCTACTTGAAACTGTCAAACCCGGATTCGTTTGAAAACATGCAAAAATATAGTTCTGCCTGCAAACGAATCTTCCGGGCGATGACCACGTATCCTGAAATGATTGCCGGTACAGGTGGATTTTGTACGGAATTAATGACTCATACCAATGGTCAATTGATCGGCAAAGTCGGAGCAGAAGGCGTCTATTGTGTAGGAGTAAAAGATAAAGGCCTGGCACTGGCGGTTAAGATTGAAGACGGTAGTATGGCAGTGCTCTCTTCTGTGGTCATCCAATTGCTTGCAGATTTCGGTGTGTTGACAGAAGAAGAGAAAGAAAAACTCAAAGGGCTGTGGTTTAAAGATGTTTTGAATGATCGAAAAATGATTGTGGGAGTTCAGAAACCGTGTTTTGAGGATTAAATTAGTAGAACGTTCTAAAAATAATGTACTAAAAATCCGAAATCCGAATTTCGAAATTCGAAACAAATTCAAATGACCAAAATACAAAATTCAAAACAAAGGCTTGTGGGCGCAATAGCTCACAAATGAAGATTTTGAAGATTTTTTGGACATTTGAACATTCGAATTTTGGATTTGTTTGAAACAACGCGATTTCGAATTTCGTGCTTCGAATTTGATTACTTATTGCTACTTTAATTAAAAAACGCTCTATTTGCCTTTTCCCTTCTTTCTTCTGTTTTTTACTGTTTTTTCCAAATGGGGCCCAAATCCACCATCTGATTTTTAGGAAATGGTGGATTTGGTGTTCAATGTTCAATGTTCAAAGTTCAATGTTTATTTCAAAGTACTTAAAAAAGTTAATTACTCTTTTAAGTTCATCAACGTTGAACCTTGAACAAATTCATCGCTTGTCTTGGCGGTGGATGTTTGGGGGGGTTGACTTTTTTTTTCTAAATACCTACAATGTGGGCTATGTATTACAATGGTAAATCAATTTAGACTCAGGAGGTATTAAATGATAAAAAGAAAGTCATTGTTATTCGCAGCCGTTTTTACAATCATGATTACCCTTGCAATGGGAAATACATTTTTGCTGGCTGTCACTCCCGACCCGCAGGAAAAGACTCCGGCAACGTCAAGTAAAGAGGAGACCGGGAAAAAAGAAGAAAAAAAAGAGAAAGAGAAAAAAGATGAGGTTTTGCATTACGAAATCACGGTCACTGCCACCAGTACCAAACGGGATACGTTTGAGACGCCCAATCCAGTGAGTGTTGTAAACAGGAAGAAGATTGAGGAAAAAGCGCCCAACAATGTAACGGAACTGATGGTAGAGGTGCCTGGGCTTGATGTAAACGGAGTTGGTGCGAACCAGAGCCGCCCGGTGATACGGGGAGTTCGAGGAACACGGATCCTGTTGATGGAAGACGGGATTCGCATGAACAATTCCCGTGTAAGCCAGGATTTCGGGGAAATTCCAGCACTGGTGGATGTCTCCGAAGTAGACCGATTGGAAGTGGTTCGCGGCCCTGCCTCGGTTTTGTATGGCTCTGATGCCATTGGAGGTGTTGTGAATCTTATTACCCGGTTCCCCGAGTATGACCCGAAAAAATCGGAATTACACGGGAACCTGGGCTACCGTTACAGTTCTGCTGATAAACAGAATAAAGGGACGGTCAATATTAACGGGAACATCGGCCCTTTAGGCATTATGCTGAGCGGCAATATCCGTGAAGCAAAGGATTACTCAGCACCAGGCGGAAGCTTCGGCGAGATCGAATTAGCAGATGATGTAACGGTTAATGACTCCGGTGTGAAGGATCATGGGATTAACCTGCAGTTAAATTATAAACTTTCAAAGAAAGATCAAATCTCCTTCAAATATGAGTATTATAAAGCAACGGATGCCGGTTTCGGGAGTGTTGACCCGGAACTCTATGGTGCATTCCCCATGTCGTTTCAGATCCTCTACCCGTTACAAGACTATAATAAGTATACCCTCAAATACGAAAACACGGAGTTAGGCTTTTTCCTGGCCGATCATTTCAGCTTTATCGGGTATTACAGAGATAATGAACGAGACGTGGATCAAACCATGTCTATGTCTATTCCTATGATGGGTATGCTGGTACCCTATACATGGCACTCGGAAACCTTTACGGACATCGGCACCACAGGCTTCCGTATGGAATTAAATAAATCGGTTAAAAACCATTTGTTTACCTACGGTGTCGATTTCTATCGAGATAAATCGGTGAATACCCAGGATGAGTATGAGCAGATGGATTTCGGCTTCGGTCCAATGACGATCTCCGAAAATTCAATCCCGAATGTACCTAACGCAGTTTTCCAAAGTCTTGGGGTATTTTTACAGGATGACATCTCACTGTTTAAAAGAACCTCTTTAATATTAGGAATACGCTACCAGAGTGTCAAAGCCGAGACCAAAGAGACTCCTGGCATGGAAGGGGAACCATTGGAAGAGGATACGGATCAAACAGTTGTCGGAGCAGCCAACCTGATTGTTGGTATCACCGATAATCTGCGATTGGTATTTGCCGTCGGCAGGGGATTCCGGTCACCCAACCTGATCGATCGTTTTTACAGCGGCCTGGCAGCAGGCAGTATTGTCTTTAGCAATCCTGAAATTAAAGCGGAAACCAGTCTCAATGTTGATGTGGGCTTTAAATACCGCACCCGGAATGTTTATCTCGAATCGACCTATTTTAATAACACGGTTAAAGATGGAATCAACAGGGTTTTTCTCGGAGAAAACGATTTTGGTATCGAGCAATATCAAAGTATCAATATCGAAAAAATTCGGATGCAGGGAATCGAAGCGCTGGGAAAGGTCTATTTTAATTTCGGACTCTCCCTCTCTGCCAATTTTACCCGCATCAAGTCAAAGGACCTGAGTGACCCGAATGATGAGTATATTTTTGCCAACACCTATTCTTCCAAATTTAATTTTAATGTCCGTTACGATCATCCGAAAGACCTTTTCTGGGTAGGATATGACCTCCGTATTCACGGCGACCAGAAGGATGCCCAGTCTGAGGGTAATCCAGTGGGACCGTTTATTCCTGGTTTTACGGTTCATTCAGTGAGCGCAGGTATCACCTTGTTTAAAAACTCTCGCTATCCTCAGCGGCTGGGAATTATTATCGGCAACCTGACCAATGAACTCTATGCAGAGATGTCAAATGCCCTTTTCTTCCGTCCCGCGCCCAAACGCCACATCGTATTGACCTGGTCCACACGATTCTGAATACAGCAGACAATAGGGTGTAATTTTCGAGCTGCTATGAAAATAGAGCCCACAGAATACACAGAAAGCACAGAAGGATTATTTTCCTAACTCTCCGGGTGAGAACTCGTTCTCATGAGAAACTGCTATGAAAGTATCATGCGTGTTTGTCCGTGTGTACGTGTTCGTCCGTGGCTAAAAAACTTATTTTAACAGCAGCAGAAAAAATTTGTAGGATGGTTTGACTTTTAGTCGCAAAAGTCCTACAATGTAGTAAGAAGCGTTCATGCAAAAGGATAGTAAGAATGTTAAAATTTTTTATTAGATGGGTCATACTAACGTTAGGGCTGGCGGTTATGCTGGATTTCCCCTTCGCGTTTTCAAATAACCGGGTATCGGACCAGGAAAAAAAGGTACAAATATCCTCTCAAAAGAGAGGGAATGATATCCAGGTACCTTTGCCTCCCTTTAGTGAAGGTATTTTCCCCTGTTCCGAGTGCCATGGCGAAATGGAAACGAATCCCCAACGCAGGGAACTGGACGCGCATGAGGATATTGTGCTCAAACACGATGAACAGAACAGGTGGTGCCTGGACTGTCATGATGCAAAGAACCGTGACATGCTGCATCTGGCCGACGGTCGGTTGGTCGATTTTAAAGAATCTTATATACTATGCGGTCAATGTCATGGGCCGAAACTAAGGGATTGGAGAAAAGGGGTCCACGGCAGACGCACTGGTTTTTGGAATGGTCAGAAAAAATACCTCCTATGTGCCCACTGCCATAACCCTCATGCGCCGCGGTTTAAAAAAATGAAGCCGGAGCCAGCGCCTGAAAAACCAGGGGGTTCCAGATGAATCATAAATATAAACATCAGGGAAAAAGCAAACCAGGGGAAAAACTATCCAGAAGAAAATTTTTAAAAACAACCGCTGCTGTGTCTGCTCTCGCAACTCTGGGTGGATGCGGCATTTTAAAGGGAGAGTTTTTCCAAAAGCATTTCAAAACCCTGACAAAAGCGGACATCAAAAGAATAATTCAGCGCCTTGAATCGGAATATGAGAGGACATATGGCAAAAAATTTACTGTATCTGCCAGGGAGCCATTGACAGGGACTGAGTTTGGTTATGCGCTGGATATTTCACGATGTATAGGATGCAGAAGATGCGTTTATGCCTGTGTAGCTGAAAACAACCAATCCAGGCATCCCCAGGTCCATTGGATCCAGGTATTGGAAATGGAAGATGAGAAAGGAATCGATTTTATCCATTCCAATCTTTACTATGATCATAAAGAAGTGCCCCATGAGGGGCATTTTTATCTGCCTGTATCCTGTCAACAGTGCAAGAATCCCCCCTGTGTAAAGGCGTGTCCGGTGCAAGCCACCTGGCAGGAACCGGATGGGATCGTGGTGGTGGATTACGATTGGTGCATCGGGTGCCGATGCTGTATGGCTGCGTGTCCCTATGGTGCGCGCCATTTTAACTGGGGAAAACCGAAAATACCCGCTGAAGAAATAAACCCCAATACCCATTTCCTGGGGAACCGTCCGAGAAATAAAGGTGTAGTGGAAAAATGTACCTTTTGTATACAGCTTGTTAGAGATGGGCGTTATCCCAAATGTGTCGAGGTATGCCCTGTGGGCGCCAGGAAATTCGGGAACTTATTGGACCCTGACAGCGAGATTCGATATATCCTTAAAAACAAACGAGTACTCGTTTTAAAAGAAGACCTGAATACTCAACCTAAATTCTTTTATTTCTTCGCAACGTAGCGACATAACAACACAATAGGAGGTATGGTGAATTTTTTTCGATTTATTAAAGAAAGTGTTAGAATTGTGAGTCGGGGAAACAAATGGTATTATCTCTGGTTAGCATTTCTTCTTTTCCTTATTATCTGGGGTGGGCTGGGGTATATTGACCAGTTAAAGGAAGGTTTGGTGACAACAAATATGCGTGATTCCGTATCCTGGGCGTTTTATATCGGGAATTTTACCTTTCTCGTAGGCGTTGCTGCTGCTGCGATTATGCTGGTGATCCCGGCATACATCTATCACTGGAAACCCATCAAAGAGGTGGTGATTTTTGGTGAGCTGTTGGCCATCAGCGCTGTTTTGATGTGTGTTCTCTTTGTGCTCGTCGATGTGGGCAGTCCCTTGCGTTTGTGGCACATGATTCCCTTTATCGGCATCCTTAATATTCCCTCATCCCTGTTGGGATGGGATTTTCTCGTATTAAACATCTACTTCTTACTAAACATTGGTATTGTCACCTATCTCCTTTACAAGCTCTTTATAAAAAAGAATTACAATAAATCTATATTATATCCCCTGATCCTTTTTTCCATACCCATGGCCATCGCTATCCATACGGTAACCGCTTTTCTTTATAACGGTCTGGCTGCCAGACCTTACTGGAACACCGCACTTTTAGCCCCAAAGTTTCTCGCTTCTGCCTTCTGTTCCGGGCCCGCAGTGCTGCTGATACTGTTCCAGGTTTTAAAAAAAACCACAAACTTCCAGATCAAAGATGAAGCCATATGGAAAATCGCGGAATTAATGGCCTATGCCATGTTTATCAATTTATTCTTTTTCTTCAGTGAGGTATTCAAAGAGGGGTATTCCGACACCCAACATATCGTTCATTTTAAATACCTGTTTAAAGGAATTGGGGAGAACCGTGATATTGTGTTGTACGGTTGGACGTCGGTAGTCATCAGTATCATTGCATTTTTCCTTTTTTTAATACCGGTTACCCGGAGAAATATTGTCACATTAAATATCGGGGCAATCTTGATCTATTTCGGTGTATATATAGAGAAAGGCATTGCGCTTCTTATCCCTGGTTTTACACCCGATGTTTTGGGGCAGATTTATGTTTACAGGCCTTCTCTAACAGAGCTGCGGGTGACCGTGGCGATATTTTCCATTGGTTTTTTAATTTTTACCTTGATGACAAAGGTTGCAGTGGCCATTATTTTTGAAGGTTTTAATATTGATCGTATAAAAAGAAAAAAGTTAGCCGCGGATTGACGCGGATGAGCGCAGATAAAAGAAGATACCGAAGGAAAATCAAATCAAATAAAAAACCTGACCCGGATGCACCATTAAGCTTAGGATTGATTTTTTTGCGTGGCACCTTTTTTTCCTCTATAAAAAGTTTTTGCGGGGGTCGTCCAGGGGGCAGTTTTTTCAAAAAGAGCCCCCTGGAAATAGCTAAGGGAACAAAAAGAGTTAGATCAGTTGGATGGGCAGGATTAAAGGCTAATGAAATTCTTTTCTTCCTGCCCATTCGGTGCCCGAAAAGATCCGGACCAGATTGTATCCGCAGGATGCCGCCCAGGTCCGGTTTATAAGATTTTCGCGCCTGTCCCCTTTTCTTATTTTCATATCCCCCAACTAAGTATTTTTTGACTTGCACCTTTTTTCTTACATCTATATGGATAAGCTTTTCACTTTGTCAAGAGAACTTTACCCTGCGGCTGATAAACTTTATGGTTCGGCAGGTAAACTTCATGCTACGGCTGAAAAACTTTATACTTCGGCAGGTAAACTTCATGCTGCGGCTGAAAAACTTTATACTTCGGCAGGTAAACTTCATGCTGCGGCTGAAAAACTTCATACTTCGGCAGGAAAACTTTGTACCTCGGCTAAAAAACTTCATGCTTCGGCTGGAAAACTTTATGTTTCGGCAGGTAAACTTCATGCTACGGCTGAGAAACTTCATACTTCGTCAGGAAAACTTTATACTTCGGCTAAAAAACTTTATATTTCGGCAGGAGCACTTAACACTTCGGCTATCACCAAACGGTCATCGAATAACGTCTTTTTTATTTCGGCTCTTAATTATTATTTCGTTTTATCACATAAAATAAAAAAATATAACGGAGGAAAAAAATGAAGATTTCAAAGAAAAAAATGTCAAACGTTTTAGCCAGTGCAAGAGTTGCGATTGAGAACGCACAAGCAAACGAGGAGATTAAAGGTTTTATAGTTAACTATGGGTTTGATGATGAACGGCTCCAGGAAGGAGCAGA